>Ga0213872_10001516_pt1 | contig 14943 bp, 12 predicted proteins | sample VelepicomBERX_R2_FD_160071 | JGI IMG/M metagenome (GOLD analysis project Ga0213872, IMG submission 160071) | Rhizosphere microbial communities from Vellozia epidendroides in rupestrian grasslands, the National Park of Serra do Cipo, Brazil - RX_R2 | ecosystem: Host-associated > Plants > Roots >...
TGCGCAAGTACGGCTACTTCGACTGCGACACCACCGAGCACGTGCGCCACGTCGCCCTGTTCTTCGGCGGCGCCTCGCGCGAGGCGGGACAGGCCGGCTGGGCCGACTTCATCCCGGCTTATTTCTCCGAGATCCCCAGCCTGATCGAGCGCGGCCTGACGCCTTCCGACGTGGTGTTCTCGATGGCCTCGCCCATGAACGAGCAAGGCTACTTTGCCCTGAGCCTGGGCGCCGACTACACCATGGCCGCCGTGCAGAAAGCGCGGGTGGTGGTGCTGGAAGTGAATCCGAATGTGCCGTTTGCCCACGGCCAGTGCCACGTGCATATCTCACAGGTGACGGCGCTGGTGGAAAGCGACCAGCCGGTGATTGAAGTGGGCCTGCCCAAGATCGGCCCGGTGCAGGAAGCCATCGGCAAATACGTGGCCGACATGATCGACGACGGCTCCACCCTGCAGATCGGCTACGGCGGCATTCCCGACGCGGTGGTGATGCAGCTGACCGAAAAGAACGACCTCGGCATCCACACCGAGATGATTGGCGACGGTATTTTGAAGCTGGTGGAAGCGGGCGCGGTCAACAACCGCCGCAAGACCTTCCTGCCCGGGAAGATGGCCGCCACCTTCGCGCTGGGTTCCAAGCGTCTGTACGACTTCATGCACCACAACCCCATGCTGGAGATGCATCCGGTGAACTTCACCAACGATCCTTATCTGGCGGGGCAGAACGACAAGCTGGTGGCGATTAACGCCAGTCTGCAGGTGGATCTGCTGGGCCAGTGCGGTTCCGAGAGCATCGCCCACCTGCCCTATTCAGGCACGGGCGGACAGGTCGACTTTGTGCGCGCGGCCAACCGCTCGCGCGGCGGCAAAGCCTTCATCGTGCTCCCCTCGACGGCCAAGGACGGCGCCATCTCGCGCATCGTGCCGACGCTGACGCCCGGCACCCACGTCACCACCAGCAAGAACGACATCAACTATGTGGTGACCGAGTACGGCGTGGCCCAGCTGCGCGGCAAGTCCGCCAAACAGCGGGCTGAAGAACTGATCGCCATCGCCCACCCCGACTTCCGCGCCGAGCTGCGCCGCGCCGCGCAGAACATCCAGCTTTGCTAAATTGGTTTGACTGCCCGCGTTCCAGACCTGTCATTCTCGGATATCAGCGCGAATCATCAGTGGCGACGACGATTGGAATCAACAATGCCGGCTTGGTAAGCGAAAACACTCTCGCCCCGCTCTTCACAACAATGAGTTCCTAAAATTCGCTTATCTTTATCAACGTCGAAGGCCTTAACCTTTCCATAACCGATATCAAGCATGACGATTTGACGCCGGCATGTACTGCATCGCTCCGTATCAGAGGCCTCCCATCGAATGTGGTTCCGTATACCTTCCAGCACTTGCAGACCTAGCGGCAATTCATTATTTCGATTGTTCTTCGCCTTTGATTTGATGCGCGGCTCCGTTTGTGCTGCGCCTGTCGAAGAAGAGTTCAGCGTGGATAGAGATACGTCGGCTTTAACTTGGGTTGTTGATGACGTCAGAGGTGCAGGCGATTTGTGCCCCCTCTATGCGAGTGGCCTTCATGATACTCAACAGTGAAATAAATTCGAATTATAAGTCGAGGTAAAAATTACTTGCAGAAATAATATCTATGACCACATGATGATGAATTAAATCGCCTGCGCAAGCGGCCTGATCTCCTTGGCGATGGCCTTGCCGTTAGATGTCTCAGCGAGGCGAAGGTCGTAAGCACTCTGCAAGTTCAGCCAGCCTTGGGCCTCGCTGCCAAAATAACGCTCCAGACGAAGCGCGGTATCAGCTGTGACGCCACGCTGCCCCTTGATAATCTCGCTCAGCCTTGAATAAGGAACATTCAAGGCCAATGCCACAGCCCGAACGCTCACCCCCATAGGCTTGATGTAATCCTCCATCAAGACTTCGCCGGGATGGACCGGCCGCATACCGTTCTTGAACATAATTTACCCCCTTGCCGTTCAGTGCGGATCTTCAATCAACACATCATAAGGGCCATTCTTGCCCCATTTGAAGGTCAGCCGCCATTGATCATTAATTCGTACATGCCACGCTCCGCCATACTCTTTCAGATCATTCCCCGGCGGCGCTTTCATGAAATTCACCGATGGCGCCGCATCAAGCTGTGCCAACTTACGTTCGGCTACGCTCTTAATGTTGGCAAAGCGGCGGCTCTTACCCGTCGTGAACAGGGCCTGCGTATCAGGACATGCAAAGGACTGGATTGGCATGCTTCGATATTATCCGTTATCCGGATAACGGTCAACGCGACAGCCGCTGCGGAAGTGTACGCCAGCGTACATACAAGCCAGCCCGCGCCAGCCATACTGAACTCCTCGCTACAGCGGAGAGATCATCATGCGACGCTATCTGCGGTGGCGCTGGCTCCCACTCCTGTGGACGTGCTGGATGCTGAGCGCCTGCGCCGCCCTGCCCAAGGTCGATGCCGACGACCTGCAGCCCAACAGCACGCCCAGCATCAGCGGCGTCAACGGTCCGCTGAGCGGCGAACGCGCCAAAACCCTGCTGGCGCGGCGCTGGAGTAAGAACAGCCTGGACCTGAAAGCCCAGGCCGCACTGGAAGAACAAGCCACCGGCGTGCCTCTCATCGCCGGCAATAAGTGCACCCTGCTGTTCGACGGCCCGCAAACGATCGGCGCGATGATCAAGGCCATCAGCGCGGCGACCAATAACATCAACCTGGAAACCTATATCTTCGACCAGGACGAGCTGGGCCGTAAGCTGGCCGACCTGCTGATCGAACGCCAGCAGCACGGCGTGGTGGTCAACCTGATGGTCGACAGCGTCGGCACGCTGGAAGTGCCGCAAGCCTTCTTCGAGCGCATGCGCGCGGCGGGCATTCACGTGGTGATGTTCAACCCGGTCAATCCCGCCAAGCTGCACGGCAACAGCTGGAAGATCAACAACCGCGACCACCGCAAGCTGCTGGTGGTCGATGGCAAGGTCGCCTTCACCGGCGGCATCAACATCAGCGCCGACTATGCGCGCAGCTCGCTGTTCCGCTCGCACACGCGCGTGGCGCGCGATGACGTCGGCTGGCGCGATACCCAGATCCAGGTGGAAGGACCGGCCGTGGCGGCCCTCCAGTGGCTGTTCGTGCGCCACTGGGTCGACCAGGATGCCGACGACCTGCGCGAAGCCGATTACTTCCCGCGCCTGCCGGTGGCGGGCGACCGCCTGGTGCGCGTGCTGGGCAGCGATCCCGGCGGCCAGTTCGAGATCTACAAGGCCTATTCGCTGGCGATGCAGGAAGCGAAGCAATCGATTCACCTGACCTCGGCCTACTTCGTGCCGGATCAGCAAACCGTGGACGCGCTGATCGCAGCCGCCGGGCGCGGCGTGGACGTCAAGCTGGTGCTGCCGGGCGTCTCCGACCGCAGCGTGGTGTTCTACGCCGGGCACGACTACTACGACACGCTGCTGGCGGGCGGCGTCAAGATCTACCAGCTCAAGCTGGCCGTGCTGCATGCAAAAACCGGCGTGATCGACGGCGCCTGGTCCACGGTCGGCTCGACCAACCTGGACACCCGCAGCTTCCTGCACAACAGCGAGCTGAACGTGATCGTCATGGGTCCGGCTTTTGGCGCCGAGATGGAGCAAGCCTTCCAGGAAGACCTGCGCAACTCGACCGAAATCACGCTGGAAGCCTGGCGCCACCGTCCCTGGGCCGACCGCCTGCGCGAATGGGCCGCCCGTCTGATGGGTTATTGGCTTTAAGCCGCCGATTGGCGAAAAAGCCACAAAACAGCAAAAACACTGTTTATTTTCACAGTACCTGTAGATTCATACAGTAGTTGTGCTATTCTGAACTCCTCGACACACCAAACACATTGCAAAGGACTGTCATGACCACTCTGAATAGCAGCTTTGACTCTCGTTTCGGCCTGGAATATATGCCTACTTCCCTCACCATTCGCCTGGGCAAGCGCGAACTGCTGGTGTGCCGTGACTTCCGCAAGCGCTACTACGCCGTCAATCCAGTCCTGGAATGCGACACCGGCGTACAAGCAGGCCACCTGGAAATCCTCGTGCTGCGCCGCTGGCTGCTGATCCTGTCGAAAGCGCGTTAATGGTTGCCGGAGCCAGTTGCCCGATCCAGACGCACGACGACCGCCCGGGTGATGCCGCCTCGTCGCTTGCGCTCCTCAACTGGATTTGGCAACTGGCGCACCGTCATCAGGATGCGCCTCGTACCACAGGGTCACGAACAGCACCATCACGACCGGGCCGATAAACAGGCCGACCAGGCCCAGGGTTTCGACCCCGCCCAGAATGCCGAACAGCACGGCCAGAAAAGGTAGCCGCGTCGCATTGCCAATCATGCCGGGACGAACGAAGTGGTCCGCGACAAACAGCACCACCGTACCCCATACCGCGATCGCCACCGCACCCGCCACACTGCCGTTCAGCGCCAGCACTGCGGCCGCCGCCAGAAACGCCAGCGGCGCGCCGAAGGGAATGATGGCCAGAATACCGGTCACCGCGCCCCATAGCGCAGCGGAAGACAGGCCCGCCAGGGCATAGCCGATACCGATCAAGACGCCCTCTGCCAGGCCCACCAGCACCAGGCCATTGACGGTGGCGCGAATCGCCGTAGGAATCTTGTGCGCGTAGCGCGCCCAGCGTTGCTCGCTGAAGCAATGGCTGCCGATGGCCGTGATCTGGCGGTTCAGCGCCTCGCCATCCTTATAGAAAAAGAACAGGCACAGAATCGCCAGGGCAAAGTCCATGGCCCGGTGCAGGAAGCCCGCACCCGCCACCTTCAGCATATCGCGCGCCGAATGGAAGCCGCCCAGCTCATGGTCCGCCAGCAGATGGGCCAGTCCATGCGGCTGGCTCAAGGTCGCCTGCCACCAGTCGCTGATGGCGCCGCCCACCATGGGCAACGATTGCACAAAAGCCGGGACTGGAATGCCGTCGTTATTGGCGGTGGCGACAAAGCTGGCCATTTCCGGCGCCTGCCGCGCCGCCTGCGTCACGCCCATCAGCAGCGGCACGATGAAGCACGCGGCGCAGATAAGGGTCAGCACGGCGGCCGCCAGCACATGATGCTGTCCCATACGTGCGCGCAGCCGCACATACATTGGCCAGGTCGCCACGCACAAAATACCGGCCCAGATCAGCGGCAGGAAAAAGCGGTGCGTCACGAACGCGGCCAGCGCGATCAGGGTCAGGGAAAAGCCGGCACTCAAAATGTCGCGCTGGGTTTCAGTCATTGGATTGCTCCAGGTTGAGATGGCTCACATAGTAAGCGCAATTTGCATTTCCGACAGCACGCCTTAAGGCAATTTTCAGACTCGCCCGCAGCGCGCGCGGAGGTCGCACAGCAAGCATCGAAGCGCGGCATTTTCGCCATTTCATTGAAAGTGTTTCTGGATTACACCTCTTTTTCTTCAAGTCCAGATAAATCATCATGACTCCATCCCCAACACACCGGAGCAACATCATGAAAGCCATCGCTTACCTCCAATCCTTGCCCATCGACCATCCCGAGGCCCTGATCGACATCGAACTGCCTACGCCGCAGCCGGCTGGCCGCGACCTGCTGGTGACGGTCAAAGCCATCTCGGTCAACCCGGTGGACGTCAAGATCCGCAACAATGTCGCCCCGGCGGAAGGCCAGGCCAAGGTGATCGGCTGGGATGCGGCGGGCGTGGTGCAGGCGGTCGGCCCGGACGTCACCCTGTTCAAGCCGGGCGACCAGGTCTGGTACGCAGGCGACCTGACCCGCGCCGGCACCAACAGCGAATTGCACCTGGTGGATGAGCGCATCGTCGGCCACAAGCCCAGCCACCTGGACTTTGCCCAGGCAGCCGCCCTGCCCCTGACCACCATCACGGCATGGGAACTCTTGTTTGAACGTCTGGAAGTGAGCCGCGACAAGAGCCTGCACGGCAAGTCGCTGCTGGTGATCGGCGCGGCCGGCGGCGTCGGCTCGATCATGGTGCAGCTGGCGCGCCAGCTGACCGGGCTGACCATCATCGGCACCGCTTCGCGCCCGGAAACGGCCGAGTGGATCAAGCAGCTGGGCGCTCACCATGTGATCGACCACAGCAAGCCGCTGCATGAAGAGATCGCCCGTCTCGGCCTGCCGCCAGTCACCTATGTGGCCAGCCTGAACCAGACCGACAAGCACTGGGCCAGCATTGCCGAACTGGTCGCGCCGCAAGGCAAAGTGGCCCTGATCGACGATCCCGCCGCCGGTACGCTCAACGTCAATCTGCTCAAGCGCAAGAGCGTCTCGCTGCACTGGGAATTCATGTTCACCCGTTCCATGTTCCAGACCGCCGACATGCTGAAGCAGCACCAGCTGCTGAATGACGTGGCGCAGCTGGTCGATACCGGCGTCATCAAGACCACGCTGGCGGAACGCTTCGGCAAGATCAACGCAGCCAACCTCAAGCGCGCGCACGCCCTGATCGAGAGCAACCGCGCCAAAGGCAAAATCGTTCTGGAAGGTTTTTAAGCGACCTGCTGGGCGCGCAGCAGTTCCAGCGCCTGGCGGTCGTGTTCGGCAATGGTGTCGATCAGCAGGCTGGCGGAAGCGCAGGAGTCTTCCAGCAGACGCAGCAGGGTCTGCTGGCGCCGGTGCAAAGCCCCCGACACATAGCCCAGGCGGTCGAACATGGCGCCGATATCGATGCAATAGCTGCGCAATTCCCACATGGTGGTGCGCGTGGACGCCATGTCGCCCTGCATGCTGCGGTCGATATCGATCAGCTCCATCTGGTTAGGGCCAGGCTCTGTCATGCGCCGCACCAGCGGCAGCCATTTGTGGAATTTGAGATTGATCTGCGCCATGCGCCGGATCTTATCGTCCAGCACGCGGCAGTAATACCAGCACAGCCACCACACCGGCACGCGCGCCATAAAGCGCGGCAAGCCGACCTTGAGCAAGGTGTTTTCCAGTTTCTTGATGGATTCCAGCAAGGGAAGAGACATGGCGGCCGCTCCGGTATCTGCAAGGTCAGCAGCTACAGTAGCAAAAGAGCGGCCCGCAGGAAGCCGCATCGGCACAAGTTTTGATGCAGATTAAACTTGAGGTGGATGAGATCCGAGCTTGCTTTCCTCGCTGAACCATTCAAACAGGATCAGGCCGACGATGGAGGCAATCGGCATCGCGCACACGGCAATGACGACCCACAGCACGGGCGAGCGGCCCAGGCGCTGCGCGGCCATGCCGATGAAGATCAGATGCAGCACCAGCGCCACAGCAATACCCAGTCCGCAAACGATCTGGAGCAGCGTGGAGTCCAGCGTATACTTGCTCAGGGGCGGCATGAATGCAGCGATGCAACCGATAAAGACTGCCAGCGAACCGGCAGCAGCGGCGATCGGCCGCTTGGCATAAGACAATTCCATGGCAAACTCCTCGTGAAGACGCAATATGCTGCCATGCGGTGGTTAATAAAGCAATATCCCCGCTCAGCGCAGCGCCGTCAGGGCCGAGGCAAACACCATGCTGCCTATGGCCAGGTACTGGCTCAGGCTCAGATGCTCGCCCAGCACGACGGTGCCAACCAGCGCACCAATAGCGGGCGCGGTGCTGCTCAGCATGCTGAAAGCCCGGGCCGGCAGACGCCGCAGCGCCACCATCTCCAGCGAATACGGTATCGCACTCGACAGCACGGCAATCACAAAACCCAGCAGGATGGTCGACGGCGCCAGCATGGCGGCGCCCGCGTAGGCCAGGCCCAGCGGCAGGTTCAGCAGCGAGGCCGCCGTCATGCCCCAGGCCACCGCCTGCCCGCCCCTCAGCGATGACACGCGCTTGCCGAAGATGATATAGGAAGCCCAGCACACCGCCGCCCCCATCGCATAGGCCACGCCGACGGGGTTGAGCTGGTTCGCCTGATCGTGCAGCGGCAGCAGGTAGTACAGGCCAACCACAGCGCACACGATCGCCAGCACATCGCGCGGGCGGCGCGAGTTTACCACCGCCACCGTCAGCGGCCCCGCCACTTCAATCGCAATGGCGATGCCGATCGGGATCAGGCTGAAGGCGCGGTAGATCAGCAGATTCATCAAGCCCATCACCGAGCCGTAGATGGCCAGGTTGATGGCGTCGCGGCGTTCCAGCGGCAAGCGCCAGGGGCGGAAGATCGCCATCAGCAGCAAGGCGGCAAAGCCGACCCGGTAAGCCGTCATGCCTTCCACACCGACCACCGGGAACAGGTGCTTGGCCACCGCCGCGCCCAGCGTCACGGAGAACTGCCCCGCCAGCACCATGGCAGCGGGCAGCACGGTGCTGCCGGGACGCTGTTCACTCATGCGCGGGCCGATGCTTTCATCGTCTTCGCTGCCTTATTTGGCCGACAGGCCGAGCTTCAGCGACACCGGCTGGCCAGCATCCGCGCTCACCGCTTCGGCATCACCGGCACGGGCACTGGCGGGATTGGCGCCCGCTTCCTTCAAGCCCGCCAGGATGGCCGCCGCGCGCTGCTGGCCCAGACGCTGCAGGGCATCCGCAGGCAGCGGCTCGTTCTGTTCCAGCTTGTCCTGCAGCTTGCGATAGAAGCCGCTCAGGTCCGCCACCTGCGGCTCGCCCGTCACCAGGTTGCCAAGGCGCTGCAGCACCGACAGTTTGCCGGGTGCCGCAGCTTTGCCGTCAGCCTTGCCCGCTGCATCGGCGCCCGGCGTAGCAGCGGCACCTGCCGCGCCCGCAGCCGCTTCAGCAGCCTTCTTCTGCTGCTCCAGCGCGTCCTTGCCAAAGCGCTCCGCATACAGGTCGCGCATGGCGCTGCGGATCTTGCGTTCGCCGATATCCAGCGGGCCTGGCTGCTCGCCCGCGTCCAGGCGCACGCCCGCGCGCGTGGCCACGGTACGGCGCAGCGACGCAGTGCGCAATGCCGCACCATCAGCATCCGCGCTGTACTGCGCAGGGACGGCCAGCTTCAGTTCAGGTTTGCTGGTCAGGATCTTGGCGACGTGGTTCAGCTTCTCGCGCTCCGGCGGCGCCAGGCTCGCGCTGCCCGGATCGAACTCGATGCTCTCCAGTTTCTCGCCACTGATGCCGAACAAGCTGCCCAGCGCGCGGAACGGCGAGGTCACCACCTTGGTCAGGATATTGCCGACCGCCTTCCACACCACCGCGCCGTAACTGAAGTCCGGATCGCGCAGGTCGCCCGCCACCGGCAGGCCCAGGTCGATGCGGCCATCGCTGTCCTTCAGAATGGCCAGCGCCAATTCCAGCGGCAGATGCAGCGCGTCGGGACTCTCGATGCGTTCGCCCAGGGTCAGCTTATCCAGCACGATGTGGTTATTGCCCTCCAGCTTACTGTCGCGCACTTTGTATTGCAGGTCCAGCGAGATCTTCCCTTCGGCGATCTTGTAGCCCGCGAACTTCATGCTGTACGGCGAAGCCGACACCATGTCGACATTCTTGAAGATCACGCTCAGGTCCGTGTTATCGGCCGGGACGAAAGGATTCAGCTGGCCGCGCACGCGCGCCGAACCATATTCGTCCACGCGGCCATCCAGCTCGATCTGGCTGCGCGCATCGCGCTTGGTGGAGAGGCCGGTGATCACGCCATTCAGCTCATACATCTTGGCGCTGAACTGCGGACGCAGACTGAGGTCGGTGAAATCCAGCTTGGCGCTCTGGAAGCGCACCCGGCGCACACGCACCGGGAAGCCTTCGTCGGCCTGCTGCGGCGCCTTGGCTTTGGCCGCAGGTGCAGCTGCAGGCGTTGCCGCCGCATCGGCCTTCGCAGGCTGCTGCACCAGCAGACGCGCCGCGTTGAAGCTGCGGTCATTCTCGATAATCAGCTTGGCATCCGGCTCCACCACGCGCAGCTCAGCGATGTCCAGACGGTTCGGCGAAACATTCAAACGCAGCTTGTCCGCGCCGACCGCCTTCCAGGTCGCAAAGGGATCGTTATCCTCTTCATTCAGCGCCAGGCTGGCGACCTCGAAGGAACCTTCATAGCGCAGGGCCGGATCCTTGTCCACGCCCTTGCCCGTCCCCAGATGGCCCTTGGCGTTGATCGCGCCATCCGCAATCTTCAGCTTGAGATACTTGGACAGCAGCGGCTGCACCGGCTTGATCGCCAGCTTGTTCAGCTGCAGATCCATCTCCAGCGCCCCGCCCTGCGGCACCAGCTTGCCCTGCACCGCCAGCTGGCCGCCTTCGCGGACTTTGAAGCCGCCGTCGAACTTGACCGGCTGTTTCAGATCGCTGCCCGCATTGGCCAGCTTCAGATTCAGGTCATCGATATTCGCCTTGATGCCGGTGCTGGCATCGTCATAGCGCGCGCCGAACTTGTTCAGCTCCACCGACTTGACGCTCGCTTCCCATTGCTTGCCCGGCGCCTCGGCCTTGGCAGGTGCAGTCTCCGCAGGCTTGGCGGCAGACTTGGGCAGCGCATTCAAGATCGCGAAAGCGCCCTTGGCATCGCGCACGATGTCGAACTGGCCGCCATCCGCATACAGTCGCTCCATGCTGGCGCGATGCTCCAGCAGCTCCAGCGCACCGCCGTCAAAGCCGATCTTCGCCAGGCGGAACGGCGTCTGCGCGCCGCTGGCCATCGCTACATTCGTCAGCGCAAATTCCGCATCCGCCACGGAGAGCTTGAAGCCCTCCTTGGTCTGCGCCATGTCCAGCTTCCCATGCAGCAGCCCATCGGCAGCGGAAACCCTCATCGCCGGGTTGGCCATTTCATCGACATAGCCCAGCGCCACGCGGTCCAGCGCCACCTGTTTGAATTGCAGCTTCCAGTGCGATTCCGCTTTGGCAGCAGCGTCCTTTTTCGCTGGTGCAGATGCAGGCGCGGGCGCAGCGGCGCTGTGCGGCGCACCCAGATTCGCCAGATCGATCTCGCCGTGTGCATCACGATGCATACCCAGCGTACCGTCGGCAAACTTGAGCGCTTCCACCGACACCGATTCCTTCGCCAGATCCATGCCCACGCCGCTCGACTCGGCCAGCTTCAGCTTGAGGAAGGCATCCTTGGCGTCACCCGCATGCAAGGCCACATCGCGCAAGGCCAGCCCCGCGCCGTTCAGGCCCGCATCCAGCTTGCCGTCCTTGTAGGCAAAGCGATAAGGCAGCTTGGCCGACAGCGCACCGCTGGCAAAGCGCACCCGCGTGAACGGCTTCAGATACGCCCCCACGCCGGGCAGCGCCACATTCTCCAGGGTCAGCTCACCACTGCCCGCGATGGGGCTGAGCGAGGCCGTACCCTTCCAGCGCAGCTTGCCGCCGTGGACTTCGTCGGCGCTCAAGGTGTGATCGCCATTATCGTCCGGCAGCGTGCTCAGATTGTTCAGCGCCAGATCGATCGGCGCGATGGTGTCGCTATAGCCCGCGTGCTTGTCCTGGATCTCGATATGGCCCTGCTCCAGCACGAAGCGGCGGATCACCAGGCGCGGCATGCCGGACGACTCTTCGTGCGGCTTACGGTTCAGCGTATCGAGGAACTGCGCGATATTGAACGTGCCATCCGCCGCAATCGACAGATTAACGGCCGGCGCGCTGATACGCACCTCGGCCAGGCTCCAGGCGCGCTTGAACAGCGAGCGCCAGTCCAGCTCCGCCACCAGTCCACCCACGGCAAACAGCGGTGCGCCGCTGGCTTCGCTCAGTTTGAAGTCGTGCGCCTCAAAGCGCAGCGTGAAAGGATTGAAGCTGACGTCCGCAATACTGGCCTGCCGTTCCAGTTCGGTTTGCGCATATTTCGGCAGCTGGCTCTTGACCACCGCCGGCACCAGCCAGAACCCCGCTGCCGCATACACCACCACCGCGCCAGCCGCGCCGCCGCCCCATCGCTTCCATCGGATATTCGTCATCCGCACAGTCTTCTCCCGCCGCAAAATGTGCAAAAAATGCACTACAGACAGAAGTATGCCTGTCTGGCAGCCAAACCGCAAAAAAGAACCGTCCAGGCCTCCCGCCCCGCTATTCCATCACGATTTGATCCAGGTCAGGGAAATCGCAGGTTCCAGCGGCCACACTGAGGCCGAAATCAATATTCCTCCACGGAGACTGCCATGTCCTATCAAACCATCCTGCTGCATGCCGACGCCGCCCGTAGCGCGCCCACGCGCCTGCGGCTGGCAGCCATGCTGGCAGGCCAGGAACAGGCGCACCTGATCTGCGCCGCCATGACCGGCATTTCCCGCTACGCCTACAACCCCGCCGCCCACGATCCGGAAGCGCTGATCCGTCCCGATATCGCGCAGATCGCCGACCAGCGCGCGCAGAAGGTGCTGGACAATGTGAATGCCCAGGCGGGACAGCTGGGCGTGCAGTCCTGCGAACTGCGCAATGTCTGCGACGATGCCTACGGCGGCCTGGTGCTGCAGGCGCGCTATGCCGACCTGGTCATCCTGAGCCAGGCCAACCGCGACGATCCCGCCACCGCGCTGCTGCACGACCTGCCCGAATACGTGGTGCTGCACAGCTGCCGCCCCGTGCTGGTGGTGCCGTTTGCGGGCCACTTCACCACCCTGGGTGAGCACGTGCTGGTGGCCTGGGACGGCAGCATGCAAGCCACCCGCGCCGTGACCCAGGCCATTCCCATCCTGCGCCGCGCGGCGCGCGTGACGGTGGCGGTATTCGATCCCGTCAGCGGCCCGGACGACCATGGCGAAGAGCCAGGCGCCGACATCGCGCTCTATCTGAGCCGCCACGGCATCCAGGTGGAGGTGCAGCGCCAGAGCAGCAACGGCGACATCGGCGAAGCCCTGCTCACCCTCACCGACAACCTGGGCGCCGACCTGCTGGTGATGGGCGCCTACGGCCATGCGCGCTACCGCGAGATCCTGCTGGGCGGCGTCACCCGCACCGTACTGAACACCATGACGGTGCCGGTGCTGCTGTCTCACTGAGCCGTATTGACCCGGCGCAGGCAAAGACCTGCGCCAGGTCAAGTAAGCGCCACTCTCCAATAGACGCAAGACATGCGGCGGACTAGCCTGAAATCAGCGAAGTCCACATCACTCACTCCACGGAGGAAGCCATGTCTTACCGCACGATCCTGGTCCATGTCGACAACACCGACGCCGCGCCGGCGCGCGTCAAGCTGGCGGCGGATCTGGCGCGGCGCGAAGGCGCCCACCTGATCGGCACCGCACTGGCCGGCGTGCCGCGCTATATGTGCTCGGGCAGTCCTTTCGATATCAGCGGCCCGTTCGTCGCCGACTATCTGCGCAAGGCCGAGAAACAGGCCGATCAGGCGCTGGCCCGCTTTGATGAACTGGCGGACCGCGCCGAGATCACCTCGCGCGAGCAGCGCCGCGCCGACGAGGATGAATACACCGGCCTGTGCCTGCACGCCCGCTACGCCGACCTGGTGGTGCTGGGCCAGGCCGTGCGCGGCGCCGAAGAAAACGGCGGCCTCGCTTCCGACCTGCCGCAGCACGTGGTCCTGCACTGCGGCCGTCCGGTGCTGATGGTGCCGGCCAAGGGCCAGTACCTCGATATCGGCAAGCGCCCCGTGATCGCCTGGAACGGCAGTGTGGAAGCGGCGCGCGCCGTCACCGCCGCCCTGCCGCTGCTACGCGACGCCACCAAGGTCACGGTGCTGATGTTTGCCAGCCCGGGCACAGCGTCCGAGCCGGGCGCCGATATCGCCCAGTACCTGGCGCGGCACGGGCTGGAAGTGGAGGTCAAGGTCTGCCCGCCCGCCAGCGACGCGGGCCACGCCATCCTCGGCGAAGCGGCCAAGCTGCAGGCCGACCTGCTGGTGATGGGCGCCTATGGCCACAGCCGTTTCCGTGAAATGATCCTCGGCGGCGCCACCCGCACCGTGCTAGCCGAACTGCCGCTGCCGGTGCTGATGACGCACTGACCGGGGACCCGCAATTGCGCCAGCCGGCGCAATATTGGCGTGGGCCACCCACGCCCTGCGCCGCCTTCGAGCGGCGTTTTTTTATGCCCGCTTCTGCAGCGCCATGTGCAGCTGGACCGCGTCGCCGCTGGCCGCGCTGTCGCTGAAGCCCAGCTTGCGCCCCAGCCGCAGCATGCGCTGGTTCTCCACCGTGACTTCGCCTTTCAGCGCGCCGGTGCCGCGTGCGTGGCAGCAGGCGATCAGCTTGCGCATCAGGATCTCGCCCAGGCCCTTGCCCTTCATATCGGCGCGCACGATGACTCTGAATTCGGCCAGGTCATTGTCGGGATCCGACACGGCGCGCGCCACGCCCAGGGTTTGCGCATTGCCGTTGCTGCCACGGACGGCGATCAGGGTCATCTCGCGGTCGTAGTCGATCTGGCTCAGGCGCGCCTGCTGGGCGGGCGGCAGCTCGTCCATCAGCTTGTCCTCGGGGCGGACCGGCCGCAGCGCCAGCGGCGCACCATCCCATTCGATTTGTTCTTCCAGCTCGGCCGGATAGGGACGGATGGCAAAGCGCTCGGCGCCTTGGTCGGCCGTATGCGCCACGCGGATGCGCGCATCCAGCGCCAGCACCCCCTGCTGGTCGGCCAGCAGCGGGTTGATGTCCAGTTCCGCCACCTGCGGCAAATCAGCCAGCAGCTGCGAGATCCGCACCAGCACCGAGCAGATCGCATCCAGGTTGGCGGCCGGATGGTCGCGGTAGCCGGCCAGCAGGCGCGCCACCCGGGTGCGGCTGACCAGGTCGCGCGCCAGCACCGCGTTCAGCGGCGGCAGCGCCAGCGCGCGGTCGCCGATGGTTTCCACCGCCGTGCCGCCCTGGCCGAACAGGATCACCGGCCCGAACACGGCGTCGGTGCTGGCGCCCACGATCAGTTCCTGCGCACCGGGACGGCGCGCCATCGCCTGCACCGAATAGCCCAGCAGGCGCGCTTCCGGCTGATGCGCATGCAGCCGCTCGCGGATCGCCAGCGCCGCGTTGCGCACATCGTCCGGCGTCAGCAGGTCCAGCATCACGCCGCCGATATCGCTCTTGTGCGTGATGTCGGGCGACAGCA
>Ga0213872_10001517_pt1 | contig 14942 bp, 18 predicted proteins | sample VelepicomBERX_R2_FD_160071 | JGI IMG/M metagenome (GOLD analysis project Ga0213872, IMG submission 160071) | Rhizosphere microbial communities from Vellozia epidendroides in rupestrian grasslands, the National Park of Serra do Cipo, Brazil - RX_R2 | ecosystem: Host-associated > Plants > Roots >...
CCACCCCGCCTTGCCGCGTCTGATCCTTCGCCGCGCTCTCGAAGCCGCCGCCGATGCGGCTGCAACCACGCTGCTGCTGATCGGCCATGGCTCGAAGGATGGCGGCGCCAACCGTACCCCCGAAGCCATCGCCGCAGCGCTGCGGAAGCTGGGCGGGTTCGGCGAGGTGGCGACCGCCTATCTCGAACAGGCGCCTTTCGCCGCCGATTGGCCCAAGCTGGTGACCAAGCCGCATGTGATCGCCCAGCCTTTGCTGCTTTCCGCCGGCATGCACGCTTCGGCCGATCTTCCGCCCTTGTTCGAGGAGTCCGGCGCGATCCTGCTGCAGGGCATCGGCAGCGACGAGGAGATCGCCGGCCTGATCCTCGACCAGATCGGGGCGGACTGGCCGTGAAGTTCGCCCTGCTGATCCGTTCGGCTCCCTCCTCCGGCCCCTCGACGCCGCTGGCCTTTGCCCGCGAGGCGATTGCCCAGGGACATCAGGTGATCCAGATCTTCTTCCAGGGCGAGGGCGCTCATCATGCCAACCGCCTCACCGCCCCGCCGCCGGCGGAAGGCAATGCGGTCGCCGAATGGGGCCGCTTCGCCGAGCAATATTCCGTCGAACTGGTGCTGTGCAGCACGGCGGGCCTCCGCCGCGGCGTGCGCGAAGCCAATCTGGCGCCGGGCTTCCGTATATCCGGGGTCGGTCAATGGCTGGATGCCGCCAACCGCGCCGACCGGGTTCTGGTGTTCGGATGAAGAAGAGTTTCCTGTTCCTGCAGACCAAGGCGCCGCTCGATGCCGGCCCCGAGGCTTTCGATCTGGCCCTGACCGCCGCCGCCTTCGATCATGAGGTGCATCTGGTGCTGGCCGACGACGGAGTGTTCTGGCTGCGCGCCGGCCTGCCGGAGCTGGTCACCGAGGCGGTCGAACAAATCTCTTACGAACGCGAATCGCTGTCGGAGCGCGGCCTGTCCGCCTCCGGCGAAATCGGCCGTGCGGATCTGGCCATACTGATCGCCGGCAGCGACGTCGTGGTGACCGGATGAGCGCGCCTCTGCACACCATCCACAGCTCCGCCGCCCTCGAGCGCTGCCTGCCGCTCGCCACCGCCGACGCGGTTCTGCTGCTGCTCGGCGACGCAGTCTATTGCGGGCTGAAACCGCAGGAGCGGCCGCTTCATGTGCTGGCCGAAGATCTGGCGGCACGCGGCCTGTCGAGCGCCGATCTGGCTCTCGGCGTCACCCCGATCGACATGAAGGGCTTCGTCGCCCTGACCGTCGCCCATTCTCCAATCGTCGGCTGGTCCTGACATGAAAGAGCATCCCTTCGCCCAGTTTGTCCGAATCCTAGGCAAGGGTCCGCGCCTGAGCCGGCCTTTGACCCAAGACGAAGCCCGCGCGGCGGCCGCCATGGTTCTGGCGGGCGAGGTCACGCCCGAGCAGCTCGGCGCCTTTTTTTGCCTGCTGCGCGTCAAGACCGAGACGCCCGAAGAGCTGGCCGGCTTCGCCCAAGCCATCCGCGACGCGCTTCCGGCTTTTCCCGCAATGCCGCCGGTCGACCTCGACTGGTCTTCCTATGCCGGCAAGGCGCGCCGCGCGCCGCTCTTCATTCTCGCCGCGCTGCTTTTGGCGGAGCAAGGCCTGACGATCGCCATGCATGGCGCCGAGGGGCACACCGGCGGCCGCCTGTTCACCCAAGATGCGCTGCGGGCACTCGGCATCGCGCCGGCCGCCGATCTCGCACAAGGCGCTCGGGATCTGGCGCAGCATCGTTTCGCCTATCTGCCGATGGGCCTGTTCCATCCCCGGCTCGACGAGCTGATGCGGCTGAAATGGCTGCTCGGCTTGCGCTCGCCGTTGCACAGTGTGATCCGCCATCTCAACCCGTTCGACGCGCCGAACTCGCTGATCAGCGTGTTCCATCCCAATTACCGCGCCGTGCATCGCCAGGCGGCGCAGCTACTTGGTCAAAAGAACCTCGCCTGTTTCAAGGGCGATGGCGGCGAAATAGAGCGCCGGGTGGAAAAACCCTGTCTGGTCGAAGGGCTGGCGGACGGGATTCCGTTCGATGAGGAATGGCCGGCCTTGCACGAGGCCAGCCCCGCCGAGAGCGATCTGGATCCCGCTTTTCTGGCCGCTCTGTGGCGCGGCGATGCAGAAGACGCGGTGGCCGAAGCCATCGTTACCGGCACAGCCGCCATCGCTCTCAAACTGTGCGGACGGGCGCAGACGATCGAGCAGGCACAGCAAATCGCCAATGACGCGTGGACCGCGCGGCAACGTACCTTGAGAGTTTAGACCCTTTCCGACAGAATGGCGCGCCGTCAAAGGAGGGGGTGAGATGGCCAGTCGCGCCTTTGCGCTGGAACAACGAATACACGCCGAGAAGATTGCGGCTCTGTCCCGCAACATGCCCTTCTCCAATCTGATGGGAGGGATGATCGCCCTGCTCGCCTGCTTGGGCGTGCAGAGCGCGGCGGGGCGCTGGGTATGGATCTGGATGGCGGTCTATATCGCCTTCATGGCCGTGCGCTATTGGAGCGTGGCCGTCTATCGCCGCGTTCAGTGGAAAAGTCAGGATGCCCGGCGCTGGGGCCTCATCCTTTCGGCCAGCCTGTCCAGCGCCGGCATCTTGTGGACCATTTTCGGACTCTTCGCTTTCACACCCGAAGACCCGGTGCATGTGCTGTTCGTCGCCATCATCATGACCGGGTTGTCCGCCGCGTCGCTGGCCGCCCTCTCGGTCTATACGCCGGCCATGTTGAGCTACGCCATCCCCACCATGTCGGGCTTCATCATCCCCTGCCTTCGGTCGGGCCAGCAGGAATATCAGCTTCTGGCGGCGATGGCGGTGGTGTTTCTGGTGGTGATCTGGCTGTCCAGCCGCAATGCAGAACGAATTCTGGCCCAGTCGATCCGCCTCAGATTCGACAATCAGCGCCTGATCGACGAGTTGACCTCCGCCGGCCTGCAGGCCGAAGCCGGCAGCCGTGCCAAATCCGACTTCCTGGCCATGATGAGCCACGAAATCCGTACGCCGATGAACGGCGTCGCGGCAATGACCGAACTGCTGCTGCAATCGGATCTGGATGATGAGCAGCGCAGCATGGCGTCGATCATCAATCGTTCGGCCGACGGGCTGCTGACGGTGATCAACGATCTCTTGGACTTCTCCAAGATCGAAGCCGGCCAGATGCAGATCGAGACCCTGGATTTCGCGCTCGCCGACGTGGTCGAGGACGTAGCCCAAGTGGTGGCGCCTCGCGCCCGCGAAAAGGATATCGAGGTCGTCATCGATATTTCGCCCGAGCTGCCGGTCCGGATCCAGGGCGACCCGGCCCGTCTGCGGCAGGTGCTGCTCAATCTGGTCGGCAATGCGGTGAAATTCACCGAGCGCGGCCATGTCCGGGTGACGGTCGAGCGCGAGGAAATGTCGTTGCGCTTCGCCGTCTCCGACACCGGCCCCGGCATCGCCCCGGAAATCCAGACGACCCTGTTCAATCCCTTCATCCAGGGCAGCGCCTCGGTGGCGCGCCTTTATGGGGGAACGGGCTTGGGCCTCTCCATCTGCAAAAAGCTGCTGGAGCTGATGGGCGGACGCATCTGGCTGGAAAGCGAGGTCGGAAAGGGCTCGACCTTCACCTTCCTCGTGCCGCAGCCCCGCTTCGACGAGCCAGTGCGCCACGCCGAACTTAAAGGCGTCAAGGTGAAGGTGGCGGCGGCCACGCCCTTGAAGGAATCGGTCGAGACCATGCTAAAGGCCCATGGGGCGGAACTGGCGCCCAATTCCAGCAAGGCCGACATTCTGGTCCATGACGGCCCGGCCCCGCCGCACAAATGCCGCATCGCCCTTATCCCCTTCGACCGGCCGCCACCCGAAAATGGCTTCGCCGTCCACAAGCCGGTGCGCGCACGCGAACTGATCGGCACGGTGGAGGCCGCGCTCGGCCGGCGCACCGGCAAATCCGCCGTCTCCGGCGACCACGCCTTCCTCGCCCCCGAACGGGCGGCGGCCGAGGCGGCCCGCGCGGTGATTCTGGTCGCCGAGGACAATCTCACCAACCGGGTGGTGATTTCGAAGATGTTGGATCGGCTTGGCATGGTTTACGACCTGACCGAAGACGGGGTGGACGCATTCGCCGCCTTCCAGCAAAAGAGCTATTACGGGCTGATCCTGACCGATTTCCACATGCCCCGCATGGACGGGCTGGCGCTGGCCAAAGCGATCCGCGGCCTGTCGAACGACAGCACCCCGATCCTCGCCCTGACCGCCGACGCCCTGCCGGAAACCGCCGAACGCTGCACTGAAGCCGGCATGCAGGGCTTGCTGATCAAGCCGCTGCGCTTGCCACTTTTACAGGATTCATTGGAAAAATGGCTGCCCCAGGCGATGGCCCTGCGCAGGGAGAAACCGGCAGCATGAATAAGACCTTCGCCGCCTTTCTGTTTCTAGCCGCGCTGTCGCCGGCCTCCGCCCAGATGGCGCCCTTCGAGAAAAGCTTCGACGCCGCCTTGACCGAGCACGGCGTGATCGGCGGGGGTTTCGCCTTCGTGCATGGCAAGGATCCCGCCATCGAGCATTTCTTCGGTCTGCAAAAGGCTGGGGGCGGCCGGAAAATCGATGCCGAAACGGCCTATAACTGGGCTTCGATCACCAAGACCATGACCGCCATAGCCATCATGCAGCTGCGCGACCGCGGGCTGCTTTCGCTCGACGACCCGGCCGTCAATTACGTTCCGGAACTGCGCCTGGTGCATGACGGGTTCGGCAAGATCGACGCCGTCACGATCCGCCAGCTGCTGACCCACAGCGCCGGCTTTCGCAATCCGACCTGGCCTTGGGATTGCGACGACGCCAAGGATTGCAGCTGGCAGCCTTTCGAGCCGACCAAATGGTCTCAGGTGGCGGCGATGCTGCCCTTTACCCACATCATTTTCGCCCCGGGCAGCCGCTGGAGCTATTCCAATCCCGGCTATGTCTTTCTCGGCCAGATCGTGGAGCGGCTGAGCGGCGACGACATCGAGATCTATATCGACAAGAACATCTTGAAACCGCTCGAAATGCATGCCAGCTATTTCGACCGCGCCCCCTATTTCCTCGAACCGCATCTATCGGCCAGCTATCTGCGGGCCGGCGCCAAGCTGACGGTTCAGCCCTTCGATTTCGATACCGGCATCACCGCCGCCAATAGCGGCCTGAAGGCGCCGATCGCCGACATGGTGAACTATTTGCGGTTTCTGGTGGGAGATCCCGGAAATCCGCGCTTTGATGCGGTGCTGAAACGCGCCTCGCTGGAAGAGATGTGGGTCGGCGGACTGGCAACCGGTGTTCCCGGCCGGGAATCCGACGTTTATAGCGGCGGCCCCCATGGAGAAGCGCCCCGCATGGGACTCGGCTTCTTCACCCTCGACACGGGCGGCCGGGCTTATGTCTTCCATGATGGCGACCAGGGAGGATTTTCGGCGGAACTCCTGGTCGATCCGGCCGGCCATTCCGCCGGTATCCTGGCGGTCAACACCACCGATACCGGACCGGAAAGCGGAGATGATCCCTTGCATGCCGTGTCCAATACGGATCCTGATCCCAAGACCGATCTCCGTCAGGCCCTGCGCCGGATCCTGATCGAGACGGTATTTCCCTCCTATGCCCGCCATTGAGCCGCAAACCCTGATCGCCGTGCGCGACGTTCGCGCCAGCAGCCGCTGGTATTCGACCTTGCTGAACGCCGACTCGCTGCCGGACCATCCCCACCGCGATGCCTATGACCGTATCCTTTGCGCCGGCCGGGTGGTCCTGCAACTGCATGCCTGGGACGTCGAGAGCCACCCCAACCTCGTCAACGCCAAGGCCGCACCCGTCGCCCATGGCGTCGTGCTCTGGTTCCAGCTCGATGAATTCGAGGCAGCTGTGGAAAGGGCGCGTGGACTGAGCGCGGAAATCATCGAGGAACCCCACGTCAATCCCGCGCCCCAGCACAGGGAAATGTGGCTGCGCGACCCCGATGGCTATGTCGTGGTGATCTGCAGCCCCGATGGCGACGCTTAGGTGGCCCCCCATCGAGCGGCCATAATCGTCGCTCTCAGAGATTGACGTCCACCAGGACGGCGAGGAACAGGCCGACCAGATAGAGCATGGATTCCAGGAAGTTCTTGCGGGCCAGCGCATGGGTCTGCTCGCGCACCATCTTCCAGTTGGTCCAGAGGAAATGCGCACCGAGCAGAGCGGCGACCGAACCATAGACCCAGCTCAGCGTATGGAAGGCGACCGGCAGCAGCGACGAGGCCACCAGCAGGATCGAATTGCCGAAGATCCAGTGCGCGGTCACCTTGTCGCCCTTGACCACGGGCAGCATCGGCACCTTGGCCGCCGAATAATCATCCTTCAGCAGGATCGCCAGACTCCAGAAATGGCTGGGCGTCCAAAGGAACAAAGTGATGGAGAGCAGGAAGGGCAGCAGCCAGCGGCTGGGATCGACCGCCGCGGCACCGGCCAGCACGGCGAAGCTGCCGGCGGCGCCGCCAATGACGATGTTGATCCAATGGCGGCGCTTCAGCCACGCCGTATAGATGATGGCGTAGAAGAAGATGCCGAGAAAAAGGTGCAGCGCCACCACCACATTGAAATAGAGCGCCGCCAGACCGCAACCGGACACCAGGAGGGCGGCGGCGAACCACAGCACATTGGCGGGACGGTCCATCTGTCCGCTGGCCAGCGGACGGGCGCGGGTGCGCTTCATGATCGCGTCGATGTCGCGGTCGTAGAAATGGTTGAACACCGAGGAACTGGCCGAGCCCAGCAGCATGGCGAGCGCCAGCACGGCGAGCTGCACCGGATTGACCTTGTCTGCCACGGCGACATAGCCCATCACCGCCATCAGCGCGACCATCAGGCCGATGCGCAGTTTCATCAGTTGGACATAGGACCGGATCGACATTTTATTCCCCTTGGCCGGACGCTTGTCCGCCCGCCTTCGGCGTGCGCGCCAAGAGGCGCGTCAAAGCCAGATACACGAAGATCACCCCGCCGATCGAAGCGATGCCCGCTCCGCCGTGATTGAGTGACATACCAATAATCTTGGCCTGGCTGTCAAGTCCTTGTGCGGCCCCGGCGATCTTGCGGCCCACGCCCTGCGAGCCGGCCAGGAACATTCCGGAACAAGCGATGGCCTGTCCGATGCACAGGAACCAGAACAGCGAAAGCAGCGCCTTGCCGTTTTTTCCGCCCCGGCACAGCGTGGGCAGCACCACCGTGAAGAACAGCCCCATCAGCCCGATCGTCACGGCGATCAGTTCGCCGTGATAATGGCCCGGCGTGCGGGTATCGAGCCCGTCGGCGAACAGGCCGAACACCCCGCCCAGGCCGAACAGCAGGAAGGAGGTCAGCAGGGCGAGATAGGCCGGCGAGCGCCATTGCGGGCGGCTGGTCAGAAGCTTGCGCGCCAGCGCGAACCCGACCACCAGGATCGGCAGCGGCAGGGCGATCAGATAGAGCCGCGTGAAGGCGGTGCGCAACTCGACATCGCCGCCCTGCCAGAAGGAATAGAACACCGGACCCGGCAGGCCCGACAGCACGAGCAGGGCGCAGACCAGCCGGAATTGCTGGAAGGTCAGCGGCGCCTTCTCGAATGTCTGCTCGCCCAGGGTCTGCCAGATGGTCAGCAGCAGGGTCGTGAAGGCGATCTGCAGAAGATGGCCGCAGCCCCAGAAGATCGCCTCGTCATTGGTGCCGAAGCGCGAACCCTCGGGGAAACTGAAAAAAGCCAGCGCGCAGCACAGCAAGGCCAGCAGGAACAGCACGCCCGCCGTCCCGGTACCCAGTGTCAGCGAAAAACCCCAGCGCGGCGGCCTCGCCAGAAGGTGGATCACCGGCAGGGACACACCGAGGGCCAGCAGCGCCAGTCCGGAGTAATAGAGCGGCGAATTCAGCACCGGCACATAGTCGATCAGCATCGGCTCGCCGAGATTGCCCAAGGCCGGAAACAGCAGAAGCGCCGCGCCCGTCACCGCCAGCACCAGACCGGTCCGGCTGGCGATTCCGCCTGGACGCACCATGGCGGCCAACCCGCCCAGCATGGCGAGAAACCAGACAACGAAGGACATCACCACATGGGTGACCAGCGTGACCTGGAAAAAGGCCTCGATCGGGAACGGGAACCATTTCTCGGCGCCGGGAGAACGCAAGGTCGGCAGCAGCAACGCCAGCAGACCGGCCGCAGCCAGCGCGCCCACCGCCAGCAACATCCAGCCGGCCAGGATCGAACGCTCGGAATGATCGAGCCCGACCGGGGGAACGCCGGCCGGCATGTCGAGGGTGTCTTTCATCTACTCACGCATAAGTATGGAACAGCAGCCAATACACCACGATGCCGCTTGCCGAAACATAAAGCCAAATCGGAAAGGTCCAGCGCGCCAGAGCGCGGTGCCGCGCCGTCTGGCCGCTGGCAAGCGCGCGGCGTCCGCGCAGGAAAGTCATGATGATCATCGGCGTGACCGCCACCGCCAGCACCACATGGGTGGCCAGCAAGGTGAAATAGATGGGCCGGACCACGCCTTCGCCCGGAAATGCATGCAAGGGATGCAGGGCGTGATGGACGAGATAGGTCGCCAAAAACACGCCCGAAACCACCATCGCCACGGTCATCACCTTCTTATGCGCAACGCGGTTGCCCGATTTGATCAGCGCGAAGGCGATCAGGATGAGCACCCCGGCCAAGGCATTGAGGGCGGCCGTCACATGAGGGAGAACGCCGACCAGGGTCATTTGGCCAGCATTCCCCCGATCCGGGCGGTGATCAGCGCATAGGCGCCGAGCGCCACCAGCGCCAGCAGCAGGCCGATCACCCAATTGCCGACTTTCTTGGTCGGACGCGCCTCGTTCATTGCACCATCACTCCGAAACCCTGGAAATACGGCGCGTACTCTAGGGACTCTTGCAGCGGAAAAATAGGATTATGACGCCTTTTTTATGAGGAATCGGTAGACCCCGGCTTCGGGCTCAATGGATTCAAGGAGTTCGTGTCCGGTCTGGCGGCAAAAGACCGGAAAATCCCGCAAGGTCACCGGGTCCGACGCCAGGACGCGCAGCAGCGCGCCCGGCGGCAGACCATTCAGGGTCTTCCTGGCTTTGAGGATCGGCAAGGGACAGTTCAGCCCCTTGGTGTCGAGCAGCGTCTCGCTCATTCCCACCCGACGCAGATGCCGTTCGGATCGAGCCCCTCGTCCTTTTGCGCACCCGGCGCAGGGAAGCGCTGCTTGAAGGTGAAGGCCAGCTTGGTCGGGCCGAAACGGTCGAGATGCCAAAGCTTGGCCAGCCCGTCATTCAGCGTCGGAACCGTTCCGGCCGGCAACCACCACAACACTTGATAAGCCCGCTCTTTCGGCGGCGGTTGAAAGAATTCGCGGCGGCGCTGCATCACGCCGGTATGAGCGCTTTTGTAGACATAGTCGAACAGCGCTTCGGCGCTTTCCCACACCGACATGTTGGCCAGCAGCAGCGGGTCGATGGCATAGGAGATGTCGGTAGCGTTCTGGCCGCCCTCGCCGGTCATCCGCCAGACGAAGCCGGGGCTGGCCTCGGCCAAGGCGTTGATTTCGTCGAGCGCGTCAAGGAAGGGCTGCACCCGCGGATCGCCCTGTGGTCCGACCATGGTGCCGATGTTCAATTGCGCGAGATGCCACGCCTCGGTCATGCGGAAAGTCCCCCGATGGAAAAATCCTCGGTTAGATGGGGTGAAGGATGCCGCCTTGGCAAGCGGCACCCTCGCCAGACTTAAGACTTCTGGTTCGAGTTGGCCGTGACGAAGGCGGCGAAATAATCGTGCAGCTGCTTCGACGCCTGTTCGTTCACATAGACCATGTGGCCGGTCATGAAGTGCTTGATTTCGATATTGCCCTTCATGTCCGGGGGAAGTCCGAGATGGCTCAGCTCATATTCGCCGGCGAAGAACAGGGTCGAGAGGTCGAAATAGCCGCTGCACAGCAGCACATGGAGCTTCGGATTGGTCCGCATGGCGACGGCCAGGTCGGGGATCACATTGGGGGTCTTGGGCAGCGGCATTTGGGCACCCGGCGGCTGATGCTTGGTGTCCCAGATGCGAAACGTATCGGCCGAGGCGTTGAATTCGGCGTCCTTGCCCCAGCCCAGCGGCCCGCGGGCATAGTCGTTGAAGACCGAGACATAGGCCGAGCTGATCGCCGCCGATTGCGGATCATAGTCGGTCTCCTTCGACAACGGGTCGGTCGGCGGGCTGGTATAGCGGGTATCGAGACGGCCGGTGATCAGGCCCTGATCGTCGAGCAGCTGCTTCCTGAACATGCCCCCATTGACGCGCAGATTGGCCTTTTCGATGTAGTCCGCCGAGAGGCCGATCAGGTTGTGCATTTTCTCGGCTACCGCCTTCTTGACGTCAGGGGCGAGGCTGTCGCCGGCGGCCAGAGCCGGTTCGAGTTCCTGGATGGCGAACCGGCGCGCTTCGGCCAGCAGGGGCTCGAGATCCTTGGGCGACGATGCCGGCAGCTTCTTGTGGTACCAGGCAGTGGCGGCGAAGGTCGGAAGGGACATGACGAAGGGCAAATCCTCGCCCAGCTCGTTGCGGGCGCCGTCGGCGCTCGAAGCGTAATTCAGAATCTGCGACAGCAGCATCACGCCATTCATGTCGACGCTATGAGTTTGCAACGAACGCACCAGCGCGGCCGAGCGCAGGGTGCCGTAACTCTCGCCGAACAGGAAGCGGGGGCTGTTCCAGCGATCATACCGGGTCAGGAATTTGGTGATGAAGATGTCGAAGGCGCGGACATCCTGATCGACGCCCCAGAAATCCTTTTTCAGCTCCTCATTCTTCTTCTGCGTCGCCTCGGCCTTGTCCGGATCGACGGTCTTCTCGTCGATGCCGATGCGGCCGAAGCCGGTGCCGGGCATGTCGATGAAGACCAGATCCGAGACATCGAGGGTCGAATTGTCATTCTCGACCACCTTGTAAGGCGCGGCCGGCCCGCGCTCGGCATCGCCGGCAATCACGCGCTTGGGTCCGAAGGCGCCCATATGCAGCCAAAGGGTCGAGGAACCCGGACCGCCATTATAGATGAAGGTGATCGGGCGCTTGCTCTCGCCTTTCTTGAAATAGGCGACATAGGACATCATCGCGCCCTGCAGGCCTTTCTTGTCCTCGATCATCAGCGTGCCGGCGACCGCGCTATAATCGATATGCTTGCCGCGCACCGTGACCGATCCCTGGCTTTCGTGCTTCTTCTCTTCCCAGGGATTGTTCTTGGCGGGCTTGGCTTCGACGGCCGCCTCTTTCGGCGGTTCGGCGAAGACGGCGGGCGCGGCACAGAGAAGCGCGGCGGCCAGAGTCCAGCGCAATGACGATTTGGCGATAGTGAACATGGTTCCCCCTTGGTGTTTCTTCCTTGGACGATCCTGCCAAAGCTTGCCAAAGCGCGCTACCGGTCTCATCTTGCCGGTGGCAACTTGACAGCAAGGAAACCAGCAAATGAGCAATCAGGTGACCATGGTCGATCTCGACACCGCCGAGGAGTGGATCGAGAAGGGCCAGGCGGTCGTGGTCGATGTGCGCGAGCAACACGAATATGACGCCGGCCATATCAAGGGCGCGATCCTGCGTCCGCTCTCCACCTGGGACTCCGACGAGCTGCCCGAGGTGCCGGAAGGCAAGCATCTTTTGCTGCATTGCCGCTCGGCCAATCGCTGCGGCGTCGCGGCCCAGCAGCTGATCAATGACGGCTATGAAGGCCATATCAACCGCCTCGCCGGCGGCATGCTGGCCTGGGAAGCGGCCGGAAAGACCGTGCTCAGGGATTAGCTGATATGCGGGGTAGCCTACCCCGCACCCCCGGGGTCGCTGCGCTCCTCAGAGCGCCTAAGGCCTCGGCTGTGCGAAACAACCATTGGGCGCTCTGACTTTGTCCATCTATCTGCCGATCGCCGGACTGTCCCTCAATCTGATCGTGCTGCTCTCCTTGGGCGGCGGGGTCGGATTCCTGTCGGGACTGTTCGGGGTCGGCGGCGCTTTTCTGCTGACCCCGCTTCTGATCCTGATGGGCGTGCCTTCGCCGGTCGCCGTGGCTTCGGCGGCCAATCAGGTGGTAGGAGCCTCGGTCTCGGGGGTCATGGCCCATTGGCGCCGGCACAATGTCGATTTCCGTATGGGTCTGGTGCTGGCGGCCGGGGGCATGGCGGGTTCGGTGTTCGGCGTGCAGCTCTTCTCCTGGTTGCGCCGGCTGGGCCAGGTCGATCTGGTCATCAACCTTTCCTATGTGATGTTTCTCGGCTTCGTCGGCATAACCATGCTGATGGAAAGCATCGAGGCGCTGCGTCGCTCGCGCCGCCCGCTGGCGCCGCGGAAGCGGCATCGCCATCGCTGGGGCAATCTGCCGTTCAAGATGCGCTTTCCCCGTTCCGGCCTTTATATGAGCGCGCTGATGCCGCTCGGCGTCGGGGCGACAGGGGGCATCCTCGCGTCACTGATGGGTGTCGGCGGCGGCTTCATCCTGGTGCCGATGATGATCTATCTGCTCGAGATGCCAACGTCGGTGGTGGTGGGCACCTCGCTGTTCCAGGTCATCTTCGTCACCGCCTCGGTGACTTTCCTTCAGTCGGTGCAGACCCATACCGTCGATGTGGTGCTGGCACTGACCCTGCTGGCCGGCGGCGTGGTCGGTGCCCAGCTCGGCGCCCGTTTCGGCGGCAAATTGCGCGCCGAACAGACCCGCCTGCTGCTGGCGCTGCTGGTTCTGGCCGTCTGCGTGCGACTGCTGTTCCTGCTGATCGAGACGCCCGACGATCCGTTCGGACTTAGTTAGATCGTGATGACTCTTCTCGTCATCACGATCTAACTAAACATACCGCGGGGGCCGGCCCCCGCACCCGCGAGGTCGCCACTGCGCTCCTCCGAGCGGAATGATTCCGAGCAGAATCATTCAGCTTTAGGCAAGGCGTCGATGCGCTTTTGCAGCGCCGCATGTTCGGGCTGCTCGGCGGGAATTCTGGCCAACACCTTCTGCCAATCCTTGCGCGCTTCGGCGTTGTGACCGGAATTGGCTTCGGCGACGCCCTGATAATAGAGCGCGGTGCTGTTGTCGGGATCGATCGCCAGCACCTCATGCAGGGTGGCCAGGAAATCGGCCGGCGGCTTGTCCTCCGAGGCATCGCCTAGCTGGAGCTGGGCCAGAGCCAGACGCGGCTCGACGGCCTTCGGCTGCAGCTTGATCGCGTGGCGGGCGGCATCCATGCCCTTGTCCCGCTCGCCCAGCACCGTGTAGGAGCGGGCCAGACGCATCCAGCCGTCGAAATCGTCCGGCTTGTCCTTCAGCCGCGCCGCCAGCCCCGCCACCATCGAGCGAATGGTCGCGTCGCGCTGGTCGGGCGCCATATCGGCTATCGCGGCGGAGGCGCCATTCTGACCGGACGGAATTTCCGGCGCGGCGGCGGGAATGGTCGCGGGGTCGAAGCCGCCCTGCTTGCCGGCCTCGGCGATATGCTGGCGCAGCGCCGGCAGCCAAGGCGCATCCTGGCCGCTGGCCTGTTCGAGATCCTTCCAGATCGCCACTGCCTTCTTGAAATCGCCGATCTGCGCCTCGCCGAGGCCAAGATAGAAACGCGCCTGCGGATTGTCGTGATCGCCGGTCAGGGCGCGCAGGAACAGGCGCCGCGCCTCGGGCACCACCATGCCGTTCTGCGTCATCACCAGCGCCTCACCCCAGGCCGAGATCGCGGCATTGTCGGTGGCGCCCATGCGGTCGGCATGCTGGAAAGCGCTGGCCGCCTCCGAATAGCGCTGCAACGCCATATAGGCCTGACCGAGCCGGCGGAACCCCTCGCCATCCGGCCGATCGGCGAGGCGGGCGGCCAGGGCTTCGGTGATCGCCGTCATGCGGAAAGCGGGATCGGCTTGGCGGGACGCGAAAGGTTGGCCGGGAAGATCGGGAGCGCCGATGCGCGAATAGATCAGGCCGGCCACCAGCGGCACCCCCAGGCCCAGCACCAGTATGAGCGCCAAGGGCCGACGGTGCGGAGCGGCCGCCCCGCCCTGCCCGTCCTCGGCGGCCAGAATGCGGCGATGGATCTCGGTGCGCGCCGCCTCGGCCTGATCGGCCGGCAGCACGCCGCGCTCCTGATCGCGCTCCAGTTCCGCGAGCTGTTCCCGATAGATCTCAAGATCGAAGACCGAACGGGCGAGCGGATCCAGTCCACGGCGCAACAGCGGCAGCACCAGCAGTGCGGCCGTGGCCAGCGAGAGAAAGCCGAAAATTCCCCAAAGCATCATGACAACAGTTTTTCCAGACGCGCCTTTTCCTCGGCGGTCAATGGAGCGGCAGATGCCGATGGACGGCGTTTGCGGGCGGCGGCGAAGGCAAGGGCGCAGCCCGCCAGCAGCAGAGCCGGCGGCCCCAGCCACAGAGCCAGGGTGGTTCCCTTGAAAGGCGGCTTCAGCAGCACGTAATCGCCATAGCGATCGACCAGATATTGTTTGGCCTGCTGGTCGGTATCGCCGGCCAGCAGCCTTTGGCGCAGCAGCAGGCGCAGATCGCGCGCCAGCTCGGCGTCGGAATCGTCGATCGACTGGTTCTGGCAGACCAGGCAGCGCAGATCACGGCTGATCACGCGGGCTCGCGCCTCGAGTTTGGGATCGGCCAGCATCTCGTCGGGCTGGACCGCCCAGGCCGAGCTGGCCAAGAGGCCCAGCATCAGAACCAGCAGCAGGCGTTTCATTTGTTCAGCTCGGCGATCAGAGGCAGCAGACGGTCGTGGATTTCTTCCGGGCTGAACGGCTTTTTCCAGGCGTAGCGGATGCGGCCCTCGCGATCGATCAAATAGCTTTCCGGCACCCCATAGACGCCGAAATCGATGGCCACCCGCCCGTCGAGATCAGCCACGGTGGCGCGATAGGGGTTGCCCATATTGGCCAGCCAGGCGGTGGCCTCCTCCGGCTTGTTCTT
>Ga0213872_10001518_pt1 | contig 14940 bp, 15 predicted proteins | sample VelepicomBERX_R2_FD_160071 | JGI IMG/M metagenome (GOLD analysis project Ga0213872, IMG submission 160071) | Rhizosphere microbial communities from Vellozia epidendroides in rupestrian grasslands, the National Park of Serra do Cipo, Brazil - RX_R2 | ecosystem: Host-associated > Plants > Roots >...
TCATCGACTGGAGCCCCGCTTCACCCGCCCTGCCTTACATCACCGGTTTCGACACGGATCCCGCCGTCGTCGCCTTGCTCCGCGAGGTCTTGAACGACATCGCCAAGGCTCCCGAAGTCGCCTGGGCCCGAGACGCCCTTCTCATCGATGGCTTCGATCATCTGCCGTCCGCGCAATACCGCTCGATCCTCCATTTGGAGAAGGATGCCGTTGCGAGGGGGTATTCCGCACTCGCGTGACAAGCAATTCACTCTAAAAAAATGTTATTTAATAAACAATGCTATTTTATTAGTGTTGTTTCGATTTTATTCACGTTGGATTCCATGAAATGTGGTCGCGGCTTGCCGGAAGATCGTTCGCCGCCCTCCGCGGATTGGCCTTCACCGGCTCCCTTCTGGCGGCAGCAGGGTCCACCCAGGGCTTTGCCGCCGAGCAGACGCTGCGGATCGGCTACCAGAAATATGGCGCCCTGCTGCTGCTGAAGGAGTCCGGCGCGCTGGAAGCCGCCTTGCGCGACCAGGGCGTATCGGTGACCTGGCGCGAATTTCCCGGCGGGCCGCAGCTGCTCGAAGCGCTGAATGTCGGGGCGATCGATTTCGGCACCACCGGCGAGGCGCCGCCGATCTTCGCCCAGGCGGCAGGCGCGCCGCTGGTCTATGTCGGGGTCGATCCGGCCGCGCCGCGCAGCGAGGCGATCCTGGTTCCGAAGGACAGCCCGATCCGCACGGTGGCCGAGCTCAAGGGCCACAAGGTGGCGCTCAACAAAGGCTCCAACGTCCATTACCTGCTGGTGCGGGCGCTGGAGGAAGCCGGCCTGACCTATGGCGACATCCAGCCGGTCTATCTCGCGCCGGCCGACGCCCGCGCCGCCTTCGAGCGCGGCGCCGTCGACGCCTGGGCCATCTGGGATCCCTATTATGCCGCGGCGGTGGCCGGGACCCAGGCGAAGGTCCTCGCCGACGGACAGCGGCCGGATGGCGGCATCCTGGTTCCCAACCACGAATTCTACCTCGCCACGCGGAGCTTCAACGACCAGCGGCATGCCGTGCTCGATACCCTGTTCACCGCCCTCAAGGCGGTCGAGGCCGACGCCCGGGGCAGGCCCGCCGACTCCGCCCGCCGCCTGAGCCCGGCGGTCGGCATACCCGTCCCCATCTTGGAGACCGCCTTCGCCCGCATGGGATACGGCGTCGAGCCGCTGACCCCCGATGTGGTCGCCGAGCAGCAGAGGATCGCCGACACCTTCTACAAGCTTCACCTCATCCCCAAACCGATCGCCATCGGCGACGCCTTGCCCGGAAACCATTCATGACGAGTCCCTCCCCCATTGCCGCCCGCGAAGCCAATGTCTTCTGGTTCATCCCCACCCATGGCGACGGCCGCTATCTCGGCACCACCGTCGGCGCGCGGGCCATCGGCTTCGATTATCTGAAGCAGATCGCCCAGGCCGCCGACAGCCTGGGCTATTACGGCGTGCTGCTGCCGACGGGGCGCAGCTGCGAGGATTCCTGGGTGATCGCCTCGGCCCTGGCGCCGTTGACCGAGCGCCTGCGCTATCTCGTCGCGGTGCGGCCCGGACTGCAGTCGCCCACGGTGTCGGCGCGCATGGCGGCCACCCTCGACCGCGTCTCGAACGGCCGTCTGCTGATCAATGTGGTGACCGGCGGCGATCCCGCCGAGAACGCCGGCGACGGCATCTTCCTGTCGCACGCCGAGCGTTACGAGGTGACGCGCGAATTCCTCGACGTGTGGACCAGGCTGGTGGCCGGCGAGGCGGTCGACCATCAGGGCAAGCATCTGCGCATCGAGGACGGCCGCCTGTTCTTCCCCTCGCCGCAGCGCCCCTATCCGCCGCTCTATTTCGGCGGCTCCTCGCCCGAGGCGATCGACGTCGCGGCCAAAACCATCGACAAATACCTGACCTGGGGCGAGCCCCCGGCCCAGGTCGCCGAGAAGGTGACGGCGGTGCGCGCCGCCGCCGCGGCCAAGGGACGCAGCGTCACCTTCGGCATCCGCCTGCACGTCATCGTGCGCGAAACCGCCGAGGAAGCCTGGCGCGCCGCGGACGAGCTGATCCGCCATGTCGACGACGCCACCATCGAGAAGGCGCAAAAGGCCTTCTCGCGCATGGACAGCGTCGGCCAGGCGCGCATGCAGGCGCTGCATGGCGGGCGACGCGACAAGCTGGAGGTCAGTCCCAATTTGTGGGCCGGCGTCGGGCTGGTGCGCGGCGGCGCCGGCACCGCCCTGGTCGGCGACCCGCAGACGGTCGCGGCGCGGATGAAGGAGTATATGGAGGTCGGCATCGACAGCTTCATCCTGTCGGGCTATCCGCATCTGGAAGAGGCCTATCGCTTCGCCGAGCTGGTCTTCCCGCTTCTGCCGCTGGCCGCCGGCACCGGGCGCGACCGCGGCCCGGCCAGCAATAACGGCCCCTTCGGCGAGAGCATCGGCAACGGACCCTCGCCGGTGCAGCGGCAGCAGGCGGCATCGTGAACCGGACGCTGCGGCGGGGCGTGGTTCCCTGGCTCCTGCCGCTGGTCCTGACCGCGGCCTGGGAGGCGGCGGCGCGCGCCGGGCTGCTCTCGGCCCGCGTGCTGCCCGCCCCCAGCGGCATCGCCTTGGCCTTCTGGGGCGCCTTGTCGGACGGCACGCTGCCGCACCATGTCGCCATCAGCGCCGGCCGCGCCTTCGCCGGGCTGGCCATCGGCGGCGGGCTGGGCTTCCTCCTCGGGCTGCTGACCGGCGTGCTGCCCTGGGCCGAGGATATTCTCGACAGCTCGCTGCAGATGCTGCGCAACATCCCGCATCTGGCGATCATTCCGATGGTCATCCTGTGGTTCGGCATCGACGAGGAGGCGAAAATCTTCCTGGTCGCCGCCGGCGTCCTGTTCCCGATGTATTTCAACACATTCCAGGGCATCCGCTCGGTCGATCGCGGGCTGGTCGAGATGGGCCGGGTCTATGGCTTGAGCCGCCTCGGCCTCTATGCCCGGGTGATCCTGCCGGGCGCGCTGCCCTCGGTCCTGTTCGGCCTGCGCTATTCGCTGGGCATCATGTGGCTGACCCTGATCGTCGCCGAGACCATCTCGGCCTCGTCCGGCATCGGCTATATGACGATGAACGCGCGGGAATTCCTGCAGACCGACATGGTGCTGGTGGGGATCATCGTCTATGCGCTGCTGGGCAAGCTGGCCGACATGGTCGCCCGCTGGCTCGAACGCCGCACATTGTCGTGGAACCCCGCCTTATGGTCCGGGCTCGAGGCCGCCTGATGGGCAAGCTGGGCCCCGTCCCCGCCGCGCCGCCGGCCGCCTTGTCCGCCCGGCACGAGCTGGTGCTGGAGGGCGTCGGCAAGAGCTTCGCCGGCAAGAAGGTGCTCGACGATCTCCGCCTGACCATCCCCGCGGGACAGTTCGTCGCCGTGGTCGGACGCTCGGGCGGCGGCAAGACGACGCTGATGCGCCTGATCGCCGGTCTCGACTCGCCGACCGCCGGCGCAATCCGCATCGGCGGCCAGACCTGCCGCGGCATCCGCCCCGACGTCCGGCTGATGTTCCAGGACGCCAGGCTGCTGCCGTGGCAGCGCATCCTCGCCAATGTCGGCATCGCCCGCGGCCCCGGCTGGCGCGAGCGGGCCCAGCGCCTGCTCGGCGAGGTCGGGCTGGGCGAGCGGGCCGGCGACTGGCCGCATGTGCTGTCGGGCGGCCAGCGCCAGCGCGTCGCCCTGGCGCGCGCCCTGATGACCGAACCCGAGATCCTGCTGCTCGACGAGCCGTTCGGGGCGCTGGACGCCCTGACCCGCACCGAGATGCACCGCCTTCTGCTCCGCGTCTGGCGCGAGCATGGCTTCACCGCCCTGCTGATCACCCACGACGTCGCCGAAGCGGTGGCCCTGGCCGACCGCGTGCTGGTCCTGCGCGACGGGGTCGTCTCGGACGACATAGCCATCGATCCGGCCCGCGCCGCCGGCGACGCGCAATCCGCCGATCTCGAGCGCCGCATCCTGCAGGCCGTCTGACCCGATGGAGGACCATCCGATGCCGCTTCCCGCCTCCTCCGCCGTCAGCCGCCGCGCCGTCCTGGCCGGCGCCGCCGCCGCCACGCTCATGCGTTCCCGGCGGGTCCAGGCCCGCACCACCGAGCTGCGGCTCGACTTCGCCACCTACAGCCCAGTCAGCCTGCTGCTGAAGGAAAGCGGCCGGCTCGAACAGGATCTCGCCGCGGAGGGCGTCACCGTGCGGTGGGTGCAGTCGTTGGGATCGAACAAGGCTCTGGAGTTTCTCAATTCCGGCAGCCTCGATTTTGGCTCGACCGCCAGCGCCGCGGCGCTGCTGGGCCGGATCGGCGGCAACCCGATCCGTGCCGTCTATGCCTATTCCCGTCCCGAATGGACGGCGCTGGTGGTCCCGGGCGACAGCCCGATCCGCACCGTTGCCGACCTGAAGGGCAAGCGGATCGCCGTCACCCGCGGCACCGATCCGCATATCTTCATGGTCCGCGCCCTGGCGGAAGCCGGACTGAGTCAAGACGATGTGAAACCGGTGCTGCTGCAGCATCCCGACGGGAAGCAGGCGCTGCTGCGCGGCGACGTCGACGCCTGGGCCGGGCTGGATCCCCTGATGGCTTCGGCCGAGCTGGAGTCCGGCGCCCGCCTGCTCTATCGCAATCCGGCCTTCAACAGCTGGGGCGCGCTCAGTGTGCGCGACGCCTTCGCCGCCGAGAATCCGGCCCTGGTGCGCAAGGTGCTGGCGGCCTACGAGACGGCCCGTCAGCACGCCCTGGCCCATCCCGAGGCGCTGGCCGCCGCGCTGGCGAACCAGACCCGCCTGCCGGATTCGGTGGTCGCCCGGCAGCTCGGCCGCACCGACATCAGCCAGGGCCGGCTGCTGCCCGCTCAGACGCAAAGCGTGGTGGAGTCCGGCCTCGCCATGCAGAAGGTCGGGTTGATCGAGGGCGGAATCGACGTACGGCGCCAGGCCGAGGCGCTCGTCGATACCAGCTTCGGCACAACGGGCTGACCGCCATGACCGCCCGCCTGCCCTGGCGCGACCTGCTGCTCGGCCTCGCCCTGCCGCTGTTGGCCGCGCTGGCCTGGGAAACCGCGGTGCGGAGCGGGCACGCCTCGGGCCGGCTGGTGCCGCCGCCCAGCCGGGTGTGGAGCGCCCTGGCCGCCCTCGCCCGCTCGGGCCAGCTCTGGCCCCATGTCGCCGCCACCGCCTCCCGAGTCGGACTCGGCTTCGCCGCGGGATCGGCGGCCGGCCTCCTGACCGGCGCCGCCGCCAGCTACTCGCCTTTGTTTCGAAAACTGGTCGATCCGGCCGTCCAGGGGCTGCGCGCCATTCCTTCCCTCGCCTGGGTGCCGTTGTTCCTGCTGTGGCTCGGCATCTTCGAGACCTCGAAGATCGCCCTGATCGCGCTGGGGGTGTTCTTTCCGGTCTATCTCGGCGTGATGGGGGCGGTGCTGGGGATCGACCGCAAGATCGTCGAAGTCGGGCGGATCCACCGCCTGTCCGGGATCGAGCTGGCTCGCCGCATTCTGCTGCCCGCCATCCTGCCGTCCCTGCTGGTGGCGCTGCGCACCGGGCTCGGCCTCGGCTGGATGTTCGTGGTGGCGGCGGAATATATGGGCGCCTCGGAAGGAATCGGCTATCTGCTGGTCGACGGGCAGCAGCTCGGCAAACCCGACCAGATCATCGCCGCCATACTGGTGTTCGCCCTGCTGGGCAAGGCGGCGGACACCCTGCTGGTCGCCCTGTTCGCCCCGTTCCTGCGCTGGCGCGACGTCTATCGAGGAGGCCGCTGATGCCGGCTCCGCTCAAACTGCGCGGCCTCACCAAGACCTTTGCCGGCCAGGACTCGCCGGTCCTCGCCGGCATCGAGCTGACGGTGGCGCCGGGCGAAATCCTGGCGGTGATCGGCGGCTCGGGCTGCGGCAAGAGCACGCTGCTGCGCCTGATCGCCGGGTTGGAGCGCGCAACGGCCGGCGACGTGCTGATCGGCGCCGAGCCGGTGCTGGCGCCGCACCCCGCCATCGGCCTGGTGTTCCAGGAACCGCGCCTGCTGCCCTGGCTCAGCGTCGCCGGCAATGTCGGCTTCGGCCTCGCCGGCGGGCCGCGTGACGAACGCGAGGCGCGCGTCGCCGCCGCCTTGACCCGAGTCGGGCTGGCGGCGCGGGCCGAGGCCTGGCCGCATCAATTGTCGGGCGGCCAGGCGCAGCGCGCCGCCCTGGCCCGGGCGCTGGTGGCGAGACCCGGCATCCTGCTGCTCGACGAACCCTTCTCGGCCCTCGACGCGCTGACCCGGGCCGATCTGCAGGACCACCTCCTCGAACTGTGGGCCTTCGAACGCCCCACTCTGGTCCTGGTCACTCACGACATCGAGGAGGCGCCCGTGCTGGCCGATCGCGTCGCGATCTTGCGCCCGCGCCCGGGACGCATCGGCGAGCTGCTGGCGGTCGAGCTGCCGCGGCCGCGCGACCGCGACCACCCCTCCTTCGAAGCGGCCAAGCGGCGTCTGCGCGCCGCCCTCGCCGAATCGCCGCCGCCATTCGCCCGGAAGCTGGCGTCGTGACCGCGCGCGTGGTGATCCTGGGCGGCGGCTTCAGCGGCGCGATCGCGGCGCTGCATCTGGCGCGCGCCGCTGAGGCGCCGCTCGCCATCGACATCGTCGAACCGCGCCCGCTGCTGGGCGGCGGCGTGGCCTATTCCGCCCCCGACGCCCGGCACCGGATCAACGTGCCGGCGGCAAGGATGAGCGCCTATTCCGACGATATGGGCCATTTCGACCGCTGGCTGCGCCAGCGCGACGTCGCGGCCACCGACCCCGAATGCGAGATTCCCGGCGGCCATCTGTTTCCGGCCCGCCGTGAATTCGGCCGTTATCTCGACGAACAGGTGCGCGCCCAGGCGGCGATCCGCCATGTCAGGCGCCGCGCGGTTTCGGCAGCGCCGCGCCCCGGCGTCGGCTATGTGGCGACCCTCGATGACGGCTCGCGGCTGGAAGCGGATATCCTGGTGATCGCCGCCAGCCATCCGGCGCCGGCGGTGCCCTCGGTGCTGGCCGAGGCGCTGGCGGATGACCCGCGCCTGATCGCCGACCCCTGGAAGGAAGGAGCCCTGTCGGACCTCGATCCCGATGCCAGGGTGCTGATCATGGGAACCGGGTTGACCATGGCCGACATCGTCGCCAGCCTGGCCGGCGCCGGCCATCGCGGACCGATCGCCGCCTTTTCCCGGCGCGGATTGCTGCCGCGCGGCCATGCGCTGGACGCCACCCAGCTGGTGGGGGATTTCGCCTCGCCCCCGTCGCGCACCGCCCTGGCGCTGCTGCGCCGCATCCGCGCCGAAGTGGCCGACGCTTCCCGACAGGGCCGCGCCTGGCAGGCGGTGCTGGACGCGGTTCGCCGCGACGGCCGCCTCGTCTGGCAGGCCTTGCCGATCGAGGAGAAGCGGCGCCTGCTGCGCCATCTGCGCGCCTTCTGGGACGTGCATCGCTACCGCATGGCGCCGCAGCCTGAAGCCGAGCTGCTGCGCCTGGGCGAACAGGGGCAGCTGCAGGTGCTGGCCGCCAGGCTGGTCGGGATCGAGGCCGGGCCGGACGGGATTCTCGCCAAGCTGCGGCTGCGGCGAACCGGCGCCGTCGCCGACCGCCCGGTGGACGCGGTCATCCTCGCCACCGGGCCGGACCATGACCGCCTGCTGCAGCGCTCGCCACCCTTGGCCGCCCTGGCGGAAGCCGGGCGGCTGCGCGGCGATCCGCTCGGCCTCGGCCTCGAGGTCGACGGGATCAGCCGGGCGATCGGCGCCGACGGGCGGGGCGATTCCTCGCTGTGGGTGGCGGGACCGCTGGCGCGCGGCACCTTCGGCGAGCTGATGGGCCTGCCCCAGGTGCTGATCCATGCCGAGGACGTGGCGAAAGCCGTCGCCCGCGAACTGCGCGAGCGCCAGGATTGGCCGGTCAGCGCGGCGGCAACGATGTTTCCCTTATGGTGATCGAACAGGAGCCGGCGGCGCCGACCCGCAAGGCGACGGCGCAGGGATGGTCGTCCGACAAGGCGAAGCGGGCGAAGCGCCAGGCGGCGGGATCGTCGTCGATGCGGCGGTCGAAGGCGATCGAGGCGCCGCCATCGGCGTCGAACGAATAGCTGAAAGCGTCGAGCGGCAGAGCCAGCCCGAGGCCGCGCGCCTTGATGTAGGCCTCCTTCAGCGTCCACAGGGCGAAGAAGCGGTCGCGCCGCTCGGACTCGGGCAGGGCCAGCAGGCCGGAGACCTCGGCCGGTGAGAAAAAGCGCCGCGCCACCTCCGCCAGCTCGGTCACGCGGCGGGAGAATTCGACATCGACGCCGATCATCCTGATCGGCCCCACCAGGCAAACGATCATGCCCTCGGCATGCGACAGGTTGAAGTCGAGCGGCACGCCCGGCTGGGGCGCTTCGATATGCGGCCGGCCCTTGGGACCGGCCGCGAATCGCCATTCAGCCGGCTCGATCCGGCAATACTGCGACAGCGCCGTCCGCGCCAAAGCGCGGGTCAGCAGATACTGCCGCCGGATCCTTTCCAGCGGCGAGCGTTTCTGACGGACCCGTTCGTCATCCGACAGCAGCGGCCCGAAGCGGTCGAGCAATGCCTCCTCGGTTTCGCCGTCGAAGATCGCGGGACGCAGGACCCAGAGATCGGCGTCAAGCGGGTCGGGCATGCCACCAGCGCCTCAACGCCACCACGCCCCAGATCGCCTCGACCAGACCGAACGGCCAGGCGCCCTGCAGAAAGCCATAGGCCGAACCCAGCCAGCAGGAGCCGGCAAACCCCAGGATCCACCAGCGCGAGCGGTTCTCGCAGGCGTAGCAGACCAGCATCGCGGTGACGGCGAACAGGCCGAAGGCGGTCAACAGATCCATGGCGCGCTAAACAGCATCCTCCAGAATGAGCCGAGCCCCCTTCTCGGCGATCATGATGGTGGGGGTATTGGTATTGCCCGAGGTGATCTCCGGCATGACCGAGGCGTCGACCACCCTGACACCGTCGAGACCGATGACCCGCAACCGCTCGTCGACGACGGCCAGCGGATCGGATGGCAGCCCCATCTTCGCCGTTCCGACCGGATGAAAGATGGTGGTGCCGATGGCGCCGGCCGCCTTGGCCAAGGCCTCGTCGCTGTCATCCACCGAGGGGCCCGGCAGATGCTCGACCGGCGACAGGGATCGCAGAGCGGGTTGAGCCATCAGGCGGCGGGTGACGCGGATGGCGTCGGCGGCGACGCGGCGATCGGCCTCGGTCGAGAGATAGTTGGGGGCGATGATCGGTTTATCGGCCGGGTCGGCCGAGCGCAGTCGAATGGTCCCGCGCGAGGTCGGGCGCAGATTGCAGGCCGAGACGGTGACGGCGGGAAACCGATGCAGCGGGTCGCCGAATTTGTCGAGCGACAAGGGCTGGACATGGAACTCGATATTGGCCCGCTCGCGCTCCGGCGACGAGCGGGTGAAGATGCCGAGCTGCGACGGCGCCATGGTCATCGGCCCGCGCCGGCGCAAGGCGTAGTCGAGCCCCATCAGCCCGCGGCGGAACAGCGAATGATAGGTCTCGTTGAGCGTCTTCACGCCGCTGACGCGGTAGATTGCCCGCTGCTGCAGGTGATCCTGCAGATTGCGCCCCACGCCCGGCCGCTCGTGGCGTACCGCGATCCCCTGCCCGGCCAGCCAGTCGCCCGGACCGATGCCGGACAGTTGCAGCAATTGCGGCGAGCCGACCGCCCCGGCCGCCAGGATCACCTCGGCGCGGGCGCGCGCCTCGACCACCTGCCCGTTCTGCCGATAGCGCACCCCGACGGCGCGCCCGTCCTCGAGCAGGATCTGCTCGACCAGCACGCCGGTTTCCAGCCTTAGATTGACGCGGGGCAAGGCCGGCTTGAGGAAGGCGCGCGCCGCCGAGACGCGCCGGCCGCGCCTCTGGTTGACGTGAAAATAGCCCACACCCTCATTGTCGCCGGTATTGAAATCGGGGGTCGCCGGGATGCCCATCTCGATCGCGGCGCGGGCGATGCGGTCCAGCACCTCCCAGCGCATGCGGGGCTCCTCCACCCGCCATTCGCCGCCCTGGGCGTGGAACTCGGTGTCGCCGAGGAAATGGTCGTCGAGGCTTTTGAACAGCGGCAGCACATCGTCCCAGCCCCAGCCGGTCAGGCCGAGCTGGCGCCAATGATCGTAATCGCCGGCCTGGCCGCGCATCGAGATCATCGCGTTGATGGCGGAACAGCCGCCGATCACCTTGCCGCGCGGATAGTTCAGCGCCCGTCCGCCCAGGCCCGGCTCGGCTTCGGTCTTGAACATCCAGTCGGCGCGCGGATTGCCGATGGCGAACAGATAGCCGACGGGAATATGGAACCAGATCCAGTCGTCCCGGCCGCCGGCCTCCAGCACCAGCACGCGGCGGCGCGGATCGGCCGACAGCCGGTTGGCCAGCACGCATCCGGCCGAGCCCGCGCCGACGACGATGAAATCGAACTCGTCCATGCGTCAGATATGCGGCAGGACGGGCCGCTTCGTCAAACCCCGCGCCAGGCGGCCCGCACCGCGGCGTCGGGATCGCGCTCGACTTGGCACTCGCTGCTGATCAGCATGGTCGGGCGGGTCTGCGTCTCGTAACGCGGCCATTCCGGCACGCCGGGCGCCGAGGGCACGCCGTCGCGGGCGAAGCTGGCCCACAGCGCGCCCAGGTTGCGCGACGCCTCGGCCAGGCCGGGACCGTCGCCCTGCAGACCGGGAATGTCGATATTGCCGAAGGTGGCGCCGATATCGGTGGCGTGGCCGGCGCGCAAGGTGGCGGTGGTGCCGGCGATCGGATAGTTCGAGGCATAGTCGTAGCGATAGGCGAACACCGGCGCCGGCTGGGCCGATTTCAACCCGGCCACCAGCGCCGTGTCGTTGCCGAACTGGCGCGCAGTGGCGATGGCGATATAGAGATCCGACGGGCCGGCCGAGGGCATCGCCTTGCGATAGGCCGCCTCGAGCGCCGCGCCATGGTCGCCGAACTCGCGCTTCAGCCGGGCCTTCAGCGCCGCGCCGGTCAGGCTGAAAGTTTCCGGCTTTTCCCGGTTGTTGAAGGTCGCCTCGTCGCGGTTGTTGCCGATCATCAGCGGGATCTCGGCCGAGAGCTGCGGCGCCGCCGGATCGAAGGGATGGACCGGCAGCACGGTGCCGTCCACCACCGGGCCGAAATGTCCGGGAACCGCGGCATCGCTGCCGGCCGCATGCATCAGGGAGTCGGGCGCCTTGCGCTTCTCCCAGGCCAGTTGCAGCGCCAGCAGCCGCTGCACCGGCACCTTGGACAGCAGATCCGTGCGATCGGCGGGGATCTTCAAAGCATGCAGCACTTGCGCCGTGGTCTCGGCGGCCACCTCTTTCGGGATGCGGCGCGGCCAGGCGCCGCTCTGGATGCCGGCCTTCTGGAACAGCCCGGCCGCCTGCGGCATGGCCATCAGCGTGGCGACCTTGGCGCCGCCGCCCGATTCGCCGAAGATGGTGACATTGCCGGGATCGCCGCCGAACGCCTCGATATTGGCCTGCACCCAGCGCAGGGCGGCGACGATGTCCTGCATGCCGGCATTGGCCGTCCCCGGCTCGTCGAGGGTGAGATAGCCCATCAGCCCGAGTCGATGATTGCTGGCCACCACCACCACATCCTGCTGCGCGGCGAGACGCGATCCGTCCTGCGCCACCGATCCGGCCGAGCCGGTGACGAAACCGCCGCCATGGCAATAAAACATCACCGGCCGCTTGCGCCCGTCCTCCACCGAGGGAGTCCAGACGTTCAGCACCAGGCAGTTCTCGTCCGAAGGCGGCTCGTCCTGGCCATAGACCGACTTCTCCTTCTGGATCGCCGGCGGCCCGAGACGCATCGCGTCGCGCACGCCGGTCCAATTGGGCGGCGGCGGCGCCGGGCGGAAGCGGCCGGCGCCGCTGACCGAGCCGGCATAGGGAATGCCCTTGAAGGCCAACGCGCCGCGGCAGGTCCCGCCCCGCACCTTGCCCTGCGCCGTCTCGACGGTGACGAAGGGAGCGGCGGGGATGGTGGTCCAGGCTTCGGCGGCGAGCAGCCGCGCCGGCAACGGCAGAGACAGGGCGAAAGCGGTTTGCAGCAGGGAGCGGCGGCTGAGCGAAATCATCATGATGGCAGCGTTTCCTCGTTTTTCTTCATGGTACCGTTATCATGACATCCGTCAAAGAACATTCTCGTCTCGCTTGCCGATGCGCGGTATGATTCTCCGTCTGATTTGGGGAGACAGCCTTTGCCCGCCGCCGCCCGCCTGGGGGATCTGATCAAGCAGGACGCGCCGCATTGCCATGCGCCGATCCATCCGGCGGCGCCCGTGCCCGCCGCCGTTCCCCATCCCGCCCTGCCGCTGGCGATCATCACCGGCGCGCCGACGGTGATGATCGGCGGACAGCCCGCCGCGCGGACGACCGATCAGTCGGCCCCGTGCGTGCTGCCCGGCTGCGTGCCCGGCGGACCGGGGATGATCGCGCTGGGCTCGGCCACGGTGATGATCGGCGGCATGCCGGCCGCCCGCGTCAACGACATGACCAGCCATGTCGCCTGCGTCGCGCCGATCCCCAGCCCGACCGGCAAGATCCTGCCGCCCGGCTGCCCGACCGTGATGATCGGGGGCTGACCGCGTGCGATTGAGTCATTTCGCGGCGCTGCGGCCGGTCTGCCCGCGCTGCGCCGCCGCCGACGGCCGCCAGGAAGCGCTGTCCGAACCGAAGATCTTCGCCGAAGATCGCGATCATGTGCTGATGGGCCTGCTGCAATGCCCGTCCTGCGGCCAGGAATATCCGATCATCGACGGCTTGCCGCTGCTGGTGCCCAGCGTGCAATCCTACGTCTCGCAATCCCTGCCGGTGCTGATGGGCCGCGACGATCTGCCCGAGGCGCTGGAAAGCCTGCTCGGCGATGCCGCCGGTCCGGGCAGCACGCTGGACGGGGTGCGCCAGCATCTCTCCAGCTATGGCTGGGATCACTGGGCCGAACACGATCCGCTGGAGGCCCGCTGGCCCGAGGCCCAGCCCGGCGCGGTGTCGCGCTGCCTCGCCGCCGGCCTCGCCGTGCTGCCGCGCCCGGCCGAGGGACCGGCGCTCGATCTCGGCTGCGGGCCGGGACGCAGCAGCGCCGACCTCGCCGAGGCGACCGGCGGGCTGGTGCTGGGGGTCGATCTCAGCTTTCCCCTGCTGCGCCTGGCCGCCCGCGCCCTGCGGGACGGACGCGTGCGCTATCCGCGGCGCCGCATCGGCATGGTCTATGACATGCGCGATTTCGCCGTGCCGCTGGCGGCGGCGGAACGGCTGGATTTCTGGGTGTGCGACGCCCTGGCTTTGCCGTTCCGCGACGAGACTTTCGGCTTGGCCTCCGGGCTCAATCTGCTGGACTGCCTGTCCTCGCCGATGACCGGGCTGGCGGCGGTGGGACGGGTATTGCGGAGGGGCGGACAGGCGATTTTCGCCTCGCCCTACGACTGGTCGCCGGCGGTCACGCCGGCCGAGCATTGGCTGGGCGGACACTCGCAGCGGGCCGATCACCATGGCGCCGCCGAGCCGCTGATGCGGCGCGCCTTGTCGGCCGACAATCCGGCCTCGGGCGGGTTGCGGCTGAGCGCCGAACGGCACGACGTGCCCTGGCAGGTGCGGGTCCACGACCGGGCGATCATGCGCTATAAGTCTCATCTCGTAATCGCTGAGAAATCAGGGAAAAACGACCTCGGCGCGGGAAGGGCCGGATAGACTTTGAGCGTGCCAATAGCTATTCTGCAGCGGCGATGCGACTGACCCTGAAAATTGCCGATCCAGCCGGTTCTAACGGCGCGACTCCGTCCAAAAGCATCGAGCGCGGCCAGCTGACCATCGGCCGCGCGCCGACCGCGGATTGGGTTCTGTCCGACCCCGACCGCCTGCTGTCCAAGCTGCATTGCCGGGTCGAGCAGCGCAATGACCGCTTCGTCCTGACCGACACCAGCACCAACGGCGTTTTCGTCAACGAGTCCGCTTCTCCCCTCGGCACCGGCAATGAGCGGGCGCTGCAGGACGGCGATCGCCTGCAGCTGGGCGGCTTCACCCTGGTCGCCAGCATCGAGGCGCGGCGCGACGAGGACATCTCGTCACTGATCGAAGCCTGGCCGGCGCCGGACGCCAAGGAGGAATGGGCCGAACCCGGCTTCGCGGCCGATTCCCTGCCCGCCCATCAGGAATTCTTCCGTCCGCCGCCCGTCGCCGCCAAGGGCATCCCCGAGGATTGGCTGGCCGCCGAGGCCGAACAGACGCCCGCCGCCTTGCCGGAAGAGGACTGGCTGCCGGAACCGGCGCCGCCTCAAGCCGAGCCGGCCGTCGAGGATCTGCCGCCGTTGCCGTCGGCGGAAGAGGCGATGGCCGGCATCGCCGCCCATGTCGAGGCTTTGCATGAAGGGATCCAGGCGGTGATCGCCAGCCTGTCGCCACCGCAGGCCGCCCAGGCGGCGGCGCTGCTGACGCGCACTTATCAATCGGCGCTGCTGCGCCGGCGGGGGACGGCATGATCACACGCCGCCGCCTGCTGCGCTTCGCCGTGGCGCCGGCGCTGGCCGCGCCTTTGGCCGGCTGTGGGCTGTGGGATTCGGTGTTCGGCGGCGACAAGCCGCCGCCGCCCAAGGAAATGCCGATGACGCCGCCGCCCGAGGCGCGTCTCAAGGTCACCTTCACCGCCTCGCCGCTGATCAATCCCGACCTCGACAACCGGGCCTCGCCGGTGGTGGTGCGGCTCTATCAGCTGGCCGCTGATGACGGCTTCAAGGACGCGGATTTCGCCAATCTCTACGAAACCGACGAAAAGACGCTGGGCAAGGCGCTGCTGGGCAAGGCCGAGATCATCGTCGCACCCGGCGAGGTCAGGATCGTCACCAGCGACATGAACCCCA
>Ga0213872_10001519_pt1 | contig 14934 bp, 11 predicted proteins | sample VelepicomBERX_R2_FD_160071 | JGI IMG/M metagenome (GOLD analysis project Ga0213872, IMG submission 160071) | Rhizosphere microbial communities from Vellozia epidendroides in rupestrian grasslands, the National Park of Serra do Cipo, Brazil - RX_R2 | ecosystem: Host-associated > Plants > Roots >...
GCCAGTCGCGCTCATCGCAGATCGCCGAGCAAGCGTTCCAGAACTCCTGCGTGTTGGACTGGTAGGCCGCATCTTCCACCGGGCCGGTGATCTTGCCGTTCTTGATTTCGTAATACAGCTGGCCGCCGAACTGGAAGTTGTAGCGCTGCTGATCGATCGAGTAGGAACCACGGCCGATGATGTAGATGCCCTTCTTGATGTCCTTGACCATTTCGTCGGGCGTGAGTTTCTTCTTGCCGGCCTCCAGCGAGACGTTGGGCATGCGCTGGAACTGCACGCTGCTCCAGCTGTCCGCGTAGGAGCAGCCCTGCGATTCCTTCAGGCCGATGATGTGGGCCTGGTCGCGCGTAACCTGGTAGTTGACCAGAATGCCGTTGCGGATCAGATCCCAGCGCTTGGACGCCACGCCTTCGTCGTCGTAGCCGACGCAGCCCAGCGAACCTGGCGTGGTCTTGTCAGCCACGAAGTTGACCAGCTCCGAGCCATACTTGAAATTCTTCGACTGCCACTTGTCCAGCGTGGCGAAGCTGGTGCCGGCAAAGTTGGCTTCATAGCCCAGCACGCGATCCAGTTCGGTGGCGTGGCCGACCGACTCGTGGATGGTCAGGAACAGGTTTTCCGGCGCCAGCACCAGGTCATACTTGCCCGGTTCGACCGACTTGGCGCTCAGTTTTTCGCGCGCCTGCTTGCCGGCGGCGCGGGCGTCCTCGATCAGGTCATAGGCACCCTTGTACAGCGTGGTGACGCCGCCCGCAGCGTGAATGCGATTCTCCGGTTTGCAGTCGAAGAATTCATAGCCCATGCTGCATGGCGAAGACAGGCCGTTACGCGAACGGAATTTGCCGCTGGCCTTGTCGACCGCCGTTGCCGTCAGCGGTGACCAAAGACGGTGGATGTCCTGGTCGATGTAGGAGCCGTCGGTCGAGGCGAAGTACTTCTGCTGGTTGATCTGGAACAGGTTGGATTGCATGAAGCTCGCGCCCGCGTCCATGCCGGCCTTGTTGGCGGCGATCAGCATCTCCGCCTTTTCCGCGATCGGCACGGTGCGCCAGTCTTTCTTGAACGGCGTGGCCCATGCCACTTCGCCGACGCCTTTGACGGGCGCCAGCACCACAGGCTCGCCACCCAGCTTGGCGTTGGCCTTGGCGATCTGCACCGCCTGGCGCGCCGCTTCGGCCACCGAGTCCAGCGTCATGACGTTGGTGGAGCAGAAGCCGTAGGCGCCGTTGGCGATCACGCGCACGCCGACGCCGGAAGATTCGGTATTGACGATGTTTTCGACGTTCAGGTCACGAGTGGTGATGAACTGGTTCAGGTAGCGCCCGATGCGCACGTCGCAGTAGCTGGCGCCGGCCTTGGTGGCCGCATTCATCGCGGCGTCCGCCAGCGACTTTTTGAACTGTACCGCGACGGGGTTGAGCAGCTCCTCGGCTGCGATGGCGTTGCCGAACACCGGCACCAGAAATGCGCCTCCCGCCAGCGCACTCACCTTGAGAAATGAACGTCGTTCCATGCGAGACTCCTGAATTGTGTGAAACGGGACAGGTCTGCGACCTGCCCCGAGTTTGCTGCTTAGACTGCGTCCGACAAAGAGGTGAAGTTAAAGTCACGCACCTTCATTGGCGGGATCAGCATCTGGAACGGCACTTCGTCGCCGCCGATGATGACCGGCTTACCCACTTCCTCGATATTGTTCAGCATCGTCACCGGGCTTTCGTTGAAGCGGAAGTTCTTGACCGGGTGCTTGATCTTGCCGTTCTCGATGTAGAAGGTGCCGTCGCGGGTCAGACCGGTCAGCAGCACCGACTGTGGATCGACCAGGCGGATATACCAGGTACGGGTCACCAGGATGCCCTTCTTGGTATTGGCGATCAGCTCCTCGGTGGCCTTGTTGGTGCCGGCCATGATGATATTGCCCGGGGTGCCGACGGCGCGCTGGCCCATCTTCTTGGCCCAGAACAGCGAGTAGTTCAGTGCATTGACCTTGCCGTTCTTGACGATCTCCTGGCGTTCGCGCGCCAGCAGGTTGCCGTTATCCCATGGCATAACGGCGACGTCCGGATTCCATGGATCGGCCCAGATGTTGACCTGCTCGTCGAACAGTTTTTCGCCCAGGCGATTGCCGCCGCCCTTCTTGGACAGGAAGCTGCGGCCTTCGTCAGCCTGGCGCGCATCGAAGCCGCCCAGCATGAAGCCCAGCAGTTCCGAGGTCGCAGCAGGTTCCAGGATCACGGTGTAGCGGCCCGGTTCCAGCGCCTTGGCGTCGACCGACTTGAGTGCCTTTTCAATCGCCACGTCGGACGCTTCGCGCGCATCGAACTTGGCGGCGTCGCCCACGCTGCGCTTGACCCAGCCGGAGCCGCGGCCGTCTTCCGTGCGCACGGTCAGGGTAAAGTCCAGACCCGTGCCGCGCTGGAAGCCGAAGATACCTTTCGAGTTGGCGATCGCTTCAAAGCCCGAGTTATCGGTAAAGAAGCCTGCCGCCACCAGCTTGTTCTTCTTGCAGTTCTCGATGCTGTAGGCCGCCACTTGCGCGCGGAATTCAGGATCGATGGAGTCGGTGGCCTTGGCGAAGGTGTCGCTGGCCTTGAAGTCTTGTTTATCCGGGGTTGACATGAACTCTGGATTTTCCGGCGCCAGCTTGGCCAGTTCCTCCGCGCGGCGCACCACTTTTTCCAGCGACTTGTCGTCGAACTCGTTGATGGTGGCGACGCCCTGCTTCTTGCCGAAGGCGACCGACACCGCCAGCTGGGTGTCTTCGATCAGACCGGCGGTGGAGACGGCGTTGCGCGCGTAGCGGATATTGCCCTTGCGGCTGCCGGTCAGCGTGACTTCACACTGGTCGCCGGTCGACATCTTCAGCACTTTGTCGCAGATGCTTTTTGCTTCGTCTTGACTCAAATTCTTCATCTCGTGGTCTCCAGGACTTAGCCGATCTTGCGGGCCGTGTTGATGACGTTAATGCCGTTGAAGCGCGCGGTGGACGCGCCGTGCGATACGATGCTGACCTGCGAAGGCTGGCCCTTGCCGTCGAAGAAGGAGCCGTTCATGCGCCAGTCGCGCTCGTCGCAGATGCCCACGCAGGCATTCCAGAATTCCTGGGTATTCGACTGGTAGGCCACGTCTTCCAACTGCTGGGTGATCTTGCCGTTCTTGATTTCGTAGAACAGCTGGCCGCCGAACTGGAAGTTGTAGCGCTGCTGGTCGATCGATAAGGAACCGTCGCCGACGATGTAGATACCCTTCTTGACGTCCTTGATCATCTCGTCCGGCGTGATCTTCTTCTTACCGGCCTGCAGCGAGACGTTGGGCATGCGCTGGAACTGCACGCTGCTCCAGTTGTCCGCGTACGAGCAGCCGTGCGATTCCTTCTCGCCGATGATGTGGGCCTGGTCGCGGGTGGCCTGGTAGTTGACCAGGATGCCGTCCTTGATGATGTCCCAGCGCTTGCACTTGACACCTTCGTCGTCGTAGCCGACCGCGCCCAGCGAACCCGGAGTGGTCTTGTCGGCCACGATGTTGACGTGCTCCGAGCCGTACTTGAAGGTCTTGGACTGCCACTTGTCCAGCGTGGCGAAGCTGGTGCCGGCGTAGTTGGCCTCGTAGCCCAGCACGCGATCCAGTTCGGTCGGGTGGCCCACCGATTCGTGGATGGTCAGCCACAGGTGTTCCGGCGACAGCACCAGGTCGTACTTGCCCGGCTCGACCGACTTGGCAGTCAGCTTGGCCTTGGCCTGCTTGCCGGCGGCGCGCGCGTCTTCGATCAGGTCATAGGACTTGGTGTACAGGGTGGCGACGCCGCCCGCTGCCTTGATCTTGTGTTCCGGCTTGGCGTCCAGGTATTCGTAGCCCATGCCGACCGGCGAGGACAGGCCGTTACGCGAGCGGAATTTGCCGCTGGCCTTGTCGACTGCGGTGGCAAAGAATGGCACCCACAGGCGATGCAGATCCTGGTCGATGTAGGAACCATCGGTGGAGGCAAAGTACTTCTGCTGGTTCACCTGGAACAGCACCGACTGCATGAAGTTGGCGCCGCTATCCAGGCCGGCCTTGTTGGCGGCGATCAGCAGGTCGGCTTTTTCCTTGATCGGCACCGCACGCCAGTCCTTCTGGAACGGCGTGGCCCAGGCCACTTCGCCCGCGCCTTTGACAGGGGCGAGGATCAGCGGCTCGCTCTGCAGCTTGGCGTTGGCCTTGGCGATGGCCACGGCCTGGCGTGCCGCACCCGCGACGCCGTCCGGGGTCATGTCGTTGGTGGCGGCAAAACCGTAGGCGCCATTGGCGATCACGCGCACGCCGACGCCGGCCGATTCGGTGTTGACCACGTTTTCGACATTGAGGTCGCGGGTGGTGACAAACTGGTTCAGGTAGCGGCCCACGCGCACGTCGCAGTAGGTGGCGCCGGCCTGGGTGGCCGCCGTCATCGCGGTATCGGCCAGCATCTTCTTGAATTGCACTGCGACTGGCTTGAGCAGTTCTTCGGCGGCGATCGCACGGCCAAAGGTGGGCAGCAGCATCGTACCCAGAGCCAGACTACTGATGTTGAGGAATGCACGTCGTTCCATCGTATCTCCCTAAAAACGCAAACGCACGATTGGCGGCTGGTGGCCACCCCTGTTATTTCCACGAAACCCGGCTAAGACGCAAAAATTGTGCCATACATTTAACATTGCCTGGTGGGGTGTCGGATGCAAGTGAGAGTGTCCGGGTGTCCGGAAAGTGTCCGCAGAATGTCCGGCCACTGTCCGCGCAAAACATGGCTACAATGGCGCAGCATAAAACCCCAAGGAGACACGCAATGAAAAAACTGTTCGTCGCTGCCCTGGCTGCGACCTTGTTCAGCGCCGCGTTTGCGGCCGAAGATCCCGCCCTGCATGCGGCCGTGAGCGCGTCTTCGCGCACGCCCGCCAACGTCCAGCGCGACACCTATCGCCATCCTTACGAGACGCTGAACTTCTTCGGCATCCGTCCCGACATGACGGTGGTGGAACTGGCGCCGGGCGGCGGCTGGTACACCGAGATCCTGGCGCCCTATTTGCGCGAGCACGGCAAGCTGATCGCCGCCGGTAACGAGCTGTCCTCGCCGGAAGCGGGCGAGCGCCGCGCCGCCGAGCGCTTCCTGGCGCGCATGAACGCCAATCCGGCGGTGTACAACAAGGTGGCGCTGGGCGTGTTTGCGCCGCCGCGCAAGATCGAGCTGGCGCCGCCGGGCAGCGTGGATATGGTGCTCACCTTCCGCAACATCCATAACTGGATTCCCAATGGCCCGGATAAGATGAAGGAGCTGTTCGATTCGCTGTACGCGGTGCTGAAGCCGGGCGGCGTGCTGGGGATCGAGGAGCATCGCCTGCCAGCCGGCGCGAGCCAGGACAAGGAAGCCAGCAGCGGCTATATGCACGAGGCCTATGTGATCAAGCTGGCGGAAGCCTCCGGCTTCAAGCTGGCGGCCAAGTCGGAGATCAATGCCAACGCCAAGGACGACGCCAGCCACAAAGGCGGCGTCTGGGCGCTGCCGCCGACCTACACCAACAAGGACGAGGACCGCGCCAAGTACGCCGCCATCGGCGAAAGCGACCGCATGACGCTGAAGTTCATTAAACCTCAGTAAGATTAAAACTGGGTGAACTTGTTCTCGTCCGGGCCGGATGAGACCAGACCCAGTTTGACGGAGCGGGCTGGCGCGCTGCGCGCTGCCCGCAATACGCTGGGGCGGCTGCCACTGCCGCCCGGCCGCGCTTCCACTTCCACCCGCTGCTTGAACACCGACATCAGCCGTTCCAGGTTCTCGGCCTGGCTGTTCATCTCTTCCGAAGTCGCCGCCAGTTCTTCCGCGCTGGCGGCGTTCTGCTGGGTAGTCTCGTTGAGCTGGCCCACCGCGCTGTTGATCTGACGGACGCCCGAGGTCTGCTCTTCCGAGGCGGCGGAAATCTCCTGCACCAGGTCGGAAGTCTTGCGGATATTCGGCACCAGCGCGTCGAACATCACGCCAGCCTGTTCGGCCAGCTCCACACTGTCAGCCGCCACCTTGCCGATTTCCTGCGCCGCCACCTGGCTGCGCTCGGCCAGCTTGCGCACTTCCGCCGCCACCACGGCAAAGCCCTTGCCATGTTCGTGCGCGCGCGCCGCTTCGATCGCCGCGTTCAGCGCCAGCAGATTGGTCTGGTAGGCGATGTCGTCGATGATGACGATCTTGCTGGCGATCTGCTTCATCGCCGCCGCCGTCGCCTTGACCACCTCGCCGCCGCGCTGCGCTTCCGTCGCGGCCTGCTGGGCGATGCCGTCGGTGACGCGGGCGTTCTCGGTATTCTGTGCGATCGAGGCGGTCATCTGCTCGATCGAGGCGCTGGTCTCCTCCACGCCCGCCGCCTGCTCGCTGGCGGCCTGCGACAGCGACTGCGCGGTGGCGCTGACTTCCTGCGAGGCGCCCGCCAGCACCGACACCACCGTCTTCACGTCCGTCACGATATTCGACAGGCTGCGCGAAATCCATACCGCCAGCAGCGCGCCAAAGACGGCGATGCCGATGTCGAAGGACAGGATCCACAGCTTGGCGGTTTCCGCCACATGGGTCATCTGGGCCGATTCGCCGCGCGTTTCGCTTTCGTTCAGGGTCTGGAGTTTTTTCAGCGCGTTGGCGATGGCTTCGTCGGCGCCTTTGATGGCGCGGTCCATCTCTACAGGCGCCGTGCCTTTCTCATGCAGTGCCTCGAGCTTGTTCATGCTGTCGGCGTAGGCGCGCGTGCCAGCCTGCACCTCGTCCAGCAGTTGCTGTTCCTCGCGCGTGACCGCGCCAACGGCTTTATATTGGTCGACCTGCTTGTCGATGCTGGCCAGCGCGCTGCGGAATTTGCCGGAGTAGTCGCCTCCGCGCAGGATGAAGTTCTTGAAGTTGTGCAGCGCCTCACCGTGCCCCCGGATGGCTTCCAGCACAGCGTTCTTGCGCACCAGCGTGACGGTCTCGAACTCGCCCCAGTTGGACTGCAAGGCGCTGAGATTGGAAAAGGCGATCACCCCGAGCAGGATGACCAGAATCACGATCCCGCCAAACCCGGCATGCAGCCGGGTCTCCATCTTCATCTGCTTGAACATGGCCGCCCCCTCTGTGATGAAAGGACATTGTGCCGCATTCAGGCGGCCACATTCTCACCAAAAATCACGCTTTAAAACTTCACGAAGTCCGATTCGTCCGGATCGCGTGCGGCCGCCATGGTGCGGCTGGCGTTATTGTCCAAAACAGAGCGCGGCTTCTGTTTCGCTAGGCTCTTCTTCGCGCGTGGGACCGGCGCCGGCGCCGAGTCGCGGCGCCGGCTGCCGCCGCTGATCTTGAAGAAAGACATAGTCTGCTGCAACTGTTCCGCCTGGCCGCTCATCTCTTCCGCCGTGGCGGCCAGCTCCTCGGAGCTGGAGGCGTTCTGCTGGGTGGTCTGGCTCAGCTGCGTCACCGCCGCATTGATCTGGCCCACGCCGGAGGACTGCTCTTCCGAGGCCGCCGTGATCTCCTGCACCAGGTTGGACGTGCGGCGGATATTCGGCACCATTTCATCCAGCAAGCGTCCGGCTTTTTCGGCCAGCTCCACGCTGCCTGCCGCCACCTGCTCGATCTCCTGCGCCGCCACCTGGCTGCGCTCGGCCAGCTTGCGCACTTCCGCCGCCACCACGGCAAAGCCCTTGCCATGCTCGCCCGCGCGCGCCGCCTCGATCGCCGCATTCAGCGCCAGCAGGTTGGTCTGATAAGCGATGTCGTCGATGATGCTGATCTTCTTGGCGATCTGCTGCATCGCCGCCACAGTGGAGCGCACCGCGTCGCCGCCTTCGGCCGCTTCCAGCGCGGCCTTGCTGGCGATGCCGTCGGTGACCTTGGCGTTCTCCGTGTTCTGGGCGATGGAGGCGGTCATCTGCTCCACCGAGGCGCTGGTTTCTTCCGTACCGGCGGCCTGCTCGCTGGCGGCCTGCGACAGCGACTGCGCGGTGGCGCTGACTTCTTCCGAAGCGCTGGCCAGGGCCTCGGCGCCATTGTTCACTTCCTGCACCACGTGCGACAGTTTCTCGATCATGTTCTTCATGGCGGCCAGCAGGCTGCTCTCGTCGCCGGGACGCAGCTGCACCTCGGCGCTCAAATCGCCGTCGGCCACCTGGCGCACGATGTCAGCCGCGTAGGAAGGATCGCCGCCCAGCTGGCGCAGGATACCGGTCAGGATCAGCAGGCCCAGGCCAATCAACAGCGCCAGGGCCACGCCGGACGAGACATACATCTGGCTCAGGGCGCGCGCAGACGCGGCATCGGCTTCCTTGACGGCGTCGTTACCGTAGCCGACATTCAGCTCCACCAGCTTGTTCAGGCTATCCTCTGCGTCGTGGAAGGCGGGGCGGCTGTCCAGCAGCAGCTTGTGCATGACCTGGAACTCTTCCTTACGCTTGTCCTTGTCGGCGCGGATCACCTTGGCCAACTGCTCGTTGAACTGGTTGTTTATCTGTTTCCAGGCGTCCCACTGCTTGACGAACACCTTCCAGACCTTTTCCTCTTCCGCACCTTGCGGCAGCGGTTCATACACGGCCCAGGCCTTGTCGAAGCTGGCCATGAGTTCGGACTGGCGCTTCAGCTCATGCGCCAGCTCGTCCGACTGTTCCGGGTAGCCGGACAGCGCATCCGCCGCGCGCGAGGATGAACGCAGCGCCGTCTGCGCTTCGTTCATGGTCTGCAGCGCCACCACCGATGGCAGGCGGTTCTTGCCCAGTTCTGCCAGCATCTCGCTCTGCTTGCGCAAGCCGAGGAAGGAAATGGACATCACCAGCAGCAAGGCCAACAAGCCGACAGCAAGCAGGATCAGGATCTTGGTTTTGACAGTCATCTGGGCAAACATGGTGCTCCCTTGTTATGGAAAAACTTCAGACAGGACTCTGGGCGCCGGCCGCCGCCAGCGCGGCGATCTCGCTTTCCGAGACCACGTGCTGCACGTTCAGCAGCAGTACAAAGCGTTCGTTGACTTTGCCGATCCCCAGCAGCAGTTCGGCGCGCACGCCCGCGCCAAAACGCGGCGCCGGTTCGATATCGCTGGAGGGAATATCCAGCACGGCATTGACCGCATCGACCATGATGCCGATCACGAAAGCGCCTTCATCGCTGTAGACCTCCACTACGATGATGCAGGTGCGCTTGCTGAGCGGCGAAGGCTCGCGCTCCAGGCGCCGCGCCAGATCCAGCACCGGCACGGCGGTGCCGCGCAGGTTGATCACGCCCAGGATGCAGGACGGCAGTCCGGGCACCGGCGTGACGCCGTGGTATTCCAGGATTTCGCGGATGGCGAGAATGCCGATGGCGAACATGTCCTGGCCCAGCATGAAGCTGAGGAACTGTGCCGGCGGCACCGCTGCTGCCGCTTCATGGGAATCGAATGCAGCCACTGCGCTCATGTTCTCTCTCCTAGAATTTGGTGAAGTTCGATTCGTCCGGGTCGCGCAATTCCCGCATGGCGCGGCTGCTGCCCACCGCCGCCAGCTTGGCCCGCGCGGGCGCACGGCGCGGCTTGGCCACCGTGGAACGCGCCGCCGGCACGGGTGCGGCGCGGCCGGCCAGCTTGAAGAAGGCCATGGTCTGCTGCAGCTGCTCGGCCTGGCCGCTCATCTCTTCCGCCGTGGCGGCCAGCTCCTCGGAACTGGAGGCGTTCTGCTGGGTGGTCTGGCTCAGCTGGGTGACGGCGGTGTTGATCTGGCCGACGCCGGAGGACTGCTCTTCCGAGGCGGCGGAAATTTCCTGCACCAGGTTGGAAGTGCGGCGGATGTTGGGCACCATCTCGTCCAGCAGGCGCCCGGCTTTTTCGGCCAGCTGCACGCTGCCCGCCGCCACTTGTTCGATCTCCTGCGCCGCCACCTGGCTGCGTTCAGCCAGCTTGCGCACTTCGGCCGCCACCACGGCAAAGCCCTTGCCATGTTCGCCTGCGCGCGCCGCCTCGATCGCCGCGTTCAAGGCCAGCAGGTTGGTCTGGTAGGCGATATCGTCGATAATGCTGATCTTCTGGGCGATCTGCTGCATGGCGGCCACGGTGGAGCGCACCGCGTCGCCGCCTTCGGCTGCTTCGGCGGCGGCCTTGGCGGCCATGCCGTCGGTGACCTTGGCGTTTTCGGTGTTTTGCGCAATGGAAGCAGTCATCTGCTCCACCGAGGCGCTGGTTTCTTCCGTGCCCGCGGCCTGCTCGCTGGCGGCCTGCGACAGGGACTGCGCCGTGGCGCTGACTTCTTCCGAGGCGCTGGCCAGTGCCTCGGCGCCGTTGTTCACCTCATGCACCACCTGCGACAGCTTTTCCGTCATCAGCTTCATGGCGTACAGCAGGCTGCCGCTGTCGCCCGGTTTGATGCGCACTTCCGTGCTCAGGTCACCCTGCGACACCAGGGTGGCGATGTCCGCCGCATAGGAAGGCTCACCGCCCAGCTGGCGCAGGAGCTGGCGCGTGATCAGGGTGCCCAGCAGGATGCTGACCAGCAGCGCCGCCACCACCAGGGCGATGGTGGTATTGCGCGATGACTGGTAGGCCTTGTGCGCATCGTCGGCCGCTTCCATATTCAGCTTGTTCTCCAGCTCCACCAGCTCCTGCAGGGCGGCCTGCATCTGACGCTGTGGCGGCCGCACTTCCTTGAGCAGCATGCGCAGCGCCTCGTCGTTCTTGTTGGCCAGGCCCAGCAGGGTCACCTTGTCCACCAGCGGAGAAACGATGGCGTCCAGGCCCTTGACCTTGGCGAACAGGTTCTTTTCCTCCGCCGTGGTGCCCGCGATGGAGTCGAACATCTTGCCCAGCTTGCCCTCAGCTTCGGCGAACTTTTCAGTGTCCTTCTTGATGCGGGCCTCTTCCGGCTGCATGTCGGCCGCTTCCGTCAGTAGCACCACGTTGCGCACGGCGATGGCCTTGTCCTGGGTCAGGCGGAACAGGTCCGTCGCCAGCGCGCCTTCCACGCTGTTCTGCCCCACGATTTCATCCAGGCGGCCCTGGATCTTCGCCATGTTCTGCAAGCCCAGCACCGCCACCACCAGCAGCAGAAGCAGCACGGCAGCAAAGCCGATGCCCAGCCGGGTCGATACCTTCATACGATTGAAGTCCATACCGCCTCCACGCAAAGTGAAAACATCAACACTCAAACCTGTGCCTGCGCCAGCGCGCGCAGGCGCCGGCGGTCCTGGCGTATCCAGGCCGACAGCTGGTCCCCCGCCATCGGCTTGGCCAGCAGATAGCCCTGCGCCATATCGCAACCCAGATCGCGCAGCAGCTTCCAGTCTTCTTCCGTCTCGACGCCTTCGGCCACGGTGGCCACGCCCAGACGCTGGCCCAGTTCCAGCGCGCTTTTCAGCACCACGTGGCGGTTGGGCCATTGCGCCGCGCCGTTGACGAAGGCGCGGTCGATCTTCACTTCGGTAAAGGGGCAGCGGGCAAACTGCTGCATGGACGAATAGCCGATGCCGAAATCGTCCATCGCCAGGCCAAAGCCCATCAGGCGCAGGCGGCCCAGGTTGGTGAGCGACTGGGCCAGCTGGCGCATCACGCTGGTCTCGGTGACTTCCCACACCAGCATGGCGGGCGGCAGGCCGGACTCCAGCACGGTGGCGGTGAGGTGGTCGATGAAGCCGCGTTCGGCCAGATTGTCGGCGGCCAGGTTGACCGATACCGTCAGCGGCGGCATGCCGGCCGCCAGCCAGCCCTGCATCTGGCGCAGCACGTGGCGCACCATGGCCAGGGTGAATTCGGCCATCATGGGCGTGCCTTCCAGCGCTTCGATGAAGTGGATGGGGCTGAGCAGGCCCCGTTGCGGATGCTGCCAGCGCGCCAGCGCTTCCACGCCTTTCAGGTGGCCGTTCTGCATGGCCACCTTGGGCTGGAACCAGGGCAGGAATTCGTCGCGCGCCAGCGCCTGGGCCAGCTCGTCCTGGGATGGCAGCGGCAAACGCGGCGCGTCCGGGCGGCGCGCACCGACGCCGCAGCCGGCGCGGCTCAGCAGCTGCTCCAGCGCCTCGGTCTGCACCGGCTTGAGCAGGGTGCCCAGCAGGCCGATCTCGGCCTCTTCGCTGGCCATGCTTTCGATGATCTCCAGCAGGCGCGGATCGCGCGCGCTGACCACGATCAGGTTGTCGGCCAGATGGCGTTCGCGCAGCTGGCAGGTCAGCTCGATGCCGTCCATGCCGGGCATTTCCAGGTCGGTCACCACCAGGAACAAAGGCGCCACGCCTTCGCGCTCCAGCTGGCGCAAGGCTTCGTTGCCGTCGGCCGCTTCCAGGATCTGGCCAAAGCCCATGCCGCGCAGCATGTCGACCAGGTGGGCGCGCTGCACCGCGCTGTCCTCCACCACCAGCACGCCCTGGCCGTGCCACTGCGGCGTGCAGCTTTCGACTTGCGGCGACAGGGTGGAGGACGAGGGCATGGTGAGAATCTCAGAAAGTGGCCAGCTGCTGCAGGATTTCGCGGTAGATCATATTGAGCGGAACCGATTTCTCCACCGCGCCTTTTTTCACGGCTTCCTTGGGCATGCCGTAGACCACGCAGCTGGCTTCATCCTGGGCCACGGTGCGGGCGCCGGCCTTGAGCATTTCCAGCATGCCGGCGGCGCCGTCGTCGCCCATGCCGGTCATGATCACGCCCAGGGCATTGGTGCCGGCCGCCCGCGCCACGGAGCGGAACAGCACATCCACCGAAGGCCGGTGGCGGTTCACCAGCGGGCCGTCCACCACCTCGACAAAATACTGGGCCCCGGTGCGGCGCAGCAGCATGTGCTTGCCGCCGGGGGCGATCAGCACCTGGCCCTGCAGCACGCGGTCGTTGTTGGCCGCTTCCTTGACGCGCACTTCGCACACGCTGTCGAGGCGGTTGGCAAAGGCGGCGGTGAATTTTTCCGGCATGTGCTGCACCACCACGATGCCGGGCGAGACGCGCGGCAGGGAAGTCAGCACCTCTTCCAGCGCCTGCGTGCCCCCGGTTGACGTGCCGATGGCCACCACCCGCTCGGTGGTCTGCACCATGGCGCGGCCGCTGGTTTCGGGCGGCGGCAGTACGGCGTCGGCGTTGAACTTGGCGGTGACGGGCGGCGGCGCGGGACGCGGTCCCGCCTTGAGCTTGTTCACGCGCGCACCCGCAGCGGCGCGCACGGCCGACACCAGCTCGTCGGCGGAATCGTGCAGGAACTGCTTGAGGTCCAGGCGCGGCTTGGTGATGATGGCCACGGCGCCGGCCGACAGCGCCTCCATCGAGGTCTGCGCGCCCTTCTCGGTCAGGGTGGAACAGATCACCACCGGGGTGGGCCGCTCGGCCATGATCTTGCGCAGGAAGGTGATGCCGTCCATCTTGGGCATTTCCACGTCCAGCACCAGCACGTCGGGCCACTGCATCTTCATGCGGTCCATCGCCAGCAGCGGGTTGGCCACCGCGTGGCCGACGCTGATGCCGGGCGCCGCGTTGAGCAGGGCGCTCAGCACCTGGCGCACCACGGCGGAGTCGTCGACGATCATGACGTTGATATCTTTCATGCCTTGGCTCCCGTACGGCGCCCTGGGCGCGCAGTCGTTGCGGCGGCCGGCGCCGATGCGGAGGGCGGGTCCGGCGGCACCTGGCGGCTCAGCACTTCGCCGCTGCGGATGGTGAAGATCAGTTGCCGGTGCCCTTCGCCGAACAGGCTTTCGGACACCACGTGTATGCCGAATTTTTGCAGCAGCAGGCGGGCGCAGTCGCCGTTCTGCATGCCGATGTCGCGCACCTTTTCGCTGCGCGGGAACATAGCGCCGCCGCCGAAGATCTTGGCCTGGCACTGGCCGGCCTGCACCCCCAGCGACTGCAGGCCGGCCAGCAGCAGGTCCATGGCGTCGCTGGCGTACATGCCGGGCTTGTCGGCGTGGGCCGAGCCGCTGCGGCTGCGTTTGTGCTCGGCGCGCGCGCCCGGCAGCAGGAAATGCGACATGGCGCCCACCCGCAGGCCGGGATGCCACAAAGTCACCGAGACGCAAGACCCCAGCAAGGTGCGCACCCGATAGCGCTCATCGCCGACGAAGTAATCGCCGGGCATGAGAAAGATATCGGTCAGCTTGGGGTCGGTCATGGTCAGGGCTTGCGATAGATCGAGGGCGCCACGGCGCGCACCGTGTCGTTGATGTCGTTCAGCGTTTCGGAGTGCCCGATCAGCAGATAGCCGCCCGGCTTGAGCTGCTGCAGGATGCGCGCCACCACCTGGCGCTTGGTCTCCAGGTTAAAGTAGATCATCACGTTGCGCAGGAAGATCACGTCGAACTGGCCGATCTTGGGCAGCGGCTCGTTCAGGTTCATGTGCTGCAGCTGCAGGCGGCAGCGCAGGCCCTTCTCAACCAGCATGGTGCCGGACTCGCTGCCCTGGCCCTTGAGGCAGAAGCGCTTGAGGTAATTCTCCGGCACCCCGCTGGCGCGCTCCATCGGATAGTGGCCGCAGCGGGCCCGGTCCAGCATGCGCGTGCTGATGTCGGTGCCCAGCACCTCCCACTGCGCGTCGCCGAGAATGTCGGCCAGCACCATGGCAATGCTGTACGGTTCCTCGCCGCTGGAACAGGCCGCGCTCCACACCCGCATCACCTTGCCGGCGCGCTTGGCCTCGCCGGCCAGCTCGCGCAGCAGGTTGAAGTGCTTGGGCTCGCGGAAGAAGTAAGTCTCGTTGGTGGTCAGCAGGTCGACCGCGATCTGCAGCTCGGCGGGCTGGCTGCGGCTTTCCAGCAGCTTGAGATAGTCGCCGTAACTGTCCAGCTGAAAATGGGCCAGGCGCTTGGCCAGGCGGCCGCTGACCAGGGCCTGCTTGCCATTGGCCATGGAGATGCCGGCGGCATCGAAGATGAAGCGCTGGAACTGGGAGAACTCCTTATCGGTAATCGTAATCACAGGCATGGGACACCAGTTGCTGCTGAATTCAGGCAAAAGCCGGCGCCGTGGTGCGCGCCAGCTC
>Ga0213872_10001520_pt1 | contig 14929 bp, 14 predicted proteins | sample VelepicomBERX_R2_FD_160071 | JGI IMG/M metagenome (GOLD analysis project Ga0213872, IMG submission 160071) | Rhizosphere microbial communities from Vellozia epidendroides in rupestrian grasslands, the National Park of Serra do Cipo, Brazil - RX_R2 | ecosystem: Host-associated > Plants > Roots >...
ACCCGCGTGGTGATCGGCGAGGCCAGCAACTGCGAGATCATGGCGGCCGAGGTGGTGATCAAGGTGGCCGAGGGCTGCGCCATCGCCGCGCGCAAGCTGGAGATCGGCAGCGCCGGGCCGCGCAAGCAGACCGAGATGCTGCTGTATCCCCTGGTGCCCGACACCTCCAAGTACGACAAGAAGATCGTCGAGCTGACCACGGAAGTGACGCAGTGCGAGCGCGAAGTCCAGCGCCGCAAGGACGAAATCGACGCCATCACCGGCCAGCAGGAAGTGCGCAACTACCTGACCCTGGCCACGCGCGTGCGCAAGCAGGAGGTGGTGCTGACGCCGGAGCAGGAGCCGCTGTTCCACAAGATGGCGGCGCAGGTGGGGCCGTCGCTGCGGGCGGTGGCCAAACTGTCGCTGAATCTGAAAGCATCGCAGGCGCAGCTGCAGCAGGCGCAGGAACAGGTGGCGCTGGTGCAGCAGCAGAAGATGGTGGTGGTGCGCGGTTCGCGCTGTTCGGTGGCGACGGTCACCGGCGACACGCTGGTGCGCACCATGAGTTTCAATCCCGACCTGGGCGCGCCTTACGACAAGCCGCCCAAGGAGATCAAGGCCAGGCTGCGCGCCTCCACCTCGGGGCTGATGGCGGTGTTCTCGGGCAGCTTCGGCAGCGTGGAGTGGGGCGCGGACCCCGAGTAAGCCTGCGGTTGATTCCAGTCAACAACTATCGCAGGCGGGGCGGGTAGGATGGCATTTGCCTTTTCCATGCCTTCGAAAGGATCATCATGCCCTCCACTCAACAGCCCGTGAGCCTGCCGCAGGAAGCCTTGCAGTACCTGGTGTTCCGCCTCGGTGGCCTGGAATATGCGCTGGACTTCCGCAAGGTGCAGGAGCTGCGTCCGCTCAAGGCGCTGGAACGCTTTGCCGCCGACGGTGAAATCATCAGCGGCGTGGCAGTGTCGCGCGGGGTGATCATGCCGATCGTCGATATGCGCGTGGCGTTCGGCCCGCGCCCGCTGGAGCATGATCCGCTGACGGACGTGATCATCCTCAAGCTGTCGAGCTGCGTGATGGGGATGGTGGTGGATGGCGTGACGGATATCGTCAGCCTGGCGCCGCAGCAGATCCAGCCGATTCCCGGCACCGGCGCGGGCGGTGCCGGCAAGACAATCGACTACCTGATGGGACTTGGCGAGATCGGCGGGCGGCGCATGATCGTGGTTGACATCGACAAGCTGATGTCGATCCAGAAGATCGCCATGGGCGCGCGCCAGGCCGCCTGACGCGCGCGTTCCCTCTTAAACGATGGCTTCCAGCTGCTCCTGCAGCGACAGCCATTCACCTTCCAGCTGCTCCAGATCCTTGGTGTAGAAGGCCTGGTCCGACAGCAGCTGCTTCAGCTTCGGCTTGTTGGCCGCGTCGTAGATCGACGGCTCGGCCAGCGCCGCATCCACTTCCGACTTCTGCTCGCTGCGCTTGGCGATCTGCTCGTCCAGGCGCTTGATCTTCTGTTCGATCGGCTTGCGCTGGGCGGACAGGCGCTGGCGCTGTTCGGCCTCCAGGCGCTTCTGCTCCTTGCTGTTGACCACGGGCGCGGCGGCCGGCGGCGCAACGGGAGAGCTGACCGGATAGGCGGTCTTGTTTTCCTTGCCCGCAGCGGGCAGCACGTCGGTGCCTTTACCCAGCTTGGTCTGGAACAGCCAGTCCTTGTAGTCATCCAGGTCGCCGTCGAAAGGCTGCAGCTTGCCGTCGGCGACGATGATGAACTGGTCGGTGGTGGCGCGCAGCAGGTGGCGGTCGTGGGACACCACCACCAGCGTACCTTCAAACTGCGCCAGCGCCTCGGTCAGGGCTTCGCGGGTTTCCAGGTCCAGGTGGTTGGTCGGTTCGTCCAGCAGCAGCAGGTTGGGGCGCTGCCATACGATCATGGCCAAGGCCAGGCGGGCCTTTTCGCCGCCGGAGAACGGCGCGATCGGGCTGGTCACCATGGTGCCGGGGAAGTTGAAGCCGCCGAGGAAGTTGCGCAGCTCCTGTTCGCGCACATTCGGCGCGATCTTGGCCAGGTGCCACAGCGGCGATTCGTCGTGGCGCAGCATCTCCACCTGGTGCTGGGCGAAGTAGCCGATGGTCAGGCCCTTGCCGGTGGTGGCTTCGCCGGTCAGTGGCGCCAGCTCGCCGGCGATGGTCTTGATCAGGGTCGATTTACCGGCGCCGTTCACGCCCAGCAGGCCGATACGCTGGCCGATCTGCAGCGAGAAGTTGATGTTGTGGACGATGCTCTTTTCGCTGATCGCACCGGTCTTCTCGTCTTCACTGCGGTAGCCGGCGTTGACGCCGTCCATCACCAGCAGCGGGTTGGGCGCGTTGAGCGGCTCGCGGAATTCAAACGAGAATTCAGCGGCGGCGCGCAGCGGCGCCAGTTCTTCCATCTTGGCCAGCGCCTTCATGCGGCTCTGTGCCTGGCGGGCCTTGGAAGCTTTGGCCTTGAAGCGTTCGATGAAGGATTCCAGGTGGGCGCGCTTGCGCTGCTGCTTTTCCAATGCGCCGGCGGCCAGCGCCATCTGCGCTGCGCGCTGGCGCTCGAAGGCGGAGTAGTTGCCCGAGTAGCGCTTCAGCTTGCGCTCGTCGATGTGCACCACCACGTTCACCACTTCATCCAGGAAGTCGCGGTCGTGGGAGATGATGATCAGGGTGCCGGCGTAGCGTTTCAGCCAGTCTTCCAGCCAGATGATGGCGTCCAGGTCCAGGTGGTTGGTCGGTTCGTCCAGCAGCAGCAGGTCGGAAGGGCACATCAGCGCCTGCGCCAGGTTCAGGCGCATACGCCAGCCGCCGGAGAAGCTGGCCACCGGGAGCTTCATCTGGTCCAGCGAGAAGCCCAGGCCCAGCAGCAGCTGTTCGCCGCGCGACTGCACGGTGTAGTAGTCGGCGTCGGCCAGGGCGCTGTAGATCTCACCGATGGCGAGGCCGTTTTCGGTGGTTTCGGGCAGGGCTTCCAGGCGCGCCAGTTCCGCTTCCAGCTTGCGCAGATTGACGTCGCCGTCGATGGCGTAGTCCAGCGCGGCGCGTTCCAGCGGCGGGGTTTCCTGGGCCACGTAGGCCATGCGCCATTTGGCGGGGAAGTCGATATCGCCCTGGTCCGGGTGCAGCTCGTTGCGCAGCATGGCGAACAGGCTGGACTTGCCGGCGCCGTTGGCGCCGATCAGGCCGATCTTGTCGCCCGGGTTGAGGGTGACGTCAACTTGCTCCAGCAGCGGCTTCACGCCGCGCATCAGGCTTACTTGAGTAAAACGGATCATCGGTACAGGGTTCTTTACAGTTTCAGCTGGTCGGCGGTGAGCAGGAAGACCGCGCCGTCGCCGGCGCTGGTGGACAGCCAGGTCAGGCCCAGGTGGCCGAAGGCTGCTTCCGCATAGTCGTATTCATTGCCGATTTCGACGATCAGCAGGCCGTCGTCGGTCAGGCGTTCAGCGGCGCCGGCGACGATCTTGCGCACCAGGTCCATGCCGTCCTTGCCGCCATCCAGCGCCAGTTCCGGCTCGGCGCGGTATTCCATCGGCAGCTTGCTCATCGAGTCCGAATTCACATACGGCGGATTGGTGATGATCAGGTCGTACTTCTTCTGCGGCACATTGGCGTACAGGTCGGACTGGATCAGGGTCAGGCGGTCTTGCAGCTCGTAGGTGGCGACGTTTTTCTTCGCCACTTCCAGCGCGTCGGCCGAGATATCGACGGCGTCGACGGCGGCGTCAGGGAAGGCGTCGGCCATCATGATGGCCAGGCAGCCGGAGCCCGTGCACAGTTCCAGAATGTTCGCCACGGCGGCCGGCTCGGTCACCCACGGCGCGAAGTAGTCGGGAATCAGTTCGGCGATGAAGGAGCGCGGCACGATGGTGCGCTCGTCCACGTAGAACTTGTAGCTGCCCAGCCAGGCTTCGTTGGTGATGTAGGCGGCCGGGATGCGCTGGGTGGTGCGGCGCTCGATCACGTCCAGCACGGACTGCACTTCTTCCGGCAGCAGGCGCGCGTCCAGGAAGGGATCGAGGCGGTCCAGCGGCAGCTTGAGGGTGTGCAGGATCAGGTAGGCGGCCTCGTCGAAGGCTTCCGCGCTGCCGTGGCCGAAGAACAGCTGGGCGGTGTTGAAGCGGGTGACGGCGTAGCGCAGCAGGTCGCGCGGCGTGGTAAAGATGGTCATGGTCGTCCTCGCAATTAAGCCAGCAGGTTTTCCAGCGTGCGGCGGTAAATGTTCTTGAGTGGGTCGATGAAGCGCAGTTCGATGTGCTCGTCGATCTTGTGGATGCTGGCGTTAGGCGGGCCGAACTCGATCACCTGCGGGCAGATCTGGGCGATGAAGCGGCCGTCGGAAGTGCCGCCGGTGGTGGACAGTTCGGTGTCGACACCGGTCTCGGTCTTGATGGCCGAGGACAGCGCATCGCTCAGCGTGCCGCGCGGAGTGAGGAAGGGCAGGCCGCTCAGCACCCACTTCAGGTCGTAGTGCAGATTGTGCTTGTCCAGGATGGCGTGCACGCGCTTCTTCAGGCCTTCGTGCGTGCTGGCGGTGGAGAAGCGGAAGTTAAAGTCGATCACCATCTCGCCGGGGATGACGTTGTTGGCGCCCGTACCGGCGTTAATGTTGGACATCTGCCAGGAAGTCGGCAGGTAGTACTCGTTGCCGGCGTCCCACTGCTCCGCCACCAGCTCGGCCAGCGCAGGGGCGGCCAGGTGGATCGGGTTCTTGGCCAGCTGCGGGTAGGCGATGTGGCCCTGCACGCCCTTGATGGTGAGGCGGCCGGACAGCGAGCCACGGCGGCCGTTCTTGATCATGTCGCCCAGGGTTTCATCCGAGGTCGGCTCGCCGACGATGCAGTAGTCCAGCTGTTCGCCGCGCTCTTTCAGCACATTGCAGACCACCACGGTGCCGTCGGTGGCCGGGCCTTCTTCGTCGCTGGTGATGAGGAAGCCGATCGAGCCCTTATGGTCGGCGTGGCTGGCGATGAATTCTTCGCAGGCCACCACGAAGGCGGCGATCGAAGTCTTCATGTCGGCGGCGCCGCGGCCATACAGCTTGCCGTCGCGATGCGTCGGCGTAAACGGTTCGGAGCGCCATTGCTCGACAGGGCCGGTCGGCACCACGTCGGTATGGCCGGCAAACACCAGCAGCGGCTGGGTAGTGCCCTTGCGCGCCCACAGATTGGTCACGCCGTTCGACTCGATGGTCTCGCAGACGAAGCCCAGCGGCGACAGCAGGTCGATCAGGTGCTGCTGGCAGCCCTTGTCGTCGGGCGTTACGGAGGACAGGGCGATCAGCTTTTCGGTCAGCGCCAGGGTCTTGGATGGGGTCATGGTCTTATTTAAAAATTTGTTGGTACTGGGCGGCGGAGAAGCTGACGGCGAACTCGCCGTCCTTGTCCAGCACGGGGCGCTTGATCACCGAAGGGAATTCCAGCATCAGGTCGATGGCGCTGGCGTCGTCCACGATGGCGGCCTTGCGCTCATCCGGCAGGCCGCGCCAGGTGGTGCCTTTTTTATTGACCAGCACATCGCGCGACAGGTGCTTGAGCCAGCCGGCCACGATGTCGCGGTTCAGGCCCTGCTTTTTAAAGTCGTGAAAGACGAAGTCCTGCTGCTGTTCCGCGAGCCACACGCGGGCTTTTTTCACGGTGTCGCAATTGGGAATGCCGTAGAGGGTAGTGGTCATGGGGGTAAAAGCTGGCGGGGTGAACGTAACCCGTTAGCATACCACGCCCGGGGCCGCCGCTGGGAGTGACGCTGGGAGTAATAGCTGCAGGCTATGCCTCTCGGACCCTCACCAGAAATTATCAAATTGATAGCGACACGGGAGTTTGAAATACTGTCAGAGCACCCGAAAAAAATAACAAGGGGATGTCATGAAGTTAAAATTAATTGCTTGGTCATTGTGCCTCTTCTGCTCGGCGGCACAAGCACAGGTGGTCGACTTAGGGGAAGTCAGCTTGCAACCGGTGGTCAGCATGGCGCTGACCGCTGCGCCTGATGCGCCGGCGCAGCGTGACGATTATGCCGGTCTTCCCTTTGAGATGTCCCATTTGCCCGAACCGGCGGTGTTCATCATGATGCTGACCGGTCTGATACTGCTGGGCGGGATCGCCCGGCACGAACGCTCGGACGTGTTCACGAAAGAGGAGGAGTAGTTTCGTCCCAGCGCCACGCCTGTTGCAGGCGTAGCTGCAGATAATCGACAAAAGCCCGCACGCGCGGCGCCAGATGCTGGCTGTGCGTGAAAATCGCCTGGAGCGGCGCGGCCGGCATGGTGTACGCCGGCAGCACGCGCTGCAGGCGTCCCTGCAGCAGATCATCCCCCACATCCCAGATCGACTTGACCACGATGCCGGCGCCCTGCAGGGCAAACGCATGCGCGGCCTGGCCGTCGTTGGTGACAATGGCGCCGCTGACGCGCGCCGTCTCCGTCTCGCTGCCCTGAAACCGCCATTCCGCGCGGCGCTGCTCGCCGATCAGGATGCAGCGGTGCTGGCTCAATTCCGCCGGATGGGCCGGTGCGCCGTGCTGCGCCAGGTAGGACGGCGCGGCGCAGGCCACGCGGTAGTTGGGCGCCAGGCGGCGCGCGATCATGCTGGAATCTTCCAGGCTGCCGAAGCGGATCGCCAGATCCTGGCCGGATTCCGACAGGTTGATCACGGCGTCGGTCAGCTCCAGCTGCACCAGCAGGGCGGGGTGCTGGCGCTGGAAGTCGGCGACGATGGGCACCACGTGCTGGCGGCCGAATTCGCCCGGCGCGGTCACGCGCAGCAGGCCCGCCACTTCCTGGCGGCTGTGCAGCAGCAGGTGTTCGGCCTGTTCCACTTCGTCCAGGATGCGCAGCACGCGGGCGTGGAACTGGGCGCCTTCCTCGGTCAGGGTCTGGCGCCGGGTGGTGCGCTGGAGCAGGCGCACGCCCGTGGTTTTTTCCAGCTGGGCCAGGCGTTTGCTGACTACCGAAAGGGGGAGATCCAGCTCGCGAGCGGCTGCCGACATGCTACCCGCGCTGACGATGCGGGCAAAGGCGGTAAGAGCGGGGAGGTCGTCCAGCATGGCTGATTATTCGTGATTTGGAAAATGTCAATCTGCTAAACCGGGCTATTTCAGCCGGTTTGCGCATCCTATCATGGCTTCATCGATCCACCACTCTTTCTCAAGGAGATATGATGAAACGCCTGACCGCTACTATCGCTGCCGCTCTGAGTTTTGGTGCCGCCCACGCTGCTGAATCGCTGCCCCAGCCACAGCAACTGATCGTCGATCCCGCCGTGCCGGCTGCGCAGGCCGATGCCGGCATCCTGGCCGCCCGCCGCTACGCCGCCTTCTGGGACAGCGGAGACGAGGCCCAGGCGCGCGCCGCGCTGGCTCCCGGCTTCACCGACCGCACCCTGCCTCCGGGCCGCGCACAGGGCCTGGAAGGCCCGCTGGCGGCCTCGAAATTCGTCCGCGCTGCCGTACCGGACATGCATGCCGAGATCTCGCAGCTGATCGTCAGCGGCGACCGCGTGGTGGTGCATCTGCGCTTTACCGGCCACTTCACCGGCCAGTTCAAGGGCGTGCAGGGCAAGGGCCAGGACGTCAACTTCATCGCCACCGACATCTACCGGATCGCCGACGGCCGCATTGCCGACAACTGGCACATTGAAGACAACCTGACCTTCCTGCAGCAACTCGGCGTGATCGGAGGCTGAACATGGCACACGATATCGACAACACCCGCCGCAGCTTTCTGACCCGTGCCGGCGCCGGTGCGCTGGCGGCATGCGGCCTGGTAGCGGCCGCCGACGCGGTAGGCGCAGCAGCTGCCGCGCCGGTAGCGGCCAGCACTGGTACTGGTGCCGGCGGCCCGTTCTGGCCCAACGGCGCCCGCCTGGTGATCTCCATCTCGATGCAGTTCGAGGCGGGCGGCCAGCCGGCCAAGGGCACCGACAGCCCCTTCCCGAAAGTGGACTTTCCAGCCAGCGTGCCGGCCGACCTGACCGCCAACACCTGGTTCGCCTACGGCTACCGCGAAGGCGTGCCGCGCATGCTGGACCTGTGGGACAAGCATGGCGTGAAGGTCACCTCGCACATGATCGGCGAAGCGGTGCGCAAGCATCCCGCCCTGGCGCGCGATATCGTCCAGCGCGGCCACGAGGCGGCAGGCCACGGCCCGCGCTGGAGTTCGCAGTACGCCATGAGCCGCCCGGAAGAGCGCCAGTTCCTGGTCGAAGCGGCCAGCATGGTGGAGCAGGTCACGGGCCAGCGCCCGGTCGGCTACAACGCCAACTGGTTGCGGCGCGGTCCCAATACCTTGCCGCTGCTGCAGGAGCTGGGCTGGAAGTACCACATCGATGACCTGAGCCGCGATGAGCCTTTCATCGAACAGGTCAACGGCATGGACTTCGTGGTGGTGCCTTACACCCTGCGCAACAACGACATCCTGCTGATCGAAGGCCGCAATTATTCGCCCTCGCAGTTCCTGGAGCAGATCAAGCTGGACTTCGACCAACTGTACGAGGAGGGCGCCACGCGCCGCCGTATGATGTCCGTCAGCGCCCATGACCGAATCAGCGGCACGCCGCAGATGGTGCGAGTCTGGGATGAATTCCTGCGCTATGCCAAGTCCCATCCCGGCGTGGTCTTCATGCGCAAGGACGAGATTGCGAACTATGCGCTGCAGAGCCCTCTGACGCTGCGCGAATCGGAAACCATTTAATCAAGGAGCTTCAATATGAACACTCTGCAAGGACAAACGGTACTGGTGGTGGGCGGCAGCTCGGGCATCGGCGCGGCGGCGGCCAAGGCGCTGGCGGCGCTGGGCGCGGAAGTGACCATCGCCTCGCGCAGCGCGGGCAAGCTGGAAGAAGCGGCGGCGCGCATCGGCGGCAAGGTGCATACCGCGATTCTTGACATCTCGGACGACGCGGCGCTGGAGGCGTTCTTCGCCAGCCAGGGCAGCTTCGACCACATCGTGGTGTCGGCGGCGCAGACGGCTTCCGGCCCGGTCAAGCAATTGCCGCTGGCGGATGCGTATGCGTCCATGAACAGCAAGTTCTGGGGCGCTTACCGGGTGGCGCGGGCGGCGCGGATCAATTCCGGCGGCTCGCTGACTTTGGTGTCGGGCTTCCTCAGCGTCCGCCCCAGCAAGACCTCGGTGCTGCAGGGCGCCATCAACGCCGCGCTGGAAGCGCTGGTACGCGGACTGGCGCTGGAACTGTCGCCGGTGCGGGTGAATGCCGTGTCGCCGGGCCTGATCGCCACCGAGCTGTGGTCGCGCATGGACGAAGCCAAGCGCACCGCCATGTTCGAGGGCGCGGCCGAGCGCCTGCCTGCGAAGCGGGTGGGCCAGCCGGAGGATATCGCCAATGCGATCAGCTACCTGGTGACAACGCCATTTGCCACCGGCTCCACCGTGCTGGTGGACGGCGGCGGCGCGATCGCTTAAGTATTGAGCGTGAACTCGGTGAAGGACGCTTCCGAGGCGGGAGCCGGCTTGGCTTCTTCCTCGGCCTTGGCGGCCTTGGAATCCGGGCCATTGTTGAGCAGCCAAAGAAGATTGGTGGCCGAGTCGGCGTTGGCCAGGGCTTCTTCCTGGCTGATCAAGCCATCCTGCACCAGTTTGAGCAGGGCCTGTTCGAAGGATTGCGATCCGGGCGACAGGCTCTTGTCCATCGCTTCCTTGATCTGGCCGATCTCGCCTTTTTCAATCAGGTCGGCGATGTAGCGGGTGTTGACCATCACCTCCACCGCCGGCGTGCGCATGCCGCCGTTGATGGAGCGGATCAGGCGCTGCGACACGATCGCTTTCACCGTCGAAGACAGATCCTGCAGCAGGGCCGCGCGGTTCTCGATCGGGTAGAAGCTGATGATGCGGTTCAGCGCGTTGTAGCTGTTATTGGCGTGCAGCGTGGCCAGCACCAGGTGGCCCGACTGCGCGTAGGCCAGCGCGGCGGCCATGGTTTCCTTGTCGCGGATCTCGCCGATCAGGATGCAGTCCGGCGCCTGGCGCATGGAGTTGCGCAGCGCGGTGTAGAAGTCCTTGGCGTCGCTGCCGATCTCGCGCTGGTTGACGATCGACTTCTTGTTCTTGAACAGATATTCGATCGGGTCTTCCAGGGTCAGGATGTGGCCCGGCTTGAGTTCATTGCGGTGGTCCAGCATGGACGCAATGGTGGTCGACTTGCCGGAACCGGTGGAACCCACCAGCAGCAGCAGGCCGCGCTTTTCCATGATGAGTTCCGACAGCACGGGCGGCAGCTGCAGCTCGCCCAGCGCGGGGATATTGGCGGGAACGAAGCGGAACACCGCCGAGATGCTGCCGCGCTGGCGGAATGCCGACAGGCGGAAGCGTCCCAGCGCGGGAACGGAGACGCCCATGTTCAGCTCATTGGTGCGCTCCAGTTCCTCCATCTGCTCGGGGGAGGCGATTTCGGCCAGCAGCGCATGGATATTGTCCGGCTCCAGCTTTTGCTGGTTAATCGGGATCAGGTTGCCGTTGATCTTGATATGGACGGGTGAATTCACCGCGAAGAACATATCGGAGGCGTTCTTTTCCTTCATCAGCTGAAACAAGCGTTCCATGGCCATGGCCGTCTCCTTATTAAACTCCGCGCAGCAGTTCGTTGATGCTGGTCTTCGAACGGGTTTGTGCATCCACGCGCTTGACGATCACGGCGCAGTACAGCGAGTACTTGCCGTCGGCCGAAGGCAGGTTGCCCGACACGACCACCGAACCGGCCGGCACGCGGCCGTAGCTCACTTCGCCGGTGGTGCGGTCGTAGATCTTGGTCGACTGGCCGATGTAGACGCCCATCGAGATCACCGAGTTCTCTTCCACGATCACGCCTTCCACGATCTCCGAACGGGCGCCGATGAAGCAGTTGTCTTCGATGATGGTTGGATTGGCCTGCATCGGCTCCAGTACGCCGCCGATGCCGACGCCGCCCGACAGGTGGACGTTCTTGCCGATCTGTGCGCAGGAGCCCACGGTAGCCCAGGTGTCGACCATCGCGCCTTCATCGACGTAGGCGCCGATGTTGACGTAGGAAGGCATCAGCACCACGTTCTTGGCGATGAAGGAGCCACGGCGCGCCACGGCTGGCGGCACCACGCGGAAGCCGCCCTTGGCGAAATCTTCAGCGGTGTAGTTGGCGAACTTGGTTGGAACCTTGTCGTAGAACTGCATGGTGCCGTCGGATGGCAGCACGACGTTGTTCTCCAGGCGGAAGGACAGCAGCACGGCCTTCTTGACCCACTGGTTGACGACCCAGCTGCCGGTCGCCTTGTCGGCGACGCGGATGGTGCCGGCGTCCAGGCCTGCCAGCACGTGGCCGACGGCGTCACGCAGTTCGGCGGAACCGTTGGATGGGTTGATGTTGGCGCGGTCTTCCCAGGCCTGGTCGATGATCTGTTCGAGTTGTTGGGTCATGATATTCACTGATTCAGGGTTTTACAGAATTGGACAATGCGTTGTGCTGCTTCCAGACCTTCCGCCGTTTCGGCCACCAGGGCCATGCGGATGCGGTTGTGGCCCGGATTGATGCCGTGGGCGTCGCGCGCCAGATAACTGCCCGGCAGTACCGTGACATTATATGCGGCGTACAGGCGCTGTGCGAATTCGGTGTCGGACAGGCCGGTGCGGCTGACGTCGGCCCACAGGTAGAAGCCGGCGTCGGGCAGTTCCACGTCCAGCACTTCCTTCAGCAGCGGGGTGATGGCGTTGAACTTGGCGCGGTATTGGGCGCGGTTTTCTTCGACGTGGGTCTCGTCGTTCCATGCCGCGACCGACGCAGCCTGCACGGCGGGGCTCATGGCGGCGCCGTGGTAGGTGCGGTACAACAGGAATTTTTTCAGCACGTCGGCATCGCCCGCCACAAAGCCGGAGCGCATGCCCGGCACATTGGAGCGCTTGGACAGGCTGCTGAATACGATCAGGCGCGCATACGGCTTATCAATGGTGGCCAATCCCAGCATGTGGGCTGCCTGCAACGCGCCCAGCGGCGGCTCGTCACCCTGGTAGATCTCGGAATAGCACTCGTCGCTGGCGATGATGAAGTTGTAGCGCTCGGACAGGGCGAACAGATGCTCCCAGTCGGTCAGATTCTGCACCGCGCCGGTCGGATTGCCGGGCGAGCAGAGATACAGCAGCTGCACGCGCTTCCACACGTCTTCCGGAATGCTGTCGTAGTCGCAGGCAAAGTTGCGCGCCGGGTCCGAATTCACGAAGTAAGGCTCGGCGCCGGCCAGATAGGCCGCGCCTTCGTAGATCTGGTAGAACGGGTTGGGGCAGACCACCAGCGCGTTGGCAGTGGGATCGATCACGGTCTGGGCCAGCGCAAACAGCGCCTCGCGCGAACCGCTCACCGGCAGCACCTGGGTGGCCGGATTCAGCGCCGGGATGCCGTAGCGGCGTTCCAGCCAGCCGGCGATGGCACCGCGTAGGGCGTCGCTGCCGATCGTCAGCGGATAATTGGCCAGGCCGGACAGGTTGTCGATCAGGGCCTGGCGGATAAAGGGCGGCGTCGGGTGCTTCGGCTCACCTATCCCGAGGCTGATGGCTTTGTAGTCCGGATTCGGGGTCACGGACGCGAACAGCTGGCGCAGCTTTTCAAACGGGTAGGGTTGCAGTTTGTCGAGAAGTGGATTCACAGGCAGACCAAGAGAAAAGAGGGTATACAACTTTTGATTATAGCTTGTCGCCGCATGGCGGTGTTGGTGATAGCAATTCGTAAAAATGATTAAAAAAATAAGCTGTGACATAATCCGCATAGTTCATTCACACAAAGGCACGGCATGCTGGACCACACCACCACCGGAGACACGGCGCTCGGCACCGAGGTGACGCGGCGCGTGATGCTGCTGCGCCTCGCCGCCGGCCTGCTGCAAGGGCTGCTGCTGTATGGCCTGTACTACAGCAGCAAAAACAATCTGTGGCTGGCCGGACAGCCTTACCTGATGGTGCCGCTGGTGTTTGCCGGTTCGCTGGCGCCGGTGCTGGTGGTGTCGGCCATGGGCCATATGGCGCCGCGTACGGTGCTGTCCTGGGCCTTGCTGGCGCTGGCCTTGATGTGGATGCTGGCGACCCACGATGTCTGGCGCAATATGGGCGGCACGCCGTCGGCGTACGGCCTGCCGCGCACCTGGCTGCCGTCCGGCTATCTGTGCGTATTCGGCGCAGGTTTCTTCTTTATCGCCCACGCCTTGACGCTGGCGGGCGCGCAGGAAGGGCGGCTGGTGGCGCGCTATACAACTTACTTCGAGATGGCCTGGAAACTGCTCATCCAGCTCAAGTTTTCCGGCCTGTTTGCGCTCGCGCTATGGCTGGTGCTGTGGCTGGGCAGCTCGCTGTTCATGCTGGTGAATCTGGCCTTCCTCAAGCATCTGCTGGACGAGTCGTGGTTCGTAGTGCCGGTCATGAGCACCGCGTTTTCCTGGGCCATGCATATCACCGACGTGCGGCCCGCCATCGTGCGCGGCATCCGCACCTTGCTGCTGGTGCTGATGTCCTGGATCCTGCCGCTGGCGGCACTGCTGATGACGGGTTTTTTATGCAGCCTGCCATTCACCGGCTTGCAAGCGCTGTGGGCCACGCGCCATGCCACCGCCGTGCTGCTGTCGGCCGTGGCGGTGCTGCTGGTGCTGATCAACGCGGCCTGGCAGAACGGCGAGGCGGGCGAGGGCGTCGCGTCCATCATCCGCGCCAGCGCGCGTGCGGCTTCGGTGCTGCTGTTGCCGCTGACGGTCATCGCGATCTATTCGCTGGGACTGCGTGTGAGTGAGTACGGCTGGAGTACCGACCGCGTGATCGCCGCCGCCTGCCTGGTGGTGGCGACCTGCTATGCGGCGGGCTATATCTGGGCGGCTTATGGACAGGGCGGCTGGCTGGATCTGATCGCGCCTGTGAATGTGGTGGCGGCGTTTCTGATGCTGGCGGTGCTGCTGGCGCTGTTCACGCCGGTGGCCGATCCGGCGCGTGTCGCCGTATCCGATCAGATGGCGCGGCTGGCCAAGGGACGCGTCTCGGCGGACAAGTTCGATTTCCATTATTTGCGCTTTGATGGCGTGCGCTATGGACAGGAGGCGCTGGAGCAGCTGTCGCGCACCACGACAGGCGCCGACGCCGCGCTGCTGCGCGAGCGTGCCACTGCGGCGCGCAAGGAAACCAATCGCTGGGACCACACAGCGCGGCAGGCCACGCCAGCCACCATCGGCGCGAATGTGCAGGTATGGCCGGCCGGCGCGAAGCTGCCGGAGAGCTTCCTGCGCCAGCAGTGGGGTGGCGCCGAGCCTTTCGGCCCGCTGCCGCGCTGCCTGACCGACGGCGCCTCGCACTGCGACGCCTTCCTGCTCGATATGAACGGCGATGGCAAGCAAGAGGTGCTGGTCTACAGCAGCGCGCCCGGCCTGCCCGGCGTGCTGCTGACCGAGCAGGCCGAAGGCAAATGGCAGGTGATGGGCACGATGTCCTACGCCCTGAGCCAGTGCGAGCCGCTGCTGAACAAGCTGAAGGCGGGCCAGTACACACTGGTCCCGGCCCAGCTGCGCGACATCGAAATCGCCGGCCTGCGTATCCCCCTGGAGCGCCGCATCGACAACCAGGTGCGCTGCGACGCGCTCAAGTAGGGGGAGGGTATGGGGTATGCCTTCCCTCAATTTCGTCTATATCGGTCTAATCTAGGCTGCTTCGGTCTAAGTCGGTCTGAAATTAAGGAGGCGAAGTCTAAAATCGTCCAGAAATTTTGGCCTGAAGTCTGATTCGATCTAATTCCCGACGCCGAAAGTCTAAATCGAACTAGATTTCAGTTCTAATGTCCAATGTTTAGACCTATTTGGAAGGGGCTAAATCATGGCATACAAACCTATGCGTCCGGTTAATTTGCCCTTGGACGATTTCATGGATCTGGAATTTCATTTGATGGCGACGCGTCCCGGCGTAAATCCCGAGGCG
>Ga0213872_10001521_pt1 | contig 14922 bp, 11 predicted proteins | sample VelepicomBERX_R2_FD_160071 | JGI IMG/M metagenome (GOLD analysis project Ga0213872, IMG submission 160071) | Rhizosphere microbial communities from Vellozia epidendroides in rupestrian grasslands, the National Park of Serra do Cipo, Brazil - RX_R2 | ecosystem: Host-associated > Plants > Roots >...
TCTTCGCAGATCAAAAAGCCCAGGCGCTGCCCGCCAATCTCGTACACGGCCGCTTCGTTCGGGCCCGGTTCGAAATGGCGGCGTTCGTCCAGGATATTGTACGTTGGCAGCAATTGCTTGTGATATTGCAGCACGATCGCGCCATTTCGCAGCAGGAGCAGGCTGTTGTGCAGCGGCTTGCCCACGCCCGTATTGCGCGTGACGGCGCCGATGACGATTGCCGCTTTCGTCTCGCGCGACAGGGCCAACATGGCATCGAGCGCCACCTGCTGGCGGGCGAGGAAATCCGGTTCCTCCACCATGTCCTGCGGGTAGTAGCCAGATAGGCACAGCTCAGTGAACACGATCAGGTCTGCATCCTGCGCCTGCGCAATGGCGCCACGCATGCGCGAGAGGTTGCCGTCGAAATCGCACAGCGTGTAGTTCAGTTGGGCCAGCGCGATCTTGATCATCTCAGTTGCTCCCAATTTCGAATACGTCGCGCAGGTAGTTGAGGAAATTCACATCCTCGCACATACCCTTGCCCGCGCTGTCGCTCACCTTGGCCACCGGCTGGCCGTTGCAGGCCACCAGCTTCATGACGATCTGCAAGGGTTCATGACCGCAATCGTTGGTGAGGTTGGTGCCGATACCGAAGCCCACGCGGGCGCGGTCGGCAAAGCGGCGGTAGAGCATGAAGGCTGTGTCGAGGTCGAGCCCGTCGCTGAACACCAGCTGCTTGGTATTGGCGTCGATCTTCATGGCGTGGTAGTGCGCCAACGCCTTCTCGCCCCACACCACGGGGTCGCCCGAGTCGTGGCGCATACCATCGAACAGCTTGCAGAAGTAGAGGTCGAAATCACGCAGGAAGGCGTCGAAGCCGACCACGTCCGTCAATGCAATGCCCAGGTCGCCGCGGTACTCGCGCACCCAGTGTTCCAGCGCGTTCTTCTGGAAATCGCGCAGGCGCGAGCCGAATGCCTGGAAGGCCTGCAGGTACTCGTGCGCCATGGTGCCGATGGGCACGAGACCATAGCGCCGCGCCAGGTCGACATTGCTGGTGCCGCGCATGAAGGGTTGCGCCTGCTCGGCCAGCGTGGCGACCACCTCTTCCTGCCAGGCGCGCGAGAAGCGACGGCGCGTGCCGAAGTCGAAGAAGATGAAGGGATGGCGGCGCTGCGGCTCGTTACGGAAGCTTGCAAACTGTTTCACCTTGGCGGCAAGCGTTTGCCGGCCGATTTCCAGCGCAGCCGCCGCATTGAACTGGCGGAAATACACCTCGTTGACGATGGACAGCAGGTAAATCTCGAACAGCATGCAGTGGAGCATGGGCCCCTTGACGCGGATATCCAGCTCCTCCGCATTGCGGGTCGATACGTCCACCGTGATAAAGCGGCGCTGCAGCTGGAACAGGCGCAGGAAGTCGATGAAATCGGCCCGGATAAAGCGCAGGCCGCCGAGGAAGGCCAGTTCCTCATCGCTAAAGCGCAGGCTGCACAGGTGGTCGAGCTGGGCCTCGACCTCGCCGCGGATACCCGCCAAGGGCAGCGTCGGCTTGTTGCGACACTTGAACGCGTACTCGGCCTGGGCCTCGGGCTGGTGATGCAGGATCTCCTGCATCATGGTGAACTTGTAGAGGTCGGTATCGAGCAATGATGTGATGACCGGGACAAATTGATTCGACATGATGTATTCCGCTGTTATTGGCTGTTCAATCAGATGGCGATATCGCGACTCGTGGCCACACGCATGCCGCGCGCAAGCATTTCTTCGATAAAGCGCTGCCCCTGTGCCTCGAAGCCCGTTACGGGACTAGTGCAATCGGTAAGCAGCACCAGCTTAGCCACATTGTCCGCACCCAACTGATCGGCTAAGTCGCGCACCGTGCTGGCTACGCAGTGCGACAGCGCTTCACCTGCGACAAGGATGGTATCGGCCTGCGCCAGATGTCCGACCAGCGCGGCATTGACTTGCGTCGCATCGTCGTCCGCACTGGGCACTTCGGCCTGAATGGCCGAGTAATGTTCCGTCAGCGGGTTCGTCCCCTTGCTCACGTAGTTGACCAGTTTCAGCTCCGCCCGCGCCCAGTCGCCCAGCGCGGCGAACAATTCCGCATGTACACCATGACCCCAGCTGCCGATCAGGCAGTGCTCGGGCCAGATGATGAGCTGGTAGCGGCCGCGTTCGGCCAGCGCCTTCACATAGGCCAGGCTGGCAGCCTGCTGCTTTGGATCGCGCGCTTGCCACACACCTCCATCCACGTCGGCCACGCTGACCAGGGTAAACGGCGCGGGCGATTCACCCGCCGCGTTCTTCCACCAGCCCGGGTGGGCGATGTCCATGGGGTTGTGCGAATCGAGCGTCACATGGATGGCGTCGAGCTTGCCGCCCAGGCGCCGCACCAGTTGCGCGGTGCGCTGCATGTCGGCGTTCGCTCCCGTTACCGGCAGCGCCGCACCCGGGATGTCGCAGAAGTCGTTTTGCGGGTCGATGATCAGGAGTTGCGTGTTGCCCATGATGCGCCTCGTCGTTTGGCGGTGGTGTTGATTGCATTCTGCGCTAGTTATTTTCGTTTTGCAACTAATTAGATTGGTCGAATTGCCAACTCATCGTAGGTTGGCGCTGAGCGCAGCGAAGCCCAACACTGCCAATTGATCCACTCGTGTGTGACAACGTCCAGATTGTTGGGCTTCGCTGCGCTCAGCACCAACCTACGGGAAGGCTAAAGCCCCAAGGATTTCTGCACTGGTGACGCATTGCAGCTTAGTGATAATATGAAACTAAGAGGAGCCCACATTGACCCCATCCGTCATCGTCACCGTCGATATCGTCCTGTTCACGCTCAGCGAGGGCGTGCTGAAGACCGTGCTGCTCAAGCGCGAGCGGGAGCCCTACCCCGGCCAGCTGGCGTTGCCGGGCGGCTATATCCATACGGACAAGGATCGTGACGCGCGCGCCGCGGCCGAGCGCGTGCTGCTGGCGAAGACGGGCATCGTGTCGCCCTACCTGGAGCAGCTCTACACCTTCTCCGGCGGCGTGCGCGACCCGCGTGGCTGGTCGGTGAGCGTGGTGTATTACGCCCTGGTGCACGAAAGCCACCTGATCGCCGACGATACGCACCGTTTCGTACTGCTGCCGGCCGACGCGCTGCCCGACCTGCCCTTCGACCACAATCGCATCGCCAGCCATGCGCTCAAACGCCTGCGCGACAAGTCGGCCTATACCTCGCTGCCCGTGCACCTGCTACCCGAGCAGTTCACCCTTACCGAGCTGCAGCAGACCTACGAACAGGTGCTGGGCTCGCCATTGGACAAGAGCGTATTCCGCCGCAAGCTGCCGGAACTCGACTTCCTCGAAGCCATCCCCAACGCCGTGCGCCAGGGCAAGCACCGGCCAGCGCAGCTGTATCGGCTCAAGCCAAATCTGCGCCTGGCGGTGTTCGACAAGACGATGTAGCCGCCCTGTGGGAAAATACGCCCTCACCTGAGAGCCTGCCCCAATGTCCGACGCCTCCGAATACACCATCCACGACCTCACCGTGCACAAGCTCGTCAAGGACCCGCACGGGCCGGCGACCATCGAACTACGCAACGGCCGCATGCCCGTCACACCTTCCGCGCAGCGTCTGGTCGACCACCTGTGCAAGTGCTATGCGGAACGCCTGGGCAAGGGCTATGGGCGTTTCGAGGAGGACGAGGACAACTTCCCCATGCCGCGCTTTCTGCGCCAGTACGTGGTGGAGGGCAGCATCGACTTCGCCACCCTGACGCAGCTGATGATGCAGCACCTGCAGGTACGCGCCGAGCAGGAGCAGCTGTCGAGTGGCGGCTATGTGCTGATCGCGCGCATCGATAACGGCGCGGCCGATTGCTTGCTGGTCGCACTCGTGACGGAAGTGGTCGGCACAGCCATCACGAACGGGCTGGAGATCGTCGACAGCTTGCACCTCGATATGGGCAATCTGCGCGTGGCGGGCCGCATCGACATCAAGGCCTGGCAGCACGGCGCCGAGCGCTATATCAGCTTCCTCAAGGGGCGTGGCGATGTGGCGCACTACTTCAAGCTCTTCCTGGGTTGCAACGACGTGGTGATCGCGCTCAAGGAAACGCAGAAGCTGGTGCACGGCCTGGGCCAGTTCGTCGAGCGGCAGCAGTTGGGGCACGAAGCGCGCGACCAGCTGCTGGAGCGCGCACACGGCTACCTGGATGGTTTGGGCGAGAGCGGCGAACCGATGAGCATCGACGAGATCGCCAACCGCGTCTGGCCCGAAGCACCCGAGCACCTGCGCGCCGCGCTGGAAGACGAACACCTGGAACTGGCCAGCGGCTTCGTGCCGGATCGGCGCGCCATCAAACCCTTGGTGCGCTTCAAGGCCAATGCGCTGCACTGGAAGCTGGAATTCGACCGCAACAGCCTGCGTTCGGGCGATGTGATTTACGATAAGCATTCCGACACGCTGGTGTTGTCCAATGTGCCGGAGCACTTGAAGCGGGAGTTGTTGGGCGACTAGCACAAGTGGCCGTGGGTTAGCCAAGGCTCCATCTTGATAGGCCCCCATTTGTTTCTTCATAACTTCAGTACGCTACATAGGCGATCGCCATGCCGACGATAGTCCGCGCTCTTAAATTGACCCTGATTGCCTGCATCACCGTGAGCGCCCTAGCCGACGACTCCTACTACGACCCGTCCGGTTCTGCTTCAAGAAAGCCGCTTCCACCTCGCACTGTCGCAAAGGACACAACGATAGAAATCGTGCCGATGCTAGGCAAGCACCTTGTGGCGGACCATTTCGGCTTCACATCCTTCACCAATGAATATTTTGAGACCGATATAGACGCTCCAATGAATGCCCTCGTCACGTCGCTTGTTTCGGATGCAATCGCCAAACGCGGGTATACCTTGGTCAATGCGCCAAATGATTACGATGGCGCGCAAGCTGCATATCAAGGTGCGACTCCCGCGTGGCCAGCCGATACCGAGGCGGTTGTGGCCGCCGTGCGCTACCTGAGGGCAAGGCCGGGACATGATGTAGCAGACAACTATCTCTTAATCGTGCCTGGCTCTCAGGGTGGAAATTGCCAAGTGTTTCCCTGCCCTGGCGTAAGAACGACCCTAATGGGCTTGTTTAACCGGATGGGGCGCTTCAATTCCACCTACGTCTCTGCCACGCTGCAATTAGTGGATGCAAAGACTGGGAAATTTGTGCGGAAGGCCACGATGTTTGGCAGCGATCAGCTTCGATTTGTGGCGTGGCACCCATCTTGGGGTGAGTATTCCGTGGCCGAGAAGCAAGAAATCACGACCTCGTTCCATGACGAATTCGAGGCAAGTCTGACGCCAGCCATCGACGCACTAGGATTTGTCGCCACACCCCCACCAGGTACCGGGGACAAGAAATGATGTCATTGCATTGACGTTCGCATGCGTTCTGCACGCCAACCTTCGTCCCCATCTTGATGAAGCAATGCCACGATGAATTCAGCCACCAACCTCTACCACCTCTTCTCCACCCACTTCCCCGCCGATCGCAGCCTGACGGCCATCGAGACGCCGGACGGCACGACCTACAGCTGGGCCGACCTGGAACGCGAATCAGCGCGGCTGGCGAACCTGCTGGCCAGTCTTGATCTGCCCGAAGGCGCTCGCGTAGCGGTGCAGGTGGAGAAGTCGCCGCAGGCGCTGTTCCTCTATCTCGCCACCCTGCGAGCAGGGCTCGTCTACCTGCCGCTCAACACGGCCTACCGCGAGGCGGAGATCGAATATTTCATCGGCAATGCGGAACCCGCCGTGGTCGTGTGTGACCCAAAGCAGCGCGAATGGGTCGGGAAGATTGCCGATGCGGCTGGCGCCAAGCGTGTGTTCACGCTCGATGAAAACGGCCAGGGCGACTTGATGGATGCTGCGGCTGGCTTGGCCGCTACCTTCGATACGGTGCCGCGCGAGATCGACGACCTCGCCGCCATCCTCTACACCTCCGGCACCACGGGGCGCAGCAAGGGTGCGATGCTCACGCACGGCAACCTGGCGTCGAACGCGCTCGTGCTGCACGACTACTGGGGCTGGCGCCCGCGCGAGGGGCAGGACGTGCTGCTGCATGCGCTGCCCATCTTCCATATCCATGGGCTGTTCGTGGCCATCCACGCGGCGTTCTTGTCGGGCAGCAAGATGCTGTGGCTGCCCAAGTTTGACGCGGCCACCGTGTTGCGCTGGCTACCGCAGGCGACCGTTTTCATGGGTGTGCCGACCTACTATGTGCGGCTGCTGGCGGAGGACGGGCTGACGCGGGACCTCTGCGCCAAGATGCGCCTGTTCATCTCCGGCTCGGCGCCGCTCCTGAGCGAGACCTTCGACGCTTTCCAGGCGCGCACGGGCCATATCATCCTGGAACGCTACGGCATGTCGGAAACGGCCATGCTGGTGTCCAACCCTTACTACGGTGAAGCGGCCGTCGTGCGCCGCGCCGGTACCGTGGGGCTACCGCTGCCCGGGATAAAGGTGCGCATAGTCGATGACGAGGGCGCTGCATGCCCGGTGGACGAAATCGGCCATATCCAGGTGCAGGGCCCGAACGTGTTCGCCGGCTACTGGCGCATGCCGGAGAAGACGGCGGAGGAGTTCACCGCCGACGGCTACTTCAAGACGGGCGACGTGGGCCGCTTCGACGCGCGCGGCTACCTGAGCATCGTGGGCCGCTCCAAGGACTTGATCATCTCGGGCGGCTACAACGTCTACCCGAAGGAGATCGAGGGCGTGATCGACGAGATGCCCGGCGTGGCGGAGTCGGCCGTGATCGGCGTGCCGCACGCGGACTTCGGCGAGGCCGTCGTGGCCGTGGTGGTGCCACGTTCCGGGGCGCAGCTGGACGCGGCGGCCATCATCGCGGAACTCAAGGGGCGCATCGCCAACTTCAAGGTGCCCAAGCGCGTGCATTTCGTGGACGAGCTGCCGCGCAATACCATGGGCAAGGTGCAGAAGAATGTGTTGCGGGAGCGGTTTGGGGAGTAGGCGCCCAACCGCGAAAGACTAGCGTATCGTAGGTTGGGTAGAGCGTAGCGAAACCCAACGCATATCCGAGAAGACAGCGCGGCTGTTGGGTTTCGCTACGCTCTACCCAACCTAGGCAATGCGCAACGCCGCAACCGTAATATTGTCCACCCCTCCCGCTCCATTTGCTTGCTCCACCCACGCTTCGCACAGCGCGACGGCCGGGCCCTCCGCGATGTGATCCAGTACGCGCGCCATCAGTGCGGTAGGCTCACCAAAGTAGTTCCACAAACCATCCGTACAAAGCACCAGCCAGCTATCCGGCGTCAGGTCGGCCTGCGCGACGTGGATGTCCGGCGCTGCCTCGCGCATGCCCAGGCACTGGGTGATGCAGTGGGCATTGCGGTCGTGCAGGGCTACATCCGATGGGACGCCGGCGCGTAGCGCTTCGTTGAGCCAGGAGTCGTCTTCCGTCAGCTGGCGCGCCTCTTCCACGCCCAGCGCGTAGATGCGTGAATCGCCTACCCAGGCATAGCGTACCTGGCTGCCATTCACCGCGGCCGCGACCACTGTAGCTTGCGGGTCGTCCTTGCGCAGGTCTTCGCGCGGCCACTCGCACAGGGCGTCGTGGGCGCGCTGCAGGGCGATGTGCAGGGCGTCATCGCCATAGCTGGCCAAGCCGGTTTCCAGTTCGTCCACGACAGCTTGCACGACCATGCGCGATGCTTCGCGAGAGCGGTCGGCGCTCGATACGCCATCCGCCACGGCCAGCAGTACGGTGCCGTCGGCCAGGCGCCGCACAGCGACGGCGTCCTGGTTCTCCGCGTGGACGCGGCCGGCGTGTGTGGCCCAGGCCAGGGCGGCGTCGACAGCCGTGGATTCGATGGTCGGCAGCGCGCGCAGCTTCTGGCCGCACTCCAGGCAATAGCCATCTCCATCGAACTGCGTGCAGCCGCACAGGCAGCGCGCGGCAGGGGCCGTCGCTACCGCGCTGGTCGGCGCGTCCAGCCGGCTACCGCAGCTTTCACAGAACTTATCGTCGGGCCGCACATCGGCCCCGCAGCGTGTACAGGCCATGGCTACACCAGGGTAAAGGGGCGAATGCGGTTCGCCATGGTGATCCAGTGGATGCGCTCGTTGGCGTCATCCGCGTGCTTGGCCGCCTTGCGAAAATGATCCTCGGCCGCCAGGCGCAGGGGCTTTTCGGCAAAGGCCGTGCCCAGGAAAGGGTTGCCATGCTGCCAGGCCAGCGTCTTGCCGTGCATCAGCACCACCACCTGGGCCAGCAGACGGCCAGCCAGCTGGAAGGCGGCGCCGCCGTCCGGCAAGGCCGCACGCACGGCCTCCTCGGCGGCCTTGAGGCGTTCCGCGTTGATCTGGTCGGCACGCTGCAGCACCATCTCACCCACGGCCAGCAGCGCCAGCGTACGCAGGCTGTGCGTGGTCGGCACGCGCTGCAGGGCGCCGATGGCGGCGTCCACCTGGCCCGTGGCGGCGTAGCAGCGCGCCAGGCCGAAGTTGGCCGTGACGAAGGCGGGGTCCACACGCCCCACGCGATCGTAGTACTGGATAGCCTGATCATGCATGGCAGCCAGCTCGGCCGCATAGCCCATGGCCAGGCGCGGGGCGATCTCGCCCGGCATTTCGAAATACACGCGCTCGAAGCAGGCCATGGCCTCGCGGCCCTTGCCCGTAACCAGATGCAGCACGCCACGCAGCCATTGCGGGCGCCAGTCGAAGCTGTCTTCTCCTTCCATCTGGTCGAGCAGCACAGTCGCTTCCGCAATGGCTTGCGGGTTGCTCGCAGCGGCCTGCAGCTGCGCCTCGACCATGCGTAGGCGCGGCTCACTGGCGCGGCCCTTATAGCGCTCGGCGATCTGCTTGAGTTCGCGCAGGCGCAGGCGTAGGTCGACGATGCCGGTCGCGCGCATCACCTCGCTCGCTGCGCGGTCGTTCAGGTCGATGCGGATGCTGGGCAGCATGGCCGGCGTGGGGCGCCGCAGCAGCTCGCGCTCGTTGTGCTGCAGCAGGTTCTCGCCCGTGAATACCTTGCTGTCGGCGGGCTTCGGTTCCGTCTTCAGCGCGACGATTTCGCGCAGCACGCCGAACAGCTGGTCGGCCATCTCGTCTGCCGTCTGGAAGCGCTCGTCCGGATCCGGGTGGGTAGCGCGCAGGAGGAAGCGGTAGAGCGATTCATTCTCGGCCAGCACGGGCTGCTCATCCGGCGTGGGTAGATGGCCCTCGTACTCGGACGCGTACTTGAAGTCCATGATCAGCGTGGCCAGCGCGCGGCCCAGCGTGTACAGGTCCGACACCTCGCGCGGGTCGTCGTCCGCCTCGGGCGCCATAAAGCCGGCCGTGCCGAAGATATCGCCGTTCGGGTCGCCGATCTTGCGCACGGCGCCCAGGTCGATCAGCTTGATGTCGCCACCTTCCAGCATCAGGTTGTCGGGCTTGAAATCGCAGTACACCATGCGCTGGCTGTGCAGGTAGGAGAAGGCCGGCAGCACGCCCAGAATATAGGCGACCGCCTCTTCCACGGGCAGCGGGCCGCGCTGCTTGCGCAGGCTGTGCACCGTCACGCCGCCCACGAACTCCATGATGATGTAGCCTTCGCCATGGTGGTTCACGAAGTCGTAGATGCCCACGATCTTGGCGTGCTTCACGGCGGCAAGAAACTGGCGCTCGGCCACGGCGGCAGCGGCGCTCGCTTCGTCGTTGGCATTCAACAGGCCCTTGAGCACCACCCAGCGCGACAGCACGGTATCCCAGGCCAGGTAGATCCAGCCCAGGCCGCCGAAGGCGACGGTGCCCTTCACCTCGTACTTGCCGTTGACCATATCACCGGGCTTGAGGTGGGGCTCGAAGTCATACTGCGCGCCGCAGGACGGGCAGAAGCCCTTGGTGCGGTTCACCTTGGCGTCGCAAGCGGGGCAGCGGCGCTTGTGTTCGGGCACTTCGGCCACGGCCATCAGGAGTTTGAGCGGGTCCTGGCTCGGCATGTCGGGCAAGGAGATCAAGCCGCCACCGAGCGCCGTACGGCGCGTGCTGGTGTGCGAGGTGCGGCCGGGCTGGCGGCGCGAGGTCTTCGCCGTATCGCCCTTCTTGCGCGTGGGGTAGTTCACCGTGAAGCGCACAGTATTGCGCGTGGTCTTGCCCGTCGTGGTGGTCGTGTCGGCACCGGGTTGGCGCACGGTATCGGCCGTATCGCCCACGCCGGCCGCAATCAGCGACTTCTGGCCGGCGGGCCGGCCGCAGTCTTCGCAGACTTCTTCGACGATCTGGCCACCGCAGTGTTGGCATACTGGATTTGACATATTGTTCCTCGACTTGCTTCCCATAGTACAGCGCGCATCCGTTTCCGGCTTCCCCGTCCCGTAGGTCGGAAAAGCGAAGCGCCTTCCGACGCATGGAATGACTGTGCGTACGTCTCCGGTGATTCAATCCACGCTATCAATTCGGGGTTGCTTAGATCCAAACAGTTGCGATATTTCTACGATTCCATGCGTCGGAAGGCGCTTCGCTTTTCCGACCTACGTGTCATCTTCCCAACAAGCGCTGCTCATATCCCTTCACCTGCTGCTGCAAGCTCGCCAGCACCACGGGCCGTGCCTTGAATGCGGCCGAGATGGCCTGCTCCAGCGCATCCAGCTCGCCCGCATCCAGGGTCGACCGTTCGCGCAGCGCCTGCGCCTTGAAGCGCAGGGCCTTGAAGCGGGCGCGCAGGTCGTCCATCTTGTCCAGTTCGCTGCACGTCGCAGCCAAGGCCTTGTCGGCCGTCGCGCGGGCGGCGGCGATGGCGGCGTCCAGGCGCTTGAGGCCCATCAGCACGGCACTCCAGCGCTGCTCGGCCAGCGTTTTGTCCAAGCTCGCCGCCCAGCTGTGCAGCTCGGCGAGCGTCGCCTCATCCACGCTGGCGGTCACCGTCGGTTCCACGCCGAATACCTCGCGCACCTTGGCGATCGAGTCATCGCGCCTTTGCAGCGAGGCTTCAATCTCCGCGATGGCCGCCCTGGCCCGCTCGACACCGGCCGTCGCTTCGTCGCGCTGCTTGACCAGCTCATCCAGCTTTGCCGCCCAGGCCGCCATCTCGCGCTGCCGCGCAGCAATCAGGCCGGCCGCGCGCAGCGGGTCGGCGCCGTCCAGCACGGGGGCTATCTGGGTCAACTCGGCCGCCGCGCCCAGTGACTGGGCCCGCTCCTGCAGGCCGGCGTAGGCGCGGCGCATCTCTTCCATGGCCGTGGCGAGCTGCGTTTCCGCCGTATCGATGGCCGCCAGGATGTCGCGTGCCTCGGCGAAAGCGTCCTGCATGGCGGCCAGCAGTTCGGCCGGCGTGGCGCGCTGTGCGGCGTCGGCGGCCGTGAGCAGGTCGCGCTTGGGCAGCGGCACGTGCACGGAAGGCAGGGCCACCGACTCGCCTTCCAGCAGCGCCAGCACCTTGTCTTCCGTCACTTCGCGCGCCTCGAAAAAGCCGCCGCGATTGGCCTCGGCCGCCTCCTCGATCACGCGCGCCAGCACCAGGTAGTCGTCCATCAGGGCCGTCAGGTTGCGCACGGCCACGCCGGCGCGCTCGGCCGTCGTGCCCGTGTAGCGGCCGTCGCGCAGGCGGTTGCGTATGCGCTTGCTGTACTCGGCCTCGAACAGGTCGTTGGCGTTGCGCGTGACGACGGCAAGCCGGTTCTGCCAGTCGCTCAAGAGCTGCGCGACGTCGATCATGCGCGGAATTCCGACAGGCGCTGGCGGATGCCCACAACGGCGCCGAACAGCGGCGCGAGCAGCAGCAGGAAGACGCTGTAGCCCACCCACTTCACATGCGCGAAGGCGCTGGCAATGCTGGCATCGAAGGCGTCCTGGTTGATCTTGAGCGTGGTATCCAGCGCCTGGTCGAAGCGCTCGAAGGCCCAGTCCGACTCACCTTGTTCCTTGCCCAGGCATAGGGCCACGGCCTCGGCGTGCTTGCCCTCGGCTTCCAGCTTGCGTATCTGCTCGTCGATCTGCATATACGCAATCCAGCCGTCCAGCGTATGCGTAGCCGCTTCCTGTTCGCCCACGAAGGTGATATTGGCCAGCTCGTCGCCCAACAGCCCCGTGCCCTTGAGCGTGTTCAAGTCGGTCGGCAGCGTATTGGACGGGCCCAGCTTGCCGTGCCAGATATCGGCAGCGACATTAACGAAGCGGCTAGCCTCGGCCGCCTGCGTGCTCGTATCGCCCCGTTCCAGCAGGTAGAGGCTTTCCATGGCATTGGCCGTGTAGGCCAGCGCCTTGGCGCGGCTCAGTGCGTGAATGGAATCGAAAGCGTCTTCCTTGGCACTGCGGATATCCTCCAGTTCGCGCGCGGAGTGGCTGGCGAACATCAGCGCACCGAGCACGAAGAGCAGCGTGCCCAGCGCCATGCTGGGGTTGATCAGGCGGCGGAACTGGCGGTACAGGTGCAGCTGCGTCTCCGCCAATAGCGCCAGCAACAGCAGCGCCAGCGCGATATCGGCCATGCGATAGACAGCTGCGTCGCGCTTGAAGGCGCTATAGGCGGCGTCCAGGTGGTTGAAGTTGGCCTGGTCCAGCTGCACGACGGCGGGCAGTATCTTGTCGCGCATCAGGGCGTCGGCCGCGATGGCGGACTGGTCGAAGCTGCCTGCGTGCCGCGCCGCGCCGACCAGGCGCTCGTACTCGGCCAGGCGCGCCATCACGTCCAGGATGGGCTTGCGCTCCTCGTCGCCGTAGGTGATGTTCTGCGCGGCCGTGAGCAGGCTATCGTGCGCGCTCGCCATCGCCTCGCGGTAGGCGCGCATGGCGGGGCCGTCGTCCCCTTCCTTGGTCAGGAAGGCGTTGGCAAGGTTCGTATTGGCCAGCGCCAGCGTGGTGCGTATCTTCTCGGCTGCCACGATGGAGGGCACGGCGTCCTTGCCCACCGTCTGCGCGACGTGGGAGAGGAAGACATGGGTGCGATAGCTGGCGACGGCGAGCACGACGGTAGCCGCGGCGATCAACAGCTGGCGCAGCCAGAGCTTGCCGGGCACGGTCTGCAAGCGGGTGCGCAGGGAGCCGCCAGCCATGGCGAGGGCTTGGGACATGATGGGTATCCTTTGGGAATCGATGCTCAGCGCGACTCGACGGTAATGCGCGTCCACATGCCGAGGATGAACGTGTCGCCGGGCTGGATGGGCGTCACGATGCCCGCTTCCAGCTCACGGCCGTTGAGCTCGGTGCCGTTGGCGGAACCCAGCTCCAGCACGGTGAAGCGGCCCGCGTCGTCGCGCAGGAACTTCATATGGCGGCGCGAGATGCCGGGGTCGTTGACCACCACTTCCGGATGCGTGCCCTTTCCTTCGAACTGCCGGCCCAAGACGTTCTCCTCCAGGTCTAGGTGGAAGATGCGGTCGGGTTGGCCCACGGGGCAGGGGCTGGCCGGGTCCGGCTCCTTATCGAGCGCTGGGTCGGCCACGATGCGCAGTTGCAGGCGGGTGGCGCTGGTGCTCGCTACCGGGGCCGCATCGATAGCTGCGGCCGGCACTGGCGGCGGCCCGACTGGCGCGGGCGCCGTCGATGTCGCCGGTGCCGTAGCCAGCTTGGCCGCCGGCAGCACCGTGGTCGAGTTAGCCAAGGTGGTGAACGAGGCGCGCGCCTGGAAGTCGTAGCGGCACACTTCGCAGAAGCGCGCACCGGGCGGGCGCGCCGTGGCGCAGTCCGGGCAGATGTCGGTACTCGCGGCGGATATGGTTGCAGGTGCGCTGGGCGCGGACGGCGGCGTCTGCAAAGCGGCGGCCGCGCCGATGCGGGCACCGCACTCCGAGCAATAGTCCGCGTCAGTCGATTGATGGCCGCGTGGGCAAAGATGGCTCATTTTAGGACTCGTTCTAGGACTCGCTCACAGCCTGGGCGGGACGACGGCGTACCGTGCGCGTACCACCCATTTCCAATTCCAGTTCGGCGGCACGGTCGGCGCGCTTGAGGCGCACGGTGCCGGCACCGGCATCGACCACGTCGACCACCTTCTTGAGCCGGCGCGTCACTTCCTCGTTGCCCGTCGCTTCCGCGATCTGCGCGGCACGGCCCAATAGCCGCGTGGCCTTGTCTTCCTCGCCGCGCGCCTTCGCTTCCAGTCCTTCCTGGATGGACGAAGCCAGCTCTTCCTGGCCCGTGTAGTGAGCCACTTCGCGGTTGATGCGCGTGGTGAGCGCGTCGTCGTCCGACCAAGTGGCGACGATGGGATTGCAGGCCACCTTGTTCTCGCCCTGGTCGCCACTGTGGATCAGCGTCGGGCGACAGGCGAGCACTTCTTCGCCCACTGCGCCATTCGCCAGCTCAAACGTCAGCTGGTAGTCGCGCGCCTCGTCGCCCCAGGCGCCGACGGGGATGTCCAGCGTCTTGTCGTCCACGCGCTTCGCGAGCGGCAGCAGGTCGACGATCTCCGGGCTCACCTGCTTCACGGCGGTGAGCTTCACCACCTTGGGTGTCCACAGGCGCAAGGTCGCACCGGCGATGCCCTTGGACAGCGAACGGCCCAGGAAGCTGTGGAAGTCTGCCTCCAGCGCGTTCGGGTCGGGCACGGCGTCGGCGTTACCCAGGAGTGCGGCAGAAATCATGCGCAGCTCATCGGGGCGCCAGTCCGTGCCAACGCCGCGGCAGTCGCACTGGAATACGCCCTTGCATAGCTCGATGGCGCGCGGCAGGGCGTCGCGGTCTTCCGCGCCATTCTGGCCGTCGGTGAGGAAGTAGAGCGAAGCCAGAGGTGAACCCAGGGTCAGCACCTGGTCGCGCGCGGCGCGCAGGCCGGCAGAGAGCGCCGTACCACCCGTGGCCTTGAGGCCCTGCACGGCACGGTGCGCCGCTTCCTTGATGTCGGGCGTCGCCTTCTGCGCACGCACCAGCACGCTGGCATTGCCGTTGTAGACGACGATGAAGAAATGGGTCTCCGCATCGAGCAGGTCGATGCAGCGGCGCAGGGCCAGCTTGGCCGAT
>Ga0213872_10001522_pt1 | contig 14910 bp, 15 predicted proteins | sample VelepicomBERX_R2_FD_160071 | JGI IMG/M metagenome (GOLD analysis project Ga0213872, IMG submission 160071) | Rhizosphere microbial communities from Vellozia epidendroides in rupestrian grasslands, the National Park of Serra do Cipo, Brazil - RX_R2 | ecosystem: Host-associated > Plants > Roots >...
GCCCCGTCGCCGGGAAGTTGCAAATCAAGAGTCCGAGCGGAACCGAGCGGCCGAGCAAGCCGTTGCGCACGAAGCTGGTCTCATTGTGGGTGAACTTGCCCTTGCGGGGCGACATGTCGAGATAGAAACGCCCGACCAGGCGGCCATGGTCGTAAAGCTCCCAGGCGGTGACGGAGGGATCCCAGACCGGGGTCTTCCACGGGCGGATATCGGCGCCGAACAGATCATGGATCAGCTGGAAAATGCCGGCCCGGGTCTTGTCCAGGGTGAAATATTGCCGGACCTGGCTGGCATCGACGTCATATTTGCGCTTCTGCACGATATTGGCGAGATAGCTGGAATCCCAGGCGCGGACGCTGGTGGCGGCCGGGTCGAGCTTCCTTTCCTCGGCCAGCAGCTCGGCCTGGTCGGCCTGCGCGGCCGGCGTGGCGGCCTGATCGACCTCGTCGAGGAACTGCGCGGCATGTTCGGCCGAGCCGATCATCTTGTCTGCGGTGATCAGCTCGGCATAATTGGGATAGCCGAGCAGCTGGGCCAGCTGATAGCGCTTGGCCAGCAGGTCCTTCAGCACCGCCTCATTGTCGGGCCAGGCGCGGTTCTGGAACGCCACATACATCGCCTTGCGGGTCTCGGCTTTCGCGGCGAATTTCAGCAGGGGAATGGCGTCGGGATAGTTGGTGGAAAGATGGATCTGTCCGTCGGCGCCCGGCTTGTGGGCGTCGACATAATCCTTGGGCATGCCTTCCAGATCGGCCGCGGAGGCGAGGGTGATCTCGCTGGGCTTCTCGGCGATATTCTTGTCGAAGGCGAGGCCGGTATCAGTGATTTCCTTCTGCAGCGCCTCGATCTTCTTGCGGGTGTCGGCATCCTTGTCGACGCCGGACAGGCGGAATTCCAGCAAGGTCTTTTTAAGCATGAAGGCGGTCGGCGTGCCCTCGACCGGCTTCGGGATGGCCGACAGCCGCTCATAGATCGGGCGCGACAGGCTGATCTGGGTCGAGAGATCGGAGATTTTGCTGATGCACGCCTTGGCGGCGTCGCGCACGCCTTCGTCCGGATTGGTCGCCGAGATGGTGTCCATCTCGCTGGAGGTAGCGGTCAGCAGGTTTGAGAGATCGTCATAAGGGACGAAATCCGCCTTGATGGAGGCCCCGCCCTTGCGCTTCTCGATCGCCGCCTTGGTGCGGCCGGCCAGCTTCAAGGCGGCCGAGCAGCGCTGTTCGATGGCATGGGCGGCGGTCGCGGTGATGACGTTGCTCGAAAGGAATTTGTCGATATCGCTCTCGGCGTGCGAAGAGCCCGCCGCCAGCAAAGCGGCAGCGGCCAAACCTGCGCGGAACCTCATTGTTTGTCCTCCCCCAAGAAAATCATCGGGCGAGAGTGTGCGAGGGAATTCCGACCGTGGCAACACGTGATGCCGACCGCGTTCGCGTATCTCCTTGCGGCTTCATCCCTATGGCACGCCATTGGTCCATAGCGAACCGTCAGGCGCCCTGACCAAGCAAGAGTCAATTCGCTAGGGTTCGGACAGTCAAACCAGATGCCGAACCAAGGGGCCTGGGCCCCGCCGTTCGGCAGGAGAAATCCATGTCCGTCGATATCGATAAGAACTTCCCGTCCCCGGTCGGAACAGTCACCGCGATCACCCCGTCCGGTTACAGCGCGATCCTCCCCGTTCAGGCGGCGACCAATTTGCCGGCCGCGGTGAGCCGGGGTTCCGCCGGTAAGTCCTGTAACGGCGGCGCGGCTTGGGTGCTCGCCATCGTCATCGCCGCCGAGGTCGGCGCCTCCTTGTCGCATATCAATGCAGGCACGCTCTTTACCTCCTCGCTGCATTATGATGCCGCCACCGAGAGCTTCCATGGCGTCGCGTGAATCGCGAGCTGTCGAACTGGCCGCCGCCGATGGCGTCGGTCGTGACCTCTTTGCCGCGCTCGGCGGCGGGACACCCTGACGACGGCGCTTATCGGCGTCGCCGACCTGACCCACGCCGCGCACTTGTCGCTCGGCTGAAATCCACTCTCCCCAACAGAAGGACTATTTGAAATGAAGATCCATTTGTCGCTGCCCATCGTGATCTGGATCGCGATGGCATCGGTCGCCATGGCGCAAGAGCCGAGCACAGGCTCCACGGCTTCATCCCCGTTTCCCACTCCGGCTCAACTGAAGGCGATTCACGATTGCGCGGCGGAACAAGGGGTCGATTTTCCATCGCAGCCCTCGCCGCCGCCCAAATTGACCGACGCGCAGGCAAAGATTGTGAAAGCCTGTTTTTCGGCCAATGGGGTCACGCCTCCGGCTTTACCGTCGCTTCCGACGCTTCCCGCGCTTCCGTCCTTACCGCAATGACGGCTCTTCTCCTTTGGAGTTTTTGCGATGGTCTGCAAAGAGATACTTTCCTTTTTCAAGCGGTCGGCGATGGTGCCAATGGTGGCCTTCGTCATCGGTTGCTCGACGCTGGATGTTGGCAGCGATTTTGACCGGCAGGCAAATCTTGCGGGCTATCACACCTTCATGATCATGGACCGTTCGCATGACGGCGTGCCCAACCCTCCGGGTCCGTTCAATCCACCGGCACTGCCGTTCAGCCCGGGAGAGGCCAACCCGCTGGTCGCGCAATATGTGCGGGATGCCATCCCACAGGAGCTCGCGCGCAAAGGATATCGCCGGGTCAGCGATCCGCTTGCGGCCGATTTCCTGGTGGACTACACGGTCGGCGCCAAGGAGCGCCTTTCGGTGGAATCCTATCCGGGGCCATATTCCGGCTTCGGGGGACCCGGATGGTGGGGTGGAGCCTATTGGGGCGGCGGGATCGATGTGCGTCAAATTCGGGAAGGCACTCTCTCCATCGATGTTTTCGACACCCACACGCATCGTCCGGTCTGGCACGGTTGGGCGAAAAAGGATATCAGCCGCGAGGATATGGAGAATGCCCAGCAGCCGATCCGCGAAGCCGTCGCGGCGATATTGGCGAAATTCCCGACGTAACCATTAGGCGGCGCGCGACCCTTACCGGGTCGTCAGCAGCACAACGGCCCGCTTCGCAGGCACGGAACCGGAGGCGAGATCTACCCCGGGCAGGCGCAGAATGTCGGTGTCGGGCGGGCCGATCGGCAGGTCTTTCAAGGCAAGCGGCTTGTCGCTGAGATTGATGGCGATATAGGCGTTCTCCGTCCCATCCGTCCGCTTGAAGATCAGGGCGCCGTCGCCTTCCTTCGACAACAATTCAAGCCTGCCGGACGACACCACCGGATAATCGCGCCGCACCCGATAGAGCGCCTGATAGACATGATAGAGCGAGGCCGGATCCTTGAGCTGCACCTCGACATTATTGCCGACTACATTGATCGCGACGTCGCGGTAGGGCTTGCCGGTGGTGAAGCCGGCGGTCTTGGGATCCGCCGTCCAGCTCATCGGGCCGCGCAGGCCGGGATCGTCAAATCTGCCATTGTTGCTCTCGCCGATCTCTTCGCCGTAATAGCTGAAGGAAACGTCCGAGCCGAGCAGGGCGATCGCGGCGGCGGCGATGTAATTGTCGAGGCCGTTGACGCCATATTGGTTGATCAGCCGGTCGCCGACATAGGAATCGTGCGTCTGCAGGGTCAGCGGCATAAGGGCCCTGAGGGGGTTCCTGAACTGGGCGGCCAGTTTCGCCGTCAGCTTGCCTTCCAGCACCGATTTGCGGATTTCCTGCTGCGAGCCGAAGGCGAAGGCGGCGCCGCAGGATCGGGCGTACATATCGGCCCCCTTGTCGGCTTCGCACACCATGAAGCGGTTGTCATAGGCATTCACGACGCCGGCCAGCTCCGCCGTAAAGACCGGATTGCGCGGATTGTTGTAGGTCGAGCCTGGCCCGTCCTCATACAGCATGGTCACCGCATCGAGGCGGAACCCGTCCACCCCCTTATTGAGCCAAAAGCGCATGCTGTCTTCGAGATAGGCCGTGACCTCGGGATTCCGTAGATTCCAATCCGGCATATAGTTCGAGAAGATGGCGTAGTAATAGCCCGGCCCATTGGGATTTTTCCGCCAGGGATGACGGTTCTCGACAGTCCATTTCGGATCGTCCTTGGAAAAGACGTACCAGTCGCGGAACCGGCTTTTCTCGGAAGAGGAGGCGTCAAGGAACAGCAAATCGGACGAGGCCGAGTGGTTGATGACGAAATCGAGGATCACGCCGATGCCGCGCTTGTGGGCTTCGGTCAGCAACTCCTCGAAATCGGCCATGCTCCCATAGTCCGGATCGATGCTGCGGTAATCCTCCTGGGCATAGCCGTGATCATGATCTTCCGAGGGACCCATCGGCATCAGCCACAGGCCGGTCACGCCGAGATCCTTGAGATAGTCGAGCTTCGAGGTCAGGCCCTTCACGTCGCCGACGCCATTCCCGTCGCTGTCCTTATAGGAGCGGACGAAGATCTCCATGAAATTGGCCGATCTGTTCCAGCCCTTCGGAAGCGCGCTGGCGGTGGAGGCGGGAGCGACCGGGGAGATGTCGGGAAGAGGCTCCGCCTGTACGGCGCCCATCAGCAGGAGCGCAGCCAAAGCGGCATAGCGAAATATCATGTCGGCCTCCCCGGATTTTTCGGCAGTGTCGCCGAGAAGGGAGGCGTCAACTATGTGAATACGTATCTAGTCCGGGAACTCATTGGGTTTGGCGCGAGCCGGTGAAACAGCGCCTCGTCACACAGTTGATCGGAGAGCGAGAGACTCACCCCGCCGCGCTTTCCGCCGTTCCCACCAGTCCCAGCACCTGGGTGTCGAACAGGCGGCGGTAATGGCCGTCCGGGCGCGACAACAGGGCGCGGTGATCGCCATCCTCGACGATGCGGCCTTGATCGAACAGCAGGATGCGGTCGACCTTCTGCACGGTGGAGAGGCGATGGGCGATGATGATGGTGGTGCGGCCGCGCGTCACTTCCTCGACCGCTTCCTGCAGCAGATGCTCGGACACGCTGTCGAGGCTGGAGGTGGCTTCGTCCAGGATCAGGATGCGAGCGTCGGACAGGACCGCGCGCGCCAAGGCGACGCGCTGGCGCTCGCCGCCCGACAGCTTGATGCCCCGTTCGCCGACCAGCGTGTTGTAGCCTTGCGGCAGGGCGGCGATGAAATCATGGGCATTGGCGCGCTTGGCGGCGGTCACGATCTCCTCATGCGAGGCGCCGGGCTTGGCATAGGCGATGTTGGCGGCCAGCGACCGGTGGAACAGGATCGGGTCCTGCGGCACCACCGTCACCGCTTCGCGCAAACTCCGCTGGGTGACCTTGGCGATGTCCTGGCCGTCGATCAGGATGCGGCCCTGCTCGACGTCATAGAGGCGTTGAATCAGCTTGACGAAAGTGCTCTTGCCGCTGCCCGAAGGCCCCACCAGTCCGATTCTGGCGCCTGCCGCTATGTCGAGCGTCAGTCCTTCATAGAGCGGCTTGATCTTGCCGGGATAGAGGAAGCCGACATTTTCGAAGCGGATGTGACCGGCGCTGGCGATCAATGCCGGGGCGCCGGGGGCATCCTCGACGCCTGGCGGCAGGGCCGAGAGTTTGGCCAGCTCCTCGAGATCGCTGACCGAGCGCAGCAGATTGCGGAAATGGTTGGTGAATTCGCGCAAATAGCTGGCCAGCACGGTGAAGGTGGTCAACACATAGGTGATGTCGCCGGCCGAGGCACGGTTTTCGCTCCACAGCCACAGCCCGACCGCCAGGATCGCACCTTGCATGGAAAGCAGCGCAAAATTCTGGATCAGGCCGGCCAGGACATTGGCGGTCCAGGTCAGACCGACCAGCTTCTTCCAGGCGCGCACGATGGCGGAGAGGCGCTTTTCCTCGCGCTCCTCGGCGGCGAAGGATTTGACCACCGCATTGCAAGTGACGGCATCGGCCAGAGCGCCACTCATTTTGGAGTCGTAACGATTGCTGCGCCGCGTCGCCGGGGTAATGTAGACCAGCGTCATCCCGATCGAGATCGTAAGGAACAGGGCGATTCCGGCGGCCATAACAGCACCCATCATCGGCCAGCGCCAGCTCATCAGCCCCATCGAGGCGATCAGCAGGGTGAAGGCCGGCAGGAACCCCAGGATCAGCGTGTCGCCCAGCACGTCATAGCCCCAGATGCCGCGGGTGATGTTGCGTACGGTCGAGCCGGAGAAAGTCGAGGCGTGCCAGTCGGTCGACAGGCGCTGGACGCGGAAAAATCCTTCCTCGGCCATGTCGCGCATGATCCTGAGCGTCGAATGGATCAGCAGATTGAAATTGACGTAGCGGGTGAGGTAGAGCGTCGCGCCTACGCCCACCACCAGCACCGCCGTCGACACAGCCCGTGCACGGTTGCCGGCGGTGATCGCGTCGACCAGCCGGCCGAGCAGCACCGGTCCGACCGCGTCGCAGGCCGCCGAGGCCATCATCAGGGTCATCATCGCCGCGATCCGCCGGGGCTGGCGCCGCCAATGGACCCGGCAAAAGGAGAATACCAGCCGGAACAAGCCGGCTTTCGATCGATCGTTCTGGTTCATCGGCGTGTTGTATCACCCCCGTCGGCGCCGGGGAGAAAAATCCATCTTGCGGAGAATAAGCCTATTAAACTAGTGTGTAATATAACATTAAACACACAAAGATTTGTGTTCTTTGATCGGAATATCGCCATGCGTCTTACGGCCCTCGCTTTTGCCGCTTTCCTTTCCCTGCCCGTGGCCGTCTTGGCCGAGGTGCCGTCGCCCCAACTCGGGTCGATCGAATTGGCCCAGCCGCTGCCGCTGCCTTACGACCTGCAGGCCGACGCCAAGTCTCAGGTCGATGCGGCGCTGGCCCGCGCCAAGACATCCGGCAAGCGCGTGATCGTCGATCTGGGCGGCAATTGGTGCGGCGACTGCCGCGTTTTCGCAGGCATCCTGGCGGTGCCCGAGGTCAAGAAGTTCGTCGAAGCGCATTTCGAAGTGGTCCTGGTCAATGTCGGCCGTTACGACACCAATCTCGATATCCCCGCCCGTTGGGGGATCGAGAAGCTGGCGGCGGCACCTACCACGCTGATCGTCTCGCCCAAGGGCGAGCTTTTGAACCGCGACGACACAGTGGCCCTGCGCGACGCCCGAGCCATGACTCCGCAAGCGGTGGTGGATTGGCTGGCCCATTGGGCCGAGCCAGTGAGCAAAGCGAAGAGCTGAGCGCTCACTTCACGGTAATCGTGATCGCCTCCGGCGGATGGCGCTGGAGGATGTTGCCGTCATGGTCGAGCGCCTGCAGCAGCAGCTTATGGTGACCCGGCGGTAGGCTGATCGTCATTTGCGGCAGGCCGGGGGGGAAGGTGATGTGCTGCGCGTCCGCATGGAACGGGGCGCCGCTTTCCTGCGCCGGCTGATCGATCAGCAGTACGAAATGCGGACCATGGCGATGGTCGACCGGGCCGAGGCCGGTGCCTTCGCTCGGGCCGCGCTGGGCCCCGTCGGAGGGCGGCGCCGAACCGTTCGGCGGTGGGGGCGGCGGAGCGTCATTGATGCCGGTGCCTTCAGAGGGGCCGGGGGGACCGCCGCCGGCAAAACCGATGCGGACGGTGAATTCGGCAGAGACAGTGGCGCCGTCGGCAGGCTGAACCAGCGTGGGACCGCGCCGGTCGTGATCGCGGGGCGGCTCCTGCGCCGCCGCACCGCCGGAAAGGATCATGTTCACGGCCAGAAACAGGGCGAATCGGCCGTTAGGGGTAATAAACAGGTTTAACATCGTCTATCCGTCAAACAATCCTGTCGCCACTTTGCGAAAGAGCCTTTTCCGGCGAATTTCCGATCGGTTGCGTTTTGGTAACAGGATGGGTAATTAGGCGCCCATGATTTTAACGCCTGTAGAGCTGTCGGAGGTTCCGCGCCTGATCGACGAATTCGTCGCCGCCTTGGAAGGCCGCAAGGCCGCCCTTGCGGTGATGGCCCGTATCAAAGCCAGTCTGGCCGCGGTCGATGGAGCCGATATTTCCCTGTCCCAGCGCCAGGATCATCACAGCCAGGCGGTCGAGCTGCTGCATCGCTTCGGCCTTGGCATCCTCGATCACGCGCCGGAGGACGGCGTCACCTGGGACGGCAAGGCGGTGGCGATTCGCATGGAGCCCTCCGTCATCATCCATGAGGTGGCGCATTATCAGCTGGCGCCGGCCGAGCGGCGGCATCTGGTCGATTTCGGACTGGGGGCGGGGCCCGAGAGCGGCGACAAGCAGGCCGCTGAGCGCGACCGCCGTCGCTTCGGCGTCGATTGCGACCGCGAGGAAGCCTTGGCCTCGTTGCTGGGTGTCTTATGGGAAGCGGAATTGGGGCAGCCGGCGGTGCTGGCTTTTCTCGAGCAGAATTGGCTGGAAGGCGGCGCCAGCCGCCACAATCTCGATCATTTCCTGCGCAATGTGGGAGAGTTGATGGCGGGCGGCTTCATCGACGAGGATGGCCGCCCGACCACCAAACTGGCTTAGTCCGTCGACCGTCAAATCACCCCGAACAAAGCCAGGATCAGAATGATGACCAGGATCGCGCCCAACCCGCCGCTCGGGTAATAGCCCCAGCCGGAGCTGTAGGGCCAGGTCGGCAATGATCCGATCAGGATCAGGATAAGGATTATGACCAGAACCGTTCTGAGCATCGCTTATCCTCCGAAAATCAGTTTTTCTTGGCGGTGTCCCGCGCCTTGTCTTTGATGCCGCCGACGGCGTTCTGCACCTTTCCGGCTGCCTTTTCGGCTTGCCCTTCGGCCTGCATCTTGCTGTCGCCGAGCGCCTTGCCAGCAAGGTGCTTCACAGAGCCTTTAGCCTGTTTGGCGGTGCCTGCCACGCGATCCTTGTCCATGATGTTCTCCTTTCTCCAGGACCCCAGGGACGTAACATCATGACTCATTGAGGGATTCGCGGAAGCCTCGGAAACTACTCATCCTCTTCGGGATTCCAGTCCGCATCGATGGCGAGACGGGCAAGGGCGGGCAGGGATCTCGCTCCGGTCTTCTTCATGATCAGGGCGCGGTGATTTTCCACGGTACGCTGGCTGATGCCGAGATCGGCCGCGATGTTCTTGCTGGGGTGGCCGGCCAGCACCATCTCCATGATCTCCTGCTGGCGCGGGGTCAGGCGGGCGATCCTGCTGGCGGCAAACTGTCGGCCACAGGCCTGGCGGCGCAGGCGGCGCGCCGTCACCAGCGCCTTCTCGATGCAGGCCAGCAATTTGTGCGGACCGATCGGCTTCTCGACCACGTCGGCGGCGCCGGCCCGCATGGCCTCGACGGCCATCGTGATGCCGCCATTGCCGGTGATGATGATGGTTGGAAGCGCCCAGCCGCTGTTGTTCAGCTCGCGCATCAAATCGACGCCATCCATGCCGGGCAGGTTGAAATCGGCCAACAGGCACCCTTCGCCGACCGGCCGGTAGCGAAGGATGAATTCCTCGCCGCTGGCAAAATCGCGCACCCTTCGGCCACCATCTTCCAATATTGCCCGCAAAGAGAGGCGGACTCCCGGATCGTCATCGACAATAAAGACGGTAGGCGGGGCCTCTGTCTCGGAGAGCGGCATGTTCGTCGTGATCGCCATAGGGAAAAGTTAGTGCGTTCCCTAGGGTTCTCCAACCGTTCAGCCCGTGACCATTTTAAGTTCCTAGCCGAACAACCCCGCCAATATCGGCACCAGAACAGCCGTCACAACGCCGTTCAGCCCCATGGCCAGACCGGAAAAAGCGCCCGCTGTCTGGCTTTCCTGCAAGGCCCGCGCGGTGCCGATGCCGTGCGAGGCGGTGCCAATGGCAAGGCCGCGCGCGCGCTCGTCCCGGATCCTGAGCCGATCCAAGATCCAAGGGCCCGACACCGCGCCGCCGATGCCGGTGATCAGCACCAGGGCGGCGGTCAGCGAAGGCAGGCCGCCGATTTGTTCGGCGACGCCCATGGCGATCGGGGTCGTCACCGATTTCGGCCCCATCGACAGCACGGTCTGGGGTGCCGCGCCGAGGGCTCGGGCGATGGCCATGGCGGATAGGCTGGCGACCACGGAACCCGCCATCAGTGCCGCCGCCACCGCCAGCATCGAGCGTTTCAAAGCATGAAGCTGGCGGTAGAGAGGCAAGGCCAGCGCCACCGTCGCCGGGCCGAGCAGGAAATGGACGAACTGCGCTCCCTGAAAATAGGTCTGATAGCTGGTCCCGGTTCCCTTGAGCAGCAGAATTAATATCACCACCGCCAGCAGCACTGGATTGAGCAAGGGCGACCGGCGGCCTTTGGCAAACAGAAACTGGCCGGCCAGATAGGCGAGCAGCGTCAAAGTCAGGCCGAGCAAGGGCTGCGCCGCCAGATAGACCCAGATGGTCTGCAAATCGGCGGGGCTCATGGCTCTTTCCGCCCCGCAAAGCGCTGCATGACGAAGCCGGTGACGCCGATGGTCAGCGCCGTGCTGGCGAGCAGGGAAACCAGGATCGGCATCCACTGCGACAGGATAAGGTCGAGATGCAGCATGATACCCGCGCCGGCCGGGACGAACAGAAGCGACAGATGAGAGAGCAACCCGCCCGCGGTGCGTTCCAGAGGTTCGGAGGGTCCGCCCTGCCAAACCAGGCCGGCGAACAGCAACCCCATGCCGATCACCGGACCGGGAACCGGCAGATGGGTCAACCGAGCCAGCACTTCGCCGGCCAATTGACAGAGCAGGATCAGTGCCAAACTAGCGATCATCGAGGTCTCCAGCCTATTAGGTCAGTATCAGCCAGTGCGAGGCGCCGGCCGAGTTTTGGGCGGTGACCTGTACGTCGGTCAGGAACTCCGAAGAAGCCGAAAGATATACCAGCATCAAAGCATGCGCCTGGAGCTGGGCGGCGGCGTAAGCGGCGGTCCCCGGTGTGAGATTATTGACGGCCGGTCCGAGTACGTTGGTCTCGTAGAAAGAGACGTCCGAAGGCGAAGCCGCCCGATGCAACAGGTTCTGATAGCTGTCGGAGATGAACTGCTGCTCGCCGGCTGCTGTCTCGGCGTAAGTGTGTGCCGAGCTATATTCGGTCGACTCCAGAAACCAGGTGGCGAACTGAATCAGTCCGGTCGCCGGGTTCTTCTGCAGATAGCTCTGATAGAAGGCCAGGCCGCCGGCGTCGGGCTCGCGCCCAAGCACGGCGGCATAGAGTTCGGTTATATTGCCGGTGGTAGGAGCGCCGGCGGAACCGGGCGCGGCGGCGACGATTTCGGTGAAATCGGCGAATTTGATGGCGGTGACGCCTGTGAGCTGGTCCGAGACCCCTCCGCTGGCGACGGTCACGACGCCATTGGCGGCGGTGACCGAGTATTGGCTGGCGTCTTGGGCGAACTGCACGGTGGTGGCCTGGCCGGACAGTCCGGCGATATTGACCGCGGTAGTACCTGCCGCAACCGTCAGGGTGAAACTGCTGGTGATATCGTTCAGGGCGGTGGCATCGGACGCCAATTGCGCGGCGGTAATGGTGATGTTGGCGCTGGGGTCGCTGAGAGAGATGCTGGCCAGTTCTCCCTTGCCGGCCAGTGCCTGCAAGGTTCCGAGTTGGCTGGCGACGCTGCTGGAAGAACCGCTGACGGCCAGGCTGTAGGAGCCCGAGATATCACTCAGCACCGCGGCGTCGGCGGCGAGTTGGGCCGTGGTGATCCGGGCCGCCGAATTGCTGCTGCCGGTGAGCGTGATGCCGGTGATCTGCCCGGCGGCCGCCAGGCTTTCCAGCGCATCGATGCTGCCCATCACCTCGGCGGCGGTGTCGGCGATCTGCACGCCGGACACATGAACGGCCGAATTGCCGATCAGGTCGGCGGCCTGGGCCGCCGTAACGCCGGTGACGTCGAGAGCGTAGTTGCCGGACAGCAGCGACAGCACGCCCCGGTCAGCGGTGTACTGGCTGAAAGTGATCGCCTCGGTTTGCTTGGCGACGTCGTCGACCAGTACGCCGAGCAGATTCCAGTTCGGCATCAAGGCCTCGAGCGCGTCGAGATTGCCGAAGATATTGGCGGCGCTGTCGGCGACGCCGAACTGATAGGGGATGGTGCCGCTCTTGTAATCGAGCAGAGCGACGGCGACGCTGTAACCGACATCGATCTCGACCTGTGTCACGTCGCTGGCTGACGTGCTGCTCGAGGCGCTGACATCGATCACCGCGGTGCCGGACGTGGACGGGGCCGTGTAGGTGATCTTGGCGAGATCGGCGGCGGAGACTTCGATCGTGGACGTGCTGCCACCCAGCAGATTGGTCGCGCCATTGAGATTGAAGGCGCCGGCGCCGGCGTCCAGGCTGATGGTATAGGTGGTGACGGCGGAGGCGTCCGAACCGGCTAAGGTGAACAGACCGGCCAGCGAAATCGCGGTGGAGGGGGCCGCCATCGGATTGGCGGTCGGCAGTACGGTGATGCTCCGGCCGTCGATGTTGAAGGCCATCTCCAGCGGAGTGGAAAAACCGGTCCCATCATCGCCTGACAGGAAAAGCTCGATCGTCCTGCCTGAGGCGCCGGTGGTCAGGGTCAGCTTGGCGAGGTCGGTGGCCGAAAAGACGATTTCGCCGGCGGCCAGCTGCGTCGAATTGGCGAGATTGGCGGCGCCGTTGAGGCTGATGCTGGCGCCGGCACCGAGCACATCAACCATATAGTGTGTAACGGCCAATCCGGCCATGTCCTGGACCTGGAACAGGGATGCCAAGGGCAGCGTCGTATGAGCGCCGAGGGTCGGTGTGGTCGCCTGGAACGAGCCATAGGTCACGCTGACCAATGTGCTGGTCAGTTGCGGACCGGTAAACACCACATTGGACGCTGCCGAATTGTCCACCACGAAATTGCCTTGCACGGCGGAACTGGCGATGTCGCTCATCGAGACTTCGAACTGGGTTACGTAGGGCTGCGTCCCCCCCTCGACGCCCCAGGGGTTGCGGACGATGAAATCGCCGCTCGAGCTGTCATAGCCGACCACCGCATAAGCGTGATTGGAGACCAGCATTTGCAGGCCGGTGCTGCTGGTGGTGCCGGTGACGTTGTTCCCGGTCTCCAGGATTACGTCATCATGCTGATTGACGGCATCGATGATGAAGGTCTTGTACGCGTTCCAATTGATGTCGGCGCTGTAGAAATAGGACGCCGAGGAGCTGTCGGTGAGATTGGTCAGTACGTTCGTCGCCTGATCGTCCTCGACGTTCGCATAAGAGTTGACCGCCGGATGGCCGATATTGCCGGTCGCGCTGAGTTGCGCGTAGGCCTTCTCGAGCAGGTCTACCCACAGTCCCTGGGTAGGGTCGGCGACATAGGCGTTATTGAACACCAGGTGGTTGTGGTAAGTCGGCAGCTCGCTGTTCACCGTCACCCAGGTCGGAGTGCCGTCGACATAGAAGCGCACGCCATAAACGCCGTTGCCGTCACTGACGAACATCGAATTGATCAGGCTGGGATCGTTCAGCAGCGTCTCGATGACGCCCGCGAGCAGCACGCAATCGCCGATCGACCCCTGGGCGATGTCGGTGACCTGTGGGACGCCGGCACTGCCGAACAGGGGGTAATTATAGGGCGCGTAGACCGGATAGGCCGGGTTGCCGCCCGTGGTGTCGGCGCCCGGAATGGTCGGGTCCGGCATGTCGCTGCCGAGGAACCATTTGGCGATCAGCTCGGTGAGCTGGCTGGCTGAGGTGCCTGCGGCAAGATCGCCTAGGGACTTTACCAGCCCGCCATCACTGGTATTGCCGCCCGTATAAGTCTGGTTGGACTGGCTTCCCTCGACCAGCTGATAGAAAATAGAGGCGACATAGTCCGATGTCGTGATGCCGTTTTCCACATTGGCGGCGATGGTTTGCAGATCGCCGAACTCGGCCACGCTCACCTTGCCGCGGGCGGCTACGTCGCTGAGGATCTGCAGGCTGTCGGCATAGCTCAGCGTGCCGTCGGCGGTCAGGCTGGTGACGTCCGCTCTGATGCCGGTGTCGGTCAGGGAGGCGATCCAGGTCATTTCAACCCGGACATCTGGTGGGCGAACTCCTGGCCGGCCGGACGCAGGCGGCCGGCTTCGTCGAACAGCGAGACGCTGTCCTCGCCGTCATAGGAATACCAGATTGCGAGTTTCATCCCGCCGGCCAGCGCTGCGCGCATCAGCGGCCGTACGTGGGAAGGATCGGAATCCGTGCGCCGCAGCGACATTTCATTGCTCATTACCGGCTTGCCGGTCAGGCGCGACAGGGCATCGATGGTCTGCGACAGGGCGGCGGCGTCACCGCCATTCCGGTGGAAGTTCACCGCGTCGATCGGAGATTGCCGGTAATAGGGGATCAGCCCGTCGCCATTGGCCAGCAACCTTTCTCTGAGGTCGGACGGCACCTGATCGGCGCGGCGGAATACGCACAGCTTGTCGAAACGCTCATAGAAGGCTCGGCGCGCGTAGTCGCAGGCGAGATCGGCCTTGCCGTCCTTCAGAAGCTGGTACCAGGTCAAACCGGTGGCCGCCTCGTAGGACAGGCCGCCATTGGCGCATTGGACGCCGCTGGCATGCGCTACCTTGCAGGCCGCCTCCAGCTCCAGATGATAGTCCTGGGCGGTGCCGGCGAAGCGATAGAGGCGGTTCTCCTCCTCCTCGACCACCAGCATGGCGGGATGCCACTCTTCGAGCATGGCGGCCAGAGTGGCGCTATAGCTCGGGAAATCGAGCGGAGGCGAGGAGGGGCGCCGCGGTGCCGAATCCCGTCCGGCATTGCGCACGGTGAGCACCAGCGACAGGCCGTTTCTCGCCAGCGCCTTGCAGGCGGCGCAATTGGTATCGGGTCTCCAGCGGTCGACATAGAGGGTGGGCGGACGGAACCAGGGCACGCCGAGGGCGCCGGCCCGCGCCGCCATCAAGGCGAAATCTTGTCCGGGCGCCGGCCACAGCATGACGCCGAACGGATTGTCGGCCTTTGCCGCGATCATCGGCGCAACCACCAGAATAAAAATCAGCAGACCG
>Ga0213872_10001523_pt1 | contig 14904 bp, 17 predicted proteins | sample VelepicomBERX_R2_FD_160071 | JGI IMG/M metagenome (GOLD analysis project Ga0213872, IMG submission 160071) | Rhizosphere microbial communities from Vellozia epidendroides in rupestrian grasslands, the National Park of Serra do Cipo, Brazil - RX_R2 | ecosystem: Host-associated > Plants > Roots >...
GCGGTCGACATGCTGGCGCCGAAGCTGGGTGCCGCGCTTCCTTGCCAGAGCGGCCTCTCGCCGCTGCCTGGCGGCGATATGCCGACGGGCGGTTTCGATGCCTGGGTTGGCCTCGCCAAGGCACGCTACCCCTGGTTGCCGCAGGGGGTGCTCGCGCGCTATGCCCGTGCCTATGGCTCCCGGCTCGAGCGGGTGATCGGCGCCGCCAAGTCGCTGGCGGAGCTGGGGGTGGAGATCGCGCCGGGCTTTTACGAGGCCGAGGCGCGTTATCTGGTGGATGTCGAATGGGCGCGCAGCACCGAGGATCTGCTCTGGCGGCGCAGCAAGCTGAAACTCCATTTCTCGCCCGCGCAGATGGATGATGTGGCGGATTGGCTGGTGCGTTATCTGGCGGCGCCGGCACGGAGCGATGCGGCGCGACGGAACACCGCGCCGGCATGAACGATATGTAGTAATACTACAACATTAACGCGATATGACGCATTCGCACGCCGAGCGAGCGAAAAGGGCTTGATTAAACGGCCCTTCTGGTCCAACGGCCGGTGCGCGCATCGGCGGATTCCACTTGAGCTGAAGCAAACTTTTGCAAAATTACAGCAATGAGTACACTAAACAATGAAGCATAGTCCATTGCAATGTGATTAAATTTTGCCAGTGGCATAGCAAAGTGATCTGAGGCCGCTTGTGCCTTGCCACGATGGCGTTCGTTCACTCACAGAGGAAATAACTATGTCTTCGATCAAACTGGTTGCGCCGTTCAGCGGCTCCGTCGTTCCCCTGGCCAATGTTCCGGACCCGGTGTTCTCCGGCCAGATGATGGGCGACGGCCTGGGCGTCAACCCGACCTCCAATACCCTGGTTGCACCGTGTGACGGCATCATCACCCAAGTGGCGCGCACCTCGCACGCGCTGACGCTGACCGCCGACAACGGCGCCGAAGTGCTGATGCACATCGGTATCGACACCGTGAAGCTCAACGGCCAAGGTTTCTCCCCGCGCGTTCGTCAAGGCCAACGCGTCAAGCAAGGCGAAGCGCTGATCGACGTCGACTTCGCCAGCATCAAAGGCAAAGTGCCGTCCATCACCAGCGTGGTGGTGATCGCCAATAGCGACGACTACACCCTGTCGGGCAAAGCCGCTGGTTCGCTGAGCGCGGGGCAGTCGGCATTCATGACCGTAACCTCGCGCTAAACACCGCGTCGTTCCGTTCATCCGGCCCTCCGTTCAGCGTCTGAACCGGAGGGCCGTGTTATATCCGGCTGTGGCCACACCGACCGGGGAGAGAGAGAAATGTCTATCAAAATGCAGATTGTGCTGGTTCAGTTGGTGGGAACCGGCGTGACGGCGGGGGTGGCGTTGGCCGCGCTCGGCGCGGGGGCGGGGGCTTGGCTTGGCGTGTTGGCCTTGGTGGCGCTGTTGTCGCTGCTGGCCTCCTTCTGGGTCGGCGCGCGGGCCGAACGGCCGCTGGCGTTGATGCAGCAGCTGGCGCAAGGCGGTGAGGTGTCTTCCCCGGCAGGCGACTGGGGCAGCGTGTTTCAACGTGTTTCCGGGTTGCAATCCGAATTGCGCGCCTTGGCGCAGCAGGCGCATGACAGCGCGCAGGCGGCGGCCGGCGCCGCGCAGGCGCTGGCGGGCATGACCGAGCAGGTCAGCAGCAGCGTGCAGCAGCAGGCCGATTCGACGCGCGAGGCGGCGGCCACGATCCAGCAGATGACCGTCAATATCAACCATGTGGCCAATAGCTCCGGCAAGGCCTCGCGCATGGCGCGCGAAGCGGGTGAGATCGCCAGTCAGCGCGTTCAGGACGTGCTGGCGTCTTCCGAGCAGATGCGCGCGGTGGCGGATAAGGTGCAGTCGACCTCTCGCCGCATGGCGGCGCTGACCGGCCAGGTGGAAAAAATCGGCAATATCGTCGGCGTGATCGTCGACGTGGCCGATCAAACCAACTTGCTGGCGCTTAATGCCGCCATCGAGGCGGCGCGCGCGGGCGAGTTCGGCCGCGGCTTTGCCGTGGTGGCCGATGAAGTCCGCAAGCTCGCCGAGCGCAGCGCGGTGTCGGCGCAGGAAATTACCGCCATGATCCAGTCGATTCAGCAGGAGGCGGGCTCGGTGGTCGAGAGCATGCAGCAAAGCCTGTCGAGCGTGCTCGAAGTCAGCCAGAGCGCGGCGGCGAGCGCCGAATCGATGCAGGGCATCCAGGAAAGCTCGCAGACGGTGGTGGGCTCGATCGAAACCATCAGCGGCAACCTGCGCGAACAGCGCATGGCGAGCATCGAATTGGCGCAGAAGGTGGCGTCGGCGGCGCAGCTGGCGGAATCCAACATCGAAGTGGTATCGCAGCTCAAGAGCACATCGGGCGATCTGCAGGCGCTGGCTGACCAGCTGACGCACAGCGCTCAGCGTGTCGGCGGGGCGGCGGCCTGATCGATCAAGCCGGCGCGGCGATGAGGGTTGTCGTCCGCGCGCGCTTGCCCGCTTTGATGAGTGGTTGAGGGGGAAAAGAGGACCGCATTAGCGCGCGAGCCGGTCGAGCGCCTGCTCGCTGAGGTTGGTGCATTGCATGATGATCATGCGGTCGATGCCACTGGCCAGTATCTTGCGCGCTACGTCCTCTCGCTCTTCTTGACGCCCTTCTTGGCGTCCCTCTTGCCGCCTCTCTTGGCGTCCTTTTTGGGCACCGATCTCAATCCCTTGCTGCCGGGCTTTTTCTCGCAGTCTTTCCGCAATCGTCATGACAACCTCCTTGTACTGCGGCGCGCTGTGCGCTTGCGCTAATGCTTTTCCCGTCGGCGCCTGGCTTTGGGGCCCAAGCTGAGTAAGAAACGCAACGGCCTGATCAGTTCCATCATTGCGAGTGCATGGATTTGGCGAGTCGAGGCGCATTAGCTTTTGCGGGGACGGGCACTACCAATTCACCATGCCTCCTTTGGTCTGTGACGATCATTAAAGTCTTGTCTTGGTCTTAAAGTTCAATATAATGAATTTTGTGCATGGTAAATATCATTTTATTGAATGTATTCTGGCTTCTGTCATTGGCGTGAAAGCGTAGCTGGCAGAGCGGGGCACATGGAGTGAGTAGATAGATATGGCCAAAGTCAATATCGCGCTCTCAGCCATCCCTCAGGCGATGAATGAACTGCAAGCGCTTGGAGGTAGGCTGCGAGCCTGCCGAATCGATCGGAATTTAACGATTGCTGAGATGGCGGAAAGAATGCTGTGTTCCATCAATACGTATCGTGATCTGGAAGCGGGGAAGCCGACCGCAAGTCTGGGTAATTTTGCGAGCGCACTTTGGTTGCTCGGCCAGCTTGATACGTTGAAGGGCGTGGCACCCGTCCCGGCTGCTTTGGCAGCGAAGAGCCGAGCTAAAACCAAGCGCTCTCGTGGTTTAGCGTTCGCTCACGACGATCTGGACTTCTGACATGATGCGAGAGATCTATACAGGCATTGTCTTACCGGGACAGGGGGCTGTGACGGCGGCGGCACGGGTGCGGCTTGAGCAACAAGGGCTGTTCGAAGAAGGTGTGTTTGCTTACGGCCGCAAGTATCAGGCGTTGGAAAATGCGATCGCACTCAATCCTGGATACTTGCCGTTGGAGAATGAGATATTCCCGATGACGCCAACAAGGAGCCGGGATGGTGGCGCACTGAATCTTACGTTGAAGGATGCATTGCCTGATGCTTGGGGGCGGCTAGTAATTCAGGCGCGTAATAACTGGAATGCCGTCAGTGATGTGGATGTCTTGCTGCAAACTAATGCCGACAGAGTTGGCGCCATGGTTTTTGCGGAGCGCCTGGATGAGATTCCGGATCTGGATCTCTCCGTAAAATCGTTTCGCCTGGAGGATCTGGCAAAGGCTGCGCATGCGCTTGAGTTCGATATGGATGTTCCACCGGAGTTTCGCCGACTCTTACGGCAAGGAGGAAGCTTGGGGGGCGCCCGTCCCAAGGCTTCGTTCGTACGTGAACGGTCGCTCTGGATTGCCAAGTTTCCGGCAAAAGATGATGAGCTAGACGTCCAGTTGCTGGAGCACTGCACCTTGTTACTAGCCTCTCAATGTGGCATCCGTGTGCCGGATCACCTGGTTGTTTCTCTTGGCAAGATCCATTCGCTTCTTCTGCGGCGCTTTGATCGTCCTGGACTCATTGAACAGGGAGCTCGGATCCATTATCTTTCTGCCGCAGCCTTCACGGATAGCCCCTATGAATCTAATGCCGGTAGCTATGTAAAGCTAGCGGAGCATCTGCGACGCTATGGTGCGAATGTTGCAGAAGATTTAGCGCAGCTTTTCCGGCGTATGGTCTTCAATATGCTTATCGATAATAGCGATGACCATGTTAAAAATCATGGGGTTCTCCATGTTGGTGGAAACCGCTATGCGCTGGCGCCTGCCTTTGATCTCGTGCCACAGCTCACCAATCTGGGCTACATGGGAATGGCAATGATCGATCAGGATCTATCAGCCAGTCTCGATACTGCCCGCCAGCACGCTCCTCGTTTTGGCCTGACACCAGAGGTGGCTAACCGCATTATTGGGGAGGTCGCTGCGGGTGTGAGGTTATGGCGTCCCGTGTTTGAGTCTTGTGGTGCGGATAAAGCCATTCTTGCGCGTGTGGAGGCGTGCTTTCAGCGTCAAGCCCGCATCGTAGGCATTGCTTCGGTTTGAGTTCCTGCCGCAGGCGGTAGCGTGCGCTGAGGGAGGCTGCATGTGGAACATAACCAAACAATACGCTAACCGAGGCGAACGGATTGTTTTGGGCGAGAAGAACAACCTATTGGTCTAATGCGTGTGTTTTAGACCAATAGGTTGTTCTCTTATGTGAGCCGAGTGCCAGCATTGGGTGCCAAATATCTATTGCAATGAGATTCATCGACTTTTCCTAGCTATCTCAAAGACAGCATCCTGTGGTGCCGGCAGGAATGTGCCCGGAACATCCAGTAGGAAGATTGCGCGAGCATAGTGACCGATTTGCGTGGCATTGCTGCCGTGTTCAATCGATACATAGGTGGTCTTCGAGATGCCAAGCATGTCCGCCACCTCGCTCTGCGTCAAGCCACGCTCTTTGCGAGCAAGAGTGATGCGCTCTCCAAGTGCGTTCAAAGCAAACTGTGCATGGATCGGTAAGGGGCAGAGTTTAGTCAGATTACGTCTTGGCATGATGAGCAATGGGTTGGCGTCACGGGGTATTGTGAACTAATAGGCTGTTCTTTTTCATTAGGGGTTCGGAGGCAGTTTTGCCTGTCGGCCACGCGCTCTTGTGTTTTTATTCCTTGCTGGATAGGGTGATGCCTGCGGCCAAAGCCGCAACGAGCGCGGGCCCAGGAGTGTTACTAGCACCCCAGGACCCGCTAACCAAACCAACTCCTTACCCATTAAGCAAAGGAGAGTTGATATGGCTGTCTGCCATCGTACTGCAATCCCCTCCGCGGCTTCAAACCGCGACCTCCAGCAACTGCCGCTGTTCACCCTGATCTCGGAACTGTGCGCGCCACGCAAAGGCCAGGCCGACCCCGGCGTTTGCCGGCTCATCGTCGACAGTCGTCTGCCGTGGGCCTCGCTGCGTGTCGATGCCGAGCGCTCATGGATGTATTTGCCGGATGGGGTACGAACCCGGCGGGTGGCGGGGTGCCTGATCTTAACCGCCGACTAAGGCGATAATGGAGGCGGGGCCCGTCGCGGCCCCGAAGAGGCTTGTATGGAAATGAAACGTCTGAATGCCGGTAAGCTGCGTGCGGTGGGTTATGATCGCGCCAGCCGTACGCTGCGCGTCGAGCTGGATGATGGCAAGTTGCTGGATTACAGCCATGTCGGCGAGTCGCTTTGGCAACGTCTGGTCACCTCCGCCGCTGCCTGGAGTTTTTACCGGGACAACATCGAAGACCAATTCAGCTGTAAGCTCGCTGCGCGCGGTGACAGCGGGCCGAAAGCCAATCCTCTCGACGAACTGTTTGGCCGACCCGAGCAAAACCGAGACGAGGGATGAACAGTGGATAGTCAGCAGCCCGATTTGCACAGCGCACGGCTGATCTTGCGGCCGGCCGGCCCCGCCTTTGCGCAGGCGTTGCTGTGCTACCAGCAACGCAATTGCGAACACCTCGTGCCATGGGGGCCGATTCATACCGAGCTGTCCTCCGCCCAGGCTTTTCTTGCCGGGCGCGCGAACGACTGGGGGGAAGGGCGCGGCGCGTCCTATCTGCTGTTTTTGCGCGAGGACGCCGAGACCGTCGTCGGCACGGCCTCGCTGTTCAAGCTGGAGCGCGGCATGATGCAGGGCTGCACCATGGGGTACGGTATCGATCGGTCGCTGCAGGGAACGGGACTGATGCGCGAGGCGCTGGCCGCCTTGATCGGCCTGGCATTTGGCCCGCTCGGCCTGCATCGCATCCAGGCCAACTACCAAGCGGACAATGTGCGCAGTGCCGCGCTGCTAGAGCGTCTGGGGTTCGCGATCGAGGGGCGCGCCAGCCAGTATCTGTTTTTGAACGGCGCCTGGCGCGACCATGTGCTGACTGCACTTATCAATCCCGACTTTGCCTGGGCGGATCCGCCCTAGGCGTCCGCGCGCCGTAGAACGATATGTGTAGCCTTCTCCGACGCGACGAATTCCACGCATTGATAGCCCAGCGCCCGCAAATCAATCCCTTCGAACAGCGCTTCGCCGCGGCCGAGCAGGACCGGTGAAATCGCAATGTGCAACGCATCGATCAGGCCCGCGCGCAGATACTGGCGAATGGTGTCCGGCCCGCCGCCGATGCGCACGTCCATGCCGGCCGCGGCTTCGCGCGCCCGGTCGAGCGCTTCGTGAATGCCACCGGTGATGAAGTGAAACGTCGTGCCGCCCGCCATCTCGATGGTGGGACGCGCATGATGGGTCAAGACGAAGACGGGGACGTGATACGGCGGACTGTCGCCCCACCAGCCTTTCCAGTTCGTATCCGGCCAATCCCCGCGAATCGGTCCGAACATGTTTCTGCCCAGAATCCAGGCCCCGACATGCTGAAACCCCCGGGCGGCGAAATCGTCGTCAATACCCGTCGTGCCGCCGTTCTTGCCGAACAAGGTTTGCTGGAACGTGCGTGTCGGCACCAGCCACTGATGCAGTGCCGTTCCACCCACGCCAAGCGGATTGTCGATGTCTTGATCCGGGCCCGCGCCGTAGCCGTCGAGCGAGATGGTAAAACCTTCAACGCGAACGCGTGTCATCGGTTGTCTCCGTTCAGGGGGATCAGGTTCTTCTTTTTATGTTGTGTTCAGTGCAAAAGGAAAGTTCTGATGTCATTTCTGCGTAGCGGTCTCCCTATGCCTTTTCAGATGCCTGCCAGATGAAGGGTATCAAGCGGTACCGGACTATGCGCTGGTAACGCGCATAACCATCCAGGCTGGCACTGAGGCGGATTTCCTCATCGCGAATCGTGATGACGCGCTGGTCGGCCGAGACCTCAATCGTTCCTCGGGTGTAAGTGTTCGCGCGAAACGTCAGAAATACGATTTGTATGATCGGATGTATGGTTGTTTTTGGTCGCCGTCTGCCCCGGCATGCCTGCCGTCGTTAAAGGATGCCGACCCCGATCAGCCGCAGGTGCCACGAGAGAATGAAGCCGAGCCACAGCACCACGGCCAGCGCGCACACGAGCAGGTCGCGGCTGAGATGGCCTGGCGGGTAGGCGACGCCGGCGGCGCGGTCACGGCGCAGCGACACCACCGTCAACGACAGCGACCAGACGAAGAACGCGCCGAACAGCACCAGATCGGCCGGGCGGCCGTTGAAGATCAGGTGCATGCCCGACCACAGCACCAAGCCGATGCTCATCGGGTGACCGACGCGCTGTTTGATGTGGTTGCCGGGAATTTGGCTGGCGATCAGCAGAATGAACGAGAAGAGCATCACCAGCATCATGCCGTGACGCGCGCCGAAGGGCAGTTGCCAATAGACGCCGGGAAGCAGGCGCGCTGCGGCGTAGCCCTTGACGATCAGTGCCAGACCAACGAGCGCGGCCACCGAGTGAATGCCGCGCCAAACCATCTGCCCCAGGCGCGCGATTTGCGCCTCGCGCCAGGCGGGCGCCCACAGGCGCACCGAGTGCATTGCAAGAAAAATCAGCAAACCCAATAGCATCAGCATCATGATGCGGCCTCCGGGCGGGTGGGGTTAGGCGAGTGCTTGCGCCAACGCGCTGGCGAGCGCGGCCGGCTGGTCTTGCGGAATCGAGTGGCCGCAGTCGGCGATGATACCCGGCGAGACGCCCATCTGCGGCAGTTCGTCGAACTGCGCGTCCGGCAGTGACTGCTCGCCGAACAGTACCGTGCGAGGCATCGGCAAGGCCCGCAGCTGTTCTCCCCAGCATGGCTCAGCGCCGACGACCAGCCCTTCGGCCGCGCGGTAGATGGCCAGCGGCGAGGCGCATTGCATCGTACCGGCCCATTGCGGGTGCTCGGCAAGCCGGATCACTTCGGTATGGCCTTGAGTAAGGTAGCGCGCGAGCGGCTGTTCGGCAATGGCGCGGCTGAAGGTGCCGCCGCCGTTGGTCAGATTCGGCTCGGCCAGGACCAGCCGGCGAATGCGAGCCGGGTTGCGCCGTGCGAGTTCGATGGCCACGGCGCCGCCCATGCTGTGGCCGAACAAATCGATTTGCGGCAGATCGAGCGCGTCGAGCAACGCGACGAGCGTGCCGGCCTGCGAAGCCGGGGTGTAGTCGAAATCTTCCGGTTTGTCGCTAAAGCCGTGGCCGAGCAAATCGGGAATCAGGAAGCGCCGGCCCGCCAGCGCTGGATCGGCGGTGACGCGGGGAAAGTCGCTGGAGCCGGCGCAACCGAGGCCGTGCAGCAACAACAAGGGGGTCTTATCGCCCGGCAGGTCGTGATAGCGCAATGCGGCCCGAGGCTGTTGCAACTGGAATACTTGCATGCGGCGCGTGCTCCTTGAGGGTTATTGCGCCTTTAGCGTCAACAGGCCCGCGCCCATGGCGACGAACAGGCCGCCGGTGGCGCGGCGGAAGCGTGCCGACTGCATGGTGTCGGCCAGATTGCCGCCGACCAGGTGGCCGGCTAGCGCATAGGTCATCAAAGCGCTGAACGACATGCTCATGAAGGTCAGCGACAGCAACACCAGCTGCGGCATCAGCGGCTGGTCGTGCACGATGAACTGCGGAAACAGCGCGGTGATGAACAAAATGGCCTTGGGATTGGATAGCGCTAGCAGCAGTCCTTCGCGGTACAGGCTCGCCGCGTTGGGCGGCGTCTCGGGCGCCGCCTTGGCGTGGCGCAGTTTGGCGCCGCCGGCGCGCCACTGCTTGATGCCCAGGTAGATCAGATAGCCGGCGCCGCAGATTTTCAGCAGCAAGAACAGGGTGGCGGACGCGCGCAGGATGGCGCCCAAGCCGATGGCGCTGGCGCTGATAAGCACCAGCAAGCCGGAAATATTGCCCAGCGACGACAGCGCGGTGCGGCGCCAGCCATACAAGGTGCTGTTCTGTAGCGCCAGCATGACGGCGGGGCCGGGCGTGAACACGGCGGCGAGCGCGGTGGCACAGAACAACAGGTAGAGCGGGGTATTCATGCGGTGGTCCTTGCTGTCGGAATCAACAGTCTAACGTTGAATATGCGAGATGAAAATCCCATGGCCAGGTGTCACGAGGGAAACGTGCATTGCCTACGACGAATGCACGCTACGAAATTGGGTACTGTCAACGGTAGCATGCGTTCGCGCAGCAACGCACGGCTTAGGAGGGCGTGTGGCGAGGTTATGAGCTGCCGCGCGCCATCAGGGTAAAGCCCAGGTCGAGCGCGCGCGGCGCCTCCTGGTTGTCGATCGCGGCGCACAGCATGCGCGCCGCTTGGCGGCCGATGTCGTAGCGCGGCGTGGCGATCGAGGTCAGCGCTGGATGGGTCCAGGCAGAGGCCGCCAGGTCGTTGAAACCGCCGATCGCCAAGCGCGCCGGCACGGCGATGCCACGGCGCTGGCATTCGTACAGCATGCCCTGTGCCAAGTCGTCATTACAACAGAATACCGCGTCGCAGTCGGGGTGCTGGGCCAGCAACTCGGTCAGTAGCGTCGCGCCCAAGCCAACGGACGAGGGCGTTTCCAGCCAGATTTCGCGCGCGTCGAGGTTGGCCTCTGCGAGCGCGGCGCGGTAGCCCTCGGCGCGCTGCCGTGTGCGCGGGTCGCCTTGCGCGGCCACGTAGGCGATGCGGCGATAGCCGCGGGTGATCAAATGCCGGGTCATCGCCTGGCCGGCCGCGCGTTGAGACAGGCCGACCGAGCGGCTGTCGGCGGCGTTGTCCAGCTCCATCATGGTCACCACCGGCAACCGGCTCTCCGCCAGCAGCGCCTGCGTGCGCGGGCTGTGATCGAGGCCCGAGAGCAAAATCCCGTCCGGCGCATGGCCGAGAAACGCCTCCAACTGCTTCTCTTCCTCGCGGAGCGAGTAATGGGTATTGCCGATCAGCATCTGCATGCCGCGCGGTTGCAGTTCGTCATGAATGCCGCCCAGCACGTCGACGAACACCTCGTTGGTCAGTGACGGCACGAGCACCAGCACGTTGCCGGAGCGGGCGGTGGCCAGCGCGCGCGCGGCGTGGTTGGGCCGATAGCCGAGTTGGCGCACGGCCTGGGTGATGCGTTCGCGCAACACGGGCGAGACGCGCTCGGGGGTTTTGAGCGCGCGCGAGACGGTAATGGCGCTGATGTCCAGTGCCCGCGCCACGTCGGCGAGGGTGACGCGGCCGGTGGCGCTATTGCGGGGTTTGCGTTCTGCCATGGCGCGGATTCTACCGGATTGGCGCCGGGCCGGCGCGGCGCGTCAAAGAATCTACTTTGCAACCTGTTATGTTAGCGCTAACATCGTGACGCGTTTATTTCAACAGACCGGGCCCGTCCGGTCTCAACCCGATGACAAACACGATGACTGCTCAATGCTTTTTGGTGATGGGGGTGTGCGGCAGCGGTAAAAGCGAGATCGGCGCGCGCCTGGCGGCGCGGCTGGGATGTCGCTTTATCGAGGGCGACGATTTTCACCCGCAGGCCAATCTCGACAAGATGCGCGCCGGCATTCCGCTCAACGACGACGATCGCCAAGACTGGCTGGCGAGCCTGGCCGGCGAATTGGCGCGGGCGGTGGCAGAGGGCGCCGGCGCGGTGTTGGCCTGTTCGGCGCTCAAGCGCCGCTATCGCGATCTGCTGCGCCAAGGCGCGCCGGCTTTGCGGCTGGTGTATCTGCGGGCCGAGCCCGCGCAGGTGATCGCGCGCATGCAGGCCCGCGAAGGGCATTTCATGCCGGTGGGGCTAGTGGATAGCCAGTTCGCCGATCTGGAACCGCCACGGGCCGACGAGCATGCGCAGGTTTGCCCGGTCACGGATACCCCGGAGCACATTGTCGACACGATTCTGGCGGCGCGGACCGACTGACGGCCGCGCCGTTTTCACAACACACGGAGAGAGATATGAATCAGGGAAATCCGGCGGCGATCCCGCGGCTACGCTGGGGAATCGGCGCCTTGCTGGGCATCGGCGTGTTGATCAACTATCTGGACCGCATCAGCGTGTCGGTGGCCGGGCCGCAGTTGCAGGCGACCTTCGGTTTGAGCAACCAGTCGCTCGGCTTGCTGTTCAGTGCGTTCTTCTGGACCTATGCCATGCTGCAGATTCCGGTCGGCATGATTCTGGATAAGTTCGGCGTCACGCGCATCGGCCGCTGGGGCGCATTCTTGTGGGTGTTGGCCTCAAGCATCACCGCGCTGGCCGGCGGCTTTGGCGGCCTGTTCGCGGCGCGCGCCTTGCTCGGCATCGCCGAAGCGCCGGGCTTCCCCGCCAGCGCCAAAGCCACCGGCTATTGGTTTCCGCGCCAAGAGCGCGCGCTGGCGACCGCGCTATTCGACGCGGCGGCCAAATTCTCCAGCGTGATCGGCGTGCCGCTGGTGGCCTACGCGGTGGTGACGCTGGGTTGGCGCTGGGGATTCGGCGTGACGGCGGTATTGAGCTTCGGTTATTTCATCGCCTACTGGCTGATCTATCGCGATCCGAGTCAACACCCGCGCCTGTCGGCTGCCGAATATGACTATATCCGCCAGGGCGGCGCGGCGACGGAGGGCGAAAGCCAAAGCGGCTCGCTCGCGACGCTCGGCTATCTGCTGCGCCAGCGCAAGCTGTGGGGTCTGACCATCGGCTTCGCCGCCTACGGCTATTCGTTCTATCTGTTTCTCACTTGGCTGCCGGGCTTCCTGGTGCAAAGCATGCACATGAGCATCCTCAAATCGGCCGGGTTCGCCGCGGTGCCATGGATGTGCGCCACCGTGTCCGATTTGCTGGTCGGCGGCTGGCTGATCGACCATCTGGTTCAGCGCGGGGTGGATGAGACGCGCGTGCGCAAGACCGTGCTCGTCACCGGCATGCTGTTCGGTTTGTTCGTGTTCGGCGCGGTGTGGACGCACGATCCGTACTGGGCCATCGCCTGGATCTCGCTGGCTTTGGCCGGCCTGGCCGCGGCGGCGCCGGTTGGCTGGTCGTTGCCGTCGCTGATCGCGCCCAAGGGCGCCACCGGTACGGTGGGCGGCATCATGAACTTCGCCAATAACATGATGGGCGTGGTAGCGCCGATCGCCACGGGCTATATCGTCGGCGCGTCGCACTCTTTCACCAACGCTTTCCTGGTGGCGGGGGTGGTGCTGCTCGTCGGCGTATTGTCCTTCGTGGTGCTGCTCGGCCGCATCGAGCCGATTGCCGAACCCTGATTTGCCTCGGCGCCGGTTCGCGCATAAGGTATCGAAAGATCCCAAATGTCATAAGGTGCGCCGATGAACACCAGAACCGGCCTCGATTGGTCCAAAGCCCAGCAACTTTACCTCCGCGAGCGCGATGCTTTCGTCGCCATGCGTCCGGCCTCGCGCGCGCTGTCGCGCGAGGCCGCCGATCACCTGCTGTTCGGTGTGCCGCTGCACTGGATGGACGACTGGTCGACGCCGTTTACCCTCTTCGTGCGCGCGGCGCAGGGGGCGTCGTTCGAGGATGTGGACGGCCATCGCTACGACGATTTTTGTCTGGGCGATACCGGCGCCATGTTCGGTCATTCGCCGGCGCCGGTGGCGCGCGCGTTGGCCGAGCAGGGCGCGCGCGGTCTGACGGCGATGCTGCCGAGCCGCGACGCGGTGTGGGTGGCGGAGGAGTTGGCGCGCCGCTTCGGTTTGCCGTATTGGCAATTCGCGCTGAGCGCGTCGGATGCCAACCGTTTTGCCTTGCGCTGGGCGCGCGCGATGACCGGCCGGCGCCAATTGTTGGTCTTCAACGGCTGTTACCACGGTACGGTGGACGACGTGTTCGTCGATCTGGACGGCGGCCGGCCGGTTTCGCGCGCGAGCTTGCTGGGACAAGCGACCGACCTGACGCAAAACACGCGGGTGGTGGAGTTCAACGACCTGGCCGCGCTGGAGGCGGCTTTGGCCGACGGCGAGGTGGCCTGTCTATTGGCCGAGCCCGCCATGACCAATATCGGCATGGTGCTGCCCGAGCCGGGGTTCTGGCCGGCGGCGCAGGCGCTGTGCCGCCGCTACGGCACGCTGCTGATCTTGGACGAGACCCACACCATCAGTAGCGGTCCTGGTGGCTTTGGCCGCGCCCACGGACTCGCGCCCGACATGCTGGTGCTGGGCAAGCCCGTGGGCGGGGGCGTGCCGTGCGCGGTTTACGGCTTCTCGGCCGAGACGGCGACGCGCGCCGAGGCGGCCAAGCGCCGGGCGCCTCCCGGCCACAGCGGCATCGGCACCACGCTGACCGCCAATATGTTGGCCATGGCGGCCATGCGCGCCAATCTTGAGCAGGTCATGACCGACACCGCCTACCAGGCGATGTTCGATCTGGCCGCGCGCCTGGCGGCGGGCTTGCGCGCGGCAATCACCCGGCAGGGCATGCCCTGGTGCGTGACTCAAGTCGGCGCCCGCACCGAGTTCCAGTTCACGCCGATGCCACCGCTCAACGGCAGTCAAGGCGACGCCATCTTGGATGGCGAGCTGGAGCACATGATTCATCTCTATTTGCTCAACCGCGGCTTATCGATTACCCCATTTCATAACATGATGCTGGTGTGTCCGCATACCAGCGAGTCGGCGGTGGATCGGCTGGTCGCGGCCTTTGAGGCGTTTTTAATTGAAATTCGCGCTTAGGGGATATTCGGTTTAGGTCATGTTTCTTTCCCTGTAAATTCTTGAAAAATATAAATAACTTACTAAATGATGAAATGTTATTTATTCGCGAATTTCCAGGGAGGTTCACATGACGCGAACGGGAAAAATAATTTACTTCGGCTTCTGGCTGTTTTTTTTCGGCGGCATAGTCAATGCGGCGCCGGAAAAACAGATTATCCAGTTCCTTGCCGATATGGACGATGCGCCGCCTTTTTTGATATTTAACGGCGATATGCCGACAGGCGGCATCGAGTATGACATGGAGCTCGCTCTAGCCAAACAGCTCAAGGCGGAAGCCGCGTTTATTCCGACGCCGCAGCGGCGAATCAATGAGTTCATGGCCAGTGGCCGAACGGATGGATTTTGCTATTTCACGCCGGAATGGCTGGAGGTGCCTGCGACCTGGAGCATTCCCTGGCTCAAGCACACCGACGTGCTGGTGAGCAGCGGGCGTGTGCCGATGCTCATGCATTGGGGAGATTTAAAAGGCAAACATATCGGCACGGTTATCGGCTATCACTATCCGAAAATCCAGCATACGGGATATATTCGTGATGACGTTATTGATCCGTTGCGTAATTTGGATAAACTCAAGATCGGCCGGTTTGATTATGCGGCAACGGATTTGACGACTTTTTTATATTATTTGTCATTTCATAATAGCTTTAAAAATTATAACGTAATAAAGATGCAGGATTATCAGCTGCAATGCGGATTTTCGCTGAAGAGC
>Ga0213872_10001524_pt1 | contig 14895 bp, 8 predicted proteins | sample VelepicomBERX_R2_FD_160071 | JGI IMG/M metagenome (GOLD analysis project Ga0213872, IMG submission 160071) | Rhizosphere microbial communities from Vellozia epidendroides in rupestrian grasslands, the National Park of Serra do Cipo, Brazil - RX_R2 | ecosystem: Host-associated > Plants > Roots >...
CTGGTGGCGGCGTGGGCCGCGTTTCCGGTGGTGCCGCAGGCCGCGGATTGTTCGCCGTCGGCGTCACCGGCCTGGTGTTATTCGCGGGTGGCGTTGGACGTTCAGGCTGTCCGGGTGCTGGTGCTGCGTGCGCGGCTACCGGAGCCGCCGGCCTCAGGTTCGGAGCCACCGGCTTCGTAGCTGGCTTAATGGCAGCCGCAGGCTGAGGCGTCGGCAGTGACACCGGCCGCACCATTGCTCTGTTGGCTGTCGGCGTAGCCGGCGCCGGGCCGTGAACAGTCGTCAATACCGGCCGCGCGACTGGCCGTGCGACGTCGTTACGCACTGGCAGCAACGGTTTCTGTGGCGCCGGAGCGACGGGTCGCGCCACCACAACCGGCGCGTTGACCAGTTGCTGCCTCTGCTGCTCGTTCAGACGAACCGCGGCTTGCTGCACGTGGGTTCCACTCGTCAGGGCCTGGGCCGGTACCGCGTAGACACGCTGGCGGTTCACGTAGTTTACGTTCGTCACATTGATCTGGTTCACGTTCGTGACGTTGCGCGTGTTGGTGATGAAGGTGTTGTAGTTGTTGATGATTGTTGTGTTGTGAATCACCGTCGTGTTCACGTTCGTGACGTTAACGGTGCGCACGTAGTTCGGCGAGCAGTGATACCACGGCACATACGGCTCGCCAATGCCGAGCGGGAACCACGCCGCCACTCCGCCGACACCAATCCCGATCGAAACACCCCCTGGGCTGCCTACAAACGCGACCAGAGCCGGCGAGTACACGGGCACCACATTCACTGGCCCCGGAGCCCAGCCCCACCGTCCTCCAATCATCGACCAGCGGCCATAGTGGAACGGCGCATACCCCCAAGGCTCGTCATCGACCCACGTATAGCCCCATGGATTGATATAGGCCCAGTGGCCCATGCTGTACGGTTGCCAGCCCGCCGGCATCGAATTCGGATACCACACCGGACCGTAATCGGGCGAGTTCGACCATTGGCCGTAGTCGTCCAGATCGTCGTAGCCGGGAACTTCGCGGCTTACGTACCGCGCCGATGCAGAGTTCTGTATGTGGTGGTCGCGATCGATCGACCAGTGGTCGAGATCATCAAAGCCGGGCATCTCTACCAACCCCACATCCACAGGGCTGGTGCCGGTGATCTGCACGGCCTGCCCCTGGTCGACCTCCTGATTGATGCCCTGCCCCGTGATCTGCACGTCTCCGGCATTGACCTCGACCAGCGAGGCCTGCTGATTATAGGCATTGATGCGGTAATCGCCCGGGCGCTGGATGAACACCGCCGCGTTGGGCGTATCCACTTCAACTGTATTGCCGGGGTTGAGCCCTAACACGCGCACGCGGATCGAGCCCTGCGCAAGACCGACCTGCTCATACTGGTCCGTAAGGTTAGTGAGCGTCACGTCCGTGCCGCCCCAGAGCCGCACGTCCGTCGATCCGTTCTGGATGATCGCGCGTGCGTTCTGGTCGGTATAGATGCGGTCGCCGCTGATCATCGGATAATTCGGCGGGGCGTCGTTCCAGTTATTGGCGCCCGCCGGTTGCAGAGAAACTGCTCCTCGCGTGTAAGCGATGCGAGCCGCGCGCGCTGGAGGGTCTTCATCCTGCGCAAACAAGGACACGGCCATAAGAATTGGAACGGCAGCAATTGTAGCCGTCCTCCGTACGAATTTTGCTGAGACTTTCATCGTGGGTTTCTCCGTCTAACCACCTCTCCTGACTCTAACCCGCTGCGGGCTGGAAGTAGCGCGTGGCAGACGAAAGATAAGATGCAGCCGTGTTGAAGTTGGCAATACAGTGGATTTCGCCTCACGATCAGTGCGTCAACAAGTGCCTATTTAACTGGCAGTTAACTTGCGAGTGGTAAAATTTTCACCCTGAGTTGAGGGCTGTGCGCCGCAGAACGATAAGTGCGACTGCCCATGACTAAGACCTTGGAAAGGAGAAGATTCGTATGTTTGGTATTTCACTGGATTCTGCACACAAGGTTCCAACCGGCTTCGCTCGCCGATTGCTGGTGGCAGCGGCAGTCCTTGTTTTGCCAACCGTTGCCGTTGCTCAGTCGAGCGGAACACCGGCAACCAGTTTCTTTGTCCTTAACAACCCCGGCGACCCGAACTTCAATCAGTTGCTTGGCATCAACAACGCACGCGTCATCGTCGGCTATTTCGGCGATGGCACCGTCGTCGCGAACAATGGCTATGTCCTGGTTCCCAAAAATCACTACTCTGTAGAGAACTTCACTAACTTACCGCATGGTGACTTTGCCTCGCAGACACAGGCGATCGGCATCAATAATCGGACCTTTCCCGATATCGTGGGCTTTTACACCGACCATGCCACCGGTTTCACTCATGGTTTCCTGGACTCGAATGGCACACAATCCCCAGTCGATGACCCCGCAGGCTCTCCGCCGAACGTCACCATGCCGGTGCAAAATCTGCTCGGGATAAATGATCTTGGCCAGGCGGCAGGGTTTTGGACCGACAACGACGGCCACGAGCATGGCTTCGTTGTCGACCTTGACTTTCAAACGCCCGGCAATTCGACGTTCATCGAGATTCCACCGTCCCTCATTAGCGGCGCCGTCGCCACCCAGGCCAGCAATATCACCGACACCGGCAAAGTTTGCGGCTTTTGGACCGATGGCAATGGCAACAATCACGGGTTCTTTGGCATCCCAGGCCCCTTGCTTTTCACCTTCGATGTCGTAATCAATGGCGTGACCGCCACCAGCACATCGCCTTTTGGCTGCAATAACAGAGGGCAAGTCGTTGGTTCCTTCACCGATGTCAATGGCGACGTCCACGGGTTCATCTTCCGCCACGGCCAATCCGTTCAATTTGACGCCCCAGGTTCGTCGCAAACTCCGGCTTTTGGCGTCACGGGTACACTCATCAACGGCATCAACGAGCGGGGTGATTTCGTCGGATTCTTTTCCGACGGCACCAAAGTTAACGGCTTCGTGAACTTCGCACCCATCGTCCACAACAAGAGGTAACGAATACGATTAGAAAGAACCGCGGCGGCCCGCATGCAGCCGCCAGCCACCTCACGGGCTGCCGCATTTTCTTGCGCATTTTCGGTGCACACCGATTGCTGGCTAAACTGGACTCATGCTGCACGTCCACAATCCCATCCCTGCCGAATCCATCCGCCTCATCGCCTTCGACCTCGATGGCACTCTGATCGATTCACAAAAGGACCTCGCCAATTCCATTAATGAGATGCTGTTGCAACTTCACCGGCAGCCGCTGCCTGAAGAAATCATTGCGACTTATGTCGGAGACGGCGTCGGCATGCTGGTCCGCCGTGCTCTCGGCGACCCCGCCGACGAGCACCTGGTAGAGCGCGGCCTCGATCTCTTTCTCGCCTATTATCGCGAGCACAAACTCGATCACACCTATGTCTATCCCGGAGTGTTCGACTCACTCGATGCGCTGCGAACAATCGCTGACGGCGAGCCGCGCAAAATGGCGGTGCTCACCAACAAGCCCGTGAACCCGGCGCGCGCCATCTGCGATGCACTCGGCCTGAGCCCTTACTTTTTTCAGATCTACGGAGGCAACAGCTTCGGCACGAAGAAGCCCGATCCCGAGGGCCTGAACACATTGATTGCCGAAGCTGGCGTGGCTCCTGGCGAGACCCTCATGATCGGCGACTCGGATAATGACATCCTCACCGCCCGCCGCGCTGGAACGTGGAGTATTGGTTGCAGATTCGGATTATCTTCGCATACATTGGAAAATATCCACTCCGACTGCATGGTCGATTCGGCGTTGGAATGGGCTATAGCGCTTGACCCGGCGAATAGCAAAAAGTAAATGGCAAGCCGGTCTGAAGCATCGCTGATTTTTGTTGTGCCCAACAACTTACGGAGAGGCCAACCGTAAATATCGAAAGAAGATTTCGAGTCGATCTGGTCGGAAGCGACAAGATAACGTCACTGTTGGGTGCCTACCCGCCGCGCCGCATGCAACTGGCAATGCGCTTCAACTTCTAGCGCTACCGTTGCGAGCGCCGCATAGCAGATCCAGAAACGCCTGCTGCACGCGATTGAACGAGCGCCCCTTCATAACCGCAGCGACTATGGTCCGCAGCGCCTGCGAGTCTGACAGCCGCAGATAGCTGCAGCGGGCGCTCCTGTCGATCGCCATCTCGGGCACCAACGACACGCCGACTCCCGCTGCCACCATGCCCAGCAGGCTGCTGAACTGTCCGCTCTCAAACGCAATCCGCGGATTCACCTTTGCCCGCGTACATGCCGCCAGGCTCAGATCGCGAAAGCAGTGCCCATCGCGGAGCATCACGAACTGCTCCTCGCGCAGCTCCTTCAGCGTCACAGTCTTTGCGCTGGCCTTCGGATGCTCCTTAGGCAGCACCGCATACAGCGGCTCGGTTCGCAGCGGAAAGATCTGAAACTCCTTGTGCCGCAGCGGCAACGCAAGCACAGCCACATCGATCGAGAGATTTCGCAGGCTCTCGACCAGCACCGGCGTCATCTCTTCAGAAATCCGCAGCCGCGCCTCCGGATATTTCTTCGAAAACGTCGCAACATGCTGCGGCATCAGATACGGCGCGATCGTCGGAATCACTCCCACAGCGACCGACCCGCGAACATCCGTGCGTTTGCCCTCAACGCCCGAGCGCGCCGCCTCCATCTGATGCAGGATCGAACGCGCATGCGGCAGAAAAGCCTTTCCCGCTTCGGTCAGCCGCACGCTGCGTCCCAGCCGGTCGAACAATCGCGCGCCGAGATCTTTTTCGAGCTTCTGCACTTGCTGCGAAAGCGAAGGCTGGGCCACGCGGCACCGCTCCGCAGCACGGCTGAAGCTGCCGGTGTCGGCGATCGCACATACGTACTTAAGCTGATGAAATTCCATAGGTAACGCCTATTCTCTTCATGGGCAGTATATATTGGAGCAATCCATCTCCTTGGTGCTACATTGCGTGTTATAGGACAAACGCGGATAGCTGCACTGTGAGTTTCTGGGCTCTGCCAGGCAGGCCCTAGTAACCGTGACGTGCGAGTCACACGAAAGTGAAGGAGAAACATGGCATACGAGAACCCAACCTCGAACGCATCGAAGTGCCCGATCCATCACACCTCGGGCCAGGGTACGTCGAACCGTGACTGGTGGCCCAACCAGTTGAAGCTCAATATCCTGCACCAGCACTCGTCCAAGTCAGATCCCATGGGCAAGGAATTCAACTACGCCGAAGAGTTCAACAGCCTCGACCTGGCCGCCGTGAAGGAGGACCTCCGGAAGCTGATGACCGACTCGCAGGACTGGTGGCCGGCGGACTTCGGTCACTACGGAGGTCTTTTCATTCGCATGGCGTGGCACAGCGCCGGCACATACCGCACTGGCGACGGTCGCGGCGGTGCCGGATCAGGCCAGCAGCGCTTCGCACCCCTCAATAGCTGGCCCGACAACGTCAGCCTCGACAAGGCACGCCGGCTGCTTTGGCCGATCAAGCAGAAGTATGGCAACAAAATTTCCTGGGCCGACCTGATCGTCCTCACCGGCAACGTCGCCCTGGAATCGATGGGCTTCAAAACCTTCGGCTTCGGCGGCGGGCGCGAGGACGTCTGGGAGCCGGACACAGACGTCTACTGGGGTGCCGAAACCACGTGGCTTGGCGGTGATTATCGCTATGGCAAGGGAAAGAACGGCGAGGGCGTGCTCGTAGCCGATGCGGAACTTCACGGGACCGAACACGATCGCACGGCGGGTGGCAAGGATGAGCGAAGGCTGGAGAATCCGCTGGCAGCAGTGCAAATGGGTCTGATCTACGTCAACCCCGAAGGCCCGAACGGCAAGCCGGATCCAGTCGCAGCGGCCGTGGATATCCGCGAGACCTTTGCTCGCATGGCGATGAACGACGAAGAAACCGTCGCGCTCATCGCGGGCGGCCACACCTTCGGCAAGACCCACGGTGCCGCTCCTGCGTCCAACGTGGGGCCTGAGCCCGAAAGCGCTCCCATCGAACAGATGGGCCTTGGGTGGAAGAACAGCTTCGGTACCGGCGTGGGGGACGACGCGATCACCAGCGGACTGGAAGTTATCTGGAGTCAAACGCCAACACAATGGAGCAACCACTTCTTCGAAAACCTGTTCAACTACGAGTGGGAACTGACCAAGAGCCCGGCCGGCGCGAATCAGTGGAAGCCGAAGGGTGACACAGGCAAGGATAGCGTTCCCGATCCGCACGACCCCTCAAAGCGCCGCACGCCTTCCATGCTCACCACGGATCTTGCCCTGCGCGTCGACCCGATCTATGAAAAGATTTCGAGACGCTTCTACGAGAACCCCGACCAGTTCGCGGACGCCTTCGCCCGTGCGTGGTTCAAGCTGACGCACCGCGACATGGGTCCACGCGTGCGCTATCTTGGACCGGAAGTTCCTGCCGAAGAGCTCATCTGGCAAGATCCTATCCCCGCGGTCAATCACGAACTGATCGATGACAAGGACATCGCTGCCCTAAAGAGCAAGATCCTGGCGGCGGGCCTGTCGATCCCCGAATTGGTTTCGACCGCCTGGGCCTCGGCGTCCACCTTCCGCGGCTCCGACAAGCGCGGAGGCGCGAATGGCGCGCGCATCCGTCTGGCGCCGCAGAAGGACTGGGAGGTCAATCAGCCGGATCGCTTGGCGAAAGTACTGAAGACGCTCGAAGGCATCCAGAGCGAATTCAACGCCAAGGCCCCCCGCGGCAAGAAGGTCTCGCTCGCCGACCTGATCGTCCTGGCCGGTTGTGGAGGCGTCGAGCAGGCCGCGAAGAATGCCGGCATTAATGTCATGGTTCCCTTCTCACCCGGACGCATGGACGCTTCGCAGGAACAGACCGATGTGGAATCCTTCGCCGTGCTCGAACCGATCGCGGACGGTTTCCGCAACTACCTCAAACGCAATTACACGATTCCGGCCGAGGCGTTGCTGGTCGATAAGGCCCAATTGCTGAAGCTGACCGCCCCGGAGATGACGGCGCTCATTGGCGGCATGCGCGCCCTGGGTACAAACTTCGGACAGACGAAGCACGGCGTCTTCACTAACCGGCGGGAAAAGCTGACCAACGACTTCTTCATCAACCTGCTCGATATGGGCACGGAGTGGAAGCCAACCTCGGACGCTGCCGATGTGTTCGAGGGGCGCGACCGCAAGACGGGCGAACTCAAGTGGACTGGCACGCGTGTCGATCTCGTCTTCGGTTCAAATTCCCAGCTCCGCGCTCTGGCCGAAGTTTACGGAGGCTCGGACGCGCAGGAGAAGTTTGTCCATGACTTCGTAGCGGCCTGGAACAAGGTGATGAACCTGGATCGCTATGATCTTGCCTTGCGAGAGGGACCCGGCACCCACGAGGAAGAACTCGTCGGCGCGAAGTAAACTCCGCAACATCCAAGCCCGCAGTCACTCGACTGCGGGCTTTTTCTTACTGCTTCGGCGTGCCGTCCTCAAGCAGCGCCTGCGCGCGCCCAAGATACAGCTTGTACCGCTGCGCGCGCTCCTGCACCGTCAGCGACTGGTTCGTCTCCTTCGAGATTCTCGCCTCAAGTTGGTCTTCCGGAACAGCCGTCTGGTTTAGCAGACCCTGCACATCCGCCACCGCCTTCCCGTAGACACCGGAAAAGCGCGCCACCTCCGTCCGCGCTGTCTCCGGATGGTAGTGCATGCGATCGCCCGTCTGCATTGCGTCGATCAGGGTGTCTGGCGGCCTCCCAAATGCGAGGATCGCGTTGATCGTGTCGTACGCACCGCGCAGCCGCGCAATCGACCCGGCTAATCCATCAAGCTGCTGGCGCGAAGCGAGCGATCCCGCGGCCCTGCTGATCACGATGTGCGTCCGGCTGTGAACCGACGCCCGCGGCACGGTGATGACCGTCGTCAGCGTGTTGCCTTCATAGCTCCATCCAGGCACACCTTCCTTGCGGACCATGCCCAGCGCCACACCATTCGCCGTCACCTTCTGCGGAGGCCAGTCGCCCGGCAGCCGGATCTCAAATCCTCGTTGCTCCAGCATGCCCGGATAGCTGCCCTGCACCGGATCGACATCGACCGTCACCTCATCTCCGCTCTGTTTGGCTTCGATCTTCGTCCAGGCACACACGCCGCGCTTGTATGCCTCCCCCGCGCTGTTATCTTCGTAGACCGTGTACGAACTCGCCTGGCCATCCGCCAGTGGATACGCCGTCACGATCAGCGGATCAACCGGTTTCTCACCCGTGTAGCGCATCTGCGGCTGCCCTGGAACAATCGCGCCGGCCTTCACATACACCGGAATCTGCTCGATCGAGAAAGTGCGCTCCACCGTCTGCGGCCCCGTGAAATGCCTGCCTGAAGCGCGCTCGATCCAGTCGCCTTTGGGAATCCACACACTCTCTTTGCTCAACAGCGTGTTCGTGTCCCTCGGCTTCGTCGCTGGAGCAACCACCATCTGCTCCCCGAAAACATATTCGCCCTTGTTCGTGTAGGCCGCGTCCTCTTCCGGCCAGTCGTAGTAGAGCGGATGTAGAAACGCCACGCCGGTATCGTAGGTCCGCCGCGCCTCGGTATAGATGTAGGGCTGCATGGCATAGCGCTCCTGGAACGCATTGCGCATCACATCGGAAAATGGCTCCGGATACGCCCAGATGCGCCGCTCCGCATCGGCATTCTTCGTTGTATGCGTGCGCAGGATGGGACTGAAGATCCCAAATTGTATCCATCGCGTATACAATTCCCCGTCAACCGTGCCCGGCATGTGCCCGCCGATATCGTGGCTCCAATAGGCATAGCCCACGTTCGCCGCTGTCGCCGTGAACCACGGCTGGAAGGCCAGTGAATCCCACACGGAGATCGTGTCACCCGAGAATCCGATCTGGTAGCGGTGATTGCCGAGTCCGCCCCAGCGATGAAAGAGCAGCGGCCGCTTGCCTTCGCGCTCCTGATCGGTGAAATGCACATAGTTCAACCACCACGTAGGATTCACTCCGGCCGTTTGCGTGTTCGCTTCCTGCTGCCAGTCGAGCCACCAGAAATTAATTCCCTGCTTTTCCAGCGGATGGTGGAGCAAATCCATGTAATTCGTAGCGAATTTCTTATTTGTAATGTCGAAGGGCACATATTTCTTTGTGGATGGATCGATGCCCATTGCCTTCGCCATCGCCGGATATGCCGATTCCCACGGCTCCACGCCTGACGCTGGATGCAGGTTAAGCGTAGCCTTCAGTCCTTCATCGTGAAGGTTCTTGAGAAATGCATCAGGGTCGGGAAAAAGCAAAGGATTCCATGTGTAGCCGCTCCAGCCAAGGTCATGTCCCGACTGATCGGCCTGTTGCATCCTCTGGAGTTGCTCTCGATTCAAGTGCCAGTCCATATCGATCACCAGCACATCGAGCGGCACCGTATTCGCGTGGAACCCTCTCACCAGTTCGTTAAGCTCCTGATCGCTGTATGCCCAGTAGCGCGACCACCACGCGCCAAACGCAAACCGCGGAGGCAGCGGAATGCGCCCCGCAACCTCCACGTAATCGTGTAGCGCCTGCTTGTACTCGTGCCCGTAGCCGAAGAAATACCAGTCCTGCCGTTCTCCCGCTGGCCGCTCCATCACCCACGGCCATGGACTCTTTTCGCCCTGCGCAAACGTAAAGTTATCTGAGTCAAACAGGGGCCGCGTTGAATCATCGATCAACGTCCATCCACTGCGCGAGAGGAGCCCCGGCTCGATCGGCTCTTTCGTTTTTTCCCCGAGCGCTTCGTCAAGGGTGCGTGTCGTGCCGCGCAAATTGCCAGTATCCTCCATGCCCGGATGCCACGTGACCGGCTTGCCGTCGAGGGAAAAGGTGACGGCGAGGTCGTCGGCAGTAAACTTGCCATCGCTTCCTGTTGGCAGGCTATACGAGAGTTGCAGCGCGCTTGTGTTGATCTGGAGGAACTGGTTGGTGCCCGATTTTGTGACAGAAGACGTGAACTTGGGAACAGACAGACGACGGTTCAGAAATACAAATGATGCGTGGTCCTCGAACTTCCCATCCGCCGCCCACTCCATGCGGATCATCTGCGGCGTAAGCACCGTAAACCGCGCATGTCCGAAGACCACCACTGCCTTGGGATCGGCCACCGGGCTGTAGCTCGCCTCCGGGCCGCGAGTTTCGGTCTGCGGTCGGCTCGCCGCTCGCTGCTGCCCGTGCGCTGTTCCCGAAACCGCCAGTTGCGCAACAAGCAGCGCAACGCAAAGATGAAGTGCATATCTGAGCCTGGACATACCGGGCCAGCATAACGCGATGCCCGCCGCGCCGCCACATTCCCGGGCCGGACAGAAGCTGTCCGCAATGTCCGCTACCATAGACATGTGGACTTTCAGCTCGTCAGTGATTACAAGCCGCGCGGCGACCAGGGCCGTGCCATCCAGGAGCTCGTGGGGGGCGTCTGCGCCGGCGAAAAGCATCAGGTGCTGCTCGGCGTCACCGGCTCCGGCAAGACCTACACCGTCGCCAAGATCATCGAAGAGCTCAATCGCCCCGCGCTGATCCTCGCGCACAACAAGACGCTCGCCGCGCAGCTCTATCACGAGTTCAAGCAGTTCTTCCCTGGCAACGCCGTCGAATACTTCGTCTCCTACTACGACTACTATCAGCCCGAGGCCTACATCCCGTCCGGCGACCTCTACATCGAGAAGGAAGCCACCATCAACGAAGAGCTCGACAAGCTCCGCCTCTCTGCTACGCGCTCTCTCTTCGAGCGCCGCGACGCCATCATCGTCTCGTCCGTCTCCTGCATCTACGGCCTCGGCTCACCGGAGGCCTACTACGGTATGCTGCTGCTGCTTGAAAAGGGCCAGCGCATCCGCCGCGAAGACATCACCAAGCGCCTTGTCGAAATCCTCTACGAACGCAACGACAGCGACTTCCGCCGTGGAACCTTTCGCGTCCGCGGCGACGTCATCGAAATCTACCCCACCTACGACGAGAACGCATATCGCATCGAGCTCTTCGGTGACGAAATCGAGTCGCTCGCGCAGATCGACCCGCTCTTCGGCTCGGTCCGTGAGAAATACTCGCGCCTGCCCATCTATCCCAAGAGCCACTACGTCGTGCAGCCCGAGCGCAAGAAGACCGCCATCGAATCCATCCTCGAAGAGCTGGCCTGGTGGGAGAAGGAACTCGAATCGCAGGGCCGCCTCGTCGAATCTCAGCGCATTCACCAGCGCACCCGCTTTGACCTCGAGATGATTAAGTCCGTCGGCTACTGCCACGGCATCGAGAACTACTCCCGCCATTTCTCCGGACGCCTCCCCGGCGAGCCGCCTCCCACCCTGCTTGACTACTTCCCGCGCGATTACCTGCTCTTCGTCGACGAGTCGCACGCGACCGTCCCGCAGGTCCACGGCATGTGGCACGGCGACCGCTCGCGCAAACAGAACCTCGTCGACTACGGCTTCCGTCTGCCATCCGCGGTCGACAACCGGCCGCTAAAGTTTGAGGAGTTTGAGGCCCGCGTCAACCAAGTCGTTTACGTCTCGGCCACGCCCGGCCCATACGAACTCACCAAGTCCTCCGGCGTGGTCGTCGAGCAGATCATCCGACCCACCGGCCTCGTCGATCCTGAAGTCGAAATCCGCCCCATCCGCGGCCAGATCGACGATCTGCTTGCCGAGATCCGAGACCGCGCCTCGCGCAACGAGCGCGTGCTCGTCACCACGCTCACCAAGCGCATGGCCGAAGACCTCGCCGGATACTACTCCGAAGTCGGCGTGCGCTGCCGCTACATGCACTCCGAAATCGAGACTCTGGAGCGCGTGCGCCTCCTCCGCGATCTTCGCAAAGGCGAATATGACGTCCTCATCGGCATCAACCTGCTGCGCGAAGGCCTCGACCTGCCCGAGGTCTCGCTCGTCGCCATCCTCGACGCCGACAAGGAAGGTTTCCTGCGCTCCACCGGCTCGCTCATCCAGACCATAGGACGCGCCGCGCGCCACGTGAATGGCCGCGCCATCCTCTACGCCGACCACTTCACCGATTCGATGAAGCAGGCCCTCGATGAGACGAGTCGCCGCCGCGAAGTGCAGCGCGCCTATAACGAGGAGCACGGCATCACGCCCAGATCGGTCATCCGTCCCACTGAGATGTCGCTGGCTCAGATCCTCAAGGCCGACTACGCCGACCTCACCGAGGACACCGACTCCCTGCCCGAATTCAAATCGCAGGAAGAACTCGACGCCTACATCGCGAATCTTGAATCCGACATGCGCGAAGCCGCGCGCAAATTCGAGTTCGAAAAGGCCGCCCGCCTCCGCGACAAGGTCAAGGAACTGCGTACAAAGGAATTTCTGTTCGCCTAGCAGGTTCCTTTGGCGGTGCTATTGTTGCCTGCGGTGTAAGAGAAGGCAAGTCTCTGTATCATTTTCGACAAAGGCACGAATTGCTTCAACACCGAATCGCAATAGCTCTGCAATCTCCGTTGTCGAACAATTACCGGCCCGGACCCAAATGACCTTTGGTGGGATGCCGTACAGAACACTTCTTTCAAAGAAGTCCGAGTCTTTCGATACGATTACGTAACCGTGAGCCTTCGCGTATTCCCATATTGCAACATCGCTGGCGCTTCCCAAGTTGCATTCGTAGACATGTTCTGATTCAGCGAAAATGTCTGATAGCAGATCAGTCAATCGGGGAGATAGGTTCTCGTCCAGCAGTAGTTTCACGCGGACAGAATTTCCAGCTTTCGCTCGCGATCCGCGGCAAAGGCCAGAGAGGCGCGGATATCGTCTTCAGTCAAATAAGGGAAATCGCGGAGCAGTTCGGCATGTGTCATTCCTGAAGCCAGGTATTCAAGCACATCATCGACAGTGATTCGCAACCCGCGGATACACGGCTTGCCATTGCGCTTGCCGGGCTCGATAGTGATGATGTCTGAATACTTCATGTGTCTTAAGTTAAGTGAAAGAGCGGCTTCCGGCAACTAAAACAAATATGCTAAGGAGCCCCTCCCAGTGCGCGTACAGGACCCGGTGTTTCCACGAACCAATTCTCCAGCAGTTAAGCGGCCGCTCCACAAACCGCCCCTTTGATCATGCTCACCCGTTCCGCGAGGCTCCCTGGCTCGACTGATACAAGTTCGAAGCCGAAGTCTCGATAAATCTCTTCGTGAATCTTCTCAAAGCGCACCGTTTCCTCGAAGCTGATCCTCCGCGCTTCTGTAGGCGTGACGAAGCCAAGATTGCGAACGAAGAAGACTCGTTTTTGGTAGATTGCTTTTTTCCTGACGCGCTCCAGTTCGCCTGCAAGAAACGATGAAAAAGGATACCCGAGGTAGACCGCCAATGCTGCGGTACACACAACGCAACGGTCATGAAACTGAACGTCATCCCGTTGACAGGAAGCTCGCATCTGACGGTCGCGTTGCAACTTGGCGATTACATCGATAAATGATGCGTCCTTCCAGGGCTCAACTCTTCCCTGCGCATGCGCGGCGGCGATGACGTCGGTCGCTGCCTCTTCGACCACACTGAACCCGTCGAGTTCCAGCTGACGGATGATGGCCGTCTTCCCCGCACCGGGCGCCCCGGTGATGACGAACCTTCTCATTTGGTTTTTACAGAGAGAGCCCATCAGATCTGCTGCTTCTTCCATCGCCCGCGCCGAAACAGCACAATGCTTGCCGCTGCAATCGAGCACTCCGCAACAACGATGGCGACCAGTGCGCCGTATGCATGCATGCCCTCCCGCACCGCGAGCCAGTACGCTAATGGCAGCTCAAGCACCCAGAACCCGAAGAAATTCACAATCGTCGGAGTCACCGTGTCCCCCGCGCCATTGAAGGCCTGCAGCATGACCATGCCGTACGCGTATCCCACATTCCCGCAGCTCAGAATCCGCAGCGCTGTCGCGGCAATCGGCGTCACCACCGGATCATGGATGAACAGCTTCACCATTGGCGTCGCAAACACAAAAAAGAACACGCCCACCGTGCCCAGAAAAATCATGTTGTAAAGACCGGTGCGCCACACCGCCTGCTCCGCACGGTCCGGATGCTTCGCCCCAAGGTTCTGCCCTACCAGCGTAGCGGCTGCATTGCTCAGCCCCCACGACGGCAGGATGTAGAAGATCACAATCCTGATTGCCACGGTGTAGCCCGCAACTGCTGCCGCTCCGAAGAGCGAGATGATTCGCACCAGCCCGATCCAGCTCGCATTCGCAATGGTGAATTGCAGGATTCCTGTCAGCGACACGCGCACCAGCCGCCACAGTACTCCGAGATTCACTCGCAGATGCCGCGTCAGCACATGAATCCGCTCCGTGCCGCGGAGCAGCCGATAGAACTGGTACAGCACGCCAACGCTGCGTCCGGAAAATGTCGCCAGCGCCGCGCCGGTCACGCCTAGCCGAGGAAACGGCCCCAGCCCGAAGATGAGGCACGGATCGAGAATCAGGTTGAGAATATTCGATACCCATAGCAGCCGCATGGCGATCGCGGCGTCGCCCGCTCCGCGAAAGATCCCGTTGTTCAGAAAGAGCATGACGATCGCACCGCAGCCGCCGAGCGCGATCCGCGCGTAGCCTGAGCCCGTCGCGACCACCGACGGCGGCGCTCCCATCGCTCGCAGCAGGTGCGGCGCAAAGATGCCCAGCGGCAGCCCCATGGCAACCGACACCGCCAGGCCAAGAATGATCGCCTGCACCCCTGAGATCGCCGCATCCTCCGGATCCTTCTCGCCGATCCTGCGCGCAACCATCGCTGTTGTCGAAAGCGACAGCCCGATGCCCACCGCAAACACCAGCGCGAGCATAGATTCCGTGATGCCGACCGTCGTTACCGCGTCTACGCCGAGCCGCCCCACCCAGAACACATCCACCACCGCAAACAGCGACTCCAGCGCCATCTCGAGAACCATCGGAATCGCCAGC
>Ga0213872_10001526_pt1 | contig 14886 bp, 14 predicted proteins | sample VelepicomBERX_R2_FD_160071 | JGI IMG/M metagenome (GOLD analysis project Ga0213872, IMG submission 160071) | Rhizosphere microbial communities from Vellozia epidendroides in rupestrian grasslands, the National Park of Serra do Cipo, Brazil - RX_R2 | ecosystem: Host-associated > Plants > Roots >...
AGGAGCGCGTGCGCTTCCATAACCTGCTGTCCGATATCGGCGACGACCGCACCGTGATCCTGTCCACCCACATCGTCAGCGACGTGGCCGACCTGTGCGCCAATATGGCCATCATCAACAAGGGCCACGTGCTGCTGTGCGGCGAGACGCAAAAGCTGATCTACGACGTCAGCTGCAAGATCTGGGCGCGCTTCATCGACAAGCGCGACCTGCCCATGTTCCAGCAGCGCCACCCGGTGATTTCTTCGCGCCTGCTGTCGGGCCGCACCCTGATCCACGTCTACAGCGACGACGATCCGGGCGACGGTTTCGAGGAAGCCATCGGCGACCTGGAAGACGTCTACTTCGCCACCATCGCCGGCCGCTACACGGGCGCCCTGCGCTGCGACGATTAAGGACGCCCGATGTTTGCCATAGCCTCCTTTGAAACGCGCCAGCGTCTCAAACTGCTCTCGACCTGGGTCTATTTCGCCGGCTTCCTGGCGCTGGCCCTGCTGTGGATGGCGGCCGCCGGCGGCGTGTTCAAGCAAGCCAGCGTGTCCTTCGGCAGCCTGGTGATCAACTCGCCCCGCTCGATCATCATCACCACCAGCTTCCTCGTCTCCTTCGGCGTGATCGTGATGGCGGCCATGATGGGCCGCTCGGTGCAGCAGGACTTCGAGTACGACATGCAGCACTTCTTCTTCAGCGCACCGATCAAGAAGCACCAGTACATGTTCGGCCGCTTCATCGGCGCGTTTGCCGCGCTGGCCTTCATCTTCACCAGCATCCTGCTGGGCGTCTGGCTGGGCAGCTACATCCCCGGCATCGATCCGGAACGGCTGGGCAATCCCGGCCCGCTGGGCTATCTGATGCCTTACCTGATCACCATCCTGCCCAATATCTTCATTTTCGGCGCCGTGTTCTTCATCCTGGCGGCGCTGACGCGGCGCATGCTGCCAGTGTATATCTCCAGCGTGGTCATGCTGATCGGCTATCTGGTGGCGCCCAGTTTGGCGCGCGACCTCGATTACAAAACCCTGGCGGCACTGATCGACCCCTTCGGCACCACCGCCGTCGTGCGCCTGACCGAATACTGGCCGATCGCCGAGCGCAATGCGCGCATGGTGTGGCCGGAAGGCGTGTACCTGCTCAACCGCGTGATCTGGATGTCGTTCGCGCTGGCCGGCCTGCTGCTGGGCTACTGGCGCTTCCACTTCATCGCCACCAGCGACAGCGGCGCGGGCAGCACCAGCCGCGGCGAGGGCGAAGAACCGCGCCAGCTGAGCCACTCCGCCACCAGCACCCACGAAGCACCGGACTTCGCGCGTCGCAGCCTGGGCCTGTTGCTGGTGAAAATGAGCTGGCTGAATCTGCGCGAAACCACCAAGAACGTCTACTTCCTGGTGATCGTGCTGGCCGGCGTGCTGATGATGTACGCCAGCGCCATGGATATCGGTTCGATCTTCGGCACCAACACCTATCCGGTCACCTACCTGGTGCTGGAGAACGTGTCCGAGACGTTTACCCTGTTCATGCTGGTGATTACCACCTTCTACGCCGGAGAACTGGTCTGGCGTGAACGCGAGTCGCGCATCGCCCAGATGCTGGATGCGCTGCCGATTCCCAGCTGGCTGCCGATGCTGTCCAAGCTGTTCGCCCTGATCGGCCTGCAGGCCGTGCTGCAGGCGGTGGTGATGCTGTGCGGGATGTCGATCCAGATCTTCAAAGGCTACTTCATGCTGGAGCCGGGCCTGTATCTGCAGCAGCTGTTCCTGATTCAGCTGCCGCTGTACGCCTTGTCGGCCGTACTGGCGATCGCCATGCAGGTGCTGATCAACCAGAAGTACGTGGCCTACTTCGCCATGATCCTGTACTACATCGCCACCCTGACCTTCAGCGGCCTGGGACTGGATCATCCGATGCTGCTGTACGGCGTGACGCCGAACATGATCTACTCGGCCATGAACGGCTTCGGCCACTTCCTGGTGCGCGAATACTGGTTCGACACCTACTGGAGCGGCGCGGCGCTGCTGCTGATCGTGGCATCGCTGCTGTTCTGGGCGCGCGGCACCAACAATGAATGGCGCCAGCGCCTCGCCCTGGCCCGCCATGCCCTGACCATGCCGGTCCTGCGCACCATTGCCATCGGCCTGCTGCTGTTTGCGGGCGCCGGCGGGGTGCTGTTCTATAACCTGGACATCGCCAACCACTACAAGTCGGCCTACCAGAAGGACGCCGACCGCGCCGAGTATGAGCGCAAGTACCGTAAATTCGCCGTGGTGCCACAGCCGCGCATCACCGACGTCGCGCTGAATGTGGACATCATTCCCGAGAAGCGCAGCCTGCTGGTCAAGGGCCGCTACACCCTGCTCAACAAAACCACGCAGCCGATCGGCGACGTGCTGATCCAGCAGGACACCAGCGCCACCATCCGCGCCATGAGCTTCAGCCAGGAAGTGCGCGCCGGCCTGCACGATGAAGACCTGGGCTTCCGCAGCTTCCGCCTGGCCAAGCCGCTGGCCCCCGGCGCGCAGCTGACGCTGGATTTTGAACTGGAATTCGCCCCGAAAGGCATTCTGGGACTGGGCCAGGATACGCCGGTGATCGCCAACGGCACCTTCTTCAACAACAGCATCCTGCCGCACATCGGCTATCAGCCTGCGCTGGAGCTGACCGATGCACGCGACCGCAAGAAGCACGACCTGCCTGCCAAAGAACGCATGCTGCCGCGCGATGACGAAAGCGGCCTGGCCCACAACGACATCGGCAACGACGCCGACTGGATCAACTTCGACGCCGTGGTCAGCACCAGCGAAGGCCAGACCGCCATCGCGCCCGGCACGCTGGAAAAGGACTGGCACGCCAAGGGCCGCCACTACTGCCACTACAAGATGGACCAGCCGATCCTGAACTTCTACGCCTTCCAGTCGGGCCGCTACGTGGTCAAGCATGATTGGTGGCAGGACGTCGGCATCGAGCTGTACTACCATCCCGGCCACGAATTCAATCTGGACCGCATGGACAAGGGCATCAAGGAATCGCTGGACTACTACACCCGCAATTTCGGCCCTTATCAGCACAAGTTAGTGCGCATCGTCGAGTTCCCGCGCTACGCCATGTTTGCGCAGTCCTTCCCCAACACGATTCCGTATTCGGAAAGCATGGGCTTTATTGCCAAGGTCAGTGAAAAGAATCCCAAGGATATCGACTACCCCGTCTACATCACCGCCCATGAAGTGGCGCACCAGTGGTGGGGCCATCAGCTGGTGGCGGGCGACACGCGCGGCGCCACCGTGCTGAGCGAAACCCTGGCCGAATACTCCGCCCTGATGGTGATGAAGAAGAGCTACGGCGCGGACAAGATGCGCCGCTTCCTGCACTATGACCTGGACCGCTACCTGCTGGGCCGCGCCATCGAACGCAAGAAGGAACTGCCGCTGGCCGACAATGAAAACCAGGACTACATCGAGTACCGCAAGGGCAGCATGGCCATGTACTGGCTGCAGGAGCTGGTGGGCGAAACCACCATCAACAACGTCCTGCGCGACCTGCTCAAGCAATACGGCCACGCCAGCGGGCCTTACCCCAGCGTGACGGTGCTGATCGAAGCGCTGCGCAAGGTGACGCCGCCGGACAAGGCTTATCTGATCGATGACCTGTTCAACAGCATCGTCCTGTACGAGAACCACGCGGTCAGCGCGACGGCGCATAAGCTGAGCGACGGCCGCTACGAAGTCACCTTCACCGTCAGCGCCGCCAAAGTGCGCGCGGACGATCAGGGCGTCGAGCGCGACGTGCCGCTCAAGGACTGGGTCGACATCGGGGTGGACGACAAGGACGGCAATCCGCTCGCGCGCGAGCTCAGGCTGGTGGAGCGCAAGGAGAACACCTTCAAGCTGGTGGTCAACAGCCGCCCAGCCAAGGCGGGCATCGATCCGGACAACAAGCTGATCGACCGCAAGCCGGACGACAATATGACGGCTGTTGAGCTGCAGGCACAGTAGCTCCGGGCCGCGCACCGATGTGCTATCGTTTGGATGGGTTCAGTCCAAACGATACAAAGGAGCAGCTATGCAACTCGGTGCGTTTTCCATCAGTCTGAACGTGAAAGATATTGCTGCCTCGCGGGCGTTTTATGAGAAGTTCGGCTTTACCGCGTTTGGCGGCGACCAGGCCAAGAACTGGCTGATCATGAAGAACGGCGATCATCTCATCGGTCTGTTCCAGGGCATGATCGACCGCAACACCCTGACCTTCAATCCCGGCTGGGATACCGACGCCAAGCCGCTGGACGGCTTTACCGACGTGCGCGAACTCCAGCGCCAGCTATTGCTGCAAAATGTAGAGCTGGTGGTGCGCACCGACGAAGGCGGCACCGGCCCGGGCTACATCATCGCCATCGACCCGGATGGCAATCCCCTCCTGATCGATCAGCACATTTGATCACGGCACCAGGCGCGCGCCGTCGCTGGCATAGCTGACGGCGCCGCTGTAACTCTGCGCGATCGAGGCACTGACGGCATCGCGCGACTTTTCCACCGCAGGCGACAGATGGCTCAGCAGCAGCAGCTTGACACCCATGTCGCGCGCGATTTCGCCGATGGCTTTCGGTGGCGTGTGCAGGGTGTACAGCACGGGCGGCGAGCCGGGTGGATCGAGCACCACGCTGTTGAATACCAGCACATCGCTGCCCTGCGCCAGCGCGCGCAGATGCGGCCAGCCTGCGGCGTCGATGTCGCCGGTGAAGGTGATGCTTTTGCCCGCATAGTCGATGCGGTAGATCACGGCCGGTGCGTCGCGGTGGTGGCCGGGAATGGCGCGGACGGTCAGGCCGTTTTCTGTCAGCAGGGTGCGGGCCGCGTCCTTGCTGGTGGCGATGTCGGTGGACTGGATCGTCATCGGCGCGGAGAAGTCGCGCAGGTAGCCGAAGGCGCCCTGCTGGCCGAACAGCAGGTGCATGAAGCGGCTGGTAGAGGGAAAGGTGGCGTCGGTCTTATTGCCTTTGCGGCCGTCTGGACCGAACACGCGGAAGGTGATCGGGCCGCCGCTGGAGACGGCGCGGGCCTTGAACAGGCCGGGCAGCTCGCCAACGTGGTCGGCATGCAGATGGGTCAGCAGGACGATGTCGGTGCGGGCCAGCGAGAGGCCGGCTTCACCCAGGCGCGTAAAGGTGCCGGGGCCCGCGTCCACCAAGATGCGCGGGACGCCGTCCAGCAGCACCAGATAACCGGAAGCCGCGCGCCCCACCGCGCCGGGACCGCCGGAGCCAAGTACCACCAGCTCCAGCGCGGGTTTCTCATCGGCCCACAGCGGGGCTGCGGCGAGGATGGCGGCAGCGCACAGCAGCCGAGCGATCAGTGATTTCATTAAGCCCTCCGACAGTCGAGAGCGAAATCATGCCACAGCCGCACGGCGAGCGCTGCTGCGGACGCAGCGCGACAGGTAAGCGACATATCCGAAGTGGCGTGGCGCCGGACTTCGAGCGAACCGCAGACGCGGGAACACGGCGCCGGATCTTGATCAGCGGCGCGAACGCGGCGGCGCGGCTTAGGCGGCCGTCAGCTGCAGGCGCGAGGCGGTGCCGCGCGCGCGGGAGCCGGACGTGCCGGGTGCTGCGGGCGCGTTCGGCGTGGCCGCACGGCGGCGCGACGCATTGTCCGCCAGCTTGAACACGCTCACCACCGCATTCAATGCGTCGGCCTGATCGTGCAGCGCCGACGCTGCGGCCGCCGACTCTTCCACCAGCGCCGCATTCTGCTGCGTCACCTGATCCATCTGGCCGATGGCCTGGTTGACCTGCTCGATGCCAGAGCTCTGCTCCGTGCTGGCGTTGGTGATCTCGCCCATGATGTCGGTGACGCGCTGAATGCTGTCCACCACTTCGCTCATGGTCATGCCGGCCTGCGACACCAGCGCGCTGCCCGCATCCACCTTGCCGACCGAATCATCGATCAGCGTCTTGATCTCCTTGGCCGCTGCGGCGCTACGCTGCGCCAGGCTGCGCACCTCGGTCGCGACGACCGCAAAACCCTTGCCCTGCTCACCCGCGCGAGCCGCTTCCACGGCCGCATTCAGCGCCAGGATATTGGTCTGGAAGGCGATACCATCAATGACGGCGATGATGTCGCCCACCTTGCGTGCCGAGCTGTGAATCGCATCCATCGTATCCACCACTTGCGCCACTACCTCGCCGCCGCGCTGCGCCACACCGCTGGCCTGCAGCGCCAGCTGATTGGCCTGACGCGCGTTGTCGGCATTCTGCTTGACGGTCGACGTCAGCTCTTCCATCGACGCCGCCGTCTCTTCCAGGCTCGAAGCCTGCTGCTCGGTGCGTGCCGACAGGTCCATATTGCCATCGGCGATTTCGCTCGAAGCGCTGGAGATGTTCTCCGTGCTGGCGCGCACTTCATGCACAATGGCAGTCAGACCTTCGTTCATGCTCTTCAGCGCCTGCAGCAGACGGCCCGTTTCGTCCGACGACGTCACTTCGATCTCGCTGCGCAGATCCTTGTTGGCCACAGCGACGGCGATTTCCACCGCGCGGCACAACGGCTTGGTGATGCCGCGCGTCAGATACCAGGCACACAGGCCGCCCAGTACCAATACCACGGCGCCCATCGCAAACATCGCCTGGCGGCTGGCTTCATAATCCGCTTCGATCTTCTGCGCGTTGGCGTCGATGCTCTTGCGCTGCAGGTCCACCAGCGTGCGCAGGGTTTCCAGATAGTCCTTGCCGGCCGGCGTAAAAGTCTCGTTCAGCAGCGTGTCGGCTTCCTCGGTCTGGCCATCTTTCTTCAGCTTGAAGATGGCGTCACGCGCGGCCAGGTAGCGCTTGCGCGCCGCCCCCATGTTGGCAAAGACGGCCTTCTCTTCGGCCGATTCCAGCAGCGGTTCCACTTTCTTCTGCAGCTCGTTGACTTCCTTGGTGGAGGCCGCAGTCTCTTCCGAGAAGTACGGACCCAGCGAAGTATCGCTGCTCTTGGCCACGGCCGAAGTACGGCGCACGCTGGTGTGGATCAGGCGATACCAGTCGCTGATCATGCGCTCCTTGGCAATCGGCTGCTGCATCATGTCGCGGGTGGCTTCGGCCACCGACTGCATCTGGCGAATGCCGATGGCGGTCATCAAAATCATCAGGGCCAATACAAGGCCAAAGCCCGCGGACAAGCGCGTGCCGATATTCAGGTTTTTCATGGCGAATTGGAGAAAGTGCTACAACAATGGGAACTGCGCGAGAACTACGACGCGGGCGGAAGGACTTTGTTGCCGCGCGGAAATCCTAAGTCTACCACAATAAATAATTCAATGCTGAATTATTTGAGTAAAAATTAGGCAATCGTATTGATGATGCCAGCGTTGTAGGATGCCGAAATGGCATTGCCGGCGAGGTCGGGTTGGTTCTTGAGGACGTCTACCCAGGTGGAAGGCAAGGCAGCCACGCCGCCCGTGCCGGTGTAGATACCGGACTGCTCTGGCGTGCTGGACAAGGTATTCACCACGCCCAGATCCTGCGCTTGCGAAGCGGTCTGGCTGGTATCGACGTTGCTGCCTTCGGCAGGCACCTGTAGGGGTTCCTGCACCGTTCCCGCCTGCACGATGGAGTTGAGCAGGCCGGTCGGCGTATACACCGAAACACCCGACGAACCGCCGAGTGACGCCACCACGGCCGATTCGGCCGAGAGTGCGGTGGCCTGCGACGACAACGCCGAATCCGATGTCTTGGAGACAACGGGCACATACGGCTGGTAAGCCGGCGTCGGTGCAGTAACGGTGTTCAGGGTAACGGTCATGATGATTACACTATAGATGCCGCGTCCGCCTGCGGCAAGCGTGCACAAAGTCTGTTACAAAACAGCCGCCTCAGCCAGGGTCTGCGCCAGTTTGCGCTGCCATTCGCCTGCGCTGGCGCGGTTCCACACCAGGGCCACCTGCTCCACGCACTGGAAGGCGCAATCGGTCACATGGATACGGCAGAGCTCCGGATCGGCCAGGGCAAAGTCCGGCAGATAGGCCAGCGCCTCGCCCGACTTAACCAAACTCAGCAGCAGTTGCAGATCGTCGGTCCAGTAGCGGATCTTGCGCGGCAGCTGGTCATCGCGCCAGCCGTCCGACCGCGAGCCGCGCTGCACGCCGCAGAACAGCGAGCGCGACGGGCAGGCAAAGTCATAGGCCAGCACCTGCTCGGTGGTGGCTTTGAGCGGCGGTTCCGGCGGCAGCAGCGACACCAGCGGATGCTTGCGGCCCGCCAGCAGATGCAGCACCACCTGGCCCAGCGGCGTCACCTCCCAGTCTTCCGACCAGTGCTCGCCGCGGCCCTCGATCACCTCCCCGGTGACCACGGCGGCGTTGATTTCTCCGCGCGCCAGGCTGGCCAGGGCTTCATCCTCGAACATGTCCTGCAGGCGCAAGCTGGCTTCCGGATAGGCGCTCAGCGCCTGCGACAGCACACGGCCATGGCGCCACAGCAGGATCGCCGGACCGGCGATGCGGCAATCGACGGCGGCGCGCTCCCCCTGCAAGTCGGCCTTGGCCTGGTCCGCCAGCGCCAGCAGGGTGCGGGCACGGTTCAGCAGCAGCTGGCCGCCCGTGTTCAGCACCAGTTGCTTGGTGCTGCGGTCGAACAGGGGCTGGCCCAGGTGTTCCTCCAGGCGGCGTAGCGCCTTGGAGACAGCCGAAGGGGTCAAATGCAGCTCCTGCGCCGCCGCGCCCAGCGAAGGACGGTGGGCGACAGAGACGAAAATGCGTAAATCGCTCAGGTTCATTTCCAAACTGGATACGAAAAGTGAATTTAAGTTGCTTTACTGGATGCGGCCGACATCATACCATTTCTCATTCTGACCTATTCCGAAAGCACATCAAGATCATGATTACCCAGCGCCAGTGGATTTACCGCAAGCAGCCAGTCGGCCAGATTACCGCCGAACATTACGAGCTGGTCGAGCAGCCGCTCTCCACCACGCTGGGCGAAGGCGAGGTATTGATCGAGGCGCGCTGGTTCAGCGTCGACCCGTATATGCGCATCGGCCAGTCCAGCAAGCCGACCTACGATCCCGATCCGCATCCGCTCGACACCGTGCAGCAAGGCGGCGTGGTGGCCCAGGTGCTGGCCTCGAATGCGCCCGGCTTTGCCGAAGGCGACTGGGTGCAGAGCTACACCGGCTGGCAGACCCACGCGCGCGTACATATGAGCGCGCTGAAAAAAATCGATCCCTCCATCGCACCTGTCACCACCGCGCTGGGCGTGCTGGGCATGCCGGGCCGCACGGCGTGGTTCGGTCTGACCGAATCGGGCAAGCCGCACGCGGGCGAAGTGGTGGTGGTGTCCGGCGCGGCCGGTGCGGTGGGTTCGCTGGTGGTGCAGTTTGCCAAGCGCCACGGCGCGCGCGTACTGGGCATCGCCGGCGGCCAGGCCAAGTGCGACTGGCTGCGCGATACGCTGAAAGCCGATTGGACGCTGGACTATAAGGCCTTCAGCAACGCCGACGCGATGAGCGCCGAGATCAAGCGCCTGACCGGCGGTGTCGACGTCTACTTCGACAACGTCGGCGGCATGGTCACCGATGCGATCATCCCCATCATCAACCGCCGCGCGCGCATTGTGATCTGCGGCCAGATCAGCCAGTACAGCGGCGGCCTGGAAACGCCGGAGATGGGCCCGCGCCTGCTGCAGCACATGCTGTACCAGCGCGCCACGATCCAGGGCATGCTGGCGCGCGACTATCTGCACCGCATGGACGAAATGATCCGCATCGTCGCACCGTGGGTAAAGTCGGGCGAGATCGTGTTTGAAGAGACCGTGGTGGAAGGCTTCGACCATCTGCCGTCCGCGCTGAATTCCCTGTTCACCGGCGACCATCGCGGCAAGCTGCTGGTGAAGGCATGATGCGCCGCGCTGTTCTGCGCATGCTGTGCGCGCTGCCGCTGCTGGCGTGCGCTGTATCCGCGCCGGTGCTGGCCGCGGACCCGAGCCACGGCCCCACCTATGGCGAGCATGGCATGGCGCTCTTCGGCGGCAAGGACGGCCTGTACGCCTCGCACCTGCCGATGTTCCATGCACCGCATGACTACCAGGTGATCCTGCAAGTGCACGTGGCCGACAGCGCCACCGATGCCGCGCTGCGCCAGCGCCTGGACGGCAAGACGGCGCTGTGGACCATCGCACCGGAGCAGTTCGATCTGGACCGCCTGGCCCCGCAAGCCGCGCAGCCGCTGGCGCGCTTCAAGGCGGACCTGGTCGAAGGCCATTTCGAGCAAGGCGGCAAGACGCAGTTTGGCGGCGCCACCGTGGTAGTCGATAAAGTCCTGCTGTTCCGCCAGCTCTCGCCCGAGGCAGCGGTGCGCGACTCCGCGCGCTATCTGCAGATCGGCAGCGGCAAGCACCGCTACCTGATCAAGCAGATCGACAGCCGTCCCGACTACGATCACATCGTGGCGTACGATGCGGCGTTTGGCGCAGACGCGGCGGCGTTCAGCATCGCCAAGTCCGGTGTGACGCAACCCACGGCAACAATGCTGGCGGCTGCACTGCATGTGCCAGTGAGTGCGATACGCGGCACGGTGTACTTCTACACCGACGACTTGAAATGAAAAAAGGCCCCGCATGCGGGGCCTTATGTTTGCTAGTGCTTAGATCTTGCCAGCGTCGTGATCGCGCTTGGCGACATCAACGTGGCGCTCGACCTTTTCATCGTGGCGGGCGACCACTTCCTTCTGCTTGTCGGCGCTGCGATGGGCGATCACATGCTCATCGTGCTTGATGTCGTGCTTCTCGGCGTTGATCGCGTGCTGCTCGCTGCGGCGAGCCTTGTCCAGCTGCTGGGCGCCGGCCAGGTCGCCTTTTTTCACGTCAGCCTGTTCAGCGCGGGCCAAGGTGTTGCGGTCCTGGCGTTCAGCCTTCAGCACCTGCTTGTCGGCCGCCACCTCGGTTTTCTTGGCAGCGATGACAGCGTTGTCGTGCTTGATCTGGCGGGTATCCTGGTGGATGTCCTTGGTGTCCTGGCGAATCTGGGCGTTATCCTGGTGAACCTGCTGCACCGGGGTCTGCGCAAAGGCAGCAGTGCCGATCATCGAAAGCAGGCCAGCGAGCATCAGGGAGGTAGTTTTCATGGCAGTGATCCTTTTCTAGTGGTTTGCAGACCGCTGTTCATCAGCGTCTTGAGCAATTAACGCGACCGCCCCAAGGGCAGACGACCACATTTCCGTAAGAAAAGTTACGAATTGTATCTGCGCGGTGGAGAAGGATGCATGTGCATTCCAGCCCAAATGACCAGCTCGGCAGCACCCGAGACCGCAGCAACAAGAATTCTGCTCAACACACCTCCGCCCCCATGCTGCTCAGCGGAGAGGTCATGATGCGACTACTCATCCGCCATAATGGCATCAATGGCCGTGGCGGCATCCGCGTCACCTTGCAGCTCCGCACGTTGCAGATGCAGGTGGCGCAACACGACTCGCTCCACCGCAGTCGTTGTCAGTGATATCCCGGGCGCACCAAGCAAGCCAGTGCAAACGCCCAGCACGTATCCGCCCAGTCCGCACAGGCCATAGCTAAGGCAACGACGCATGCCGCGCCGTGCAAGCTCATGCTGGAATATCATTCGATGGCGCTCCTCATGCGCTTTAAAAGCACGCAGCTGAGGGAGCACATGCCTGGCGGTCAAACGCGCAACCAGGATCTGTCCTGCGTAGATATTGACGGCACCGTGTTCTCCCGCATGATTAATCTTCATTGCCCGGCCTGCCCGCCACGCCAGGGTTCCTTGTGCCGTGCAGACTTCCACAAGCTCGGCGCGTGGCGCGAGATCCACAGGCAACTTCAGGTCCCAGACTAAACCTCCCGTGTGCAGAATACTCAACACCCACCAGCCCGGATCCCATTCGCCTTTGTGCAAGCCTAGCTTTGCCGAACCAGGATAAGCATGATGGTTGTTGTGCCAGCACTCCCCCATCGTCAGCAGCGACGCCATCCGCACGTTATGTCCTTGAACAGCAGCGCCGCGTACCGCGTAATGCATGCCGCCATGGTTATGCGCCAGATAGCCGATCGCCCAATGGCCAAAAACGCCCGCCGTCACGCGCGCGCAGGTGCCGAAGAAGACAAAGGTCCAGCCGCCCCAGCAGAAAAGCAGCAGCGCGACCGGAAGCTGCTGCAAGCGCCAGGTGCGTTCAAGAAAGCGATAGAAATGATCGTTGGCAATACGAGGCTCGATGCAGATGTGCGGCTCGTCCGCAAGATGCAGATCGCAATTCAGCTGCCACCATGCATCCTGCCAAAAAGAGCGTCCATGGCGCAGATAATCATGGCAGTCCGGCAGCCGCTGCGCGTAATCGCGTAATTCGTGCTGCCGCAACAATCCAAGCGGCCCCGCCAATCCAACCTGAACGCCAAGATAAACCAGCAGATACTCCAGCCACCTGGGGCATTGGAAGCTGTTATGAACCAGTTTGCGGTGACTGCCCAGCGAGTGCCCAAACAGTAGCACGACCGCCGTCGCGCCAAGAAACAGCAGCAGGCCAGCCCAGGTAAAGGTCACGAAGCATCCCACCAGCGCGGCCATCGCCATGCCCAGGAACCACAAGGACTTCAGCGGCGAAAACTTCACTCGCCCCGCAGACATGCTCCCTGCTGTTGTCGCGCTGACGCGATGGTGTTCGATACCAGAAAACGCGTGAGACATGCTGTTGCTCCTTTCAAGCGGGTGCCGGTCAGGTCGTTTTTTTCTTTCCCAAGGCGCGGGACTCGCGCTTCAGTTTGCTGCCGACTGGGCAGACTTCCAGTGCATAGCTGCTCAACGTACTAGCCAGGCTGTCGGCGTTGAGCTTGTAAAGCACAAACTGCCCCTTGCGCTCGCTTGTGACAAGTCCGGCGTTTTCGAGAATTGACAAATGCCGCGAGATTGCCGGGGCGCTCATCTCGAAGCGCGTAGCGAGATCGGACGTCGACAGCTCGGCCTCCGACAAATAGGCCAAAATTTGCCTGCGAGGCTTGGAAGCCAGGGCTTCAAAAACACGATCCAGATCCATAAATTCAACAATTAACGAATAAGTTAATATTTAAACCCAAATCTATCGGTCGGTCAATCGGATCGTTTTAATCCATCGCAACGGCAAAAACGAGAGATATACTAAGGTGTCGAAACAGCCATTTGCGGAGATAAAGATGTCGCCAGCCAAGCAACAAGTCATCAGCCTTCTGGACACCTTGCCAGATGACTGCACGCTTGAGGACATCCAGTACCATCTGTATGTCATTACCAAACTGCAGAAAAGCATTGCACGTGTCGAAGCAGAGGGCACTCTTTCTCATGCAGAAGTCGAGCGTCGGCTCAGCAAATGGCTAGAAAAATAAGATGGTCGTCAAACGCCTTGGCTGACCTGGAGGCGATAGCGGAATATATCGCCCAAGACTCCCCCACCAACGCAGCAAAAGTAGTGCAAAAGATCGTCAGCACCGCCAAAGGACTCAACAGATTTCCTCACTTGGGTCTTGCTGTGCCCGAAGCCCACAATCCCGAAATTCGACAGCGCCTCATATTTCACTACCGGTTGATATACCGTTTGACGTCCGGCGAAATTGAAATCCTTTCGGTCATTCACAGCCGGCGGCAACTAGGGCCAAAGGTTTGATGCAATGCCGCTTCAAGCGAACTTGGCGCCCTCGGCTTCCAGCAGCTGGCGCAGGATGGAGCGGTGGCAGTGGGATTCGTCTTCGCAGTAGCAGCCGACGGAGAAGTTGGATTGATGCGATAAGGCAGCCAACAGGGCAATGGAGTGCTTCGCTTCCGGCGTCGACATCTCAGCTTTGAATTTCTTGACGAAGACTGCCCATTCGGCGGGCGTCTCGGCCGCCTGCGCCTGCTTCATGGTCTCGACGCTGGGCGCCAGGTTGGGATACCAAACGTCGTACCAGTTCTGCGATGAGAACTCGGACTTCGGTACGCCGCGCGGCGGACGGCGCACCGTGCCGATACGCGTACCTTCATCCTTGGCGCGCTCCGTACCCAGCCTCACAACTCGAACAACCATCCGCGATCTCCTAAAAAAAATCGGGACATCACGTGTCCCGATTTCTGTCTTACTCTGCCGTAGCAGCGGCCTTTTTAGGGGCTGCTTTTTTCGCCGCAGGTTTCTTGGCTGCCGGCTTTTTCACCGCAGCCGCCTTTTTGGCTGCCGGTTTCTTCTCGGCTGGTGCTGCCTCGGCGGCGCCATCGTCGGCTGCGGCAGCTTTGCCCTTCGCGCCCGGCTTGGCTTTGCGCTCTTCGAACTCGAAGCTGATCTTGCCGTCCTTACCCCTCACCAGGAAGGCCTTGAACGGACGGCGCGTACGCTGGGAGATAAAGCCCGGCAGCAGATCGGTCTTGCCGTCGTTGAGCAGCTTGGCCATCTGCTCCGGCAGGATCTCCTGCTGCAGAATGATGCGGCCACTACGGAAGTCGCAGGTCTTCGGCTTGGCCACGCTGTGTTCGCACACATAGGCAAGGCCCATTTCGTACACGCCACCGGCGCACTTCGGGCAAGCGCCCAGCGGCGTCTGACCGGTGAAGTCCACGCCTTCCGCGTCTTCCGACTCGTCGTTCTGGCCGAAGTCGAATTCCAGCTTGTAGTTCTTGATCTCTTCGTCACGCACGATGCGCAGGATCGCCGCGAACGGACGCCCCATCTTGGAGCGGAAACCCTGCAGCGGGCCGATGGTACGGTCGCGCAGCACCTGTTCCACTTCCTCGATTTCAAACTGGCGGCCACCCGGCGTTTTGCTCATCGAGAATTCGCACTTGGTGCAAGCGAAGCGGCGATAGTTTTCCTTCACCACGCCGCCGCAATTCGGGCATGGCGTATGCAGGGTGTGGTAGTCACCCGGGATCGTATCGTTGTCGTATTCCTTGGCGCGCTTGACGATGATCTGGG
>Ga0213872_10001527_pt1 | contig 14875 bp, 12 predicted proteins | sample VelepicomBERX_R2_FD_160071 | JGI IMG/M metagenome (GOLD analysis project Ga0213872, IMG submission 160071) | Rhizosphere microbial communities from Vellozia epidendroides in rupestrian grasslands, the National Park of Serra do Cipo, Brazil - RX_R2 | ecosystem: Host-associated > Plants > Roots >...
GAGGTCGCGCGCCCGGGTGAAGGCGAGATAGCCGGGGACTTCGTCCAGCGGGGGCGACAGCACGGTCACCTTGTCTTCCGCCGCCAATTTGCGCAGCAGCCCGAACGCCTCGAGATCGTGCAGCACGAACAGGTCGACCCGGCCGCCCAGCAGCATGCGCACCATGCTCTCGGGGCTCGGCGCCAGCTCGATATGCCTCAGCGTGCCGTCCCTGACCGCGCCGTCGAAGGCCAGGCCATAGCTCACCTTGTTGCCGGCGGCGATGCGATAGTCGGCAAGATTGCCGAGCTGCCCGTCATAGCGGATGCCCGAGTCCCGGCGCGCGAAGAGGCAAAGTCTCTGGACCATCAGCGCCTCGTTCGGGAATGTCAGAAAAGCCTCGCGCACGGGATTGCGGAAGATGACGAACAGGCCGTCGATCGCGCCGTTGCGGCTCTCTTCGACGCAGCGGGCCCAGGGCAGCATGCGGATGTCCGCCGAAAACCCGGCGCGCCGGGCGACTTCCACCACCAAATCGTACAGATAACCGGTCAATTCCCCATCGTCGCGGCGGAAGAACAACGGATAGACCTCGTTCGAGGCCAGCACCAAGGTCGGGACCGCGACGGCCGGCCGGCCGAAAACAGCGCTGGCCGACAATCCTCCGAGGAAGGCCCGCCTGTGCATGCTACCCCCCTCATGCAGATCGCCGCCGTGAAAAAAAAGGGCCGGTGGAAAACCACCGGCCTGAGTTTAGGGAGGAAACGTCCAAGAAAGACAACAAATGATCGTCAGAGACTTTCGATTTGTTGCAGTGCGAAAGATAGGTCTCTTTTTGCTGCAACGCAAGAAAAAAAGGGCCTTTTCGGACGTTAACGGTCACAGAAATGTTCCAGCCTGTATGCAACGCATTGTTTTGAAACGTTTTCAGAATACCTCATGCAAGGCATGCATTGGGCGCAGGTCGAACTTGGCACGCTTCTCGCATCTCTCTTTCCCGCAACCTTATCGTGCCTGGATTGAGAATGACCCTGCTCCGCCAAACCAAGATCGCCCTTCTCGCCGCCCTGCTGGCGATGCTGTGCGCCGCCAAACCGGCTCTGGCACTGGATGACGCGGCGATCTGCGGACAGGAAACCGCTCGACAGGAACGCATGATGTCGATCCCCGACCGCCTGCTCCACGCCATCTCGCTGGTCGAATCCGGCCGCTGGGACGCCGAACACCGGGCAACTGTTGCCTGGCCCTGGACGGTAATGGCCGAAGGCGAAGGGCGTTTTCTGCCGAGCAAGGCGGCCGCCATCGCCGAAGTGACGAAGCTGAAGGCGCGCGGCGTGCGCAATATCGACGTCGGCTGCATGCAGGTGAACCTGCTCGCCCATCCCGACGCCTTCGCCACCCTGGACGAAGCCTTCGAGCCGCGCTCCAACGTCGCCTATGCGGCGCGCTTCCTGCGCGAACTCTATGCCAACGACAATAATTGGGGCCAGGCCGGCGCCCATTACCATTCCCAGACCCCGAGCGAAGCCGCGCCCTACAAGGCCAAGCTGATGGCTGTGTGGGACAAGGCGCGCGGCACCAGCGACACCCGCGTGATGCTGGCCTCCGCCTCGTCCGAGGACAGCTATTCGGGCAACCGCGCTCCGCTCGGCATCGTCTTCGCCAGCGACCTCGCCCCACGCGAACTGTCTGTCACCGCCAAGCCCGACATCCTGGCCCGCACCGAGGCCGAGCGCGCCGCCGCCAAGCGCAGCGCCGATGCCTATCGCCAGGCCAAGCTGGAAGAGTACAAGCAGAAGAAGGGCATGGCCGGTTAAGCTTACTTCTTAACCACAGGCGCCGGAGCGGGCGCCGGCGACATCGGACATTCCGAAGCCAATGGATCGCGGGCGCTGTTTTGCAACAGCCCGCGTTGCTCGTTGATGAGACGGCCGCGCGAATCGGTCGCCACCTGGCGCACCCAATAGCTCAGCAGCGGGAACTGGTCGTTATCGAAGCGGAAATTGCCGCGCGTGCTGGGAAATTCCACCCGCTTGACCGACAAGCGAAAAGCGTCGGTGTCGTTGATCTTGCTCTTCACGTCGCGGATCGCGGCGTCGATCAGCATGGCGGCGTCATAGCCGGCAGCGGCGCGCATGCTGATCGGCCGGCCGTAATCGGCCTCGAAATCGGCAATCATGCGCTTGTTGGCCGGGCTGTCGAGATCGTCGCTCCACGGCGCCACGCTGAACAGATCGAGCCCGGCCGGCGCGCTGGCGGCCAGGGTGGTCTGGTCGAAGGTTCCGGCCGGGGCGAATAAGGGCAAGCTGTCTTTGTAGCCGGCCGCCTGATATTGCAGCAGGAAATCGACCGCCATGCCGCCGGTCTGCAGCAGATAGGCGGCATCGACCTTGGTTTGGCTCAGCTTCTGCAGATCGGGGGCGAAATCCATCGTTCCGGGACGGCTGACGATTTCGGTCACCTCGCCCTTGAAGCCCTTGCGGAACGCGGCCAGCGTATCCTGGCGGCCGGGCGGCTCGAACACGGCGAGGCGGCGGAAGCCCTGGCCTTGCAGATAGGCGCCGGTCAGTTCCTGGATCAGGTCTCCGCGTGGCACCAGCGAGAAGAAATAGGGTGCGCACTCTCGTCCGGCCAAAGCGGGTGCCACCGCGCCGAGATTGATCACCAGGGTGCGGTGCTCCTGGGCATGCGCGGCGGCGTAGGCGGCGGCGTCCGCCGCCGAGGACAGCAGCAGGACATGCAGGCGCCCGGCCTTCCACAGATCGTCTTCGGCCTGCTTGGCCTTGCCGCCATTATGCTCGTCATCGATCACCGACAGGGCGAACTCGACCCCGCCCAGGCGTCCGCCGAGATGGCGCACGCCGAGACGGAACCCGTCCAGCTGGTCGATGGCGAGATTGGCCTTGGCCCCCGTCAGGGTGCCGACGAAAGCGACGTCGAGATCCGCCGCCTGCACAGCGGTTCCCACCATCAGGGCGGCGGCAAGACCGGCGATCCTCACTTCTGGCGGGCCCGCGCGAAAGCCTCGGCCAAAGCCCCGCCTGCGCTGGAGGCGGAGGGCGGCGGCGAAGCCTTCATCTGCTGGGGCTTCGGCGCGCGCGTTTCCTGAGGACGAGAAGAAGGTTGCGGACGTTCCGACATCCGCATGGTCAGCGCGACGCGATTGCGCTTGAGATCGACCTCCAGCACCTTCACCCGCACCACGTCGCCCGCCTTCACCACCTCGTGCGGATCCTTGACGAATTTGTCGGCCAGCATCGAGATGTGGACCAGCCCGTCCTGATGCACGCCGATATCGACGAAGGCCCCGAAATTGGTGACGTTGGTGACCACGCCTTCCAGCATCATGCCGGGTTGCAGATCCTTCAGCGTCTCGACGCCTTCCTTGAATTCCGCCGTCTTGAAGCTGCCGCGCGGATCGCGGCCGGGCTTCTCCAGCTCGCGCAGCACGTCGGTGACGGTGGGAACGCCGAACTTGTCATCGGTATAGCGGCTCGGTTCCAGCGAGCGCAGGAACGGCACGTCGCCGATCAGCGACTGGACGCTGCGCTTGTTGCTTTCGGCGATGCGCTCGACCAGCGGATAGGCTTCAGGGTGCACCGAGGAGCCATCCAGCGGATTGGCGCCATTCATGATGCGCAAAAAGCCGGCCGCCTGCTCGAAGGCCTTGGGCCCGAGGCGCTCGACCTTCAGTACCGACTGGCGGTCAGCGAAGGCGCCATGGGCGTCGCGATAGGAAACGATGTTGCGGGCCAGCACCGTGCCGAGGCCGGACACCCGGGCGAGCAGCGGAGCCGAGGCGGTGTTGAGATCGACGCCGACGCCGTTCACGCAATCTTCCACGACCGCGTCGAGTTTGCGGCCCAGGGTCGGCTGGTCGACGTCGTGCTGATATTGGCCGACGCCGATCGCCTTGGGATCGATCTTGACCAGCTCGGCCAGCGGATCCTGCAGGCGGCGGGCGATGGAAATGGCGCCGCGCATGGTGACGTCGAGGTCGGGGAATTCCTGCGCCGCCGTTTCCGACGCCGAATAGACCGAGGCGCCGGCTTCGGACACCACGACGCGGGTCAGCTTCAGCTCGGGATGCTTGGCGATCACGTCGGCGACCAGCTTGTCGGTCTCGCGCGACGCGGTGCCGTTGCCGATGGCGACCAGCTCGATCGAATATTTGCGGGCCAGCGAGGCGATTTCCAGCATGGCGCCGGTCCAGTCATTGCGCGGCACATGCGGATAAATGACGCCGGTATGCACCACCTTGCCGGTCTGGTCGACCACCGCCAGCTTCACACCGGTGCGCAACCCGGGATCGAGGCCCAACGTCGCGCGCATGCCGGCCGGCGGAGCCAGCAAAAGGCTGCGCATATTGCGGCCGAACACAGCGATCGCCTCGGCTTCCGCCGCTTCGCGCAGGCGGGTCATCAGTTCCAGTTCCAGATGCAGATGGATCTTGACGCGCCACGCCCAGCGCACCGTGTCGGCCAGCCAGCGATCGGCGGCACGACCTTGATTCACAACGAAGAATCGCCGAGCGATCATCGACTCGCACTGGGTGACGACATCGCGATCCTCGCTGGCGTCGGCCGGTTCCAACTTCAAAAGAAGTACGTTCTCGTTGCGTCCACGGAACAGGGCCAGGGCGCGATGCGAGGGAATCTCGGCGATCTTCTCTCTATAGTCAAAGTAATCGGAGAATTTAGCGCCGGTCTCGGCCATGCCTTCGGCCATCTTCGACACAAGAAAGCCGCCCTCCCACAGATGATCGCGCAGACGGCCAAGAAGATCGGCGTCCTCGGCCATGCGTTCGATCAAAATCTGGCGGGCACCGTCCAACGCCGCCTTGACGTCTTCAACGCCCTTGGCGGAATCGACGTAAGATGCAGCGGCGGTTTCTGGAACCTGGGTGGGGTCGGACAGCAGCAAGTCTGCCAGCGGCTCCAAACCCGCCTCGCGGGCGATCTGGGCCTTGGTGCGGCGCTTCTGGCGATAGGGCAGATACAGATCTTCGAGTCGCGCCTTGCTGTCGGCGGCGGCGATGTCGGCGGCAAGCTGATCGGTCATCTTGCCCTGTTCCGTGATCGAAGCGACGATCGCGGCCCGGCGGTCTTCCATTTCGCGAAGATAGACTAATCTTTCGGCCAGCAAACGAAGCTGGGTATCGTCGAGACCGCCGGTGACCTCCTTGCGGTAACGGGCGATGAAGGGAACGGTGTCGCCGCCGTCGAGCAGCTTGACCGCCGCCTCGACCTGAACCGGGGTTGCGCCGATATCCTGGGAAATACGCGAAATGATCTGCGACATGCTGGTCCGTGAAACGATCTGAACAAGGCGATGATCTAACCCGAGCAGCGGCACCGAAGCCATCGCTTTTTGCTGCCCGGAAGTATGCAGGTCGCGCTATCGACGCGAGGCATGGCATCCGCTATATTTCCGCCATATTCCTCGCGCCATTTCCGCAGCCAAATCGTCGCCCCCAGGCCGTGCTGCGGGCGCAACATTCCGCATTTCGCAGGATTCCAGGGCTCATATGCGTCGTTTATCGGGTGTCGTCGTCCTTATTCTCATCGTCTTGGGCAACCTGGGCGGCTGGTGGCTGCTGAACCGTCCGAAGAACGGCGTGCCGTGGGAAGGCACGATCAGTTCGATTTCGTTCAACGCTTATCGCAAGGATGACGATCCGTTCGCGGGCCGCTATCCGACGCCGGAATCGCTGGACAGCGACCTCACGCTGATCTCGAAGGCGGTCGGCAATATCCGCATCTATAACGCCACCGAAGCGGAAAACAGCCAGGTCATTCCGCGGCTGGCGGCGCAGCACGGGATGCGCGTCACCGCCGGCGCCCTGCTGCGCGGCGCCTGGAATAACGGCAATCTGCCGATCGACCGCAATTTCAACTCGCTGAATGGCGACGAGCAGAAACAGGTCAATCTCGAAACGATGTTCCTTTTCCAGAATGAAGAGGAAATCCGCAATATCATCAAGCTGGCCAACGAAAATTCCAACATCGACCGGGTCATCGTCGGCAACGAGACGCTGCAGACCGGATCGATGACCCCGCAGCAGCTGATCCGTTATATCCGCAAGGTGAAACAATCGGTCCATCAGCCGGTTTCGACCGCCATGGACAGCCATTCCTGGCTGATTCACCCCGAACTGGTGCCGGAAGTCGATTTCATCACCGTCCACATCCTGCCTTATTGGAACGGCATTCCGATCGAGCGGGCCGTCGATTTCGTGCGCGAGCAGCTGCATACCGTGCAGGACGCCTATCCCGGCAAGCATGTATTCGTGGGCGAAGTCGGCTGGCCGTCGGCCGGAAAGGCGCGCGGCGAATCCGAACCGTCGCTGATCAACCAGGCGCTGTTCCTGCGGCAGTTCCTCAACGCCGCGGCGGCCGAGAACATCGACTACAACATCATCGAAGCCTTCGACCAGCCGTGGAAGCGCCAGATCGAGTGGTCGGTCGGCACCCATTGGGGTGTCTGGGACGCAGATCGCGACCCGAAATTCTCGATGGTCGAGCCGGTGCTGGAAATCAAGCAATGGCCGATGATGGCCTTCGCCGCGACGGGCCTCGCCATCCTGCCGGTGATCTGGCTGCTCTTTAACTGGGGCCACCTCAAGACCCGCGGCAAGATCTTCTTCGGCGTGCTGGTACAGGGTGCGGCAAGCCTGATCATCTGGACCATGTCGGTGCCGATGATCCGCGATTTCGCCCCTTCGGCCGAGTTGATGTATTCGGTGCTGCTGCCCGCCCAGGTGATCCTGCTGGTGGTGGTGCTGATCGGCGGCTACGAGCTGACCCAGCTGACCTGGGCGCGGCAGATGCGCCGGCGTTTCACCCCCGAAACGTCGCCCCAGCCGACCCGCTTCCCCAAGGTTTCGCTGCACCTGCCCTGCTATAACGAGCCGCCCGAGATGGTGAAGCTGACCTTGGACAGCCTGGCCGCGCTCGACTACCCCAACTTTGAAGTGCTGGTGATGGACAACAACACCCGCGACCCCGAAGTGTGGAAGCCGGTGGCGGCCTATTGCACCGAATTGGGCGACCGTTTTCGTTTCTACCATCTGGGCAAGTGGCCGGGCGCCAAGTCGGGTGCGCTGAATTTCGCCCTGACCCAGACCGCGCGCGACGCCGAAGTGATCGGCGTGATCGACAGCGATTATCAGGTCACGCCCGACTGGCTGAAGGTGCTGGTGCCCTATTTCGAGAACGAAAAGGTCGGCTGGGTACAGGCACCCCAGGACCACCGCGAATGGGAGCACGACCTCTTCAAGGAAAGCATCAACTGGGAATATGCCGGCTTCTTCGACATCGGCATGGTGGCGCGTAACGAAGACAACGCCATCATCCAGCACGGCACCATGACCCTGATCAGGAAAAAGGCGCTGGTCGACACCGGCAAATGGGCGGAATGGACCATCACCGAGGATGCCGAGCTGGGCCTGCGCCTGTTGGAGCATGGCTATGAATCGGTCTATCTCGACCATCGTTTCGGCCATGGCGTGACCCCGGACGACTTCACCGCCTATAAGAAGCAGCGCTATCGCTGGGCCTATGGCGCCTGCCAGATCCTCAAGGGCCATTGGCGCGCTTTGAACCCGTTCCGGCATACGGGGCTTACCGCCGGGCAGAAATATCATTTCATCACCGGCTGGCTGCCCTGGTTCGCCGACGCCTTCTATCTGCTGTTCTGCGTCTTAAGCGTGTTCTGGACCATCGGCCTGGTGTTCGCCCCGCGCCTCTTCGACTTCCCGCTGTCGATCTTCATCATGCCGACGGTAGGCGTGTTCATCGCCAAGCTGATCCACCAGCTGTTCCTGTACAGCACGCGGGTGAAGTGCAATTGGCGCCAGCGCATCGGCGCCTCGATCGCCGGCATGGGCCTGACCTATTCGATCGGCCGCGCCATGTGGGCGGGCGTCTTCACCAAGACCATCCCGTTCCTGCGCACGCCGAAGATGGCCGACAAGGCGGCCTGGACCCACGCCTTTTCCATGGCCCGCGACGAGACCGCCTTCATGCTGTCGCAATGGGGCTGCGCCGTGGCGATCCTGGTGGCCAAGGGCTGGAACGACCTCGACGCCCGGCTGTGGGCGCTGGTGCTGATCGTGCAGTCGATGCCCTATCTGGCGGCGCTGGTCACCGCGCTGATCTCGGCCCTGCCGACCGAGCGGCTGATGAACCGCCTGAACGGCAAGTCGAACACCCCCCTGCCCTCCGCCGCCGAATAGGATTCCTTGCATGTCCGTCGAAGATCGCGTCCGCGTCGAGAAGGTCGAAGTGCTGTCCGACAATTGGTATGTGCTCAGGAAGGCCACCTTCGATTGGCGCCGCAGCGACGGCAGCTGGCAGCGCCAGGAGCGCGAGGCCTATGACCGCGGCAATGGCGCTGCGATCCTGCTCTATGACGAGGAGCGGCGCACGGTGGTGCTGGTCAAGCAGTTCCGCTATCCGGTCTTCACCAATGGCTGGAAGGACCTGCTGATCGAGGTTCCCGCCGGCCTGCTCGACAACGCCGCCCCGGAGGAACGCATCCGCGCCGAGGCCGAGGAGGAGTCAGGCTTCCGGGTGCGCGACGTGCGCCGGGTGTTCGAGGCCTATATGAGCCCCGGCTCGGTGACCGAAAAGCTCTATTTCTTCGTCGGCCGCTATCGCCCCGAGGACCGCGTGGCCGAAGGCGGCGGTCTGCATGAGGATGGCGAGGACATCGTGATGATCGAACCGACCATCGACGAGGCCCTGGCCATGATCGAGCGCGGCGAAATCTGCGACGGCAAGACCATCATGCTGCTGCAATACGCCGCGCTGCACCTGTTCAGATAATCATCCCCGCCCCGGCGGCGATCGCCACCAGCAGAACCACCGGCACCCGCCAGACGGCGAGGCCGAGGAACAGCAGGGCCACGACCGAAAGATCGGCTGCGTTGGCGACCGAACTGGTAAACACCGGATTATAAAGGGCGGCCAGCAGCAGCCCGACCACGGCGGCGTTGACCCCTTCCAGCGCGCGCCGCACCGCCACCACCTGTTGCAGGCGGTGCCAATGGGGCAGCACGCCCAGCAGCATCAGCAGGGACGGCAGGAAGATCGCCGCCACGCCCAGAACGGCGCCAGGGTATCCATCGATCGCCCCGCCCAGATAGGCGGCGAAGGTAAAGAGCGGCCCCGGCACGGTCTGGGCCAGGGCATAGCCGGCCAGGAAACGATCATCGGCGATCCAGCCGGGCGGCACCAGGGCGTCGCGCAGCAGGGGCAGCACCACATGGCCGCCGCCGAATACCAGGGAACCGGCCCGGAAAAACCGGTCGAACAAGGCGACGACCCGGTCGCCGCTCAGTTCGGCGATCAACGGCAGGCCGAACAGCCCGAAGGCCAGCAGAATCAAGGCAGGCCAGGACAACCAGCCCGGCAGGCCTATGCCGCGTCCGTCCTCCGCTCTCGCCGCGTCATCGCGCCCCGGCAGGAACTGTCCGGCGATCACGCCCAACGCCATCGCGGCCAGTTGCCCGCCTGCTCCGGGCATCAGCAGGACGAGAACCAGCGCCGCCACCATTACGCTCTGGCGCCAGCGTTCGGCTGCCAGTTTGCGGCCCAGGGTCCACACCGCCTCGGCCACCACGGCGCAGGCCAGCAATTTCAACCCATGCACCCAGCCGCCGCCGAACAGATCGCGATGCGCACCCAGCTCCACTCCGCACCAGGCCATGACCAGGGCGGATGGCAAAGTGAAACCCAGCCACGCCGAGGCCGCGCCGGGCAGTCCGCCCTGTTTCAACCCGATGGACAGGCCAAGCTGGCTGCTGGTCGGGCCCGGCAGGAACTGGCACAGGGCCAGCAGGTCGGCGAAGGCGCCCTCGTCGAGCCAGCGCCTCTTCTCGACGAACTCCTTGCGGAAATAGCCGATATGCGCGACCGGGCCGCCGAAGCTGGTCAGGCCCAGCCGCAGGAAGGTGAAAAATATCTGCAAAGCCCGCATCGGTCGCCGCGTATTAATCTTTTATCCTTACTATCGATAGCATAGGTATTAGGTGGGTTCTCCCATCATCTCGTGTTTTTGGGGCAAATCGTTGCAAGCATCGTTGGTGCGTCCGTCCTGGCTGAATGCCGCTTTGTTCTCTCTCGCGCTGCTCGCCTCTCCCGAGGCCTGGGCGGTGGGCACGGCCGCGCCGCAGCCCGACGCGACCGCGTCCGAGATCCATCGCCGCCTGACCGAGGCCAGCGACGTCCTCAAGATCGACAATGAGGTGCTGGACGCCGACGCGCTGCGCCGCTTCTACGAGACGCGGCTCTACCGCCCGGCCTGGGGAACGCTGGCCGACCAGCTGCTGCCGATCCTGTCCGCCGCCGACCAGGAAGGCCTGCCGCTCTATCCGCTGCATCTGGGCGCCATCAATACCCGCCGCCAGGTTGCCGCCAACCCGCAGAAACTGGCCGAGACCGACCTTCTGCTGACCGACGGGCTGCTGCGTTATGCCAGTGCCATGCGCGGCCAGCGGGTCGATCCCGAGGACATCGAGGACGACTGGTTCCTCGAACTGCCGCAATTCAACCCGGTGATCTTCCTGAAGGATCATGTGGGCGACCTGCCCGCCGCGCTGCAAACCCTGGCGGCGCCCTATATGGGCTATCAGCTCTTGAAGACCAAGCTGGTCGAGCTGCGCCAGGTCGCCGCCGCCGGCGACTGGCCCAAGGTGACCGCCGGCCCGCCCTTGAAGCCCGACGCCGACGATCCGCGCATCGCCGAGGTGCGCCGCCGCCTGGCCGCCACCGGCGAGCTGCCGGCCGGGTCCGACACCGCCTCGACCGCCTATGACGCCACCCTGCTGGCCGCCGTGCAGCTGTTCCAGCGCCGCCATGGCCTGGCCGACGACGGCGCCCTGGGGCCGCGCACCATCGCCGCCATGAACGTTTCCGCCGCCGACCGCGCCCGCCAGATCGCCATCAATATGGAGCGCTGGCGCTGGCTGCCCGACCGATTGGAAAAGGATCATATCGTCGTCAATGTTCCGGCCGCCCAGATGGAGGTGGTCGAGAACGGGTCCGCCGTCTTGTCGATGAAAGTGGTGGTGGGCGATCCCGACCATCCGACCCCGGCGCTGCATGCGCGCATGACCTCCTTGGTGCTGAACCCGGTCTGGCGCGTTCCCGCCTCGATCGCCACCAACGAGATCCTGCCCAAGCTGAAGAAGAATGCCGGCTATCTGATCGCCAACGACCTCGAACTGGTCAGCCCCGACATCGCGCCGGGCAGTCCGGAAAGCCAGGGCGTCGGCATTCCCTGGACGACGATGAACTCGATGCCGTGGGCAGTGCGCCAGCGTGCGGGCTCGGACAATTCGCTGGGCCGCATCAAGTTCAACATCCCCAACAGCGACGACATCTATCTGCACGACACGCCGAACCGCAAGGCGTTCACCCGCAGCGACCGGGCGCTGTCGCATGGCTGCGTGCGCCTCGAACACCCCGACGAGCTGGCGCTTTACGTCCTGCGCGACAAGGATTGGTCGCGCGACAAGCTCGAGGAGGAGATCGGCAAGGGCGACACCCACACGGTGACTCTGCCAAAGACCCTGCCGGTCTGGCTGCTCTATTGGACCATGTGGGTCGACGCCGACGGCACCCTGCAGATCCGCGACGACATCTATGACCGCGACCTGCATCTGGCGGCCGCCTTGGCCAAGGCCAACCATGCGCCGCTGCTGCCCGACCATACCCAGAAACTTCTTCCCAAAACGGTCGTTTGTGACGGTTGTCGGGCGCCCTAAGACTGTGTTATCAAGGACACAGGATGAGGGAAATCGATGTGATCGATCGGGATAACCGATCAGAGGACGCATCGAGTCGCTTGGGGGATGATGATCGATGGTCGTGACGTTGTTCGGGATGCTCCGCCGATGCTGAGCAGACGAGGCTTCCTGATTCTCGGCGCCGCCGCCGGTTCTTCACCCCTCCTCCCAACCTCCCCCGCCGAAGCAGCCTTGCACGGCCATGTGGAACGCTCCGTCGCCCTCCACAACATCCATACCGGGGAAAGCCTCAAGGCCACCTATTGGGTGCAGGGCCATTACCAGCCGGCCGCGCTGAAGCAGGTGAACCACCTGCTGCGCGACCATCGCTCCGGCACGGTGCACAGCATGGATCCGCGGGTGATCGATTTGATCTGCTCGCTCCAGCACAAGATGGGCGCCAAGAAGCCGTTCCAGGTCATCTCCGGCTATCGCTCGCCGGGCACCAACGCCTTTCTGCACGACCACACCGACGGCGTGGCGCAGCACAGCCTGCACATGGAAGGCAAGGCGATCGACATCCGCCTGGAAGGCACCAGCGTCCACAATCTCGGCCGCGCCGCGCGCAGCTTGCGCGCCGGTGGCGTCGGGCAATATCCGGACTCAGGCTTCGTGCATGTGGATGTGGGTCGGGTGAGGCACTGGTAGACGGACTCTACAAGCGGTCTCGGGATTGATAGGGACCAAAGACTCTTAATATCCGGACGACCTCAATACCAGTGTCGAGTTCTTCGATTTCATAGATTACACGATGATCGGCTATGGGTACTTCCCGGATCCCTGGATGGACGCCGACAGGCCACCGAAGAGGATTCGCGGATAATTCTCCAATAGCCGCTTGGATCCGCCTCAGCTTTTCCCGAGCAACCGGCCCGGAGCCAGGTTGGCGCAGCCATCGTCGGACCTGCGCCAAATCTCTCAGCGCTTGCCGAGTCAGCTCGATTTCGTACGGCATATGAAATCAGGGGGTGTCTTTGCGAGGCGCCCGCAATTCGGGAATGGGCAAGTCTTCTTCCCCATCCAAGCCGGCAAGCCACGCCTTCACCTCGGCCTTATCCATTCTAAAACCTGAACGAACTTCCTCTCGCGCCTCTTCGATAAGTCTGCGCTCGATCTCGATTTGCACATCGGTCATGTGTGAACGTTTGGCTTGGATGGTCATGAAAACACCTTAGCACGAAACGGCCGAGCCTACTTCCCCAGCTTCAGCGGAATCCCGAAATAGTCTTGCGGCCTGACGAACACGCTTGGATCAGCTTTGACCCGGCGCAGGTTCGACAGCACCAGCTCCCCCGCCGTCGGCGAGCCTTGATAGGTCACCACGCCCGCCGCCTTGACCAGGATGCCATCGGCAGTGCGCCACAGATCACCGACAAAGGCGCCCTTATCGACGTGATAGCGGGTCACCGTTTCACCATTCAGCTTCTCGATCCCAGCCTCGCGTCCGTGCAACAGATCGGTGCCCAGCCCGCCCATCAGGCCGCTCATCATGGTGAAGCTGGTCGACATGTACCAGCGGCGCTCCGGCCACAGCATGGCGGCCTCGTCGATGTCCCGGCGTAGCAACAGCACCTGCTGGCCGCTGCCGGTCAGGAATTCCCAGCGCTCGCGGCCCGGCGCATGGATGACCTTGCCGTGGAAATGCTGACTGCCCGACGTCAGGGCGTAATCGGCCTGGTAATCGATCTTGGCATCAACCAGGTCCAGCGCGTTCATGGCGATGCTCATCTGGGCCGAGGCGACGCGTCCGGCCAAAGCGATCAGCAAAACCAGCAGAAGGCGAAAAAGCTGTCCCATGGTCAGCTGCCCGCCAGCATGGTTTCAAAGCGCGCGATCGTCTCAGACGAATCCCATGGCGCCTCGCCCTCGATGCGGGCGATCTCGCGGCCTTCGCGATCGATGATCAGGGTGGTTGGCAGCCCGCGCAGGCCGAGCGCCTTGGCGCTTTCATTGCCGGGATCGAGATATTTGGGCAGCGCCTTGACGCCGAGATCGTCATAGAACTTGTCGACCGGCTTGCGGCCGCCGAGATCGACCGACACCGGCACCACTGCCAGCCCCTTCTCCCCCAAAGCCGCCTGCAGACGATCGAATCGCGGGAATTCGGCACGGCACGGCGTGCACCAGGTGGCCCAGACGTCGAGCACCACCACCTTGCCCTTGAAATCCGCCAGGCTGAGCGTCTTGCCGTCCTGGTCGGTAAAGGTGAAAGGCGGCACCGGCTTGGGTGCCGCGGCGGCCCAAGTAACACTCCGGGTGCTGGCCGGCGGATTGACCGAGAAGCTGAGCCAGGCGGCTCCGCCGGCGACGGCCGCGGCGATGAAAATCCAGCGCCACGACAAGGAAAACGAGCTTTTCATAACCGTCAATTTACCGCCTGACGCGGAACCCGCGCAATCGCGTGTTTCACCTTCTCCTCCCGAAGGTATCCGCATAAATATGACGATATCTGGCCAGGTAAGACGCCATGGCGGAGGGATCGCCCTTGGGGCCGGTGTGGTAATAGCCCACGGCGCGGTCGAGGCTGCCGGTCTGCTGCCAGTGATAGCGCAGGATGGCCGAGGCCGCGTAAGCTCCGGCGCACCCGTCATCGCGCAGCAACGCATAGACCGAGGCTTGGCTGTGCAATCGCCAATAGCTGGTGAAGGTCGACAGCCAGGCGGTGTTGATCTGGAACGGCCCCAGATCCTCCGAGCGCACCGTCCCGTCCTTGCGCAGATTGGGCTTGGCCAGCCCGACCCAGCCGCCCTCCACGCGCAGCACCGAATAGAGACTTTCCGCCGGCACGGCATAGGATTGCGCGGCGGCCATCAGGCAGGCGGCCGTCAGGGGAACCAGCATGTCCAGCCGCCTTACCTAGCCATTGAAGACGAATTGGATCGCCACCGTGTCGGTACCGGGAGAACTGCAATTCTGAATGGCGTTGGTGTCGCTATCGGGAATGACGGTCGAAAGAGTTCCACCCCCGGCGCTCGTGGCGGTGACGGCATAGCCATATATCGGGCCGCCATTGAGCCCGCCGCCGGCGCCGAACGATTTGATGATCTGCTCGCAATCGCTTTCCGGAATGTTGTCGGCGATAACCGAGAAGGTACTGAGCGGTGA
>Ga0213872_10001528_pt1 | contig 14872 bp, 12 predicted proteins | sample VelepicomBERX_R2_FD_160071 | JGI IMG/M metagenome (GOLD analysis project Ga0213872, IMG submission 160071) | Rhizosphere microbial communities from Vellozia epidendroides in rupestrian grasslands, the National Park of Serra do Cipo, Brazil - RX_R2 | ecosystem: Host-associated > Plants > Roots >...
CGGCCGACATGATGTCGCGGCTCAAGGGCCGGCGCGTGCTGCTCGTCGAAGACACCGAGTTCAACCGCCAGGTCGCCAGCGAACTGCTCGGCGACATCGCCGGCATGCGCGTGAGCGTGGCCTGCGATGGCCGCGAGGCGCTGGCTCTGCTCGTGGGCGATGCGGGCTTCGACATCGTGCTGATGGATGTCCAGATGCCCGTTATGGACGGCTACGAGACGACGCGCCGCATCCGCGCCGAACCGCGCTATGCGCGCCTGCCCATCGTCGCGCTGACGGCCTCGGCGCTGCAGTCCGACCGCGAGGCCAGCCTTGCCGCCGGCATGAACGCCTTCATCCGCAAGCCCGTCGATCCGCCGCAGCTCTTCGAGCTGATCGCGCGCTGGCTGCCCGAGGCCGCGCCGGCACCGCGCGCCGAAGTCATCGACCTGGACCTCGGCCTGCGCAACTGCATGGGCCAGCAGCGGCTCTACCAGCGCCTGTTGCGCACCTTCGTCGATTGCCATGCGGGCGACGCCAGCAAGCTCGGCCGGCTGATCGACCTGGGCCAGCTCGACGCCGCGGCGCCGCTCGCGCATTCCATGAAATCGGTGGCCGGCACGCTCGGCGCCGAGCGGCTCGCGGAGCTTGCGGGGGCGCTCGAGGCAGCACTGCTGAGCAAGGACCACGACCGCATCGGCGACCTGCGGCGCGGCTTCACTGTCGAGCTCGAAGCGGCCATCGCGCAGGCGCAGCGCGCGCCCATCGCGGCCGAGCAGGGCTGACAGGGCGTGGACGTGACGCGGCGGCTGAGACAATCGCCGCCATGGGTGAATTCGATCTGATCTCGCGCTTCTTCGAGCGGCCGGCACAGGCCGCGCATGTCAGCGCTGGCGTGGACCTCGGCATCGGCGACGACTGCGCCGTGCTGCAGCCGCAGGCTGGCCATCAATGGCTGGTGTCCAGCGACATGCTCGTCGAGGGCCGCCACTTCCTCTCGACCGTCGACCCGGCGCGCCTGGGCCACAAGGCGCTCGCCGTCAATCTCTCCGACCTCGCCGCCTGCGGCGCCACGCCGCGCGCCTTCACGCTCGCGCTGGCGCTGCCGCGCGCCGACGCGAGCTGGCTCGAAGGCTTTGCGCGCGGCCTGTTTGCGCTGGCCGACGAGCACGGCATCGCCCTCGTCGGCGGCGACACCACGCAGGGCCCGCTGAACCTGTGCATCACCGTCATGGGCGAAGTCCCGCAGGGCCAGGCGCTGCTGCGCTCGGGCGCACGCGCCGGCGACGACGTCTACGTCTCTGGCACGCCCGGCGACGCGCGCCTCGCGCTCGAAGTCTTCCGCGGCACGCTCTCGCTGTCGGGCGAGGAGTTCGAAACCGTGCGCCGCGCCATGGAATGCCCGACACCGCGTGTGGCGCTGGGCATCGCGCTGCGCGGCATTGCGACCAGCGCCATCGACGTGTCCGACGGCCTGATCGGCGACCTCGGCCACGTGCTGCGGCGCTCACGCGTCGGCGCCACGCTCGATGCCGACGCGCTGCCCGCCAGCGCCGTCCTCGCCGCGCAGCCGGCCGAGCGCCGTCGCGAGATGGGCCTGGCCGGCGGCGATGACTACGAACTCGTCTTCACTGCCCCGCCGGCCGCGCGCGAGCGCGTTGCGCAGGCTGCGGCGGCCAGTGGCACGCGGGTCACGCGCATCGGTGCCATCGAGGCGGAGACGGGCTTGCGCCTGGTCGATGCTGCAGGCGCGCCGCTCGGCGTGCGCTACGCCTCCTTCGACCACTTCAAGTCATGATGAACAACGCACCTCGACGCGCCACACTGGGCCTGATGCTGCGCCACCCGGCGCACTGGATCGCACTGGGCTTCGGCAGCGGCCTCGCGTCCAAGGCGCCGGGCACCTTCGGCACGCTCTGGGCCTGGGCCGTGTACGCCGTGCTGACGCGTTATGTCGGCGTCATCCCCTGGGGGCCGGTGATCGTCGTCGGCACGCTGGTCGGCTGGTGGGCCTGCACGGTGACGGCGCGCGCCATGAACACGCCAGACCCGGGCGCGGTCGTCTGGGACGAAGTCGTCGCGTTCTGGCTTGTGCTGTGGCTGGCCGCGCCCTCGGCGAGTGGCACGGGCTGGGTGTGGCAACTGCTGGCCTTTGGCCTGTTCCGACTCTTCGACGCGGCCAAACCCGGGCCGGTGCGCTGGGCAGACCAGCTCTTCAAGGCGGAGCGTGGCGCGCCCATCGGTTGGGCGCAGGGGTTCGGAATCCTGTTCGACGACTTCGTCGCGGCGGGATGTGCGCTGGTGTGCCTGGCGCTCGGGCACCTGGCCTGGCCGGCGATGGCGGCGAGGTTCTGACAGCCGCTCCGCCGCTCAGCCATTCGGCAGCAGGATGATCTTGCCCTGCACGCCACCGACCTCGAGGCGCTCGTGCGCCCGTGCGACACCGTCGAACCCAATGCGCTCGGCAATGCGCGGCCGGATCTCGCTGCGGCGCAGGAGTGCCAGCAATTCGGCCAGATCGGCGAGAAACCAGTCCGGCCTTTTGCGGCGCTTCGTCGTGATGGAGTAGAAGCTCGTGGGCCGATCGCCCGCCAAATGGTTCCACGCCCACAGCCTGGCAAACCACCAGCCCACGCGCACGAACGGAATCCCCTTCTGAATTGCCGCCGACACACCGAACGTCGCCAGGTGACCGTGTGGACCGACGCCGCGCCACGCGCGCGTAAAGCCTTGCTCGCCGATGCCGTCGAAGACCACGTCGAAGCCCTCGGGCATCTTCAAATCTCCGTTCCACTCGACCGGTCGCAACAACTCTCGCGCCTTCGCGCATCTCAAACATCGCACCGGCACGTAGCGCGCTGTAATCGACTTGCGGGTGATAAACCAGTTCGAACTCGACCATCGCTTCGTCGCCTGGAGCTACCGGCCCAGAACAACGCGTAGCGGTAACCCCGAGATATTCGCCCTCTGGTGGAACAACGAAGTGAGGACGATAACCCTCAGTGAAGGGCGCATGCCCCTCGCGGCCGGCCGCTCCTGGCCGTGACTGTAGATTCGCCGGATGTGCGAAGAGCGAACCCATGTCGACGACGCACGGATCGGGAATGGCTGACGACCCAATCGTCGCAGTCTGTCTGCGCAAATCGTCATGGGCGTTCTTTTTCGAGTGAGATATTGGTGATCAGTCCATGCGCACCCGATACCAACACATACGAGAATTCCCCGGGCGCCTCGGGCATAAAAGTCTCGAAGACGAGCGCAGACCTCGCTTCAGGATCGTTTCCACTCGCCGTGCAATTCTCATAGACCGGGGCTTCATTGACGCCCAGCACTTGCCGCTGACGGTCACCGATGATCTGAAACGACATCCTCTCGGACGCGAAGTATTGCTTGTAGGGGCGCCCAGTGGAAAGCGCCTTCCGATATGCGAGATATGCCGCTCGAAGTTTTGGGGCGCAGCCCTTCTGGCCTGCTTTTTGGCTAGGCGCTATCTGCTCATCCGCCTGGCTCGCGCTGGCACTAGCGTCCTGTGCCAATGCCAGCGGCGGTAACAAAACCGCGACAACGGTCGCTGCGACGAAACGCTGCAAGCTGAGCACGTCATTCATATCGGGTAGCCTACTTGGAAGCGGTCGTCGATCAATGTCGGCTCATGGCCGTTTGCGTCATCCCGCCGCCCCCATCACCAAGCGCGGCCAACGCTCCCTGAACCGCTTTGCCTGAATGCGTCGTTCGAACTCGGCCGCGCTGGCCCTCGCGGCGTTATGCCGGACGCGCATCTCGAAAAGATCCTCCAGCCCGTGCGGGGCGACAACGCCGATTGATTCGTCTTCGGCCAGATAAACGCCAACGCAGGTCGCAAACTCCGGCCAGGTGGAGATGCCATGCGCCAGCGATTCGAGCGGCGCCACCTCCTGCTGCAGCGCACGCGCGAACCAACGATGGACGTGCGCCTGGTTCGTGACTTCCCATTCGACACCGGGCATCAACGATCGAAGGCGAGCTTCGAGTTCCGCATCTCGTTCCGGCGCCGACTCCGCGTCGAAATAGACCACGTCGACATCCGAAGCGATGCCGCTGCTGCGCCCATGCAAGCTGTCCCACACCAGATTCCTGACCGCGCCGGCACCCACGCACCATGAGCCCATGCCCAGGCTGCGCACGCAACGCAGGATCGCCATCAGCTCGGGCGAAGAAGCGACGATCTGGACAAGCGCCTTCGCGTGCGGGAGCTCGATGGCTTTCATGTCGATGGTGGCGCGGGCTCGTCTCGAAAACGGGCTGCCCAGCCCTCAGCGGGCCTGCAGCCCGCCAAGCACCGTGTCCGTCGAGACTTCGCCAAGCTCGGGCAGGCGCCACTCGTCCAGCCAGTTCACGAACTGCTCGTAGGGCATGGGCTTGCCCATGAAGTAGCCCTGGCCCTCGTTGCAGCCGAGCGCGGCGAGCAGCTTCCAGGCCTTGGCCGTTTCGACGCCTTCGGCCACGACGGTCAGGCCGAGGTTGTGCGCGAGCTCGATGGTGGAGCGCACGATCTTGGCATCGTCGAGGTCGCTCTGCATGTTCAGCACGAAGCTCTTGTCGATCTTGAGTTCGTTGACGGGCAGACGCTTCAAGTAGGCGAGCGACGAATAGCCGGTGCCGAAGTCGTCGATCGAGAGCTTGAAGCCCATGCCGCTGAGCAGGTCCAGCGTGACGAGCGCGCGCTGTGGATCGTCCATGATGGCGCTCTCGGTGATCTCGAGGCACAGCGCCGCGGGCTCGACGCGCTCGCGTTCGATCAGCGCGCCGATCTTGGCGGGGAGTTCCTGGTCGAGCAGGTCGCGCGTCGAGAGGTTGACCGAGATGCGCAGGTGCACGCCCTGATCGGCCATCGCGCGCCAGGCGCGCGCCGAGGCGCCGAGCACCCAGGCGCTGAGGTTGCGGATGAAGCCGGTCCGCTCGGCGAAGGGGATGAACTGCATCGGCGGCACGAGGCCGCGTTGCGGATGCTGCCAGCGCACCAGGGCCTCGGCGCCGACGACGGCGCCGCTGGCGAAGTCGATCTTGGGCTGGAGGTACAGGCGCAGCTCGTCGTTCTCGATCGCGTGGCGCAGCTCCGACAGCATCGACAGCGACTCCTGGCTGTCCGTGTCAAGTTCCGCTGTGTAGACGAGGCTGCCGCACTGGCGCTGCTTGGCGACGTACATGGCCAGCTCGGCGCGTTCGAGCAGCTGCACCGCGTCGTTGCCATGCTGCGGGTGCAGCGCGATGCCGATGCCGGCCGATACGTCGACGGTGTGCACGTCCATGCGCAGCGGGTGCTGGAAGTCGAGCTGGATGTCCTGCGCCAGGCGCAGGGCTGCGGCTTCGTCGGCGTTCTCGAGCATGAGCACGAACTCGTCGCCGGCCAGGCGCGCGAGCAGGACGCGGCGCGTCTGGCTGAGCAGGCGCAGGCGCTCGGCCACGCCGACGAGCAGCTGGTCGCCGAACTCCTGGCCCAGCACGTCGTTGACGTGCTTGAAGCGGTCCAGGTCCAGCATGAGCACGGCGAGCGGGCGGCCCTGGAGCAGTTGTTCTTCGAGCCGTGTGCGGAACTGCGCGCGGTTGGGTAGGCCGGTGAGCTCGTCCCAATAGGCGAGCCGGTCGACCTTGGCGATCTGGCTGCGGATGCCCTGGCGCATGGCTTCGAAGGCGACGGCGAGGTCGCCGATCTCGTCGGCCGAGGCGCGCGCGATCGGCTCGGCGTAGTCGCCGCGGCCGAGGCGTTCGGCCGAGCTGCGCAAGGCCTTGAGCGGCCCGCTGATGCGCCGCGCGAACAGCACCGACATCAGCGCGAAGACGATGGCGCCGACGATGGTCAGCGCCAGCAGGATCAGCTGCAGGTTCGCGAAGGGCGCCACGGCCGCGTCGTAGGAGCGCAGCAGCACGATGCCGAGCGGCGGCGCGTCGCTGGCCTTGCCTTGCGAGAGGCCGAGCAAGCGGCCGCGCCAGCGCTCCCCGCCGGCTTCGGCGGCGAAGGGATCGTGGTCGGCCGGCGCCTGGCGGGCCAGCGGCGCGGCCATGTCGACATCCGTCAGGCTGCTGAACAGCGGAACCCAGCGGTCTGCCTCGCGCCGCACGACGATGCCCTGGAGCTCGGACAGGCCCTTGAGGTCCTGCAGCGCATCGCCGGTGAGCGCGAAGCCCATCAGAATCCAGCCGACCGGCGCCGGCGTGCGCACGGGCACGACGACGACCTGGTAGACGCGGCCGTCGAGCTGGGCGACCTGCAGCCCTTCGTCGCCCGCGGCCTTGCCCGCCACGCCGCCGATCTGGCGCTTGAGTTCGCCGGCAAAGCCGCTCGCGTCCGCGCGCGTGGCGGCGACGAGCTTGAGGTTGTTGTCGAAGTAGGCAACGACGCTGGCGCCGATGCGGTCGCCCTGGTTGCGCAGCGCGTCGGCGATGGTCTCGACCGTGCCGGCCTCGGCCAGCGGCAGGCCGATCGCCTGCTTGAAGCCGTAGTCCTGGGCGAGCAGTTGCGCGGCGTCGGCGCGCTTCTCGGCCTGTTGTTCGAGCAGGCGGCGCAGCACGCCCTCGCCGGTCTTGAGCTCGGCGGTGATGGAGGTCTCGGCGTTGTGCGCGATGACGCTGCGGATGGCGAGGAAGCTGCAGAGCTGGACGACCAGCAGCAGGCTCAGGAACAGCGCGACGATGCGCGCTTCGAGCCGGCGAGGCGTGGCCCGCTTCATTCGGCGATGGTGAGCAGGGTGGTGCCGGCGCTCTCGCCGACGTTGAGCGGCTGGCTCTGCAGCGCCGCGCCCTTCATCTGCTCATGCCAGTACTCGAGCACGTGCTCGCCGGCGGGCAGGTCCAGGTGCGCCGTGCCGCTGGCATCGGTCGTGGCGAACAGCGGCGTGTCGACGACGACGATGTTGGCGTGCATGCGGTCGTGGATGTTGCAGGCCAGCGCCGCCACGCCGGGCTTGTCGAAGACCTGCGGGGCGCTGGACGTGCCGGAATAGAGCTTGAGCTCGAAGACCTTGATCGGCGAGAAGGAGTAGACCTGATGGCGCACCGAGTCGCGGTTCGGAAAGCTCACCTCGGTGCCGGTCTGCACGACCAGCAGCTGCGGCGTGAACTGCCGGTTGAACTGGCCCATCTCGGCCTTGGCGGTCGTCGTCCTGGCGGGCTTGCCGCGCACCAGCACCGCGACCACGGCATCGGCCAGCGGGTGGCCGGTGGCGTCGCGCACCTGCACGGTCCAGGGCACGGCCAGCGCGGCGTTGGCGCAAAGGCCCAGCAGGGCCAGGGCCAGCAGTCTCGTGCCGCGCCGCAACAGTTCCGACATCGTGCGTTTCCTCCGTGCGCCGAGCGGTTTCAGGAAGCCGTGACGATATCGCGTTTCATCGGCGCGAGCAGTTCGAGCAGGTCGTTCTTGGCGCCCGGCGCCACCTGGGCGGCGTCGAGTTCCTCGCGCAGGATGTCGACCAGGGCGTCGAACTCGGATGGGCGGATGTGCAGGTCATGGTGGGACTTGGCCATGGTCTCGCCCTCGTATTGGCAGCCGCCGCCGCTGATGGCGCAGATCTGCTGCGTGATGCTGGCCTCGACCGTGGCGAGCTTGATGCCGTCGAAACTGCGCTGCGTGCGCGGGTCGTGGGCGGCGCGGTCGATCGTGCGCTGGACCACCACCGACACCACGGGCTGCCCGCCCAACCGTGCGTAGAGACTGCCCTCCGGCGGGCTGGCGCAGGCGGCCAGCGCGAGGCAAGTTGCCAACGGCGTGATGCGGAATAGTTGCCAGTTCATCGGTGCCTGTCGTACGGTCGTTGAGATGGCGTGCCCGGACGCGGGTTCGCAGCCCCAGAATCGCTGCGTGGCCGGGCCGTTTGCGCGCCACTGTATCGCCTGCGCCGACGCTCCACGACAACAAGGCCTGCCATGAAGTGCAAAACAACACCGGTCTCGCTGCTTCTCGTCGCCGCGGCGGCTGCGCTGTCGGCCCTGGCGGCTGCGCCGGCCCGCGCGGGTGACCGCGTGCTGGCGTCCTCGGGCGTCAGCGAGGTCGAGGGCGCCGCCGGCGGCGGGCTCACGCCCTGGGCCGTGATCGCCGGCGAAGGCAGCCGCGACCAGGTCGGCGCCTCGGTCTTCGCTACCGGCGTGCACACGCGCGGCGGCTACGCGCTCGACGCGCAGGGCGTGGCGCTGGGGCTTTACGACACCGTCGAGCTCTCGGCCGCGCAGTGGCGTTTCGGGCTCTCGGACACCGTGCCCGGCGTGAGCCTGCACATGCAGAGCTTCGGCCTCAAGTGGCGTGTCTGCGGCGACGCCGTCTTCGACGCCGATCGCTGGCAGCCGCAGGTCGCGATCGGCCTGCAGTACAAGCGCGACCGCGACGGCGCCGTGCCGCAGCTGCTCGGCGCGCGCCGGCTCAGCGATGTCGAGCCCTACGTGGCCATGACCAAGCTCTGGTTCGGCGCCGCCGGCGGCTACAACCTGCTCACCAACCTGACGCTGCGCGCCACGCGCGCCAACCAGATGGGCCTGCTCGGCTTTGGCGGCGACCGCGGCGACAGCCGCCATCTCGAGCCCGAGGCCTCGATCGCCGTGCTGCCGCGCGACAGTCTCGCCGTCGGCGTCGAATGGCGCGACAAGCCCAGCCAGCTCAGCGCCGCGCCCGAGACGCGCGCCGCCGACGTCTTCGTTGCGTGGTGGCCGATGCGCCACCTCAGCATCACGGCGGCCTGGCTGGACCTCGGGCAGATCGCCAACAAGACGGCGCAGCGCAGCAGCTACATCTCGGTGCAGGCGCAGTTCTAGACTCCGGTCGTCAACTGAGGAGACGCGCCATGCTGTTTGCCGACGAACATGAACTGATCCAGCGCATCGCCGTTGCGCTGATTCGCCGCAAGGAGCGGCTGGGCACGGCCGAGTCCTGCACCGGCGGCATGATCGCCGCGGCCTGCACCGAGCTGGCCGGCTCCAGCCAGTGGTTCGAGCGCGGCGTGGTCAGCTACAGCAACCAGGCCAAGACCGAGTTGCTGGGCGTGCCGCCAGGCCTGATCGAAACCTGTGGCTCGGTCAGCGAGGATGTGGCCCGGCACATGGCGCGCGGCCTGCTCGCGCATGCGCCGGTGGACTGGGCGGTCGCCGTCACGGGCATTGCCGGCCCGACCGGCGGGAGCGACGCCAAGCCGGTCGGCACCGTCTGGCTGGCGCTGGCGCACGACGGCCGCGTGCTGCGCGCCTGGCAGGAGCACTTCGCGGGCGATCGCCATGCGGTGCGCGCTGCCACGGTGCGCGTGGCGCTCGAAGCGCTGTGCGATGCCGTCGAGGATCGCGACGCCTGAGCGCTGCGCCACGCGCCCGGCGGAAGCTGGGTAACTACCCGAAGAGGGGCTGGCGGCCGTCACCAACAATGCGGGCATGCAGAACCAACTTCCCCTCGCGCGTGCCGCTCTTTCATGGGCTGTGCTGCTCTGCGCGGCGGCGGCTTCGGCCGCCGACATCACGCTCGAACGCATCGTCTCCGACCCGCCGCTGGCCGGCGGCCTGCCGCGCAGCGTCGAGTTCTCGACGGGCGGCACCTGGGTCAGCGAACTGCGCCCCGCCGAAGCCGACAGCAAGCAGCTCGAGCTCTGGGCGCGGCCCGTCGCGGGCGGGCCGGCGCGCCGGCTGGCTTCGGCCAGCGAGCTGCTGGCCGGCCGCACGGAGTCGCTGACCGAAGCCGAGCGCATGGCGCTCGAACGCAAGCGCATCGGCGAGCGCGGCATCACCGGCTACCAGTGGTGCGGCCAGGGCGACGACGCGCTGCTGTTCCCGCTCTCGGGCGACCTCTATCTCGCGCGCCTCGGCAAGAGCGTGCAGCGCCTGACCGACGACCCGCAGGTGCCCGAGCAGGACCCGGCCTGCTCGCCGGACGGCCACAGCGTGGCCTATGTGAAGAACGGCAATCTCTGGGTGCAGTCGCTCGACGCCGTCGATGCGGCCGCTGCCGCGCCACGCCAGCTCACGCAGGACGGCGGTGCCGCCAATGTCTTCTGGGGCCTGGCGGAATTTGCCGCGGCCGAAGAGCTGGCGCGCGAGCGCGGCTTCTGGTGGTCGCCCGACGGCAAGAGCGTGCTCGTGCTGCGCGTCGACGAAAGTCCGGTGCCGCTCAAGACGCGCGCCCAGATCTTTGCCGACGGTACCGAGATGGTCCAGCAGCGCTACCCCGGCGCCGGCTCGGCCAACGCGCGCGTGACGGCCTGGCGCATCGACCTGGCCACCGGCCAGCGCACGGCGCTGCCGCTGCCGGGCGAGGCCGAATACATCTCGCGCGCCGGCTGGTTCGCCGACGGCACGCCGTGGCTGCAGTGGCTCACGCGCGACCAGAAGCGCATGGTCGTGACCGAGTTCGCCGCCAGTACCGGCGCGGCGCGCGACGTGATCGACGAACACGATGCCGCCTGGGTCGAAGTCCATCAGGACCTCGCCGAGCTCAAGGTCCTGACGCTGTCGGGCAAGCGGGCGCTGCTGTGGAGCAGCGAGGTCTCGGGCCGGCGCCAGCTCCAGCTCGTGGACCGCGTCAGCGGCGAGCGCCGTGCGCTCACGCACGAACCCGAGCCGGTGGCGCATGTCATCTGCAACGACGGGCAGCAGGTCGTGTACGCCGCCGCGCGCGAACGTGGCCGGGCGCGCGAGCTCTTCGTCGTCGGCCTCGATGGCCAGGCGCGCGCGCTCGCGGGCGAGCAGCCGCATGAATGGCGCGACGCCGTCGGCGATGGCGCCTGCCGCCGACTGATCGTGACGCGCTCGGCCTGGGCCGTGCCGCCGCAGCTCTCGCTGCGTGCGGTGGATGGCGATGCGGTCACCGCGCTGCCGGGCCGCGCGCCCGACCCGCTGCTGGCGCAGATCGCGCCGGTGCCGCAGGTGCTCGACGTGATCTCGGCCGACGGCCACACGCCGCTCAACGCCTTCTACTTCATGCCCCTCGACGGCCGGCCCGGCCCGCACGCGGTGCTGACGCTGGCCTACGGCGGGCCTGGCGCCGAGACGGTGCGCTACGCCTGGAGCCGCGACGCGGCGCACATTGCGCATTGGCAGCGCGAGGGCTATGGCGTTTTCATGATCGACACGCGCGGCATGACCGGCCGCGACCGCGCCATCACGCGGGCGCACGACCATGCCTTCGGCGATATCGAGGTGGCGGACCTGTTCGCCGCGGTGCGCCAGCTGCCGCAGCTCGTCAGCGGCGTCGACGCCGGGCGCATCGGGTTCTTCGGCTGGTCCTACGGCGGCTTCCTGGCGGCGCGCTCGATGCTCGACAAGGACACGCCCTTTGCCGCGGCCATGGCGGTCGCGCCGCCGACGGACTGGACGCTCTACGACACCGCGTACACCGAGCGCTATCTCGGCCTGCCCGACGAGGGCCGTGCGCCGGCTTATGCCAAGGCCAACCTCGTCTCGCGTGCGGCGCTGCTCGACAAGCCGCTATTGATCGTCCATGGCACGGCGGATGACAACGTGCTGTTCGAGAACTCGCTGCGGCTGATCCAGGCGCTGCAGGATCAGGGCAAGCTGTTTCAGCTCGACATCTTTCCGGGGCTGGCGCATGGGCTGAACGGGAGTCGCAATGCGCAGTTGCATTTGTGGCGGACGTTCGATGATTTCTTTGCGAGGAACTTGAAGCCCTGATGGTCTGTGGGTTTGTGCCGCTCACGCGGCCGGGGTTGGGTGTCCTGCGGTGCAGCCCGCGGGACTCGCCCCGCCTGGCGACTCCCTTCTTTTGCTCGTGCAAAAGAAGGAAGCAAGAAAACACGTCTTAATCCGCATTCCACTGCGGCATGCGCTCACGCTCTCGCGTTCGAAACGGCGTACTTCCACCGCCACCACTGTGCTTCATCGACGGGTACCGCCTTGCGTCGCTCGGCGTGGTCGCCTCGACTCCACGCTTGGACTGAGTTCATGTCAAAAGTCGGCGGTGCTTCCGCACGCGCCACTCCTTGCACAGGCGGTGTGGAGTCGAGGCGTACCCGCCGAGCGACGCAAGGTTTGGCCTATGAGTGGCAGCCAGTGGTGGCGGTGAAAGTAGCAGAGGCCGAGCGCGAGAGCGCGAGCACTGATCTCGGTGAAATGCGGTTGAACGTGTTTTCTTGCCTCCTTCTTTTGCACGAGCAAAAGAAGGAGGTCGCCAAGGGGGGCGAGACCCCCGGGCTGCACCGCAGTGCGACCAGCCTAGCCGCGCGAGCGGCACAAAAAATCAGCGAATCGGCTCATCCAACAACATCTCCCGCACAAAGCGCGGCGGCGGCGCCCCATACGACAGCTCCGCATCGTGATACGCCTGCAGCTTGAACCGCGACCCCCACGCCTGCTCAACGGCGTGCCGCATATCCAGCTGCTCCTGCACACCGACGAAGTAAGTCGGTAGTTGCGCAGACGTGAGCTCAGCCCGGACCCACTTGCCCGCCGCCTCACGCTCCTGCTGGAAAGTCTGCTTGACCATGAAGTCCATGGCCTGTTCGCGCGTCCAGCCGTCGACCTGCACGCCCTGGTCCAGGATGGAGTTGCCGATGGTGCGCAGGTAGAACTTCAGCTGCACGAGCTCGAACAGCGGATCGTGGTCGAGGTAGCCTTCCTCGCGCATCGTGCGTTCCATGTACACCGCCCAGCCTTCGGCGAACAGGCCCGAGCGCAGCACGGCGCGCAGCGTCGACGGCGACTTGGCCGAATGCGCGCCTTCGAGGTAGTGGCCCGGCATGCCTTCGTGGATGCTGAGCAGCTGCAGCATGCGGCTGTTGTACTCGCGCAGGTAGGAGTCGACCTGCTCCTGCGTCCAGCTCTTGGGGATGGGCGAGATGGCGTAGTAGGTCGGCTGGTCCTTGTCGAGCGGGCCGGGCGAATCGCAGTAGGCCGCGGCCACGCCCTGCTGGAACTCGGGCATCTCGATGATGTGCACCGGCGTGTCCGGCACGGTGACGATGTGATGGTCGATGACGAACTGGCGCGCCTGCTGCAGGTCGGCGGTGGCGTCGGCGACGACGTGGTCGCGCGCCGGGCGTTCGGCGTAGGCGAGGTTGAGAGCGGCTTCGATGGCGGCTTGCTGCTGCTCGGGCGTCGGCTGCTCGGGCAGTTGGTCGGCAGGCAGGCGGTCCTTCAGCAGGCCGCGAGCAACGACATACATCCGCGCGCGCACGGTCTTGAGTTCGGACGCGGCGCGCTCCTTGATCTCCTCGCGCGAGAGCGAGGACATCAGCGCGAACTGCAGCTTCTGGTCGTAGAGCTTGGCACCCAGGCGGAAGTCGCCTTGCGCCGCGGGCACGAGCGTCTTGTCGAGCCAGGCCTGGCGCGCGTCGACGGCGGCGTCGAAGGTCTTGATCGCCGCCTCCAGGCGCGTGCGGTCGGCGCCCTGCAGGGCGTCGAGGTGCGGCGTGATGAACTGGTCGACGATCTGCTTGAGTCCGCCGTTCTGCTGCGCCACGGTCTCGGCAAAGACCTTGGGCACGAGCGCCGGATCGAGGTTGGCGCGCTCCTGCGCGAAGAGCGCGGGCATGCGCTCCATGCGCGCCGCGGCGGCGCGCAGGCGCACCGGCAGCGGCGCGTAGTCGCGCGCCATCAGGTTGTAGATCGCGTTGCCGGCGAGCTGACCGTAGACCTGCGGGTCGCGCGCCCAGTCGCGGTAGACCTCGGCGTTCCAGATGTTCTGGCGCAGCTGGTTGCGCAGGATGGCGGCGTCGATCTGGTTCTCGCGCGAGAGCTTGGCCACCCGGATGCGATCGAGCTGCACGAGCATCGCCTTGTCGGCGGCGAGGCTGCGCGCGCGACCCACCGCGCTGTAGTCGTCGAGCTCGCCGTCGCGGGTGTGCATGCCGACGAAGGTGGCGAAGCTCGGGCTGGCCTTGAACCAGGCGTCGAGGGCGCGCTGCGACAGCGCGGCGAACTGCGCGTCGGGCGTGGTCGCGGCGGCCTTGAGGGGTGTGGCGGCCGGCGCGCTGGCCGGCGTGTCGGCCAGGCTGGGCAGGGCGAATACGGCACCGATGGCGGCGGCCAGCAGCAACGGTTTGAATTTCATGGGGTCTCCTCGGGTCGTTTCGGATGCGGGACGCAACAACGGGCCGGATTGTGGTGCCGGCTCAGGCGCGGTCCCGAAGGTAACGGGCCACGCCCTCGCCGCAGGCCAGGCCGCTGGCCATGCAGGCGGTGAGCAGGTAGCCGCCCGTGGGCGCTTCCCAGTCGAGCATCTCGCCGGCGCAGAAGATGCCGGGCAGGCCGCGCAGCATCAGCCGCTCGTCGAGCGCGTCGAAGCGTACGCCGCCGGCCGTGCTGATCGCCTCGGCTACGGGCCGCGCGCGCACCAGCGTGAGCGGCAGGTGCTTGAGGGCGTCGGCAAGCCGCGCGGTGTCCTGGTACTCGGCCTTGCTCAATACCTCGTGCAGCAGGCCGGCCTTGAGGCCTTCGATGCCGAGGCGCGATTTCAGGTGCGTGGACATCGAGCGCGAGCCGCGACCGCGCGCGACTTCCGCGCTGACGAAGGCGGCGTCACGATCGGGCAGCAGGTCGAGCTCGATGCGGCATTGCCCGTGGCGCTCGATCTCGTCACGGATCAGGCTCGACGCCGCATAGACGAGCGAGCCCTCGATGCCGGTTGCCGTGATGACGAACTCGCCCTTGCGGTGGAAGCCCGTGCCCGGCACGTCGAGCGCGACCGGCTTGACCGGCAGGCCGGCGAAGCGCTCGGTGAACAGCGGCGTCCAGCCAGCCACGTCGAAGCCGCAATTGGCGGGCTTGAGCGGCGCGAGGTCGATGCCGCGCTGCTGCAGCAGCGGTGCCCAGGCGCCGTCGGAGCCGAGCTGCGGCCAGGACGCCCCGCCGAGCGCCAGCACGGTGGCCTGCGCAGTCAGTGTGAATTCGCCGTCAGCGCCTTGCAGCCGCAGTGCGCCGTCGGCCGTCCAGC
>Ga0213872_10001529_pt1 | contig 14872 bp, 11 predicted proteins | sample VelepicomBERX_R2_FD_160071 | JGI IMG/M metagenome (GOLD analysis project Ga0213872, IMG submission 160071) | Rhizosphere microbial communities from Vellozia epidendroides in rupestrian grasslands, the National Park of Serra do Cipo, Brazil - RX_R2 | ecosystem: Host-associated > Plants > Roots >...
TCTCCGGCCGCAACGCCTTCCGCACACGTCTGGACGAACTGGGTATCCTGCCCGACAGCGAAGAAGCGCTGAACGCCGCCTTCGCCCGCTTCAAGGACCTGGCCGACAAGAAGCGCGAGATTTTCGATGAAGACCTGCGCGCCTTGGTGGTGGAAGACCACTCTCACTTCGACGAAGAGCGCTACAAGCTGGTGTCACTCAAGGCCGTGTCGGAAACGGGCGAGTTGCCCGTGGCGCAGCTGGTGATCAACGACAACGGCGCGGAGAAGCACGTACAAGCGCAGGGTTCCGGCCCCGTTGATGCCACCTTCAAGGCCATCGAACTGGTCGCTCTGAGCCGCGCTGACCTGCAGCTGTATTCGGTGAATGCAGTCACCATGGGCACGGATAGCCAGGGTGAAGTAACGGTGCGTCTGGCGCGCGATGGCCGCGTGGTGAATGGTCAGGGCGCCGACACGGATATCATCGTCGCATCGGCCAAGGCCTACTTGTCGGCCCTGAACCGACTGGTGGACGAGCGCGAACGGGCCCATCCGCAGGCTTGACGCGTACGAACGACTGCACGGTCACCCGTAGCAAAGAAAACGCCCGACAATGTCGGGCGTTTTCTTTGGGTCATGGCTGAGGATACTCCGGCCGTAGCGGGAAGGCGGCGCTATAAGAAAGGCCGCCTGTTTTCCGGGCGGCCCTACCGAACAAACTACTGACGGTACAGAATTACTTGGTGTCGAAGCAGCTGCCGTCGAAACCGAACGGGCTTGCCGGCACCGGACTCACCGCGGACGAGCTGGAATAGGTCGTCGCTGTCTTCACCTCGTTCAGGCAATAGCCGAACGAGGAGTTATGCTGCACGCATGGGTTCAGCGAGTCGGTCAGCGTGTTGCTCGGAGCCGGCTGCGCAATCACCGTCAAGGACGTGGTGGTGCTTGTCGTGGTGGTGGTGACCGGTGACGGCGAATGCTGGTCGAGCCCGCCCTTCACCCAGTTCGCAGCGTCGGTAATGTCGCACGAGGCGGCGAAATTATAGAGCTGCGTCGGATCGGTACACGCCGGTGTCGGGGTCACGGAATAGTACGACGACGTCGCTACCGCGGTCTTCGTCAGCGTGTATTCGAGGACCGACGCCGTGGCTGCGGGCGGGAACTGATTGATGTTGCCGAAATCGGACGTCGTACCCACCAAAGGGTAGTTCTGGATGGACGCCTGACCTTCGGTTCCGCCCACCTGCACGGTCGCCCGGATGTCGGCGTTGACCCAGTACGCGTATTCCTTCGGCCAAATCAACGTTGCCGTCGCAAGGCCTGAGGCATCCGTCGTGGCAGAGGGCGTGATACTTGCCACATTGCCCGGGGTCAGCTGACCGGCACCGTTGACGTCTTCACCCGGATCGAGAATGCCGTTTTGATTGGTATCCGTGCTTGCGCAGACCGTAGACGGCTGCGCGACCCAGGCGGTCGGCGTCGCGATCAAGATACCCTTGCCGTACGTCCTGGGCACCCACTTAAACTGTACGGTGGCATTTTGCACCGGGTTGCCGGCCGCGTCGGTAACGACCACGGTGAACACTTCGCCATAGGTATTGCTCGTCGGCGAAGTAAGCGTGTTCGAAGCACCCATACGCAAGAACAGCGCCTGTGCGCCGACAGTCAAGTCCGTCACGCTGTTGACCGGGGTCGCGACCGGAACGCCGTTCAGGTTCGACACCGTAGCGGTAATCACGACGCCGTTGTATGCACTGCTGATCGTACCTGCCGTGTAGGTCACCGTCGCCGTACCGGTCGAATCCGTCACGGACGACGGCGAGCTCAGCTTGCCACCCGTGCTGTCCACCGCGGTGAAATCAACCTCGGCGCCCTGCACCAAGTTGTTGGCACTGTCACGCACCACCGCCGTCAGCGTGGCGACGCTGCCCGGATTGCTCGGCTTGTAAATCTGCAGGATCGTCTTGTCGGCCTGAACATCCACGCGGGCGACCGAAGTAGCAAGGAAGTTCACTGCTTGCGTCGCGACAGCCGCAACCTGCTGGCTACCGTTCACGGTCTGGATAGCGGAGGCCTGGATTGTTGCGACACCCGCACCCGAGGACTGGATGGTCGTACTCGCATTACCGTGGCCGTCCGTCGTGGCCGACGTCGGCGACACCGTGCCTCGGGTCGTGGTGAAACTAACCGTCTGACCTACTACGGGCTGACCATTCGACTGCCAGTTGGCCGTCACCGTCTGCGCTGTATTGATGGCAATGGAGGCGTTAGCCGCTGGGGTCGCAATGGAGAAGTTCTGACTACTTACCTGAAGCACGAAAGTCTGCTGCAGACCCACTGCACTGAAGGTAAGCGTGTCGGCGCCCGCTGTGACCCCAGTCACCGTCACCGCGACAACGCCAAGGCTATTGGTCGTCGCGGATATGCTGCCCGTGCCCGTCGTACCGCCCGCAGCCAAGGTATTGCCTTGGCTGGACTTGACGCTTAGCGCGGTGTTGGCGACGGCATTGCCGCTGGAATCCGCCACCTTGATGGTCAGCGTTGTACTGCTGTTCTGCACGATCGAATTGCCGCCCGCCACGGTGATGGTGCTGCCAGATACGACGACAGTCGTCTTGCCGCTGACTGAACCGGATTTGGCGGTAACGTTGATGGTACGGCTGGTTGGATCGCCAGATGTGTTCAGCGTTGCCGTGATGGTGCCCGTCGCGTCGGTCGTCGACGTCGACGACGACGTTGCAATAACGCCGCTATCGGCGGACAAGGTAACCGCCTGGCCGTTCATGGCCGCGTTGTTGGCGTCCTTCACGAGCACGGTGAGCGTGACTGGCGTCTTGCCGTCCGAATTAAGCTGGGCGCTGCTGGCTACCACGCTCACCGAAGCCGGCTGCGGCGTGGGGGTTGGCGTCGTGCCAGTCGCCGACACGGCATTGGGGCCGCCGCAGGCTGCCAACAGCAGCGCAAACCCCAGGATAAACAAGCCGTAGAGGAGGCTGATCGAATTTTCTCTTCGCAACTGACTGAGGCTGGCCACAGTTAATTTCCTTGGTGAACAAACAGCTGGAACTCATTCATTATCAAGCACAATTGCCTATCGCATTTTGTGCCTCTACGGCATTTAACTCTATCTGCGTAGCAAATGCAACGTAGCAATGACGAGTTTCATGACATCGCAATATGTTTTGCGTGTATACGCAACAAAGAAATCCCGCCCAAGGAGGTAGGTTTTATCGAGAATTCTTGTCCGGAAAATTCTTGCTGCCGAATGACATGGCGTGTCAGCGCGTTCACCTGGTTGGCTCGGCGCCCTTTACCTATAAGGGGTATGTCGCGGCGGTGCTGCGCCACGTGTGGCAATGCTCAATAAGAAGCATGAGCAAGTACGCGACAAGCGGTATCGCGCCCAGACTCGGACGGATTCCGTTGCCAAGGCCTGCAAACAAAAACCCCGCCGAAGCGGGGTTTTTGATGAAGCTAGTTGCCTGAGCTGGATTACATGTCCATGCCCATGCCGCCCATGCCGCCCATACCACCAGCAGCCGGCGCATCTTCCTTCGGCAGTTCGGCCACCATGCAGTCCGTCGTCAGCATCAAGCTAGCCACGGAAGCAGCGTGTTGCAGGGCGGAACGCGTCACCTTGGTCGGATCCAGGACGCCCATTTCAACCATATCGCCGTACTCGCTGGTCGCGGCGTTGTAGCCGAAGTTACCCTTGCCTTCCAGCACCTTGTTCACGACCACGCTGGCTTCGTCGCCGGCGTTGGTGACGATCTGGCGCAGCGGGGCTTCGATGGCCTTCAGCACGATCTTGATACCGGCTTCCTGGTCGCTGTTGTCGCCCTTGACGGCCGACAGCGAGGAACGGGCGCGCAGCAGGGCCACGCCACCACCGGCCACGATGCCTTCTTCCACGGCAGCGCGGGTAGCGTGCAGGGCGTCTTCAACGCGAGCCTTCTTTTCCTTCATTTCGACTTCGGTCGCAGCACCAACCTTGATCACGGCAACGCCGCCAGCCAGCTTGGCCTTGCGCTCTTGCAGCTTTTCGCGGTCGTAGTCGCTGGTCGCTTCTTCGATCTGCTTGTTGATCGTGGCAACACGGCCCTTGATCAGGTCTTCCTTGCCGGCGCCGTCGATGATCGTGGTGTTTTCCTTGCCCACTTCGATACGCTTGGCTTGGCCCAGGTCAGCCAGCGAGGCCTTTTCCAGCGTCAGGCCGACTTCTTCGGCGATGACCGTACCGCCCGTCAGGATGGCGATGTCTTCCAACATGGCCTTGCGGCGGTCACCGAAGCCCGGAGCCTTCACGGCAACCGTCTTCAGGATGCCACGGATATTGTTCACCACCAGCGTGGCGAGCGCTTCGCCTTCCACGTCTTCCGCGATGATCAAGAGCGGACGGCCGGCCTTGGCCACTTGCTCCAGCACCGGCAGCAGGTCGCGGATGTTGCTGATCTTCTTGTCGAACAGCAGCACGAACGGGTTGTCCAGAGAAGCGATCTGCTTGTCCGGGTTGTTGATGAAGTACGGGCTCAGGTAGCCGCGGTCGAACTGCATACCTTCCACGGTATCCAGTTGGTTTTCCAGGCTGGAACCGTCTTCAACGGTAATCACGCCTTCCTTGCCGACCTTGTCCATCGCGTCGGCGATGATCTTGCCGATGCTCTCGTCGGAGTTAGCCGAGATCGAACCGACCTGGGCGATTTCCTTGGACGTGGTGCAAGGCTTGGAGATGTTCTTCAGCTCGGCGACGAGCGCCACGACGGCCTTGTCGATGCCGCGCTTCAGGTCCATCGGGTTCATGCCGGCGGCAACGTACTTCATGCCTTCCAGCACGATGGCTTGGGCCAGCACGGTAGCGGTCGTGGTGCCGTCACCGGCGATGTCGGAGGTCTTGGAAGCGACTTCCTTGACCATCTGGGCGCCCATGTTCTCGAACTTGTCCTTCAGTTCGATTTCCTTGGCGACCGACACACCGTCCTTGGTGATGGTGGGGGCGCCGAAGCTGCGCTCCAGCACCACATTGCGGCCCTTCGGGCCCAGGGTCACCTTGACCGCATCGGCCAGGACATTGACGCCGGCGACCATGCGGGCGCGGGCGGAATCACCGAATTTGACTTCTTTGGCTGCCATTTTCTAACTCTCCGAATTCATTGGTTACCGGCCGGCGCATGGCGCCTTGCCGGGAAAGCCTGCTCGAGCCGCTTAGGCTTCGACCACGCCCATGATGTCTTCTTCACGCATTACCAGCAGTTCAGCGCCATCGACCTTCACGGTCTGGCCGCTGTACTTGCCGAAGATCACCTTGTCGCCAGCCTTCACTTGCAGGGCGCGCACGGAACCGTTTTCCAGCAGCTTGCCCGTACCAACGGCCACGACTTCGCCCATATCGGGCTTCTCAGCAGCGTTGCCAGGCAACACGATGCCGGATGCGGTCTTTTCTTCGGCTTCGACGCGCTTGATCACAACGCGATCGTGCAGGGGACGAATCTTCATGGTTTGCTCCTGTAGGGAATCTGTGTGCTGAGTGCCATTACCGGCAAAATCAACAGGTTGTCATTCGCTGTTAGCACTCATCGCTAACGAGTGCTAATGATAGGGGCGGCTTGTTACGATTTCAAGAGCGGAATGCCGCGGCTCGACGAGCTGCCAAGGTTCATGAGCGTCAAGCTTCTCTTTTGGTAGACAACGACTGAGTTCGGCCAAGCACGCTTGCCAAGGCCCAACAGAGACTTGGTAACGGCGTAATACGCGTTTCGGACCTGCCATCCCGAGCGTCAACCGGCCCGGTCGACTTCTACACGCTGATCGCCAGAAGACATCTTTCCATCACGGGCAGACGCCGATCATCCTCAGTATCTCGAGACGCTGCGATAGAAATACTTGGGCTTCGGCAGTCAGTTGCGCAATTTCGCCCTCGTCCAAGCTTGGCACGCCACGTGATTGTGCGCGGACTTGGGCCACAAACCCGGCCATCGCATCTGGCTCCTCGGGTAATGACTTGAGCGCCAGCAGAAACAATTGCTCGGTTTGCGACACATCAATGCCGCCGCCGGTAATAGGTGAGGCCAACCACCCAACCCGATCGTCAAACTTTGCTCGCCCAAGCAAATATTCGTTGAACCGTTCACATGCCCCACGTGATCGACTCGATGCTTCTGGGCTCTTCGCGGGCGAAATGAATCCGCTTCCGGACAATAGGACAAGAATCTGCATCAACTCCTGCGGTGCCGCACTCGTCCACGGATCGATCGCTCGGAGCTCTGCAAACGACTTCGGTCGACCGCCATCCGCCGTCAGGCAGGCGATCAGTGGCCTGATTTGATCAGGAACAAGCTGAACCTGAATACGCCCCAATCCATAATTGTATGGAATGTGGTCCGGCAGCTTGAGAAGGGTGAAGTAGGTATCGCGGTAGGCATCATCTAATTCGGAAGGTAGCAGGAACCTCTCACCCTTGACGTAGATGTCCATCCTAAACATCTGATTGACGAGATAGTCTCTTGTTGTCTCATATAAGCAGGTATCATCGATATCCAACAATATCCGCTTCATTTGCTCGGGCAACAGCAGACTATCCACCTCGTCAAGCAGGTTGGCAGAGCCTGCAAAATCCAGCTTGGCCTCGGACATCATCGCGGCTGTCTCGCTGAACGAAAATGCACGCCAGCCATCGACCAGATATTCATGCGCCAGGTAGCTGATATCACTTCCACCAATTTGGCGCAGGCAGTCAATGACTCCCGGATTGGTCTGCGAAAAGAATGCGCCCGACTCAAAGAGCCGCGTAACAAACGCAATGGCGTCTTTCATTCGCTCAGCAATGTCATTCCGACCGGCGCTACGTTCCGTATGCAATTTTAGGAGATGCGCCAGGGGCTGAATCAGGCTCCAACCCGGGTTGCAATTGTAGCCCAGGCAGACAACCCCCCCGGCCACCAGCTTGCGTCGAATGAGGTCGACAATGACTTCCCGATTTCTTTGAGACGTCCATGACCATACGCCTTGCATGGAAATGACATCAAACTCGGGAATATCATTTCTCTGCGCCAGCTCCTCAAAAGAATCTTCCATGAGGCTTGCATTCACGCCCGATGCCGCCATGAACTCTCGCGCTTGTGCAATATGCGCCGGCATAAAATCATTGCCGTAATATTCACCGGGGCAGGTCGCAGCATGCATGGCCAATGACAAACCTTGCCCAATACCCAATTCAAGATAGCGAAGCGGACGCCCAGAATTACAAACATATCCACGGTGTTTCATCACCAATTCGAGATGAACAGGCGACATATGCCGGTGATACGTGAATGGATAGATTACATCTGTAGGACAACCACTGTTCCACATATTCGCTTTCGGACTAATCTGGGACAAGTCGATGGTGACCTGGGCATGATACAGACTATCCAATAGGGCGTCACATGAGGACGAGCGGCTTTATCCGTGGACGCCGGACGAATCATGGACCCGGATACCGGCACCAATCAGCGCAGGCGGCACTGCATGCCGACGCTGATTGGGGTCCGCAAGTCCAAGCCCCCTGGCCTGCCCGCCATTGGCCAGCGGCCGATGATTTGCCGAATTGGCGACCGCACCAAGGACGGCCATCGATTTCGGGCGAACTATTGGATTGTATCGAAAATCGGAATGATGACTCTCAATCCCCGCGGATTCCCTCTGTAAGAGCAAGCATATAAGGTTCGCAGCGGACTCTTCGCTTGAGGCAGATCGCCGCAAGCATGGAGAAATCGCATCCAGAGGAAATCACCATGAGCAGCCAACCCAGTACACCCAATGAGGCAGCGCCGCCCGCGCTCGCTTCGCGCGGCAAGATTGTCATGATGGCGATCATCGCCGGCGCCGTGATAACGAATATCTACTGCACCCAGCCCATCCTGCCCCTGATCAGGGCGGGCTTCGGGGTCGACCTGACTACCGTCGACCTGGTCGCCGCTGCGGCGCTGCTCGGCTTCTCGAGCGGGCTTGCCCTGCTATTACCGCTGGGTGATCGCTTCGATAGGCGCAAGCTCGTGCTGGGCCAGATCGCACTTGCCTTCGTGTTCGCCAGCACGGCCGCGATCGCGCCGAGCATCTGGACGCTGATTGCAGCGTCCTTCGGGCTTGGCATCGTCAGCTGCGTGCCGCAGCAGCTCGTGCCCTTTGCGGCCGTGATGTCGCGGCCGACGGAGCGCGGGCGTTCGGTGGGGACGGTCGTCAGCGGCATTATGGTTGGCATCCTGCTCGGCCGCACTGTCGCTGGTGTGGTAGGCGCCACCTATGGCTGGCGGGCGGTATATGGCATGGAGGCAGCCTTTATGGTGCCGGTCTGGATCGCCGCAGCGTCACTCTTGCCGCAGGGCGTACCATCCACAAACCTCTCCTATGGCCGGCTGCTCGCGTCGCTCTGGCCGCTGGCGCGGGACCATAGGCCGATCCGTGAATCCATGCTCGTCCAAGCACTGCTATGGGCCTGCTTCAATGCCTTCTGGGTCAACCTGGCGGCGCTGCTTGCGACCGGGCAATGGCATCTTGGCAGCGCCTGGGCAGGCGGCTTCGGCATCATCGGTGCAGCTGGGGCATTTGCTGCGTCGCTGGGCGGCCGTGTGTCCGACCGGCTCGGCGCGCGCCGTGTCGTTGGGGTCAGTATCGGCATCGTGACGCTCGCCTATTTGCTGCTTTGGGGTGCGGATGCCTCGCTGGCTCTGCTGGTGATCGGCGTCGTCGTGCTCGACATTGGCGTGCAGGCCGGCCTGGTGTCGAACCAGACCCGCGCCTTCGCCGTAGACCCGAAGGCCCAGGGCCGTATCAACAGCCTCTATATGACGGCCACCTTCTTCGGCGGCGCGATTGGGACCGTGGTCAGCGGCTGGCTGATGACCCGCTTCGGCTGGTCGGGTGTCGTCGCGATGGGCATCGCGCTGGGCGTCATCGCCACCCTCGTCCACTTACTGGGCAGCCCGCGCGCACTGCCTGCTGGTAGGCCGGTCAGCGTAGGATCATCCGGCGCCGATTGAGCTATGCGGATTCAGACCTCTTCTTCGGCATCCTGCGGCTTGTAGATAAAGATGGGCAGCGGCTGCTTGCCGCTTCTCTCGAACTGTTGGATTTGCTCGATATTGCGCTCGTCCAGCACATGGTCGGCGGCCAGCAGCAACATGCCGGTATGCGTACTCAGGTCCCTCGACAGCACCATGCCGACGATCAGGTCGCCGCTTCTCGCAGGGGTCTCCGGTTTTGCCGTCGGGGCTTGGGGTTCGTTGATCACGGCGCTGAATGCATCGACCACTTCCGGGTCGTAGCGTTTTCCGGATTGACTGCGGATCGTTCTTATCGCGTCCTCCCGCGTCAGCGGCCGATCTTCGAGCGTACCGATCTGCAGCGCGTCGAAGTCGTTGGCGACGGAAAGGATGCGGGCGCCAAGCGGGATGCTTTCTTCAGCAAGGCCATCCGGATAGCCTTTCCCGTCGAATCGTTCGTGATGATGACGGACGAACACGGCCGCGCCCTGCAGCTGGTCGATGGCCATCAGCGCCGCTTGGCCGTTGATCGTATGCTTTTCAAACTCCTGGCGATCGGTGTTTGAAAGTTGCGAGTAGGGGACCTCAATGAGATGGTCGCCCAGCACCAGCTTGCCCACATCGTGAATCAGCCCTGCCACCATGATCTCGTGCGCTTCGGCCTCGACGAGCCCCATTTGCGTTGCGATGAGCTTGGCGAGATCGGCAACGCGGCGTGAGTGGCCGGCCATGCTGCCGCTGCGCATTTCGATCAGCGAGGTGAAGGTCTTGATCGAGGTGACGAAGCCCTTTTTCAGGTTGTCGTTGGCGAACGCGAGCTGGCGAGTGACCGCCTGCAACTCGGCGGTACGCTGCTCGACTTTTCGCTCGAGCACAGCGTTCAGGTCGGCCAGTTCACGATTCTGGCGGCGCACCAGGCGCTGCAGGCGAGCCTGTTCGTCGCGCATCGCCTTGACTTCGATGGCGCCCTCGACGACGGAGATAAAGTGAATATCGTCCCAGGGCTTGAGTACATAGCGATAAATCTCGCCTTCGTTGATCGCTGCCAGCGTGTCATCGACCTCGGCGTAACCGGTCAGAATGATGCGCATGGTCGAAGGCCATCTGTCCTTGACGATACTCAGCAGCTCCGCCCCGGTCTGATGCGGCATGCGCATGTCGGATACGACGACGTCCACTTCATGCTTTTCCAGGTACGCCAGCGCCTCGGCACCGCTCAAGGCCGTTGCCAGCTGCACAGGTCGCCCACGAAAGAGCCGCCGCATCGATGAAAGGATGTTTTCCTCATCATCCACAAACAACAAGGCGGGCTGGCGCGCACTCTCGGCCGAATTCATATCTTCTGTGGTGTGGTTCATGGATTTTCACCAGAATAAGAAAGCTGCTTGCCGAGTTCGCGTACCACGCGCTCGCAAACCCCGTCGATGAGCGAGCCAGGCACGTCCAATGCGTCCAGATGGCTCCGCTTGGTTGCTGCTGCCTCTGCACGGTCGGCATGCGTGTGCTGCACGTATTGCGCCATGCAGTCTGCAATGCAAACGACACGCTGCAGCGGCTCTTTCAACGACTCGTACTGATGGTAGCTGGCCACGGCATCGACGATTTCCATAGGCAGTCGCCATCGATGCAGCATCTCGGTTGCCAGCTCGGCATGATCGAAGCCAAAGAGGCCAACTTCACTGTACATCATCTGTTTGTCTGTCATCTGCTCGGTAGCCTTGTATAGGCCGTTGGCCTCCTGCGGCGCCCGGACCAGCAGCGTCAGTTTCCCTACGTCATGCAAGAGCCCCGCGGTGAATGCATGGCCTTCGCCGGCGTTGAACGTCGACGCGATCATCTTGGCAACACTGCCAGCAATCACGCTATGCGTGACCACGTCGGCGATCAGATGATTGTCTTCAGTGGCCCCGACGCTTTCGAGCAGACAGCCACTCGTGATCACGTTGCGGGCCGATGCCATGCCCAATACGGTCAGGGCATCGCGCACAGACGCCACACGCTTGTTCAATCCGAAGAATGGCGAATTTGCAATCTGCAGCACGCGCGCGACACAGCTCAGGTTGGTGTCGATCACCTTTGCCAGTTCGTCGTAGGCGATCTTGTCCCACGCAATCTTGCCGACGGTCTGCGTGAACGAGAAATTGAAGCCCGGGAGCTTGTCGCCGTTGTCGTCCAGCCAATCCTTAGCCGCGGTGGAACGCGCTTGTCCAAAGTTGTTCATGGATCAGGTCACTTCCTGGCTCGGTGCAACATATGCCGGTACGTGGCCGGCAGCCGCGCCAGCCATGTCACTCGCCAGGACGTCAGACCGTCCTTGCTCGATCGGTGGCCACACACAGCATCGTGTTTCCAACGCTTGGTAATCCACGTTCCTTCCTCCCTAACCTGCTCTTGTGTCTGGTCACACGGTGCAAGCCGCTCGACTGCGTACAGCCGGCGCACCTATGCCGCATGACTCATTTGAATTGGTCTTCCAACTCTTCAATCTGGTGCGCCAGCTGCGATATCCGCTTGTCGCCCGGCACGATGCGCCGCGTCGCGTTCAGTGCCTCGCGGCTTTCGTTGATCAACGCCGGATCCACGCCGAAGTGATCCAGATAAAGCAAGGCGACATGCACAAAGTTGAGCAATACGCGTCCGTTGCCGGGCAGGGCCGTTTTCGCGCTGCGCATCGCGGCAACGGCCTCCTCCAGCTTGCCGCCGCGTGCAAGCAATACGCCCGTGTTCATCAATTCGTTGGCCTCGCGCTGGCAGTCTGCAATCAGTGTCGTGCCCTCTTGCTCCCGGCCGGCACCAGTGAAAATGCCCTGGACCTCGGCGAGCAGCGGCTTGTCGTCGTGGTTATTGACGACCAGGTGACGCAACAGCCCCACGGCGCTTTCGGTGTGTTCGGTAGCAATAAGGAAGTGGGCTGCCTCCAGGCTGGCCCGGTGATCGAACTTGGTGAAGGAGCGGTTCACCATAAGGTCGACTTCGTCGGCCAGCGCGTCTGCCTTGTCTTTTTGCTTCTCGTCGCGGAACAGCATGCCAGCCGTCGATTTCGCCCGCAGCAGCGCATCTTCCGAATCGAACTGCTTCTGCAGCGTCCGAAGTACCGCGTGCGCTTCGGCCGTCTTACCGGTTGCGCTACAGGATTTTGCAAGCCCGACATAGGCGTCCGGCGTCTTCATGACCGAGTATTCGCCAACCGATATGCTCTTGCGAAACGCGGCTTCGGCACCCGCAAAATCGCCGCGCTTGTACGCCAATTCGCCCAACCTGGCCTGGCGTCGGGTGGAATTCGGTGACATTTTGAGGGCGCTTGCGAGCACCTCCTCCGCTTCCTTGATTTCGCCGTTGCACTGCAAGGCTTTGGCAAGCCAGTCGTAGGCGTCGAGATAGAGGCGGTTGAAGTCGATGCAGCGTCGAAAGTGCGCAATTGCCGCTTCATAGTCGCGCTGGTCGTAGCAGATCCGCCCCAGGCCTGTCCGTGCCCAGGGCAGCTCCCGAATGCTGAGCACCTGTTCGAACAGCACCTGGGCGGCGTCGACTTCGCCGGCGAGTGCGAGCATCTGCCCCTTGATCTGCAGCAATTCAATGGCGTGTACCTTGTCGTACGCCATCTGTTCGTCGCACAGTTGAACGGCGCGCCGGTAGTTCTTCTTCAACACGGCCGTATTGATTTGCCCGAATGCCTGCTTGCGCTTCGAAATCTTCTCCAGCCGATCCTGCAGTAAATTGATGGTAACGGGCTTGAGCAGATAGGCATCCGGCTGAAACTCCAGCGAGCCCATGATGCCTTCCGGGCTCTTGTCGGCCGACACCATCATCCAGATGCAGCTCGGCCCAACCAATTCCAGGTGCTTGGCCTCTTCCAGCAACTGCTGTCCATTCTGCCCCTGCGCCACGTCGAGATCGCCGCAGAGCACAACGTCTACGGGCATGCCCTGCATGGCACGCAAAGCTTCCTTCGCCGTCCCCAGGAGCTCGATGGTGGTTGCTCCGCATTCACGCAGCATGTCGCGAAGCAGGGTGCGCATGCCTCGGAAATCGTCGACAACCAGGCAATTCTTCTGTGCGCAAATGTGGGATGGCATAGTCGATTTCGCAGATATGGGTTATCGCACGTCGTTCATGCAGCAATCAGCAGCCTTTGCCGTCACGATCCGACCTCTCGGGATGACTGATTCAATCGACGCCCCGGATGTCGTACGGCGAGACCTGCACATTGAAATGGAAGTGGATTCGCTCCACCCCATTGGCGGTGGAGGAAAGTAGTGCGTTGAGCATTGCGCGAATCCTCCTGAACGATGCGCGTATTGGTCTTGATCGGTAGCCTCTGTGGGCGCGCTCTTTGTTAATAGCCCGCTGATGCGCGTCGCGCAATGCGATTTCCGTGTGAGGCGTGTCTAGATACATACCCCATTTGAGGTAGCGGGGCGGTATCGGCTCAGGGTAAAACGCTGGCGAAACGGGTATGGATCAACCGGTTATTGGTCTGAGGACTACAGGACTGGCTGTGTGCTGCGTCGGCCAGTAGCCCGACGACAAACAAGAAAGGGCCTATGATTCCAATAGCGCCGTGAACCGATACAGCGCGTGGTTGCCAGGGAGACCAGGCGTGCAAGGCATCGTCTTTAACCTGCTCGAAGAAGTGATTACCCGTTCCCATGGTGTCGAGGCTTGGTACCAGATGAACGGCGTGGCCGGCATCACGGCCTCGTACCAGCCTCACGCCGGTTACGACGATGGCGAGCTGATCCGGCTGGTCGAGGCGGCGGCAAGCGTCTTGTCCATGCCGAAGCGGGAGGTATTGCGCTGGTTCGGGCGCTCAGCCATTCCGCTCTTGGCCGAGCGCTATCGTGGTTTCTTTCTCGGCCATGCCGACACGCGCGCCTTCCTGCTGACGCTGAACGACATCATCCACCCCGAGGTACGTCGGCTCTATCCCAGCGCCGCGCCGCCCCGATTCGACTTCAAGTCCGTCCCGGACGGCTCGCTGCGCTTGGGCTACAGGTCGGAACGCAAGCTATGCGCCTTGGCCGAGGGTTTCATCCTGGGCGCGGCCGACCATTATCGTCAAACCGTCAGCATCGATCATTCGATCTGTATGCACCGAGGCGACAATCGCTGCCTGCTCGTACTGCACTTTTCACCCATGCAAGAACCCTGACAGTCCTAGGCCGACACTCGATGGGCGGACGCCGATGTCCGTACTGCACCTGCCGCCGTTGGCAGGAAGCTGTCCATTCAATGCAGCGCGTCGTTGCGCCAAGTCGCCATCTACAAGGCAACAGGCATACCAACTATACATTCGTTTCAAATCAACACATTAGAAACATTTGATTTGCAGCATCGCACAAAGGCTGTGCGAAATGCGCCCCGCCGGCACTGAGTCAGTGCCCGACAGTCCACCCATATCGGGATAATCCGCACACTCGCAGGCCCAGGCGCCTACTATGAGTACAGCAATGCGCCCGCTTGGGTAAGATGGGCGTTTAAACCTAGCGGAGCATAGGGAATGCGGGGGATGGGAGCCGTTCTGGCCTTGATCGCTGCCGGCACAGCGCTGGCGCAGGAACCTGTCCTGATCGAGTATCGGGACAAGCCGCCCTATTCCTATACCGAGAACGGCCAGCCCAGGGGCTTTCTGCTCTTGAAGACCATGGATGCGTTCCACAAGCTGGATATCACCGTGAAGGTCGCCGAGGCACCGCTCAAGCGCATCCTCAGCGATATCCAGGCGAACGAGGCGGCCATCTGCTCACCCGGCTGGTACAAGTTGCCCGAACGCGAACAGTTCGCACGGTTTTCGGCTTCCATCTTCCAGGATCCGCCCCAGGTTGTGATCGTCAGCCCCAAATCGGTGCTTGCTGCGCGCGCTCACCACTCCTT
>Ga0213872_10001530_pt1 | contig 14868 bp, 11 predicted proteins | sample VelepicomBERX_R2_FD_160071 | JGI IMG/M metagenome (GOLD analysis project Ga0213872, IMG submission 160071) | Rhizosphere microbial communities from Vellozia epidendroides in rupestrian grasslands, the National Park of Serra do Cipo, Brazil - RX_R2 | ecosystem: Host-associated > Plants > Roots >...
TGAACGCGAGATCGACCGCGTCACCCGAACTGGCGAGTCGGCCTTGCTGCTCATGCTCGACATCGATCATTTCAAGGTTGTCAACGACAGTTATGGACATCCAGCCGGCGATCTGGTCCTGCAATCGATTGCCGACACCCTCAACAACTGCGTGCGCCCCATGGACACGCTGGCCCGCTACGGCGGCGAAGAATTTGCCGTGGTTCTGCCCGGTTGCCAGGCGGCCTTCGGCCAGGCCGTGGCAGAGCGCATCCGCAAGACGGTCGAAACCACCCCGATCACCATTGCGCCCGGGGTGGATCTCCATGTCACCGTCAGCATCGGCGGCGCCTTCACCCTGCAGTGGATCCGTTCGACCACCCTGCTCTGGACCGATCGGGCCGACCACCAGCTTTACCGAGCCAAGACGACCGGAAGAAACCGGGTCTGCCTGGAACAACCGCCAGACAGCACGGTCAGCGCAGACGAAAAGACCATGTTGTTTGGCGACTTCAACCTCCAGAGCCCGGAAGAGGCCGACACCCATCCCTCGGCCGACAGCGCCAACCGAAAGTGAATAGATGAGCGAAGCGCTGAACCCCAACCCCACTCCTGCCGCCGTCTCCGCCAAAGTGTTGGCCATCACCAGCGGCAAAGGCGGCGTCGGCAAGACGTTTGTGGCGGCCAACCTGGCGGCTGCACTGACCCGCCGCGGTCAACGCGTCCTGGTGCTCGATGCCGATCTGGGTCTGGCCAATCTGGATGTGGTCCTGAATCTGCACCCCAAGGTCACGCTTCATGATGTCTTCACGGGCAAGGCCACCGTGGATGAGGCCATCGTGAAAGCCCCTGGCGGGTTCTCGGTGCTGCTGGCCGGCTCGGGCATGGTGGAGTACTCGCGCCTGACACCCGAGGTGCGCGATGAATTCGTGCGCGTGCTGCAGGGCCTTCTGCCGCGCTTCGATGTGGTGCTGCTCGACACCGGTGCCGGCATTTCCGACGTGGTACTGTTCGCCATCTCGCTGGCCGGCGAGGTGCTGCTGGTCGCCACACCCGAGCCCACCTCGTTGACGGACGCCTATGCTGCCATCAAGGTGCTGTCGATGCAGCAAAAGCGCCGTCAGGTGCGCATGATCATCAACCAGACCGCCCGCCCCGGCGACGGCCGCGCCATCACCGGTCAGCTGCAGCAGGTGCTCGACCGCTTCGTCAGCACCGACACCGGGCGACCGGTGCGACTGATCCACCTGGGTGACATTCCGGCCGATCTGTCCGTCCGCGATGCCGTCATGCGCCGCCAGTTGCTGACCCTGATCTCGCCCAACAGCCCCGCTGCACTCGCCATCGCCCAGCTCGCCAGCAAGGTGGCGGACACGGTGCTGGTCAACAACTGACCCCCTCCTCCTGACGAACACGCGACCTCGATCGCACCAAAGAAAAAGCCCGGAACGCCTTGGCGTCCGGGCTTTTTCTTTGAGGCCGGGTCCAGAACCCGGGGCGACATGGCCCCGCCCCGAGCGGGGTATCCAGGCTCAACCGTTGTTCGAGCGGGTGGCCAGCATGGCATGGTTGGCTTCGACCCAATGCCGCACGCGCTCGGCGTCAGCAATGCGGCTCAGCTTGCCCGCCGAATCCAGGAACACCATGATCAGCTTGCGCCCCGCAATCTTCGCCTGCATGACGAGGCATTGCCCAGCTTCATTGATGAAGCCCGTCTTCTGCAGGCCGATGTTCCAGGCAGGGTTCTTGACCAGGCGGTTGGTGTTGTTGTACTGCAAGGTGCGCCGCCCCACTTCGACCATGTAACCGGGGGAGGTGGTGAGCTCGCGCAGCAGGGGATCCTCATGGGCCACGTTCACCAAAGCAGCCAGATCGCGTGCGCTGGACTGGTTCTTGCTCGACAACCCGGTCGGCTCCACATAGCGCGTATCAACCATCCCCACCGCCTTGGCCTTGGCATTCATCAGGTCGACGAACACCGGCAAGCCACCAGGATAGGTGCGCCCCAGAGCATGGGCCGCGCGATTCTCGCTCGACATGAGCGCCAGATGCAGCAACTCGCCCCGGGTGAGCGTGGTGCCGACAGCCAGTCGTGAGCGGCTGTTCTTCTCGGTGTCCACATCATCCTGGGTGATGGTGATTTCTTCGTCCATGGGCAGATGGGCTTCGCTGATGAGCATGCCCGTCATCAACTTGGTCAGCGACGCAATGGGGAGCACCGCCTGGTCATTCTTGCTGAGCAAGACCTCATGGGTATCCTGATCGACCACCAGCGCAACGCTCGACTTCAAGGCCAGAGGGTCGGCGGCGCCATGAAGGCCTGCCATCTGACCATATGAAGGCTGCGGAGGCACGACCGGCGCCGCTGCCACGTGAGCGGATTTTCTGACGACCTTGTGCACCGCATGCTTGTGGGTCTTGCTCACCTTCTGCTGATCCGGCGCCGCCTGGACACCGACCGAAAACGCCATCAGGAGGGCAGAGAAAGCAAGCAGGCGACGGGCACGGCTCGGGCGGACGGGCAAGAAAGGTGTCATAAGGTCTCTCCGTGTCAACAGGGCTCTGTTGCACACGCTAACAATAATGAAAAAACCGCGCAAGATCAATTACTTGCGCAGTTTTTTTCATCCATATCCGGAATTATACGGAGGCCTGTCAGCCTTGGGCCGCCACTCGATCAGCTTTACTGTGCAATTTATTCAATGCGCTCAGATAAGCCTTGGCCGAAGCCACCACGATGTCCGGGTCGGCGCCGACCCCGTTGACCACCCGGCCGCTGTTTTGCAGGCGCACCGTGACCTCTCCCTGGCTCTCGGTCGAGCCGCTGATGGCGTTGACGGAATACAGGACCATCTCGGCACCGCTCTTCACGTGCGACTCGATGGCCTTGAGCGAGGCATCGACCGGACCATTGCCGTCGGATTCGCCACAGACCTCCTTGCCATCCACCGTGAAGACGATGCGTGCGCGGGGACGTTCGCCGGTCTCGCTGTGCTGCGACAAAGAGACCAAGCCATATTGCTCCTTCTCGGTCGCCACACTCTCATCCCCGACCAGGGCCAGGATGTCCTCGTCGAAGATCTCGCTCTTGCGGTCGGCCAGTTCCTTGAACCGGGCAAACGCGGCATTCACCTCCTGCTCGCTGTCCAGACTGACACCCAGCTCCTGCAGGCGTTGCTTGAATGCGTTGCGGCCGCTGAGCTTGCCCAGCACGATCTTGTTGGCCGACCAGCCCACATCCTCGGCCCGCATGATCTCGTAGGTGTCGCGCGCCTTCAGCACCCCATCCTGGTGGATGCCGGAAGCATGGGCAAACGCATTGGCCCCCACCACCGCCTTGTTGGGTTGCACCACGAAGCCGGTGGTCTGGCTCACCATGCGGCTGGCGGCCACGATGTGCTGGGTGTCGATGCCCAGGTCCAGGCCGAAATAGTCGCGCCGGGTCTTGACCGCCATGACCACTTCTTCCAGCGAGCAGTTGCCGGCGCGCTCTCCCAGGCCATTGATCGTGCATTCGATCTGACGCGCCCCGCCGATCTTCACCCCCGCCAGCGAGTTGGCCACCGCCATGCCCAGATCGTTGTGGCAATGCACCGACCAGACTGCCTTGTCCGAATTGGGCACACGCTCGCGCAGGGTCTTGATGAAATTGCCGTACAGCTCAGGCACCGCGTAGCCGACGGTGTCCGGGATGTTCAAGGTGGTGGCACCTTCCTTGATCACGGCTTCCAGCACGCGGCAGAGGAAATCCACATCGCTGCGGTAACCGTCCTCGGGGCTGAATTCCACGTCCGCCACCACGTTGCGGGCAAAGCGCACCGCCAGCTTGGCCTGCTCGAGCACCTGTTCAGGTGTCATGCGCAGCTTTTTCTCCATGTGCAGCGGCGAGGTGGCGATGAAGGTGTGGATGCGCGCGCTGTTGGCCCCCTTCAGCGCCTCGGCCGCCCGCGCGATGTCCCGGTCGTTGGCGCGCGACAGCGAGCACACCGTCGAGTCCTTGATCGCGTTGGCGATGGTCTGCACCGCCTCGAAATCGCCATTGGAGCTGGCGGCGAACCCGGCTTCGATGACATCGACCTTCAGGCGTTCCAGCTGCCTGGCAATGCGCAACTTCTCGTCCCGGGTCATGGAAGCGCCGGGCGACTGCTCACCGTCGCGCAAGGTGGTGTCAAAAATAATCAGCTTGTCAGACATGGGAATGGTCTCCGGAAGTTCGAAATGCCAACTCAACGAAAAAGGCCCGCTGCAGAAAACAGGCGGGCCAGTCGGGAATCAATCAGGGATCGATGTGTGCGCTCAGCCCGCCTTGCCTAGAAGAAAAGCCACTAGCGACAACACCAGAAAGAGGCCCACCTCGACCTTGCCGCACAAGGCCACAAAGACACGCAATGCATGGGAGATGGGCATGCAGACGAATGTAGCATATGCGCCCTCATTTGTGCAGGCCGCGCTCATCGGGCTCATCCGTCGAGGTGCTGATCACACTGGTCGGCACGCCCTTGGTGCGGCGCCAGATGTACACCCCATAGCCACTGGCGCCATAGATCACGAACAGGGCGAACAACACGATCGGTGGGTGGATGTTGATGATGGCGATCCCCAGCGCCAACAGCACGATCACCGCGAACGGCACGCTGCGCTTGAGATGCACGTCCTTGAAACTGTAGAACGGCACATTCGTCACCATGGTCAGACCCGCATAGAGGGTCAGGCCGAAGGTCAACCAGGTCACCTCGTTCCAGGTCAGCCAGGACGACTCCCCAGCCCGGATGCCCGCCTCGGTCACCAGCCAGATCAGGCCTGCCACCAGCGCAGCAGCCGCTGGCGACGGCAGCCCCTGGAAGTAGCGCTTGTCGACCACCCCGGTGTTCACATTGAATCGCGCCAGCCGCAAGGCCGCACAGGCGCAGTACACGAAGGCGGCAATCCACCCCCAGCGGCCCAGGCCCTTGAGGGCCCACTCATAGGCGATCAGCGCCGGCGCCGCTCCGAAGGACACCATGTCCGCCAGAGAATCCATCTGCTCGCCAAAGGCACTCTGGGTGTTGGTCATGCGCGCCACCCGCCCGTCCAGGCTGTCGAGCACCATGGCACAGAACACCCCGACCGCAGCCTGGTCGAATTGACCATTCATGGCCATCACGATCGAGTAGAAACCACCGAACAGCGCCGCCAGGGTGAACAGATTGGGCAACACGTAGATGCCCTTCCTGCGCTTGGGCATCGGCACCTCGTCAAACGACTCGGGTGACGGCATGGGGCCATCTTGCATGGGTGATTCTCCAGTGAAAACGAAAATGCGCACGGTCCTGGCGAGGCCCCGTGCCGAGAGCCATACCGACCCTTGCGACCCTGAGTTTAAGCGAGCGGAGACGGCCTTTCGGCAGGCGTTTCGTACTTGCTCAAGGTCGCCGCCTCAGCACCGCAGGCACCCTCAAGTCGCCGACGCCGCCCGAATACAAACCTCATCGTCGGAATCGGAAGCCAGTTCAGTCCTGAAGGGCTGGCAAGGAAGGGCCGTCGGCATTCAGAAAAACTTGACCAGCACCGCCGACAGTGTGGTCGTCCGTTTCAGACCCGGCGACGCCAGGTAGTCCACGCTCAGATTGCCGGCCAGGTAGATCCTGTGCGTCTGCATGAGGCCGTGGTATGCGAACGAGGGCCCGACCCTGGCCTGACGCGAGGCTGCGAAGTCTGAATGGCCCCGGTTGTACAGGCTGTAGGAATGGTGCACGCCCAGGTCCAACTCGGGGCTCACGCGGTAGCCGATGGCCAGATCGGCCAAGGTCAGGGACAGCCCTGCCCGAGCACGTACCGGCCCTGCGCCATCAGCCGGCGCCGCATCGGCATGGCGGCTGCGGTCGGCGTAGGAGAGCAGCACCGGAGCGAAGGTGATGCTCCATTTGTCCCAGCCGAAGTGGTTGTTCCAGCCCAGCAGGTAGCTGTGCTGGTTGCCACCGGCACCGAAGCCGGACGCCTTGGTGTCGCCATTGGGAACGGTGATGGCGATGTAGGGCGTGGTCCACCAGCTCAGGCCATGGGCTGTACGGCGCTCGATGGCGTTGTAGTAGTACTCATAAGCAAGTTGCTGACCCATCACCCCTGTGGCACGGTCGTCGCCCCGGGGCGCAGGCGTGGCATACCCCAGGGCGGCGGCAGCCCAGAACTGGTGTCGGTCACGCGCCGTGCCGGTGAAGCCAGTGGGCGTGAAGTAGGACAACTCGACAAACGAAAAGGCGGAGGTCGGACTCTGCAAGGGCTGGTGCCAGGTCGGATAGAGCTGGATCGACCAGCCCGCAGGGCCCGGTTGCCCGAGGCCGATGAAGGTGCCCGCCTGGGCCGCGCCGGGCATGGCAGCGCTTGCCGCCAGGCACAGGGCCAAGGCCAGGAAATTCTGGTGCTTCATGGTCGTCTCCTGAGGGCCGACTTCAGCGGGGGGCAGCCACCTGGGCCCGAGGCACGAATCGGTGCATCAAGGCATAGGCCAGCGCACTGACCAGGATGGAATCCACCGCCGGAACGGGCGTGAGTTGCAGCCCCCAGGGCGTGGAAAGCCCCGCCCAGCCGCTGCCGAGGAGCCAGGCGATCAGGGCGTCGACCCGCCAGGAAGCCACTGGTTTGCCACGCCGGCTCAGCATGGCATTGAGCAGATAGACACCCGCAATGGGCGGAATGCCGATACCCAACCAGATCAAGTAAGGCACCAGAAGTTGACTGACGCCGGCCAGGCCCAGGCAGGCGCCGACCAGTCCTGCACCAAGGCTGAGGCGCCAGGCCGGCTGATGTTTCCACACAGTCTGGCCGAGAAGCGTGACGGCATAGAGGTTGAAGGTATTGGTGGACCAGGCGGTCAAAGCCACGATCAGCAGCGCAGGCAGCCCCAGTCCCAGTGTGATCATGATGGCGATCAGGTCCTTGTTGGCGGCGGCCAGGCTCGGCATGCCGGCCAGCAGCAGCACGGCGGGAAAGCACAATCCGTAGGCCACGGCGCAACCCACGGCTGCCTGGCCGGACGTGCGGGCGAAGCGCGCCACATCCGGGGCCAGCACGGCACCCACGATCAGGCCGCCGACCACGATGGAAATGCCCGTCCCCAGGGACCGATGTTCGCCCGGCGCGAAGTCCAGCACCGGGCCCCATCCGCCCCGCAGGGCCGCATAAAAGGTCCACAGCAGCAGCACCATCTTCAGCGGTGAAGTCAGGGCCGACAGCAGGTCCAGGGCGCGGAATCCGAACAGGGCAGTCGCTGTGGTCAGAACACAGCCGCCCAGCGCAAACTGCCACAGCGGCATGCTGCGCAGCACCGGGCTGGTGCCCACCAGAGCCTCTGCGAACATCATGGCGATCACCCCATACCAGCCGAGTAGGGACAGGCCCAGTACCGCATTGACCAGCCGCGCGCCTTGGGTGCCGAAGGCTTCGGTGATCAGCTCATAGGTGCTTTGGCGGGTTCGTGCCCCTGTGGCCCCGGTCAATCCAGCAATCGTCGCCAGCACGGCGCCGCCCAGCAATGCGGCCCACACGGCACGTCTTGCGCCCAGAGAGAAGCTCAGTTCGGCGCCCATGACGAAGGCTGGCAGGGCAATCATCACGGCCAGCATGATCATCACGATTCGCCAGGCACCGACTTGGGCTTCTGGGCGATGAGGGTCGCCGCCCTTCACGGTGCGCCCCTCGCCGTGGGCCCGGCGGCCTGGTTCGAACTCGGCGATCCGAGCGGCCGGTAGTCGATGTCATAGCCGAAGTGCCGGGGCCCGGCCAGATCAAGCGCCTGCGGCGTCCGCCAGGCGGGCGCGCAGGCAATGCCCAGCATCGCCACGCGCAAGCCATAGCGCATCTGCTCGCCGGTGATGGGTTCTGCGGTTTCGAGGTCGACCGCGACGATCAGATCAGGGGTGGAACACAACACCTGTTGCGGCGTACGGGCAAGCAGGAACTCGTTTTGGAACAACACTTCCAGCGTCCCGCCCTGGTGTTGGTCCAGGCCCTGCAACTGCGCCACACCACGGTTGAATCGGCCGTCGGTCCGCCTTTGAACATCCATGACCTTGCCCTCGAACAGGCATTGGCCGCCAGTGGCCTGTAGCAGGGCCGACACCGGGTTGCCGAGTCTGGCGCGTGCATCGAACACGGCCTGGCCGCAGCGTTGGGTCATGCGGATGGTGCCGGGCAGCAGCGCCTGACGCGCTTGGGTCGCGGTCATCGCGTACAGGGCGGCATAGCTGGCCCCGCCCATGTCCATGGTGATGGAGCGGACAAAGCGTTCTGCAGAGCGGTTGTCCACCGCGTCCACTGTCAGTGCATTGCCTTTCTCGTCGGCCAGGGCCATGGGGCAAGCACCGATGCCTGCCAGCGTGCACAGGCTCATCTGCAGTTCGGGAAAGGCCCGTCCCAGGGTGTCGCCATCCAGCAGTGGCAGCCCGGTCAGGCTGGCCACCGAGAAGGGGATGACGGAGTTGAGGCCGCCGACCTCGATCGACACCAGCGCCTTGGCGCGCCGGCCCAGTCGGGTCTCGAGGCGACGCAAGGCCAGCACCAGCGGATCGATCTCCGGCAGCTTCTCCAGCATCACGGTGGGCGCGCCCACCAAGGCCACGGGAACGATGAGATCCTGGTTCTCCAGGGCATCCAGGGTGATCAAGCGCACGGGACCGTGCGCGCGGATGGTGTTCTGGGCCAGCAGTTTGCCCAGGTAGGGGTCTCCGCCGCCGCCGGTGCCGTAAACGGCCGCACCCAGGGCGATGGCCTCCATGTCTTCTGCCTGGATCAAGGTCATTGCCGGTCCTCCTTCAGATCACCGACCACGCGCACGCGGATGCGGGTGGCGTTGCCGCTGCTGTAAGCCAGCGGCACATCTTCGACGTCAAGCACGCTGATGCTGGCCGGATCGGCGCCGGCCGCCTCGGCGCGGGCCCGGGCTTCGTCGCGCACCTGGGCGATGGCGTCCTCGCGCCCGATGCCATTCAGGTGCATCACCCGGTCGCTCTCCCCGCTGACCTGGGCCATGGCTGCACCGACCGCATTGGCCACCTCGAAATGTTTGGGACGCGACAGCGGCTGCCCCTCCAGGGTTTCGCCCAGCAGGAGGCTGCCACCGCCCACAACGACCACCGGCAGCAACTGGGCCGATGTGCGCATGCGGTCCACGGCATCGGCCATCATGCGCTGCAGCAAGGCATGGCAGCGTTCAGACACCTGCCCTTGCAGATGGGCCACGCGACGGCGGTCGCCCAAGGCCGAGACACCTGCGGCCACCGCGATGTCGGTCGCGGTGAGGGTACTGCCACCAAAGACCAGCGCATCGCTGTGGATGCGGTAGCCCACGCTGTGCGGGCCGATCGCTTGCTGGTCCGCGCTGACCACCGAGCCGCCGCCCAGGCCCAGGCTGTAGACATCGGGCATGCGGAAATTGGTTCGCACGCCGCCGATCTCCACCGCAATGCCCGCCTGCCGGGGAAAGCCTGCCTGCAGCACGCCGACATCCGTGGTGGTGCCGCCGATGTCCACCACGATGGCGTCCCGGTGGCCCGACAGGAAGGCTGCGCCACGCATGGAGTTGGTGGGGCCCGACGCCACGGTCAGGATGGGAAACAGTGCCGCCTGTGCAGCACTCATCAAGGTGCCATCGTTTTGCGTCAGGTACAGCGGTGCGTGGATGCCTCCGTCTTGCAGGGCCTGCTCGAAGGCCGCCACCACCTCCAAGCCCAAAGGGCCCAGGCTGGCGTTGAGAATGGCGGCGTTCTCGCGCTCCAGCAGGCCCAGCCTGCCGATCTCCGACGACAGGGTGATGCGCGCCTGCGGCAGCGACTCGCGCAGCCATCCGGCGGCCAGTCGCTCATGGGTGTCGTCGATGGAGGAGAACACCCCGGAAATGGCAACGTCCTGGACGCCCCTCTGCGCGAACTCTTGTGCGAAGGCCCGGATCTGATCCGGCTGGGGTTCGCTCAGCATGCGGCCGTCGAACTCATGCCCACCCCGGGCCAGACGCCAGTGGACTGTCAATGCCTCTTTCAAGTCTTTGGGCCAAGCGGTCGCTGGTGGCAACTGGCTTGTTGCCGGCAGGCCCATGCGGATCACGCCCACAGGCGCCAGGCGGCGTCGTTCGACCAGTGCGTTGGTGAACTGCGTGGTGCCGATCATCACCGCGCCGATGTCGGCACTGCGCAACCGGGCGCCGGACATCACCTCGGTCAAGGCCTGCCGTACGCCGCTGACCACGTCGGACGTCGTGGCCGTCTTGAGTCCGTGCAGGACCTCGCGGCCCCGCATGGCGACTGCGTCGGTGTTGGTTCCGCCGACATCGATGCCGATGCGGATCATGGCCGACACCCCGCGCCGGATGGGGATGAAAACGCCCGTTGAAAAGGATGTCTTTGCACGGCATTTGCATGGGAGTTGCGATGCACCCAATGTGCGCGCCGAGCAGAGTCTGGGCAACGCCCTCGGCGGGGGATGGGAGGAGGTCATTCGGGGGACGGGAGTAACCCGCATGGCGCGCCGCCTGTTGCATGCTCATCCGGTGACGCCTCCCAAGGCCCAACCCCCACCTCATGGTCACCGCTGCCCCATTCACCTTGCGCTTCGAACCGCTCGCCAACCTGCGTGACGCCATCGATCGCGGACCCACCCTGCGCCAACTCATGCCGGATGCGGCCAAGGCGGCCCGGCTCGTCCTGCTGCACGCGCCGGCAGGGTTCGGCAAATCCACGCTGCTCAGCCAATTGGCGCAAGCCATGCGCGCCGAAGGCATGCGTGTCGCTTGGCTCAATTGCGATGGGCGCGACCAGGACAGCGAGGTCTTCACCGAAGACCTGTGCCGAGCGTTGCACCGGACGGGCATGCGACCGGCCAGCCTCGAAGCATTGGCCGAGATCGATGCGCCCTTGTTGATCTGCATCGATGATTTCGAATGGGCCCGCAACGCCCAAGTCGGGGAGTTGATCAGACAGATGGCCCTTCAGGCTTCGCCCATGGCCCACATCGTGGTGGCCGGCCGAGCCCCTCCGCCCCCACGGCTGACACGGTTGCTGTTGGATGGCAGGGCGCGCGAAGTGGATGCCATGACACTCCGGTTCACGCGCCAGGAAGCCGAACGCCTGCTGCAGCCCGCCTCTTCGGCGGACCAGTTGGCGCCGATCGTGCGGCAAGCCGATGGTTGGCCATTCGCATTGCAACTGGCCCGCCTGCAGGCACGGTCGACCCCCTCGGCGAAGGGGACCGACGACGGGGGCCTCCCGATTCCGCTGCGGCAAATACATGACTACCTGGTGCAGGAGGTGATCCAGCCACTGCCCACGGATCTGCGTGACTTCCTAAGCGACGTGGCGATGCTCGACAAGGTGGATGTGTTGACCGCCAATGGCCTGCGCGTCCGGGAAGACAGTCTTGATCTGATCCGGCGGCTCACACGCCTGCGCCCACTGGTCGTCGTGGATGAACACAATGGGTCGGCCGTACTGCACCCTTTGCTGCGGGATTGCCTGCTGGACACCCGCGAGCGGGGCGCCCCCGGAGAGATTGCCGGACTGCATCGGCGCGTGGCACGCCACCTCGCCTTGCGCGGGCAATTGCAAGAAGCCGTGGGCCATGCCATCGACGGCCGACGGCCAGAGTTGGGCGCGCAACTGCTGGAGGAGGCCGGCGGTCTTCTGCTCCTCTGCAACGAAGGCGCGGTGCGCTCGCGCCGGCTGCTGCGGCAACTGCCCGCGGCCACGCTCCAAGCCCGTCCACCACTGCGCCTCCTGCGCCTGATGGTGCGGCTGCTGGAAGGCAGGACGGACGGCGTGCAGGCCGAGTTCGCGGCCGTGTTCGAGCAGGTGTCGCAAGCCCAGTCCTGCGGAGGCGGCCTCCGGCGCCTTGACATGGCGGTCGCTGAAGTCGGCCTGCTGCTGGCACGCAGCGAACGCGACCTTTCTTTTTCTCCCTGGGCGACGCTCGACAAGCTGCGCGCCCTGGCTCGCCTACAGATGATGCACGACCCACGTCCCATGGCCCTGAACCTGGCGTTCGAGATCTTCTTCCTGCACCGCTACGGCCCCGCCGAGCGATGCGAACGCCGCGTGCGCGAGATCGAGACCCTGTTCGCCGACGGGGCCTACGACCGGAACAGCCCCTGGATCTGGCTCTACCGGGCACGCAATGCACTGGCACGGGGAGATCTGGACGGAGCTGAGGCGACTCTGAAAGAAAGACTGGCCGAAGACCCCAACTTCCAGCAATTCCGACAGGATTCGCTGGCTCGCCTGAGCACCGCCCTGAGTGGCCAGATCGCCTATGTGCGAGGTGACATCGATCGTGCACAGGCACATTTCGAGACCTTGCTGCCCAGCCTGGCCACCGATCTCCTCGAAGTGCTGTATGGCAGTTGCGTCGGCCTGGCCGCCTGCAAGTTCGCCCGAGGTCAGACGCAGAGTGCCTTGCAGACTCTCCAGGCCGGGCGCCGGTTCGCGCAAGAGGAATCGCTGAGGCACCTCGAGCTGTTGGCGACCGCCACTGAAATCGACCTGTTGCTGCGCACCGGTGACGTCGGTCAGGCCCATCACCTGGCCGAACAGGTAGCCCTGGACACGCTGTCGGTCCAGGCTTCCGCCACAGGCGCCCTGCCCTGTCTGACCGCAGAGGCTGTTGTCCGGGCCTGCTGGCGCGTGTGTCTGACAAAAGGTGATTCGGCGAAGGCGGCCGACGCCGCAGAAGCCCTGCTGGCACGAGCCCGCAGCGACGGACAGGCGCTCGTTGAACTGTCCGCGCTGTACATGCTGGCAACCGCACGCGCTGCCCTGGGCCAACACAGAGCCGCCCATCAGACGCTGGACGAAGGCCTTTGTCTGGGCCAGCGGCAGGGTGCCTTGCAACCGGCATTGGACGCCGGAACCGAGTTGCTGTCCCTGCTGAGGCATCGGCTCAGCGATGCGCGTGCCTGGCCTCAAGGCCCGGCACGCACCTTCGCGGTGCAGGTGATCGGTGCCTGGGAGACCCGCTTTCGGCAGTGTCGCTCCCATCACGCCTCTCAACTGCTGACACCGCGTGAATGGGATGTGCTTCGCGAACTGGCCGCCGAGCAAAGCACCAAGCAAATGGCGAGATCACTGGCGCTGTCACCTGAGACCATCAAACACCATCTGAAGAACATCTTCCGCAAACTCGCCGTCAGCCGCCGGGAACAGGCCTTGTCCGAGGCAAGGCACCGGGGCTGGATTCCCTGAACCGCAGGCACCGGGCATTTGGGCTTGTTTCCGGCCGATGATTCGGCGTCCAGGCTTTCCACGCCCCGCTGTTCCAGCATTTCATCGGTCAATCCCTCACGCCCATCCCGAGGTTCCCCGGTGACAGGCCATGAACTCGGATGATGCGAGCGAGCCTTTGGCGCCGACTCTCCCTCGCCATTCCCAGACCTGTTGAAATGGAGCCCGCGTGACCGACACCGAATTGCAGTTGCTGAAGCAACAATGCCAGATTGTCCTGCCCGGCCATCGGATGGAGAGCCCGGCCACCAACTTCAGATCGATGGCCGATTGGTGTGAAGCCCATCACATCCGTGACGATCTCTACGGCGAGGGTGAGCTCATCCAACGATTCGAACAGAAAGTGGCTGGCATGCTTGGCAGGCCCGCAGGCCTGTTTTGTGTCACCGGCACCATGGTACAGGCCACCGTGCTGCGACTGGCCTGTGAGCAACGTCGCAACCCGTTGGTGGCCTTGCATCCAACTTCACACATCCTGGTCCATGAACGCAGCAATTTTCAGATCCACCAGGACTTCATCGCCCTGCTGACCGGGCCGCCACACCGTGTCTGGGGCACAGAGGATCTGTCGCTTCATCCGGAAAAACCGGCAGCCGCTCAATATGAATTGCCCATGCGCGAGATCGGCGGGCAACTGCCGGATTGGGGAGCCTTGGACGCCCTCAAGCGATATTGCCGCACGCAGGATATCCACCTCCACATGGACGGCGCCAGGCTGTGGGAGGCCGCCTGCGGCTATGGAAAAACCTTGCAGGAGGTGGCCGAAGGCTTCGATTCGGTCTACGTGTCCTTCTACAAAGGCATTGGCGCCATGGGAGGCGCGATGCTACTGGGCAGCACCGATCTCATTGCCAAAGCACGCCTGAGTTTCCAGCGTCAGGGCGGGAATCTGTTCCGCTTCACGCCCTACGTGGTGGCCGCAGCGATGCAGTTCGAGCGCCGGCTGGCCCAGATGCCGGCCTGCCTCGAACGCACCCGGGCCATCTTCCGGATGCTGGCGCAATTTCCACGGTTCAAGCCCAATCCCAGCTCTCCACAGGTCAACATGCTGCATATCCATCTGCCCGTGGACAAGGACCACGCCACCGCGGCACGCAATCACATCGCGGCCGAACACGGCATCTGGCTTTTCAACCAGGCCGTCCATGCCGCATTGCCGGGTCATTCGGTCTTTGAATGGTATGTCGGCGACCAGGCGACCGCCCTCAGCGAGACGGAACTGCATCGTGCGCTCAGCCTGCTGCATCAGGCCTGCGAGACACGTTGAATTGCCCCATCCAACGCGGCCTTCGTCGGTCGGAGACAACTGAGGGGGCCGGGAAAAAACAAAAGGGCCACCCGAAGGTGGCCCGAACAACAAGGGCCGGAGCCCTTGGAATCCGCATCAGTTGCGGGTCTGGTCCACCAGCTTGTTCTTGGCGATCCAGGGCATCATGGCGCGCAGCTGGCCGCCCACCTTCTCGATCGAATGATCGGCGGTGTTGCGACGGCGGGCCGTCATGCTCGGGTAGTTCAGGCGGCCTTCCTGGATGAACATCTTGGCGTAGTCGCCGTTCTGGATGCGCTTCAGGGCGTTGCGCATGGCGGCACGCGACTGCTCGTTGATGACCTCAGGACCGGTCACGTACTCGCCGAACTCGGCGTTGTT
>Ga0213872_10001531_pt1 | contig 14862 bp, 17 predicted proteins | sample VelepicomBERX_R2_FD_160071 | JGI IMG/M metagenome (GOLD analysis project Ga0213872, IMG submission 160071) | Rhizosphere microbial communities from Vellozia epidendroides in rupestrian grasslands, the National Park of Serra do Cipo, Brazil - RX_R2 | ecosystem: Host-associated > Plants > Roots >...
GATCAGCTCCTGCGCGCGCTCCTCGCTGATCCGTCCCGCGGCGAGGTCGCGGGTGAAGTAGATGTCGAGGAAGGTCGACACGCGGCCCAACGACATGGCGGCGCCGTTTTGTTCCTTCACCGCGGCGAGATAGCCGAAATACACCCATTGCACCGCTTCTTGCGCCGTGGTCGCCGGAAGGCTGATATCGAAGCCGTAGCCGGCCGCCATGGCCTTGAGTTCGCCCAACGCCCGGTACTGTTCCGACAGCTCCTCGCGCAGCCGGATCACTTCCTCGGTGAAGTCGCGCTCGTCCAGCTCGTCGAACAGCGCCTGCCGATCGGAGATCAGCCGGTCGACGCCGTACAGCGCAACCCGGCGGTAGTCGCCGATGATGCGGCCGCGGCCGTAAGCATCCGGCAGACCGGTGATGACCCCCGATTTGCGCGCAGCGCGGATTTCCGCGCTGTAGGCGTCGAAGGTGCCCTGATTGTGGTCTTTGCGGTAGCGGTTGAAGGTATCCTTCAGCGTCGGGTCGAGCTGATAACCGTAGGCATTGAGCGCCGTTTCGACCATGCGAATGCCGGAAAACGGCATGATGGCGCGCTTGAGCGGTTTGTCGGTCTGCAGGCCGACGATCAGCTCCTGCTCCTTGAGGATGTAGCCCGGCCCATAGGCGGTAATGCCGGCGCCCACGTCGGTGCTGGCATCCAGCACGCCCTTTTCGTGTTCTTCCTTCAACAGCGGCGTGAGCGCGGCCCAGATGGCGCGGGTGCGCGCGCTGGGGCCGCACAAAAAGGCGTCGTCGCCGCTATAGGGCGTCATGTTGAGCAGGATGAAATCGCGAACGTCGATGGCGTGTTGCCATTTGCCGCCGTGAAAGCCTTCCCAGGGGTCGAGCGCGGGCGCGGCACAGTCAGGGGTGTTCATGAAGCCTCTCCTTAAACGCGGTCGTTGTCGGCACCCTGGGGCTAGGGCCTGTCTAGGCCCTAAGCTAACGGGCCAGGATGCCGCGGCGATGACGCCGGAACACCCATTTTTCCCACAGGTGCAAGGTGAATTCGTCAAATGTCGGCCGGATGTCGACGGTAATTTGATGCCCGCCCGCCACCGGGACGCTGCCACTGACGGTCACCGCCAGATAGAGGATCAGCGCCGAGTCGGCATGCGGAAACATTTCCAGCCGCAGCCGTTCGCCCAGCGTGAACGGGTGCGGCGAAAGCCAACCCACGGCATCGAGCCCGACACGGCAGTCCATCAGCGCCGGCCGTTGCGGATAGCGCGACAACAGGCTGACTTCCAACGCCAGGTCAAGCTTGGCCTCCAGTCGTTGCAACAGCGGATCGGTGTTTTCCACGCTGTCGACCGGCGCGGCCAGCACCTTGAGCGCCAGCCGGGTTTCCCGCACCTGCTGCGGCGTACAGCCGCTCTCCGGCAGGGGGATGGCGGCAAACGGCAGCTCGGCGTCAAAGCTGGCGGTGGCGAGCGTTGGGAGCAATGACATGTGTGACCTCGGTATATTCAATAATCATTGAAGCACAATCGGGCGGAATTAGCGGAACAAACGCACGAGGCCATCCAGGCTGCCGGCATTGATCGTCGCGTCCGCTTGCGCGCGCACCACCGGTTTGGCCTGAAACGCCACGCCGATGCCCGCTTCGCCCAACATTTTCAAATCGTTGGCGCCGTCGCCCACGGCCAATACCTGGTGCGGGGCAAGACCAAGCCGTTCGCGCGTTTCGATCAGCAAGTCGCGCTTGGCGTCGGCGTCGATGATCCTTCCTTGCACGCGGCCGGTCAGTTTGCCGTTGCGTATTTCCAATTGATTGGCGTGGCTATAGTCGAGCCGCAGGCTGGCGCGCAGTCGGTCGGTGAAGTAGGTGAAGCCACCGGAAATCAGCATGAATTTCACCCCCTGCCGCTGACAGGCGGTGACGAGCGCTTCCGCGCCGGGGGTTAGACGCAGCCGTTCATGGTAGACCCGGTCGAGCGCGGAAGCGTCGAGTCCGGCTAACAGCGCCACCCGTTCCGTCAGCGAGGCGGCAAAGTCGAGCTCGCCGCGCATCGAACGCTCGGTGATGGCCGCTACGTGCGCTTTCAATCCCTGCATGTCGGCGATTTCATCGATGCATTCGATGGTGATCAGCGTCGAGTCCATATCGGAGACGACGAGACCCAGGTCGGCAAAACGCATCGCGCTCGGCATCCACCCCGCGTCCCACGACCAGTCGTGGCAGAGGTCGGCGACCTCGGCGCGCAGGCGTAAATTGGCGGCGGTGAGGCGCGCTTGCGTCGGCGCGGTGCGCTCGACGGCGCTGGCGCTCGTCAGTTTGACCAGCCGGGAAAGCCGCGCGTCGTCGAGCGGCTTGGGAGATTGCACAACCAGGGTAATCGCGTTTGCGGTCATCGTCTCGAGAGAGGAAGGGACGCTTCGGGGCGTCGGATTAATCTATTTGACGATGATTATTGCATAGCCGCATCCGCCGCCGGCGAGAAAATCTCAACGGATGTGGATGACCTTGTGGGTTTGCAGTGACAACCGCCAACGCGGATGCGCCAGGCAGTAATCGATGGCGGCCTGCCGATTGGCCGCAGCGTCCGGGCCGTCCATCGGCTGCAGGTACCAGTGGGCGAACTGGAGCCCCTCGAAAGCCTCCGGCAGCGCGCCGGGCTGCGGATAAACCAGCTTGAGCTCGTCGCCCGACGTCTGCTCGAGCGGCGCGCCGGCCTTGGGGCTGACGCAGATCCAGTCGATGCCCGCCGGTGCGGCCACGGTGCCGTTGGTTTCCACCGCCACCTCGAAGCCGCGCGCGTGCAAAGCGTCGATCAATGGCGTATCCAGCTGCAAGAGCGGCTCGCCGCCGGTGCAAACGACGTAGGGCGTCCCTTGGCCGAGGTCGGGCCAGGTGGCGGCGATGCGGTCGGCCAACCGGGCGGCGTCGGCGAACTTGCCGCCGTCCGGCCCGGCGCCGACAAAGTCGGTATCGCAGAATTGGCAGATGGCCTGGGCGCGGTGGCGCTCCTTGCCGCTCCACAAATTACAGCCGGCAAAACGGCAAAACACCGCGGCGCGGCCGGTTTGCCGGCCTTCGCCCTGTAGTGTGTAGAAGATTTCCTTGACCGTGTACATGACCCCACCCTACAAAAGCGGCCAGCGCATGTCGTGGTCGAAGGTCAGCGATACGCCGCGTTCGGCGGTATCGTACAGATCGATGCGCGCGAGTTCGGGCACCAGCGGCGACAGGTGCATGTGCACCCATTCCGCCACCGAGGTGCTCTTACCGTTGCGGATGCCGGAGAGACGGTCGAGCGGGTTGTGGTCGAGCTGACGGTAGACCGGCTTGAAGCGGTCTTTGACGTCGCCGAAGTCGAGTACCCAGCCCATCGTGCGGTCCAAGTCGCCGGTCAGCATCAGGCGAATCAGATAGCTGTGGCCGGTGTAGGCGCCGCTGGCGTCGAACGGCACGGCGCTTTCGAAGCGCTGCTCCTTCCAGATGTTGAAGCGCTGGCCATCGTATTGACTGCCCGCGCTGTGGGTCTCGCGCACTTCGACCCAGGCGAGCGCTGGCAATACCTCTCGCAGGCGTTCGAATAGCCATTTGGCCAGTACTTCGCTGGTCGGGTTGTCCAGGCCGTCGATGTCGTTCAGATAGTGGTGATTGAGCTGATCGAACAACGGCAGCCAGGCCGCTTCCAACTGCATGTGGTCGCAACGGCTGGCATCGGCGAATAGCCTCACGCCGAAACGGTGGCCATGCAGGCGGCCGCATTTGTGGCCGGACGGCACTTGCGGCAATTGATGCGCGGCCTCGAACGAGACGTTGAGATGGATGAGCGCGGTCTGGTTGTCGACCAGCGCGCCACGGCGCGCCGAACTTTGCAGCGCCAAGGTCACCGGGCTGGAAATGCTGTCGGCTAAAAAGCGCGCGATGCCCAGATCGCTCGGATCGGCCAGCGTGTCGTTGATCTGCGCGTAATCCAGCGCGGCGGCGGCATCGCGAAGCGCGGCTTCCAGCGAGGCTTGATCGGTATGGGTGGCGTCGGCGCGCGCCAACGCACGGAAGCTGTGTCCGTGCAGATTGACCAGGCGCTCGTCGGTGGCGCCGGGGATGCGCCTGGCGGCCTCGAAACCGGTGGCGGCCAACAGAAAGGTGGTATGCATGTCAGCTCCGCGCGGTTCGCTCGATCAGCGGGTCGGCGACGCCGGCCTCGGCGAAGCCGCGCGCGCGCAGCCGGCACGAGTCGCACTCGCCGCATGGCGGCACCGCGCCGTTGTAGCAAGTATGGCTCCAGGCCATGGCCGCCATGGCGCCGACTTCCTCTGCCAGATGCACCGTTTCCGCCTTGGTCATGTACATCAGCGGCGCGTGCAGCGTGAGCCGCGGCGCGTCCATGCCGAGCCGGATGGCCAATTCCAACGCCTTGAGTGTGTTTTCGCGGCAGTCTGGGTAGCCGGAGTAATCCGTTTGCGCGACGCCAGTGACGATATGGCCGATGCCGCGGGTGTAGGCCAGGGCGGCGGCGAAGGTCAGGAAAATCAGATTGCGTCCCGGCACGAAGGTATTGGGCAGCGCGTCGGTGTGCGCTTCGCCGGTTTGCGGCGTCAGCGAGGCATCGGTCAGGGCGTTGCCGCCGATGGCGGCAAAGGTGTCGATCGGCAGCACCGTTTGCGCCACGCCGGCGAGTTTGGCGACGGTCGACGCCGCCTCCAGCTCGATGCGGTGGCGCTGGCCATAGTCGAAGGTGACCGCCGAGACGTTGGCCTGGCCAAAGCGGCGGATCGCCCAAAAGAGACAGGTTGTCGAGTCCTGGCCGCCGGAGAGCACCACCAGGGCCTTGTCGGTATGTTGTTCCATGCAATGTTCCATCGATAAACAGTCGAGGTCGCGGCACACGGGATCGGTCTCACCCGGCGCGGCGTCGGGCGCGTTGTCGCGCGCCCAAGGCAATCGCATAGTGTAGCCGTTTTCGCAACGCGCCACCAGAATGCGCCTCGCCCGCACCATCGCCTCGCTGCACGCTTTATTTATGGCTCAAGCGTCGGCGGCTTGCATCCAGCCGGGAGAAAAGGGCGAGACGATCATCGGCAACGATGATCGTCAGAGGGTGTTGACTCACCCATGCTCGCGAAGCGAGCGCCCCCTCCCAGGGAGAGGGCAGGGGGAGGGATCAAGACTTGCGCCGAACGACGACGACCCGTTGGCCGTCACGGTTGGCGAGACATTGGACGGGGCTGAGCAGGCAGTTGAGCCGGTAAACCCGTGCGCCGGGCTGCTTGAGCTTGTCCTCCAGCGACAAGGCGCGCTCGTCCACGGGCGCGCGCGTCAGCGAGGGGGCGGCCGCGCCGGCGCGCGGCAACACCAGGCCGCAGAACAGTGCGGCGCACGCGCAGGCGGCAAGGAAGGGGGAGAACGGTTGGTTTTGTGTCGGCATGAGGGCTCCTATGACCGCCGCAACACGTAGAGCGGTTCATTGCTGGCGTTGGGGAAGCATTGGATCGGGCTGAAATAGCAGTTGAACTTGAAGCGCACCACTTCCACTGCCGGCGCCTGTCCGGATGACGCCTCGGCGGCGCCGGCTAACAGCAGACAACATACCAGTGCCGCGCCAAAGCGGGCGAATCGGTTCGAAGGGGCGCGTCGAGAAGCGGTCGGCATGGCTCGGTTCCTTTGTCTCGGAGGGATTAGTCGTGCAAATACACGCACTGGATTGGGCTGAAATAGCAGTTGTGGGTGAACCGTTTGACGGCGCCGTTCCGGATCAGTTCGGCCAATTTGGATGAGTGCAGCCTGTTGGCGGTTGGCTGTTGCGCCGAGCGGGCCTCCGCGGCGAGGGCGGCGGGTGACATGACGCTGTGGCACAGCGCGCAGGCGAGAAGGCTGAATGTGGCGTGGCGGTGTTGGATGAACATGGATCGATTCCTTTCCATCTGGCTGTGGGGAACGTCCAACGGCTGTGGCCGCTGGATTACGTCTTCCACCGTAATCACACGCACGCAGCGGGGCCAGCCGCTGATGCCGCGGCTGGCTGTGGGATTTGACTGATCCGGGCTACGATTTGGGCCGGAGGACGGAAAGGCGCAACTTATCGTTTCCCTTGAGCAGGCATTGAATGGGGCTGAAAAAGCAGTTCACCCGGTAGGGCCTGACCTCCATGTGTTTCAATTTTTCGGCCAGCGAGGCCGGGGGCGGCGCCGCGGCGGGCGCGGCGAAGCTCGCCTCCAGCCACAGCGATCCGCATAACAAGGCGGCCCCCATACCCGGGGTTAGGCAAATTTTTTCCGTCACGCCATCAAAGCGCATGATGTCACTCCTCTTCTTGTGGGACCGGTTGACGACAACCGCCGCCATCATAATCAGAGGGGGGGCGCCTTGGCTGCTCCCCTTTATGCGGCTTGCGCTGTATGGCCGCTAACCCGTAACCTTCACTGATGGCTCAACCGCATATTTGCTTCATTCTGCATGGGCGCCGCAGTCCCTCGCATTGGCCAGACCGGCTGTTGCGGCAGTTCTCTCGCCGCTTCGTCGTGCAAATTCACATCACCACCTCGGGCCTGCGCGCCGAGGAGGTGGCTTGCCTGGCCGTGACGCAAGGTTGCGATTTTGTCATCGCCGTGGGGGGCGACGGCACCGTGCACGAGGTGGTCAATGGCGTGATGCGCGCCCCGGCCGAACGGCGCGCGCGGGTGACGCTCGGTGTGTTGCCGGTCGGCACCGGCAATGACTTCGCCCGTTCGCTCGGCATGAGCGCCTCGGTGTCCCGGCTCTACCGGCTGATTCAGCGCGACAGCGCGCGTTGGCTCGATCTGGGCCGCATCGACACGCTGGGCGAGGCGCCGTGGACGCGTTACTTCGCCAACATTGCCTCGCTCGGCGTCAGCTCGGCCGTGGTCGAGCGCGTCGCGCGCATGCCGCGCTGGCTGCCCGCCGGCCCCGCCTACGGCCTGGGCGCGGTGTTGTCGCTGTTGACCTGGCGGCCGTCGCGCATGCAGGTGACGTTTGACGAAGGCACGGTGATCGAGGAGCCGATGGTCGATCTCTGTCTGGCCAACGGGCGCTATTTCGGCGGGGGATTGGGGGTGGCGCCCGAGGCGCGCCAGGATGACGGTCTGTTGGACGTGGTCATGATCCGCAATGCCTCGGTGGTGGCGTTTCTACGCTTCATGCCGTTGATGCGCCAGACGCGCCGCATCGACGACGCGCGCGTGCGTTATGCCAAGAGCCGTGGCGTGCGGGTGAGCAGCGATCCCCCCGGTTGTCCGCTGGAAGCCGACGGCGAACAACTTGGCAGCGCGCCGGTGCGCGTGAGCGTGCTGCCCGGCGCTTTGCGCTGGCTCGGCTGCGAAAGCGGCCGCTAAGCGGTGTCCCGTTGGGTTTTGTGTCATGCGTGTCTGTGGCGCACTGCCTTCGGCGAGTGCGCCCTAAGGGAAGATGCGTCCGGGGCGGTAGGGCGCAATCGCCGCGCGATGCGCGGCATTGCGCCAAACACCTGACGGCACGCCCTAAGGTCAAAAAAAGAAGCGGCCTGCATCAGGCCGCTTTTGTTGATGCGGGAAGCGCTTACAGCGTCGGGTAGTCGGTATAGCCCTTGGCGCCGCCGCCGTAGAACGTGGCCAGATCGGGCTGGTTCAGCGCCGCGCCTTGCTGCAGACGTTCCGCCAAGTCGGGGTTGGCGATGTAGCTGCGGCCGAACGCCACCGCGTCGGCATAGCCCTTGGCGATGACGGCTTCCGCCTTATCGCCGTCGTAGCCGCCGGCGGCGATGATCACGCCCGGATATTCGGCGCGCACCGCTTGGCGGAACGCTTCGGTCAACGCCGGGCCGCCGGCCCAGTCTGGCTCCGAGATATGCAGGAACGCCAGTTTGCGCCGTGCCAGTTCCTTGACCAGGTAGTGCGCCATTTCTTCTTGGCCGACGTCCGACAAACCATTGAAGATGCCCAGCGGCGAGATACGGATGCCGACACGGTCCGCCGACCATTCGCCCACCACGGCGTCGACCACTTCCAGCACCAGGCGGGCGCGGTTTTCGATGCTGCCGCCGTACGCGTCTGTGCGCAGGTTGGACTGCGGCGACAAGAACTGTTGCAACAGATAGCCGTGCGCCGCGTGGATTTCCACCAAATCGAAGCCGGCGCGGCGCGCGTTGTCGGTGGCACGGCGATAGTCTTCGAGCAAGTCCTCGATTTCGGACACCTCCATCGCGCGCGGCTCGTCGCACGGCACGCGCGCCAGACCGCCGTCGGCGGTGCGCACGTTGGTGTTGCTGTCGGCGCGGATGGCCGACGGCGCGAGCGGCGCGTCATTGTCGGGTTGCAGCGAGCGATGCGAAATACGCCCGGTATGCCACAACTGCAAGGCGATCAGCCCGCCCGCCTGATGCACGCCGGCGGTCACCGGCTGCCAGGCGCGCACCTGTTCTTCGCTGTAGATGCCGGGCGCGCCGGCATAGCCCTTGGCGGTCGGCGAAATATGCGTGCCCTCGGCGATCAGGAGCCCGCCGCTGGCGCGCTGGCGGTAATAATCGACCGCGAGCGCGGTGGGCGCATCGCCCGGCTCGGTATTGCGCAGGCGCGTCAGCGGGGCCATCACTACGCGGTTTTTCAGGGTGACGGCACCGACTTTCAGCGGCGTGAACAGCTTGTCAAAGCTCATGGAATGTCCTTTCCGGTTTTATTGATCGAAGCCAAAGCCCTGCTTTTTCGCCACCACGGCGGTCAGCGGGAAATAAACGGTTTGGTAGGTCTCGGCGGTGTTGGCCGACCAGGGTTGACCGTCGGTGTGGCCAATCTGGCGCCAGTATTGATTCAGCGTGATGTCATAGGCCTGAATCGACGGTGCGATCACGCTGGTGTCGTAATGTTCGCGGTGCACGAAACTCGCGCGCGGCAGACGCGGTTTGACGCTGCCGTCCTGGTCGATGTGGCCGATGACCGCGCCGGCGACGGCAAAGGTGCGCGGCGGTAGGCCCAAGAGATCGATCATGGCTTGCGGGTCGCGGCGGATGCCGCCGATCGGCACCACGCCTAGCCCCGCCGAGCGGGCTGCGGTCATCAGGTTGCCCAGCGCAATGCCGGCGTCGACCGCGCCCACGGCGAAACCCTCGACGCTGTTGTGAATGGCCTGTGTCTTGCCTGCGAGCTCGGCGCCTACCGCGGTTTTGTGGAAGTCGATCACCACGGCGACGAATACCGGTGCTTGCGCGATCCAGGGCTGGCCGCCGGCGATCTCGGCGATGCGGGCGCGGCGCACGGCATCTTGCACCACGACGAGAGAGACTTGCTGTCCATTGATGGACGTCGGGCCTTTCCAGGCGGCGTCGAGAATGGCATCCAGCACGACCGGGTCGACCGGCTTGTCTTGATAACTGCGCACGCTATGGTGTTGATGCATCTGTTCGAGTGTCGGGTTCATGACGGCTCCGGAGAAATAGCGATTAGACTGGTCGTCTAGTTTGCGACGTACTCTACTAGACCGGTCGTCTAGTTGCAAGCGCTTTATTTGCGTCTGCAGCATTTATGTCAAATGGGTGCGTTTCTCCATGACTGGACTGGGCGCGTTGCGCCATGCCGGCCGATCCCTTAGCCTTGAGCTTGTCATCAAGACAGGATGCGTCTCATGCGAATTGAACAGGTGCCATGCTTGCCAACGGATACGGCGGTGCTGCGGCAAATGACGGAGCAGGATATTGAGGCGTGGTATCAGTGCCTCTCCGATCCGCGCGTGACGGAGCATACCAGTTGGTCGCTCGCCTCGGCCGCCGATCTCTCCCCATTGGTGGCGGCCTACCTTTCCAATGATGACGCCTCGCCGATCCGCTTCGTGCTGCGAAGCCAGCCGGGTGGCGAGTTCATGGGCACCATCGGCTTTCATACCATTTCCCCGCATCATCGTACCGCTGAAATCGCCTATGAGTTTTCGGCTGGCCTCTGGGGGCAGGGGTGGGCGTCGATGTGTTGCCGCGCGCTGACCGAATGGGGATTCAGCCAACGCCGCTATGTTCGTATCCAGGCCACGGTGCTCGACAGCAATGTGGCTTCGGCGCGGGTGCTTGAGCGCTGTGGGTTCGTCTTCGAGGGAATGCTGCGCCATTACCGTATCGTTCGCGGCGAGCCGCGAAGCTACCGCCTCTATGCCAAGACGCCAGACTAAGCTATCTATTGGGTAATCCGATGAATGCATTAAAAAACGCTGTTTGAGTGATAAATAGCTTTGCGCTGTAATGCAGACAGGTCCGCATGATGTCGGCGTGCGGCCATCTCGGGGAGTGAGCATGGATGGGCTTCTGAATGAAACGCACGACCCGGCTCTGAAGAGCTGGGTGGAATCCGCCAGCCGGGCCGGGCAGGACTTTACGCTGCAGAACCTGCCGTTTGCGGTGTTCCGCCGCGACGGTAGCGGCGAGGCATTCCGAGGTGGCGTGGCGATCGGCGACGAGATCGTCGATTTGGCCGCGCTGGCCTCGGCCCGGCTATTCGACGGCGAAGCCGCCCAGGCGCTGGCGGCCTGCGCCGCGCCGACGCTGAACGACTTCATGGCGCGGGGGCCGCAAGCGTGGTCCGCTTTGCGCCTCGCGCTGTCGCGCGCGCTGCGCGCCGGTTCGGCGCAAACCGCCGCGCTGCGTCCCTGCCTGGTGCCGCAGGGGGACGCCGAATACGCATTGCCGGCACGCATCGGCGATTACACCGATTTCTACGCCTCGATCCATCACGCCACCAACGTCGGCCGGCTGTTCCGCCCCGACAATCCGTTGTTGCCGAACTATAAATGGCTGCCGATCGGCTACCATGGCCGCGCGTCGTCGATCGGCGTATCCGGCCAGCGTTTTGTGCGTCCTAGCGGCCAAATCATGGCGCCGGGCGCCGAGCGGCCAAGCGTCGGACCGTGCCAGCGGCTCGATTACGAATTGGAGGTCGGCATTTTCATTGGTGCCGGCAATGCGCTCGGCACGTCCATTGCACTGGACGACGCCGAGGCGCATGTGTTCGGGCTGTGCTTGCTCAACGATTGGTCGGCGCGCGACATTCAGGCCTGGGAGTATCAGCCGCTCGGGCCGTTTTTGGCCAAAAGCTTCGCCACCACCATTTCACCCTGGATCGTCACCTTGGAGGCGCTGGCGCCGTATCGGGCGGCTTGGACGCGCCCGGCCGAGGATCCGCAGCCGCTGCCTTACCTGGAGTCGGTCGCGCAGCGGCGGATGGGAGCGTTCGACATCCAGCTGGAGGTATGGCTGCAAACCGAGCGCATGCGGCGCGAGGGGCAGACGGGGGAGCGCCTGTCGCATACCAGCTTCCGCCATGCGTATTGGAGTGTGGCGCAGATGGTGGCGCACCACACCGTCAACGGCTGCGGCCTGCAGCCGGGCGATCTATTGGGCAGCGGCACCATGTCCGGCCCCGAACCCGGGGAAGCCGGCTCGCTGCTGGAGCTGTCCGTTGGCGGCAAACAGCCGCTGCGGTTGGCGAATGGCGAAGAGCGCCGTTTTCTGCAAGACGGCGATACGGTGATATTGCGCGGCTTTGCCGAGCGCGCGGCGTCAGCGCGCGTCGGTTTTGGCGCGGCGGTCGGTCACATCATGCCGGCGAGGACGGGAGACGCCGCCGATGCGTAAGCTCTATAGCTATTTCCGCAGTTCGGCCGCCTATCGCGTGCGCATCGCGCTGGCGTTCAAAGGGCTCGACTACCAGACCGTGCCGGTCCATTTGCTGCGCGACGGCGGCGAGCAGCATGCGCCCGCCTACCGCGACAAGAACCCCGCCGGTCTGGTGCCGGCGCTGGAAGAAGCGGGGCAAGCGCTGACCCAGTCGCTGGCGATCATCGAGTATCTGGAGGAAACCTATCCGCTGCCGGCCCTGCTGCCGTCCGACGCGCTGGACCGGGCGCGGGTGCGGGCATTGGCGCAGACGATTGCCTGCGATATCCACCCGCTGAACAATCTGCGCGTGCTGGCGTATCTGCGTGATGAGCTGGCGCTGGATCAATCCCAGCGCGATGCGTGGTATCGGCACTGGACCGAGCAAGGATTGGCGGTGGTGGAGCGGCTGTTGGCGGATGACGCGCGCACGGGGCTGTGCTGTCACGGCGATACGCCGACCATGGCCGATTGCTGCCTGGCGCCGCAGATGTTCAACGCGCAGCGTTTTCATTGCCGGCTGGATCATCTGCCGACCGTGCGGCGCATCTATGCGCACTGCACGACGTTGCCGGCGTTTCAGGCGGCGGCGCCGGAAAACCAGCCTGATGCGGAGTGACGGCTTGGAATCTCTAACAAAAGCACCAGCCAGGCATCCGCTCAGGTGTTGTAGCGTGCATTCGCCGCAGGCAATGCACGTCTTGTGAGAGTGCGCAGGCCGTGCGTTGCTTCGCGAACGCACGCTACCCAACCGCGAAATGCGTTCTGTTAGAGGTTCTTATTCGCCTGATTCGATCGTCACCAGCCAGCCCTCCGCCTTGCCTCTGAGCACGGCTTCGCCTTGCGCCCACAATAATTCCCCCACCGCGAGCGACAGCATCATCGTGCCGGTGCGCAGGGCGCCGGCGGTGAGATAGACGAACCACAGCGGATGTTCGACCGTTTGTTCGCCATCGAGCCGCCAGCGCTGCAGCCGATGGCGGCAACGCGCGCGCCGGGTCATGACGTTGAAGTCGACGATGGCCCGCCCCGGAGTGACCTCGGCGAAGATCGGCGTTTCGCCGGCGAACTGGTCCAGCTGTTCGCCGGGATGCAACAGCCGTTCGGCCGCAGGCTGGCCGTCGGCCTGGGCGATATGCAGGCTGAGCATGCCGCCGGAGACCAATGCCAACGAGCGGTCGACGCCGGCAAACAGCGAAAAGGGACCGGAGCGCGCCACATTGGCGCTGGTGAGCCGCCAGTCGAAGTGATCGAGGCCGGCATCCGGCGGCCAGATGGCGAGTTGCACGGTTTCGCCGCCGCCATTTTTCCAGGGCATGCGTTGGAAATCGTCGCTGGTCAGCCGGTGCAGGATCACGGGAGTTCCCGTCGTGCGCCGTCGACCCAGCAAGCGGCGAGCGGGCGTTGCCCCAGGTGGTAGATCAGGTCGACGGGCGCCTGAATATCCCACAAGGCCAGATCCGCGCGCGCGCCCACCGCAATGCGGCCGCGGTCGCTCAGTCCCAGCGCCTGGGCGGCGTGGCGGGTAATGCCGGCGAGCGCTTCTTGCGGCGTCAGCGAGAACAGCACCGCGCCCATGTTGGCCGTGGCCAACAGCGAGGTTAGCGGCGAGGTGCCGGGGTTGCAGTCGGTCGACAGCGCCATCGGCACCCCGGCGGCGCGCAAGGCGTCGACCGGCGGCCGGCGGGTTTCGCGCAGGAAATAGAACGCGCCGGGCAACAGCACCGCCACCGTGCCGGCTTCGCGCATGGCGGCGACACCCGGCTCGTCCAGCCATTCCAGGTGGTCGGCCGAGAGCGCGCCGTGGCGCGCCGCCAGCGCGGCGCCGCCGAGCAGGGAGAGCTGTTCGGCATGCAGCTTGACCGGCAGACCCAGGCGGTCGGCGACGGCAAACAATTTTTCCACCTGGGCGGGCGAGAAGGCGATGCGCTCGCAGAAGGCGTCCACCGCATCCACCAGGCCTTCTCCCGCCAGCCGCGGCAGCCAGTCTTGGCACAGCGTGTCGATGTAGTCGTCGGGCCGGCCGGCGTATTCCTCCGGCAACGCGTGCGCGCCGAGGAAGGTGGTGCGCACGGTCAGCGCGCGCTCCTCGCCGATGCGCCGGGCCACGCGCAGCATGCGCCGCTCGCTGGCAAGATCGAGGCCGTAGCCGGACTTGATTTCCAGCGTCGTGACCCCCTCGGCCAACAGCGTGTCGATGCGCGGCAGACTCATCGCCAGCAGGATGTCCTCGTTGGCGAGCCGCGTGGCGAGCACGGTGGCGGCGATGCCGCCGCCGCCTTCGGCAATCTCCTGGTAGCTCGCGCCGTTGAGCCGGGCCTCGAACTCGCCGGCGCGGTTGCCGGCGTAGACGATGTGGGTGTGGCAGTCGACCAGGCCGGGCGTCAGCCAGCCGTCATGGCCGTCCTGGCGCCGCAAGTCCATGTACTCGCCCGGGAGATCGACCTGCGGGCCGAACCAGGCGATATGGCCATCGCGCCAGGCGATGGCCGCGTCGCGAATCTCGCCGTAGCCCTCGCTGTCGAAGGTGGCCAGATTGACGTTGTCGATCAGCCCGCTACCGCTCATCGCGCCCCCATGCTTCGGTGACGCGCGCCACCAGCCGCGCGGCGACGCGCGCGGTGCGCATGTCCTGATCCAGCTCCGGGTTGAGCTCGGCCAGATCGAACAGCCTCAGCTTGCCGCTGGCGGCGACGGCATCGACGAGCGGCTCGATCACCGCTTGTTCGACGCCGCGCGCCGAGGGCGCCGAGACACCGGGCGCCAGCGACGGCGGCAGCACGTCGAGGCAGATGGTCATATAGACATGGTCGACCTCGGCGATGAACGCGGCCAGTTCGCTCTTGGCATCATTCAGATCGGCTTGCGTCAGGCGCTCGTCCTCGCGCCAGCGCGCGCCGAGCGCGCGCGCCTTGTCAAAGAGCGCGGCGGTATTGGCAAAGCGGGAAATGCCCATGCACAGATAGTTGAATGCCACGCCGTCCCGGGCGCAACGCTCGCTGATCTGCCTGAACGGGGTGCCGGAGGTGCCGCGCGGACCCGCGCGCAAGTCGAAGTGGGCGTCGAAATTGATGATGCCGATCTTGGGTTGCGCCTCGCCTGCGGCTTGGCGCGCGTCCAGCAGGCCATTGAAGCTCGCTAGCGCGATTTCGTGTCCGCCGCCCATGCCGATGACGCGGTGCCCATCGGCGAGCAGGCGGCTCACGCTATGGGCGAAGGCCGCTTGCGCCTCTTCCAGCCGATCGCCGCTGC
>Ga0213872_10001532_pt1 | contig 14857 bp, 14 predicted proteins | sample VelepicomBERX_R2_FD_160071 | JGI IMG/M metagenome (GOLD analysis project Ga0213872, IMG submission 160071) | Rhizosphere microbial communities from Vellozia epidendroides in rupestrian grasslands, the National Park of Serra do Cipo, Brazil - RX_R2 | ecosystem: Host-associated > Plants > Roots >...
CGGTGATCCGGCTTTTGGCGCTGTTGGCGGCGCTCGCCGCGCAGCCGTTGGTGATGGCCTTGGCCGCGCCGACCGGCAAGGCGGCCGCACGCTTGTCCGACTCGATGCGCGGCGCCATCGCGCAGCTGCCGGTCGAGGCGGCGCTCAAGCAGCGCTTGCCGGACAGCGCACAGACCTTGCATCGGCTGCTGGGTTTGCGTCCTGGCGGGGGCCGGCCGCGCCACCATGCCGACAACACCTTGCCGCTGGACGTGCTGGTGGTGGATGAAGCCTCGATGATCGATCTCGATCTGATGGCGCGGACGTTCGATGCGTTGCCGCCGCACGCGCAGGTGATTTTGCTTGGCGACCGCGATCAGTTGGCCTCGGTGGAGGCGGGGGCGGTGCTCGGCGAGCTGTGCCAGGACATCGGCTATCGCGGCGAGACGCTTGCCTGGCTTGCCGCGCTGGGGATGGATGTCGACGAGCTGCCGGCAGCCATCGATGAAGGGGCGCCGATGACCGATTGCGTGGTGCTGCTGACCCGTAGTCACCGGTTCGCCGCCGCGAGCGGCATCGGCCAGTTCAGCCGCGCCGTCAACGACAACCGGCCCGACGAGGCATTGGCGCTGCTGGACGAGGCGGCCGCGGATCTGAGCTGGCATCCTCAATGGGATGCCGACGCGCTTTGGGCGCGTCGCCAGCCGTATTGGCAGGCGGTGGCGGCGGGCGCGCCGCTCACGAGCGTGCAGCAGGCCTTTGTTGCGTTTATGCCACTGGCTGGCGAGCGGCGCCAAGTGGAGGCGATCAACCGCCTGGTCGAGCACCGCCTGGAGGCCGATGGGCTCAAAATGCCCGGGCAGCTTTGGTACCCGGGGCGGCCGGTGATGATCTCTCACAACGATTACGGTGTCGGGCTCTTCAACGGCGATATCGGCTTTGCCGTGGATAGGCCGGAAGGCCTGCGCGTCGCGTTTCCCGCCGCGGACGGCAGCTGGCGCGAACTGGCGCCGGCGCGCTTGCCCGCGCATGACACCGTTTACGCCATGACCGTGCACAAGAGCCAGGGCTCGGAATTCGACGAAGTGTGGCTGGTCTTGCCGGACGAGGAGGCGAACGTACCCGATCGCGCGTTGGTGTATACCGCGGTTACCCGCGCGCGGCAGCGTTTCCGGTTGGTCGGCGGGCGGGAAATGTTGCGCGCGGCGATTGGCCATGCGCTGGTCCGCCATTCCGGTTTGGCGCGCAGAATGCGTCCGACATAGTCAAGGGTGCGCGAATCATCTTAATATGCGGTGTTCTCTTCCCCGCATGTCTGGAGCGGTAATGCCAATGCAGCGTGTTCTCGATTATCTGGCGCGCGTGACCCAGGTGGATCTGTCCGCCTTTAGCCCGTTGTATTTCGGCCCGACTCAGCTTGGTTGGGTCAACGCCGAATGGCGCGCGCGTCTCTTGGCGGGAGAAAGCCAGCTGTTCGCCGCCGAAGGCGAACGCCTGTGCTGTCTGGCAGAGGGGAGCTATCAAGACATCAGCGCGGCGCTGGCCGCGGCGGCCCGCCGCTGGCAGGCGGCAGGCTGGCTCAACGGCTGGCGTGACGAGAATTTCCAAGCCTGCAGAGAGGATGGCACGCCGCTGTTCGAGTTGGAGCGCGCGGCGTTTCGCCCGTTGGGGTTGACGAGCCGTGCCGTCCATCTCAACGGTCTTTCCCGCATGGCGGACGGCGAAGTGCGCATGTGGCTCGGCCGCCGTAGCCCGCACAAAGCAGTAGATCCCAACCGGATGGACAATATGGTCGGCGGCGGCGTGGCCGCGGGCGAAACGATCGCTACGGCGCGAGCGCGCGAAGGCTGGGAAGAGGCCGGACTGTCCGCCGCGTTGCTGGCCGAGGCGCGCCAGGACACGCTGCTGTTGGCTGAACGACCGGTGGCGCGCGGGTTGCATCGCGAATGGCTGCATGTTTTCGATATTTGGCTGCCGCTTGGCGTCGTTCCCTGTAATCAGGATGGCGAAGTCGCCGAACACTGTTGTTTGCCGCTGGCCGAAGTCGAGTCGCTGTTGGTGGCGGGGCGTTTCATGATCGACGCCGCCTTGGTGGCGGCGGATTGTCTGGCCCGCCTGGGCTACTGGGGCGAGGACGGCCGTTTGGTGCGGGCAGCCTGCAACCGTGCCGCCGCGGGCTGCCTGTCCGAATGACCAGAGGGTCCCTAGGGCCCATGCCGGGTTTTGCTATCGTAAGATCGTGCGTGAGACAATTTTGCGGTTAAGCGTTTCCCCGTAATTGCGGAAATCTGCGTGAAAGATTATTTTGTTAACCTAAACGCCCGAAATTCGCATTTTATAGCGCCTGCTAGAGGTTTCCGCAGTGTATCGTTTGAAATTGATCTCCAACACCTTCGGCATCGACGACAAGAGTCCGATCTACCCGACGGCGGATGCTGCCCGCGCCGCGGCGAACGTCATGCTGCGTCTGTATCGCGGCAAGGTCAAAGTGGAGATCTACCAAGTGCTTGATCTGCGCACCAATCAAAAGCGCGTGATCGAAACCATCGGCTCTCCAGAGTAATTTCCCCGCCTTTTTGCGCTATTTTCCGCTTCGCCGGCAATGACCGAATCGCGCGGCGTTTCACGTCCATTTTTGCTGAATGTGGCCGTCGACGCGGCGATTTTTATATGATGATTGATTTGCGCCTCTTGGCGGCGAAAAAAACTTGTCTCTCGCGCAACGCGCGCGCAGCCAGGCGGCTCGTTTTTCTGTGGCTACAATGAGGGGGAGAAAAGACAGGACTGGCGCACCCGACAGGGATCGAACCTGTGACCTTCGGCTTCGGAAACCGACACTCTATCCAACTGAGCTACGGGTGCGCTGAATTTGAAGCAGGGCGGATCATAACGCAAAGCGCATCCACAAGTCCAGTAGGGGTTTTGCCTTGCGGAAATGCTTCTCGTATAATCGGCAAAATATTAAATGTCATTATTTTTCCAGGCGAGGCGCGAATGAGCAATGAAAACGGAATGGGCCCGGGGCAGATCGTCAAAGTATTGATCGGCATCGTCGTATTTCTTGTCGTGGCGATTACTTTGCTCGCCAAGCTGGCCACCAGCGGCTTCAATGTCGATGCCGAGGTCATGACCAATGAGTCGGTCGCCGCTCGTCTGAAACCGGTAGGGGATTCGGTAGCGGCCGATGCGCCGCCGGGAAGCCGAACCGGCGAGCAGGTCTTCCAGGCTGTTTGCATCACCTGTCACGGCAACGGCCTGTTGGGCTCGCCCAAGTTTGGCGACGCCGCCGCCTGGGGGCCGCGCATCGCCAAGGGTTTCGCCACCCTGGTGCAGCATGCGCTCTCCGGTTTTAACGCCATGCCGGCTCGTGGCGGCAATGCCACGCTGACTGATAGTGAGGTGGCACGCGCCGTGGCCTATATGGCCAATGCCGGCGGCGCCAAGTTTGCCGCGCCCCAGGCGGATGCCAGCGGCGCCAGCGCCACGTCGGCGAGCGCGCCGGCCGCCGCCGCCGCCGCGTTGGACCCGAACGTGGTCGGCAAAAAAATCTATGAATCGGTTTGCGTCGCCTGCCACCAGGCGGGCGTTTCCGGCGCGCCCAAGTTCGGCGACAAGGCCGCCTGGGCGGTCCGTTTGAAGCCCGGTTTGGATGAAGTGCAGAAAATTGCCACCAAGGGGCTGAACGCGATGCCGCCCAAGGGAGGGTATAGCGGCAGCGACGCCGAATTCCGCGCCGCGATCGAGTACATGGTCAACAATTCGAAGTGATTTGCACGTGGGGAGGCGGGCCTTTCGGCCCATGCCTGTCTAAAAGTACAGGTGCTCTACCCTGCTGCTTTGCGGCATTATGGGGACGTCTGACTGGCCTGGATGAGGCGCACTAAACCGCCGTTTCGCTCCCTGGTTTTGTGCCGAGTCCGGCAGGGGTGATTTCCTATGGATTACCCTACCCAGAGATGTTCCTCATTCTTGTATTGGCGCCCACACGGGCGCCATTTTTTTCGTATGTGCACGTCGCCTTAGCAATGAAATGGCTGTGGCAATACGCCTGCGGCTTCGATTCTATGGCGCGTACCGCCATCTGACCAGTGTTTCAAAACCGTTTCCTGACTTAAATTAAGTATGTTCTAATTTTTTAATAATTGTAAATGGCGTCGGATTATCCTTTGGACGTTTGTTTGCACAGGGGGTTTTACAACATGATGTTGAAGAAGATGGCTTTGGCTGTATTGGGTCTGTCGTGCGTGTCCACTTTCGCCTGCACCACCATTGTGGTCGGCAAGGCCGCCTCGGCTGACGGTTCGATTCTGGTCGGACGCAATGTGGACGGCGACGATGGCAATCACCCGGTTCATTTCATCAAGCACGATGCAATGGCCAAGGGGTTCTTGTTCAAATCGGTGCAATCGCAATTCACGTATCAGATGCCCGACCATCTGATGAGCTATACCGGCTTGCCCGACTTCGACGGCAAGAGCCAGTCGTATGAAGAAGCGGGTTTCAACACTGCCGGCGTGTCGATGTCGGCCACCGAAACCATCGTCAGCAGCGATGCCGCGTTGAAGGCTGATCCGTATCTGGACAAGACCGGCCTGACCGAGAGCGAAGTCACCAGCATCCTGCTGCCGCAGATCAAGTCGGCACGCCAAGGCGTCGAGATGCTGGGCAAGATCATCGAAACCCAGGGTTCGGGCGAGGGCTTCGGCATCGTGTTCGCCGATAAGAACGAAGCGTGGTACCTGGAAAACGGCGCGGGCCACCAATGGGTTGCCGTGCGCATTCCGGACAATATGTACTTCGTTTCGGCCAACCAGGGCCGCATCCGCGAAGTGGACCTGAATGACACCGCCAACGTCATGGCGTCCAAGGATCTGGCCAGCTTCGCCGTGAAGAGCGGCTTGGCGCAGGCGCGCACCGACGGCAAATTCGATTTCTTTGCCGCCTACACCGATGACGGTCCGAAAAACGCCTACTACAACTACAACCGTGTATGGACGGTGCAGGGCATCTACAACCCCGGCATGAAGAGTGACAGCTTCAAGGATGGCAAGGCGCCGCTATTCCTGAAGCCCGAGCATTCGTTGTCGGTGACGGACGTGGAAGCCGCCTTGCAAAACCACTATCAAGGCAAGGACTACGAGCCGTACTTCAACCAAAACCCGAAGGCGCAATACCGTCCGATCTCGGTGTTCCGTGCTCAGGAATCGCACGTTCTGGCATTGCGTTCGACGTTGCCGATGCCGATTGCCAACGTTCAGTACCTGGAGCTGGGGATGACCGCGCTGGGCATCTACGTGCCGTTCTATCAAGGCGCCAAGATTCCGGCCGAGTATCAGGACAACACCGATCACGCCGACAGCACTTCGGCATGGTGGAAGTTCCGTAAGCTGCAAGCGCTGGTGATGCAGGATTTCCCGAAGTACGCGCCGAAGGTGACGGATGCCTACGCCAAGCTCAACGCCGATATTCAGCAACAGCAAGCGGCGTTCGAGAAGGAATACGTCAAGGCCTACGCCAAGAGCCCGAAGCAGGCTGAAAAGCTGCTGGATGCCTTCACCGCCCACACCGTGAGCCAAGTGGATGCGTTGACCGAACAACTGACCAACGACGTGTTCACCCAGTTGGCCAGCGACGTCACCCACAAGTACCTGTTCCACGGTGCTTGAGCCGCGTCGGCCATAGAAAAAAAAGCCGCCTGAGAGGGCGGCTTTTTTTATGAGGCTGTTGATAAAGCCCCTTACTTCATCGAAGTTGGGGCTTTGTCCTTTTTTCGCGGCGATTAAAAGACCTTTCTGACGTCGATTGTCGACCATGGCGCGCGTCGATCTTTGCTACATGAAGTCTCTAACTCCATGCCATCGTTGTAACACAGGACTCGGAGGCTTTCATGCTTAGGCCATTCAAGAATCGACGCCAGCGGATCACGCTGGCCTCCGCCAACGCGCTGGTTCCCAAGAACCATTTGCTTCGTCTGCTTGATCAACACATCAATTTCGACTTCATCCTCGACGAGACCGCTCATCTGTACTCCGAGGACAATGGTCGTCCAGCCGTGGATCCCCGAATGCTGTTCAAGATCCTGTTCATCGGCTATCTCTACGGCATTCGTTCCGAACGGCAACTCATGCAGGAGATTGAGGTTAACGTCGCTTATCGTTGGTTTCTCGGGCTGTCGCTGACCGACCCGGTTCCGGATCACTCGACGATCAGCCGAAATCGCCGTTTGCGGTTTGCCGGTAGCCAGATTGAGCAGACCATTTTCGACACCATCGTCGGGCAGGCGGTCAAGCTCGGCCTGGTCGGTGGCCGGGTCTTCTATACCGACAGCACCCACCTCAAGGCCAATGCCAACAAGCGGCGTTATCAAACGCGCCAGTTACGCCAGGATACGGGCGAATATCTGGCGCAGCTCAATCAAGCGATTGACGATGACCGGAAGACGCACGGAAAAAAAGCCCTCCCTCCGGCTAAAACACAAGCGACCCCACGCACGATCAAATACAGCCCGGTGGATCCAGACGCGGGCTATTTGCGCCGGCAGGGCAAGCCGGAGGGCTTTTATTACCTGGATCACCGCACGGTGGATGGACGCCATGCGATTGTGGTTGATTGCTTTGTCACCCCGGCCAATGTCAACGACAGCGTTCCCTACCTGGCCCGCCTGGATCGGGTCCGACAGCGCTTTCGCTTTCCGGTGCGGGCGGTGGGACTGGATGCGGGCTATGCCTGCATGTCGATCTACCATGGCTTGGCCGAGCGAGAGATTTACGCCGCTATCGGCTATTGCCGTCGTCCTTCAGGTAAAGGGCTGTATCCCCGTCGCCAGTTCCACTACCTCGAGGAGCAGGACGTTTACCTCTGTCCGGCCAAACAGGTGATGAGCTACCGGACCACCGATCGCCGTGGGTTGCGCGTGTACTCGCCGGGGAAGGCCATCTGCGCGGCCTGCCCGCAGCGGGAGAAATGCACGCGCAGCCAGGAGGCGCCGCGGATCATGACCCGCCACGTGTGGCAGGGCGACAAAGACCAAGCCGAAACCTTCCGGCTCAGTGAGAGTGGCAAAGCCATTTATGCCCATCGCAAAGAAACAGTGGAGCGCAGCTTCGCCGATGCCAAATCACTCCACGGCCAGCGCTATGCCCGGCTGCGGGGGTTGGCCCAGGTGACCGGCCAATGCCTCCTGGCCGCCGCCACACAAAACATGAAGAAGATTTGCCTGTTGGTCGCCAACCGAGGTTCGACGCCTGCAGGGCTACGTCCTCGACCCGCCTGAAGGCCGTCCGTTTGCGCGGCCGCTGCGGGCGCGCCCTAGTTGGCGGGGATCATGACAACACGTAAGGAAACTTGGAAAGGCTACTGCAATGAGGTCAAATCTGAAAATTGTGTAAATGATAAAGATAAAGCCCAGAGAGACTCTGGGCTTTATCAACAGCCTGCAAACAAAACGGCCCTGTTCGGGCCGTTTTGTTTTCAGCATGCTGACAAGCCCCTCTCCGCGAAGCGGAGGCCCCCTTGCAGGGCAAGGGTGAGGGGATGGGGATTCGATGGGAGGCTGAGAATTCAGTAAGTTGTTACTAAGGCCCGGCTTTGCCGGGGCCTCCGGTATCTTTGCAAACCACAAAATAACAGCCTGCAAACAAAACGGCCCTGTTCGGGCCGTTTTGTTTTATCTCCTCGCGTAGGGAGCACTCGCCGAAGGCAGTGCGCCACAGACACTAGAGCGGGTGTGGCGCTTGCAGCTCGGTAAGCATTCTGACCGCGGGTAGTGCCGAGTGGAAAACCGCCTGTTGCAACGTTTCGATTGCCTTGCGCCGGAAGAATTGCTTGCGCGTTACCAACAGCACGCGGCGTTCCGGCACCGGCGATTTGAAGGGACGCACCGTCAATAACGGCTCGTCGGCGGCGCTGACGGAGGTGGCCGGCATGACGGTAATGCCGATGCCGCTCGCCACCATATGGCGGATGGTGTTGAGCGAGCTGCCCTGCAGCATGCCGGCCAGTCCGTGCCCTTGATTCTGGCGGCTCGCCAGCTCGCTGCAAGCCTGCAGCACCTGATCACGGAAGCAATTGCCCTGGGTCAGAAGCAGAACGCTTTGTTGCGATAGCTGGGCCGTTTCCACCGCGTCGAGCGCTTCCCACGGATGCCCTTTGGGGGTCGCCACCACGAACGGCTCGTCATACAGCGGCCAGGCAATGGTGCCCGGCTCGTCGAACGGATCCGCCACGATCACCGCGTCGACTTCGCCGCGCTTGAGCATTTCCGCCAGGCGCGCAGTGTAGTTTTCCTCGATGATCAGCGGCATATCCGGCGCCAGCGTGCGCAACGCCGGAATCAGCCGCGGCAGCAGATAGGGGCCGATGGTGAAAATGACCCCGAGCTTGAGCGGGCCGACCAGCTCGTTCTGGTGTTCGCCGGCCAGACGCTTGATGGTCTCCGCCTCTTCCAGCACGCGTTGCGCTTGCTCGACCACGCGCTCGCCGATTTCGGTCACACTGACCTCTTGGCCGCCACGCTCGAACAGCGTGACACCCAGCTCGTCTTCCAGCTTCTTGATGGCAATCGACAGCGTCGGCTGGCTGACGAAGCAGCCTTGCGCCGCGCGACCGAAGTGTCGTTCGCGCGCCACAGCGACGATGTAACGCAGTTCGGTTAGCGTCATAGCGTCTTAGCGGTTCTTTTCCGGCAATACGATGTTGACTTCCAGGACTTCGAAATTGTCCTGGCGCTCCAATTGCACCTTGATGTCGTCTTGGTTGATCGACACGTACTTGGAAATCACCTCGACCAGCTCGCGCTGCAAAGCGGGCAAGTAGTCTGGGGTGCGGCCTTCGCCGCGACCGCTGCGCTCGTGCGCCAGGATGATCTGTAAGCGTTCTCGGGCGATGTCGGCCGACTTTTGGCGTTTGCCAAAGATTCTTTCAATGAGCGTCATGCCTTAGCCCCCGAACAAGCGCTTGAGGAGACCGGCCTTCGGCGCGTCGAGGAAGCGCATCGGGCGGTCGTGCCCCAGGAAACGAGACACCACGTCGGAATAGGCTTCCGCAACGTCGGAGCCTTTCATGTGAATGGCTGGGTTGCCGGCATTGGAGGCCTGCAGCACGACCTGCGACTCGGGGATGACGCCGATGAGCGGCACGCGCAGGATTTCCTTGACGTCGTCGACCGACAACATTTCGCCCTTTTCGACGCGGCCCGGCGAGTAGCGGGTCAGCAACAGATGTTCCTTGACCGGTTCGCGGCCTTCCAACGCACGCTTCGACTTGGCGGACAGGATACCGAGGATGCGATCGGAGTCGCGCACCGACGATACCTCCGGATTGGTGACGATGAGCGCCTCGTCGGCGAAATACAGCGCCATCAGCGCGCCCTTTTCGATCCCGGCCGGCGAATCGCACACGATGTACTCGAAATTCATCTCGGCCAGCTCCTTCAGCACGAGCTCGACGCCTTCTTCGGTCAGCGCGTCCTTGTCGCGGGTTTGCGATGCCGGAAGGATGTACAGGTTGTCGCAGTTCTTGTCCTTGATCAGGGCCTGATTCAGCGTTGCTTCCTTGTTGACCACGTTGATCAGGTCGTAAACCACGCGCCGTTCGCAGCCCATGATCAAATCGAGGTTACGCAGACCGACGTCGAAATCGATAACGGCCGTCTTGTGGCCGTTGAGGGCCAGGCCGGAGGCGAAGCTCGCGCTGGAGGTGGTCTTGCCGACGCCGCCCTTGCCCGATGTCACGACAATGATTTTTGCCACGTGTAGTTCCCTATTGAATGTCGATCGGTTATTCGCCGAGCGCGGTCATGACCAAGCGCTCGTTCTCCAGGAAAATCTGGGTCGCCTTGCCGCGAATGCTGTCAGGCAGGGCTTGTTCTATGGTGCGATAGACGCCGGCGATGGAAACCAGCTCGGCTTCCATATTGCGCGCGAAGATCCGGGCCGCGGTATTGCCGCGGGCGCCGGCCAGCGCGCGACCGCGCAAAGGCGCGTACACGTGAATATCCCCGTCGGCGATGATTTCGGCGCCGGCGCTGACCATGGCCAAAACGACCAGGTTCGTGCCTTTGGCGTAAATCTGCTGGCCGGCGCGTACCGGGCGTTCGACCACCATGGTGGGCACGGCTGCCTGTTCGGCGGCCACCGCTGGGACGGGGCGGGCGGGCTCGGCGACCGGTTCCGGCTGCGCCACCGGTTTGTCAGCGCGCACGCCATCGCCCAGGTAGATCAGCGCATGCTGCGCAGCGAGCGCGGCCGTGGCCGGGTTGGCATGGCGTAAGCCGACCACGTGCAGGCCATGTTGGCGCAATAACGGCAGTAGTTGCGCCAAATCCAGGGTTTCTGGGTGTTCCAAACTATCGAGATCGATGACGAATGCTTCACCGCCCAGTGCGGCGCGTCGGGAAAATCGCTGCGACAGAGCCTTGGCCAGCGCGTCCTGATCGGTGGTGCGAGGGATCAGCGCCAACACGTCGAGGCTGGTGGACTTGATGTCGAATATATTGTTTGCTGCTTGGCTCATGATGCCTTTGGATAGATTTCTTTTATGAGCAGCAGTGTACTTGCTTGCGCAGGACCTTTCAATCTGTCCGCCAGATTCATCCGTCAGTCTTCGTTATTCTGTCGGGGGAGGGCTTGTTGCGCGGCAGCACGACCTGGCCAAAAGGGTAGCTGGCGAATGACGCGGTTTTTGTAATGATGTTGGAATGTTATTGTCGTAAAAATGATGCGTAATTAGTGAGTTGCAAGCTTGTGCGTTGCACAAAATGTTGACGACCGGTTTCCGCGTGCGTAAAGTGTCAATTGTGCGGTGCAACAATCGCAGCTTGATGTTCTCACTGCTGTTCTGTCTAACTTATGTAGGAGCTATCCATGTCGTTCAACACTCAGGAATTCTCTGCAATTGGGCAAGCGCAGTTTGACAAAGCTGTGCGTCTGTCTTCGATCGTGCTGGCCAGCGCCGAGCGCCTGGCAACACTGCAACTGGATCTGACTCGCAAGCTCCTGGCCGATCAGGCGCAAACCTTCAAGGCGTTGGCCGATGTGAAGGATCCGAAAGGCCTGGTCGAATTCCAGACTAATCTGGCCCAGCCGACCCTCGATCAAGCTTTCGCCGTAGCGCGCAACGTTTACGACGCGGCTGTTACCACGCAAAACGAACTGTCTGCCTTCATCGAAGAGCAAGTCGCCGAAAACAACAAGACGCTGATTAGCACGCTGGACCGTTTGGCCAAAAATGCGCCGGCGGGCTCCGATATCGCCGTCTCCGCGCTCAAAACCCTGGTGAATCAATCCAACGCCGCCTTTGAAAGCGTGTCCAAGACCGCGAAGAAGGTGGGCGCCGAGATCGCCGAGGCCAGCGTGCAAGCCGCTACCAATTCGGCCAAGGCCGCTTCCGCCGCCGTGGCGCGCGCCAAGAAGCCGGCTTCCGCCGCTAGCGCCTAATCGGCGTTGCATGCCAGCCAAAACCGCCTACGGGCGGTTTTTTCATGGGTGCTAGCCGGTTGCGCCGGTCATGAGTTTGCTCAGAATCGCCTGCTGCGCCTCGCTCTGCGTCAATGCCAAGACGATGAGACGCGCGAGGCTAGCCGAAAAATGCGGTTGTTGGCGCGGCGGTTGGCTGAACGCCGCCAGTTGTTGCCAGGGGTCGTCTGTCGCCGCGTCATCCGGGTATAGCGCCAGATAGCGCTGGGACAGCGCCAAGAGTTTGTCCGCCAGCGTGCGCTGCTGCAGAAAGAAGGCCCCCCAGTCCGGGGTGTGCAGCGTTTGGCCCGGCGTCGACCAACCCGCTTGGCAGGCGAGTGCGCAGGCCATGGTCAGCGCATTGAAGATTTGGGCGGCGAAACGCCCGCTGGCGGCCGGGCCGCAGGGAAGCCAGGCGCCGGCCTGCGGTGCCAAGGCATCGAACAGCGGCGTGAGTGCCGCGCGCGTATCGGTGTCGGCGCCGACGAACAAGGGAAAGCCGAATTGCTGGCCGAGCGGTTGCCAGGGGCCCGCCATCTCTGCATATCCCCAGCCGGTCCGACGGCAGTGCTCGGCACGCTGATGGCGGGTGTCGATGCTTCCGGGGCCGGTATCGACGACGATGCGGTCCGCCAGGAGGCCGGCGACGATGCCCTGCTCCGGCGAGGGGGGGGCGGCGGGCGCGACATCAAAGCCCCGGGCCGCCAGCCGGTGGGCAAACCATTGATCGCTATCCGCATTGCCAAGGACGGTGATTTTCACGGTGTTCTCGCGCGCTGAGGAACCGATCTCCAGCGTAGCAGATTCTATCTGGACCGTGCGGGCAATAAAAAAGCCGGCGCTTGGCCGGCTCGTGAGGCGTTGCGTCTTAGCCTTTGTAGTTGGCCACGCCGTTGTTCAGTTCGGCGGTGGCGTCCGCCAGCGTGCCCCAGCCTTGCACCTTGACCCACTTGCCCTTTTCCAGGTCCTTGTAGTGTTCGAAGAAGTGCACCATCTGATTGCGCAGCAGTTCCGGCAGGTCTTCCAGCTTTTGCACGCTCTTGTACATCGGGCAGAGCTTTTCGACCGGTACGGCGACGACCTTGGCATCGATGCCGGATTCGTCTTCCATCTTGATCAGACCCAGCGCGCGACAGCGTACGACCACGCCCGGCGGCAGCGGGAACGGGGTGACCACCAAGACGTCGACCGGATCGCCGTCGCCCGACAGCGTGTTGGGCACGAAGCCGTAGTTGGCCGGATAGAACATCGAAGTGCCCATGAAGCGGTCGACGAAAATGGCGCCGGAGTCCTTATCCAGCTCGTATTTGATCGGGGCGCCATTGGCGGAGATTTCGATCACTACGTTGAAGTCGTTCGTCATATCCTTGCCGGCGGGAATGTGCTTCAGGTCCATCGCGTTCAATCCTTATAAATGTGCGTTAGTCGAGTCGGACAATCACCCGATTATAGCGAAGCTTTTCCTCTCCGAGCGCATCTCGGGGGAAAAAATGCCGTCGTGGTTACGGTATAATGACCGGTCTTGCCGTGGAAAAGGATGTCCCCCGATGTTCGACAAACTGATTATCGAATTCGATAAGGGCTTGCGCACCTTGTGCGCGCCGGCACGCAGCGCGCGCGCGTACCCCGACGACGAGGTGCCCGAGGCGCCGCTGACGGAGACGCAAAAGCGGCATGCGCGGGGGCTGATGCGTGTCAATCACTGCGGCGAGATCTGTGCTCAGGCGCTGTATCAGGGGCAGGCGCTGACCGCGCGCGACGCCGCGGCGCGCGATGCGCTGCGTCAGGCGGCGCAGGAGGAAGAGGAGCATCTGGCCTGGACCGCGCGGCGCGTGCGCGAGCTTGGCGGGCGGGTCAGTCTGCTCAATCCGTTATGGTACGGCGGTTCGTTGGCCATCGGCGTGGCCGCCGGCGTACTGGGCGATAAATGGAATCTTGGTTTTTTGCAGGAGACCGAGCATCAAGTGACCGCCCATCTGGAAAGCCATTTGGACCGGTTGCCCGAGGAAGACGGCAAAAGCCGGGCCATTGTGGCGCAGATGCGTGACGACGAATGCCGTCACGCCGACATGGCGCGCGATTTCGGCGCGGCGCGGTTGCCTTTGCCGGTGCGCCAGGCGATGAAGCTCAGCGCGCGTGTGATGACGACGCTAAGCTATCGCTGGTAACGTCCGGATCGCCGCCCGAGGCGGCATGGCCGGCGAGGATTTCCTCGATCAGCATTTCGGTGGCGTGCGCATGCACGCTGTAGCGAGCCAGGATCAAATGAAAGGGCGCGCTGTAATCCAGGTCCGGTGTCGGGATGGGGCGCAACTCGCCGCGCTCTACCCAGATACGCGCGTAGTGGTCCGGCAAGTAACCGATAAATTCCCCCGACAGCAGCAAGTGCAGCGTGCCTTCCATGTGCGTCGACACGGCGCGCGATTTCATTCCCATCGATTGACACAGCGGCGTTACCGGATGGGCCTTGCCGCGGCCGGCAATCGGATATTCCAGTATCTTCTTGTTGGTGATGAGATCTGGCGAATGCAGAAAGATCGGGTGCCGGCTGGCGGCGTAGAGTCGCTGGGTCTCGGTGAACAGCAGCTGATAAGACAGCCCCGGAACCTGCTTTTCGCTCGATGCCACGCCGATATCCAGCTGCCCCTGCAGCAACAGGGTTTCGATCCGGGCGGCATCGCTGACTTCCAGGTTCAGGCTGACGTTGGGGCATTTCTGACTGAAGCGGCGCAGACATTCGTGCAACCGGCAATCGGGGTGGGTGGCGATGTTGTCGGAAAGACCGATGCGGACATGGCCGAAGGTCACGTGCTTGATGTTGCCCAGTTCGTCTTCGTACTGATCGACGAGTTTGAGCAAATTCAGCGTGGCATCGTAGACCTGGCGGCCTTCCGGCGTCAGTTGGAAGCCCTTGCGGCCGCGCTGGCATAGTTTCATGCCCAGGCGGGTTTCCAGGTCGTTCATTTTATTGCTGATGGCGGACTGGTACAGGCCGAGCTTGCGTTGTGCCGCCGAGAAGCCGCCGCTTTCCACAATGGCGACAAAAAGCCGCAGCAGGCGGATATCAAAATTGTCGAGGTGCATGGTCAACTCATGGCCTTGCTTGGCAAGACCAAATTAGAATTAACTGAATTATAGAGCAACCATGCACCTAGCCCAACATAGCGTGTGTAGTGGGTGTCGGAGTGGGGAGTCGAATGTAGCGTACGTTCGCGCAGCAACGCACGTTTCAACGCACGGTGACCAGGTTCGGGGAGCGTTCGCCCCCCGCCTCCAGGTTAGGGTGTTAATCGGCGGTCAACACCAAGCATCCCGCCACCTCGCGCAGGCGCGCGGCGTTCTTCAGGTACAACCACGACGACTGGACATCGACCGGCATCGATGCCCAACTCAGCCGGCTATCGAAAATCAGCCGGCGCACGTCG
>Ga0213872_10001533_pt1 | contig 14853 bp, 15 predicted proteins | sample VelepicomBERX_R2_FD_160071 | JGI IMG/M metagenome (GOLD analysis project Ga0213872, IMG submission 160071) | Rhizosphere microbial communities from Vellozia epidendroides in rupestrian grasslands, the National Park of Serra do Cipo, Brazil - RX_R2 | ecosystem: Host-associated > Plants > Roots >...
TTACGCTCCTGCGGCACCAGTTGTTCAAGCTGGTCGTAAATGTCCATCGTTATGCCACCGCGGCTTCGGCCTGGTTCGATGGCAATAGGATGTGAGACACCGATTCGAAAGCGTCATAGGCTTCCTGTCGATAACGCCGACCTTGAACGATGCGGGTCAACGAATGAAACCAATCGACCGAGTGGCGTCTATTAATCACCTTTTCAAGCGTCAGATGGTTTGCTCGGAGCATATCTTCGAAATCGGGGTTGCGGTTTTGCAGGCTGATAATTGCCGGCGCAGTCCGTGTGACAAATTCTTGTACCTCGGGTGTGGTGCACCAGGCGTCGAAGCCTGAGCCGCGCACGAGCTCGTTGAGAACAATCAGGTAGCGAACTCGGCTGCCAAGGTGATACGCCCAACTGAGCACCGATGCTACCGAGCCTGGATCCTTAGTCACAATGCCGATCGAAGTCACATCGGCGAACTCGCCCACGATTTGGGCCGTTCGATCAAACCAGGAAAACGTCTCCGCGCCCGAGCCGGCTCCTTGGTCAGCAATTACAATCGTACCGGGTGTTTCAAGGAAATGGAAAACCCGGTCCAGAGAGTCAGGGGCGCGGATGTCGATCTTTTGCGCTTCGGGATAAAAGCTCTGGAAACTGGACTTCTCTCTATTCTCGCTGTCGAAATCCAGCAGCACGGGATCGAGTCCCTTGGTCCTTATCCAGCCCGTGAGAGCGGCGATAACGGTGGTCTTCCCAACGCCTCCTTTACCGCCTTGAGTGAATAGTATCTGTGATCGTAGTGTCATTAGAGCTCCTTTGGTGTGTAGTTGATTCCCTGTTCCGGCGTCCAGGAGCCGAAGATGGGGTGCCCTTTGGGCTTATTATTGATCGGCATTACAGAAATCCCTTGGTTATCAGGTTTCTGTTTGTGTTGTTCCGGTTGAGTGGTGTGAGAATCGGATGCAGATGCGGGGTCCTGTGCCGGTATCGTTACTATCGGGTCTTCAAAGCCCATTGGTAACGGCCGGCGGGTAGCCCGCCGAAAGAAATGACAGAGGCCGCTTCGTGTTAGCTGAAGACCGTACTGAGTTGCCAGATAGTCTGTTATCTCCTGCCACGTGTGCCTGGATCTGCGCATTCGGCGGATCTCTGCGAGGTGCGCGTGTAATGGGCTTCTCCAGGCCTTTGGTTTCGGTGGCATACGTATCACAGGGATACCGCATCAAAAACAGCGGAGAGCAATCATAAAATGAAAGCGTGTGACGTTGTGTGAGCCGATTCGTGACGCGCTGTGACGTGTAGTGGCATAAGAGGAGAGGAAAGACGGTGATGAGCTTCACTATGCGTCACACGATGAACACAAAGACGTCACGGATGTGAAATGATGTGACGCAATGTGAAATTAGGTATCTAAAAGAGACTTAATAAGGGCCTAACGGAGTTAGGGGCATGTGCGACTATTTAGTATCGAGCGAAGCGAGTCTTCATTTCGACTCCCGAAGGGGACTAGTGGCCGCAAAGCGGTGCACCTCTTCGGGGCGGAGAATCGTAGATAGTTAACGGCGAAAATTATCCGAAAGTGACTAACTCGGTGTAGACAGTAGCGCTTTGGATAGAGACACTAACTGATGGTTGGCAAAGTGGTGCACACGTCAGCGGCAGAGTTGGTGCGTTATCACGAGCAACATCTGTCAAACGGAGACTATCATTTGGAGGAGGGCAAGGTCCGGGGAGAGTTCATTGGAGCTCTGGCAGACGAATGGGGACTAAACGACAAGCCGATTGTTAGAGACGATCCAAAGTTCCGAGCATTCGCGAAATTGGATATCAGTTCGTTGATCGGGAGGAAGCTCCTGCGACCGCGAAAGTCCGAACGCCAGGCAGTCGAGTTTGCGTACTCGGCTCCAAAATCCGTGAGTATCGCGGCCGTCAATGATTTACGGATCGCGCAGGAGATGTCAGCATCGGTCAAAGAAGAACTGAAGTGGTTCGAGCGCTTTGCCTGTTGTCGGGATCGACGTGGAGAACTGTACAATTCTGAGGCGGCGCGAAGAACCGGCAAGATGCTGGCTGCGGCCTTCGTACATGAAACATCGCGGGCGAAAGACCCCTCGCTGCACATGCATGTGCTGATCGCGAACTTCACCATCGATCCGGAGCGAAATGAGGCCCTCGCGATGAGCTATGGAGAAATGTTTGAGATGCGCAAGACGTTGGACGCACGCATCCATAACAATCTGGCTCGGAGGCTGAGCGCCTTGGGATACACAGTGGAAGTAGCGGAACACGGTTTTCGGCTGCGGGATATTCCGGCGCCGATTGAAGAGATCTATTCGGTGCGGAATAGAGAAATCGCTACGGCCAAAGAGTTGCTCAGGGAGGGCTATACGGTCCAGCAATTGGGAGACGCTCTTCGCGATCGGCCGGTGAAGGAAAAGAGTGAGCTGTGGGTTTCCGGAAGGATTCGCGAGCTCTTGGGTGCCCCTAAACTGCCATCGGATCGAAGCATCGATGAACATGATCTGAATGAACAGGCCTGGCTGGTAACCCGTCGCCCGAAAGAGATAGCCACGACCGCCGAGCTGAAGGCAAACGTCGAAACGACCTTCCGGGAAAGCGGATTTGAGATGTTTGTCGCACCCGAAGCTCGTAGTGAGCCGGCGGTGAGCATGGACTTGGAAAAAGTAATCAGCCAAGGTGGTGAAGCGGTGTTCGAGCGCGAATCAATTGTGCGCGTAGATCACCTCGTGGGTGAGATCGTCCGCTTGGCGCCCGGACAGGCGGCCAATTCGCAAATTGAGGCCGCGCTTGAAGACAATACGGAATTCGTGCGAAAGAAGGTTGGTGACCATGAGATGATCACCACGCGCGCAATCATCTCTGAGGAGGAGGCGATCATTAACAAAGTGAAGGCCGGCACCGGAAAGAAAGCCGCCTTGATTGCCGAAGCCGAGTACCAGACTCCGGACGAGCTCCGGGTCACCTACGACGGATTAGCGCGTATCTTAGCAGACGCTCGCATGAGAGGTGAAGAGATGACGAGCGAGCTTGCCGCGCTATGGCTGCAACAGCATGAGGCGGTCAACAAGTACGTAATGACGTCAACAGACCAATTCCTGAACATTCGCGGCGGTGCTGGCGTCGGGAAAACCTATTTTATGGAAAGATTGGTCCGGGCGTCGGTTGATGCCGGCCGCCCGGTGGCTCTGCTTGCCCCGTACGGTGAACAAAGCCGGGTGACGCTGCGATCAGAGGCCGAAAGGGTAAACAGACTAGATGTGGTGGAGGTGTTTCGTGGTGCCAATACGGTTGCGTGGCTTTTGAACAAAGCGGGTTTTAGCCCTGGATTTCGCGAATCGCTCCAGGGAGGCGATATCTACGTTGACGAGGCATCACTTCTCGACAACCGGACGATGCTCGAGCTGCTGAGCCTGGCGAATGGAATCAATGCTCGAATTATCTTCCAGGGTGATACGCAGCAGCTCCCGGCTGTAGGCCGCGGCCAACCTTTAGCGATGTTGGAAAGGGAAATCGGGTTCGGCATGGGGGTCGGAAGGATCAGCGTCACCCGGCGCCAACTTAAACTCGAAGACAAACGGATCGCGCAAGAGCTATCGAGTGGAGACGCAGCGCGGTTCAGCGCTGCGATCGAAACTCTGATCGGGCGCGGCGCGATCCGCCGCGGCGGAATCACCGAGGCCGTCGAAGCCATTCTGGCTAAAAGAAACGCGAAAATGCCTGTAGAAACGATTGTGTTATCGTCCACTCACCGTCTGGCCGAGAAAGTTTCCGACAAACTCCATGAGGCCTACAAGAAAGCCGGGCCGGGAGTCACCATGGCTCAGGTTGCGGCGTTGAAGCCAAAGGAGCTGCAGCCGGCCGAATTGCTTTCGACGGCCAGCTACAAGCCCGGCGAAATGATCGAGTTTCAGCCGGACGGCCACAAACCCGTTCGCATGGCAGAGGTCCTCGATGTAACGGCAGAAGGAGTGAGAGTCAAAGGCCAGCTCAGGGGGGCGAAGGAGCTTGTCAGCTTCGAAAAGGTGGCCGCCGTCTATGAGCGCACAACATTGGAACGAGGGCCGGGCGAGGTGCTGCTACTGACTCAAAAGATCAAGGCGGATGGGAAGACATACGAGAACGGTTCCCGGCAGGCAATTGTAGCGATCGACAGTGACAAAATGCGCTTCGAGTCGGGGCTCGAGCTTCGTCTTGACGATGGCCGGGTACGGCAGGGTGACGCCGTGACGACTTACAAGGCGCAAGGCGCGAGCAAAATTGAAATGATTCGGGTTGAAGACAACCGGTCGCTGCTGGCGATGGCGAATCGCGAAGATTTGCACGTCGCCTTTACCCGACACCGGGCCAATGCCCGAATGTTTGTGCAGGACATCGATGTCTTGCGGCAGGTCGCCAACCGGTCGCTTATCAAGGATCTCACGGCCCGCGACCTCGAAGCACGAAAAATAGCGAGTTTTGTTGAGCAGATAGAGCAAGCGCTATTCAAGGCCGCCCGCTTTGTAAAGACAATGACCAAAGCGGCGAAACGGGAGCACGAACGAATCCGTGAGCTGTACCTTAGAAAACGCCGGGAAAAAACGCGTGTCCAATCCAGGGAGCGGAGCCGGGAACGCGAAATGACCATGTGAAGGTGGACATGCCCGCCTACGTAGTTGCCATCTCCCCGCTCCTGTTCATCCAACCTGCTTTCTGGTGTCACAAAAACTGTCTAGTTTTTGTGACAAAAAATGAGAGGCAGTCAAAGAGCAGAGACACCCCATTGATGCGAAAATCTTCCGCTCCGTCCGCATCCGGGCGGATCGGCGCACGCCGGTTTTCCGCGGGGGACATTTCGCTCACCTTGGCGAGCCCCGCCTTGCTTCTTTAGCCCGCTCGATTAGCGTACGCATTGAATGACCGTTACCATTCCAGATGATCGGATTGGCGACATCCAGGTTAGCGAGCACGACGCTCTGGTAGACATCGCAATTGGGCTTTACAAGCGCGAACAGGTGTCGCTTGGGCGTGCGGCGGAGATAGCCAACATGTCGTCACCTGCATTTTTAGACCAGCTGGGACGCCGTAAGATTCCGATCAATTACGGTGTGGATGACTTACGCCAAGATCTCTCTTCACTGGGTGGGGCGCGCTGAAGCTTGTTTAGGGACGTAAACCCTTGGCGAAACGATGGTCGTCAGTGATACCACGCCGATCACGACCTTGTTGAAGGCACGTCAAATAGATCTGCTGCAGAAGCTTTTTGGTTCAATCATCATTCCGGAAGCAGTTTTTGAAGAGCTGCGAGCATTTCACGCCGCGGTGCCCGACTTCATTCGCGTTGAACCTATTGTCGATCCCGACCGACGGCTGCCAGGCACGGAGAACTTGGGCAGGGGCGAGGCCGAAGCAGTTCGACTGGCAAAAGAGGTGGGCGCGGAGATTCTTCTGACAGATGATCGAAAAGCTCGGGCGGCAGCGGCCAGTCTAGGCATCAAATGTGCAGGCCTTTTGGGCTTGCTCATACAAGCGAAGAAGACGAACCTAATTGTTTCGGTACGATCAATGATCGAAGTACTCGAAGATGAGGGAGGCCTCTATCTTTCCGCGGACGTTAAGGCAGAAGCGCTCAAAATTGCGGGCGAGTAGCTCGGCGCCGGAGTGGGACGAAATCCGCCGGATCATCCGATCATCCCGGCTTCCTTGAAGCTGAAGTAACCCTGCCGGCTATTCATCGGCTGACCGATAATGACGTGATCGAGGAACTGGATTTGAAGAATCCTGGCTGACTCGTTGATCCTTCGAGTCAGCCGGATATCAGCCTCACTGGGACTTGGATCGCCGGACGGGTGGTTGTGTACCAAGACAAAAGAATGAGCGGCGTGTGCGACTAATTAGTATCGAGCGAAGCGAGTCTCTGTTTTAACTCCCGAAGGGGACTATGGACCGCGAAACGGTGCACCTCTTCGGGGGGGAGAATTTTGATAGTTGACGGCGAGAATTGTCGGAAAGTGTCTAACTCGGGGTAGACAATAACGTATCAGATAGAGACACTAAGTGATGGTTGGGAAGGTAGTATACACATCAGCGGCGGAGTTGGTGCGTTATCACGAGCAACATCTTTCTAGCGGGGACTATCATTTGGAGGAGGGGAAGGCCCGGGGTGAATTCATCGGAGGTCTGGCAGACGAGTGGGGACTAAGCGATAAGCCAATTCTTAGAGAAGATCCAAGGTTCCGAGCGTTCGCCAAATTGGATATGGCTCGTTGAGCGGGAGGAAGCGACCGCGAAAGTCTGAACGCCAGGCAATCGAGTTGCATACTCGGCTCCAAAATCCGTCAGTATCGCGGCCGTTAATGATCCACGAATCGCAGTAGAGATGTCGGCATCGATTAAAGAGGAACTGAAGTGGTTCGAGCGCTTTGCCTGTTGTCGGGATCGACGTGGAGAACTGTACAATTCTGAGGCGGCGCGAAGAACTGGCAAGATGCTGGCTGCGGCATTCGTACATGAAACATCGCAAGCGAAAGATCCCTCGCTGCACATGCATGTGCTGATCGCGAACGTCACCATCGACCCGAAGCGAAATGAGGCCCTCGCGATGAGCTATGGAGAAATGTTTGAGATGCGCAAGACGTTGGACGCGCGCATCCATAACAATCTGGCTCGGAGGCTGAGCGCCTTGGGATACACGGTGGAAGTAGCGGAGCACGGTTTCCGGCTGCGGGATATTCCAGCGCCAGGATTGCTGTGGTAGCGGTTTGCGCGAGAACATTTCCCAGGTTGCGTGTGGTAAAGAAATAGGGCGAGCTGAAGCCAAGCGTTAGAGCGAGAAGCAAAAGAATCAATCCGGGGCCAAATCGAAGACAGGCAAGAGCCAGGTCGATCAAGTGATAGCCTGCTGGTTCGTTTCCGTCATGGGTTGAGGCGTCGTTATCAGAGCACACCATTTTTGTTTTGCTTTCGCGAGCCATGTTTCGCGGTTGCCAGAGCGGCGTCTAACAGGTTTACCGGGGTCTCTTCTCCAACACGCAAAGAGACCGGGGAACTCGAGTCAAAAAGCACTCCGAAAAAGGGGGGCTTTGTGGAGAGGCGAGACAATCAACTGGCATTTTTAAGGCGGACAAGTCAAGCATTATTCTCAAAAATTGGTAAAGTGGTAAGGCCAGCTGCCGGTAAGGCCTATCAATTAAAGAGTGCACCCGGAGCGTCAGGCTCGCTTTTGGATGTAACACGCTAGCAGGGAATCGCTAGGCACTTTGAATCGCCCCGTCTTTTTTCGCCTTATGACAAAGGGCAGTTCCGTGGCGACGTCGCCCGCGAATTCTAGGGGCGGCGATTCGTTGGAACTTTTCACCTTAGAGATGCATAATAGAGCAAATGCATCAGAAGCTTTCATCAACCAGGATGGACGCTGCATTCGAAAAAGTGACGTTTGAGAACGACGCTTCCATCCTGTTTAAGCACGTGACTGCACAGAGGTTTCGATTTGTTTACCACTATCACCCGGAAATCGAGCTGGTCTACTTCGCAGAAGGGGATGGGCTTGAATTTATCGGCGATTCAAGCCAAGCATTTAAGGCCGGACATCTAGTTTTGCTTGGGAGTAACCTTCCGCATCTGTGGATAAACGACCCCGAATGCCAGTATGCAGAGGCGTGTGTGGTTCAATTCAAGAAGGAAATATTAGGCGATTTCCTCCTGCTGCTTCCTGAACTCGCGCGGATCAGACTGCTCGTGGACTCTGCGGCCAGGGGAGTGGTGTTTTCGAAGCTGATCACATTAGAGGTCGTACCTCTTTTAACGCGGCTGGGTGAAGAAACCGGTGCGAAACGTTTGCTCACTCTGCTCGAAATCCTGGCAGTGCTTAGCCGTGACGGACAAAGCTGCAGACTCTGCGCTACCGCCTTTCATGTTCAGCACTCTGCAGAAGATAAGCGGCGCATCGATGGAATTTATCGATACCTGAGCGGGCATTTTCGTGAGCCCTGTCCCGTCGGAGAAGTATCTCGAGCGATCGGAATGAATGAGCGAACGTTTAGCCGATTCTTTCGCCGCGAGACGGGACGCAACTACATCGAAGCACTCCTGGACCTGCGCTTGAGCTACGCGTGCAGACTCTTGAAGGACAGTGACAAAACGGTTACTGAAGCCGCGTATGAGTGCGGCTTTACGAATCTGGCAAACTTCAATCGCCAATTTCGGCGACATTATCGAATGACTCCGAAAGAGTACCGCAAACACTGGGCCGAAGAGGAGCTCCCCTCTTTTACAGAAAAACGTGCCTAGTCGCGGAAGCGTTGCCTAGCGAACTGCTCGCCGGAGCAACGGGGCCCTTCTCACAGAATTACCAAGCTGATCAGAAAGGGGCGAAGAAATCCGCCAAACGCGGAGGCCACCATTCGCCTAAGGAAGGTAGACACCCCCAGATCTCGGCTTTTGCACATTTGCATGTAAAAAAGTATCGGCATTGCTGTCGGCCTCAGCCTCCGCTCTCGTCTGAAAGATCGGGCTGCTAGCAATCCGATTTACCAGGGAAATGACCGGTTTTTCGTGGCCGGCGGTATGGCTATTTTCTAGCATCTTCCGAGAATTAAATTTTTCGAAAAAGTATCTGTTTTTGTCTCTTTTTGCGAAGCGCCCTTTCAGTGAGGGGACAATATTTGGGTTCGAAATTCCCCCCTTTGTCTCATGAAACTCAAATCTCTTCTCTCTTGCGCCCTATTGGGTTCGATCGTCTCGCATGCTTCGGCCGAAACGGTCATCAAGATCCTGCACATTCAGTCCAATTCCAAAATCAGAGAAATCTGGCAACAGGCCGCTCAAAAGTTTGAAAGCACGCACCCAGGGGTCAAAGTTCAATTTGATTACCTGGAAAACGAGGCGTTCAAGGCCAAGTTACCGACTTTGCTGCAGTCATCGGCACGGCCCAGCGCCTTCCACAGCTGGGGCGGAGGAGTGATGTACGAGCAGGTCGGCTCTGGTATCTGTCAGGACATCAGCAAATCAGTCAACGAGGGCGGATTTAAAGATACTTTTTATCCCGCTGCTATTCAGAATTTCACGGTAGAGGGTAAAATTTACGGACTGCCTAACGACGTTGCGCCGATCGTTCTCTGGTACAATAAAGACCTGTGCCAGAAGGCGGGCATAGACCCGGCCCAGATCAAGTATTGGGAGGACTTTGTTGACGCAGTCAAGAAATGTCAGGCGGCGGGGATCACCCCGTTAGCGGCGGGCGGCAAAGACAAATGGCCTCTCCATTTTTATACCGCCCTGCTCATGATGCGCATCCAGGGCAAGGAAGGCATGGAGGCGGCCTATCAGGACAAGAATGGCGGCTTCGCTAATCCCGATGTTGTTAAGGCTTTCAAGTTTTTTCAGGATTTCGCAGCCCTGCAGCCGTTTCAGAAGGGATATTTGGCCAATACCTACAACGAGGCGGCCGGGACTTTCCATGATGGCAAAACGGCGTTTCACCTGATGGGAAGTTGGGATCTGGTTGAGGGCCGGGCTAATGCGGCCGATAAAAAAGGACTCCCGGATGAAAAATTAGGGTGGATTTTCTTTCCGGAAGTCAAAGGCGGCAAAGGCAAAGCTAACGATCTCTTCGCGAGTCTGGACGGCTGGCTGATTACGAAAGAAGCGCCGAAAGAGACGATCGATTTCATGAGGGTTTGGCTAGGCAAGGATATCCAGACTGAGTTAGCGGGCCCAGGACTGTTTATTCCGGCGGTGAAAGGTACTGCCGATGTCATCCAGGACCCTCTTCTAAAGCAAATCGCCCAGGAGATCGATCGAACGCAGTGGATCGAGATCGCGATGGATCAGCTGTTGGGGCCCGACACCGGCAGGGTGCTAAATGATATGAGCGCGGATCTCGCTTCGGGCAACACAACGCCTGAAAAAGCTGCAAAGGCTCTCGAGGCATCTTGGCAGCAAAACAAACAATGACTGACTGATTCTAAGCACCCATGGCGCTCCCAACCGATCCCCGCTCTCCGGGCCCCAAACGACCTCCGGTGCCGACCTTGACTTCAAACGTGCAGCAAGGATTGCCCAGCCTGGCAGAGGCGCGAGAGTTAGAAGTAATGTTAGGCGCGCGGCCGAGCTTGTGGCGGAGGCTGCAGGATTTTTCCGGCTCGAGCCAGATGAGAGCCTGCTTGCTCTTTTTGCCGCCTGCGCTGTTGATCTTTACACTTTTTGTAACCTGGCCGGTGGTTGAAGCCGCTTATTACAGCTTCTTTAACTGGAATGGTTACGGTGCGCCGTCCAAATGGATTGGGCTGGAAAATTTCCTGCGGGTGTTGAATGACCCGATTTTCTACCATTCGCTGTTTAACAATCTGCTGATAGTCCTGGTTTCAGCGTTTATCCAGGTTCCGATAGCCTTGGCGTTAGCACTCCTGATCTCCGACAAGAGCCGTTCGAGCGTCATCTTTCGGGCCATTTTCTTCCTGCCGTACATCCTTGGAGAAATTGTCGCTGGATTGATCTGGCGTTACATTTACGACGGCAACTATGGCGTAGTGGCGGTGATTTGTCGCTGGTTCGGTCAGCAAGCACCCGAGGTGCTTGCCACCGAAGGTTGGGCTACTGCAGCACTGCTTCTGGTGATTGTTTGGAAGTATTTTGGCTTCCACATGGCGCTTTTTGTCGCAGGCAGACAGGGAGTCGGTTACGATGTCCTCGAAGCGGCGAAAATCGACGGAGCAACGCGCTGGCAGAGCACTCTGAACATCGTTTTGCCTCTGATGCGTCCGGTGATCGTGCTATCGCTGTTCTTCAGCATCCTTGGTTCGTTGCAAGCTTTCGCCATAATTGTGGCGTTAACCGACGGGGGACCATCCAATTCGACTCACTCGGCGGTTTCTTATCTTTACAATTTCGGCATCAAGCGCATGCGCGTGGGCTTTGGAAGTGCGATCGGGGTGACGCTTTTCATCGTGTGCGTATTGGTAATGGTGTTCTATAAGCGGCTCTTCATGCGCCCTAAGGAGGGGCGATAACCCATGGAATCGAATCGTTCGGGATTGTTTGTCTATTACCGGTGGCTGGTGCTGCTGCTAGCGTCAGGGCTGTGCCTCTTTCCACTGTGGGCTACCTTCATCGGAGGTTTCAAATCCACAGGTGATCTGCGTACGAATGCTTTCGGTTTGCCTCGGGAATGGATAACCGATAACTATGTGTCGATCGCCACCGGGGCTCGCTTTTGGCAAATGCTGGGCAACTCGGCTTTCATCGCCTTCGTTACGGTCGTTTTGACGTTGTTGATCAGTTCGATGGCGGCCTTTGTGCTGGCCCACCTTCACTTTGCTGGCAAAAAGTGGATTTCCAACTACCTGGCTTTAGGGCTCACTTTTCCGTTTGCCACAGCGGTCCTTCCGGTCTTTATCCGCGTGCGCGACCTGGGGTTGCTGGACAGCTATTGGGGGGTGATCCTGCCCCAGGTCGCCTTCAATCTGGGTTTTGCAGTGGTGCTGCTGCACGGCTTTTTCTCAGAATTGCCCAACGAGTTGTTTGAAGCCGCCTTCGTCGATGGCTGCGGTTACACGCGCATGTTTTGGCAGCTAACCTTGCCTCTTTCGCGACCGATCCTAGCTACCGTGGGAGTATTGGCCCTGATCGGCAGCTGGAACGAGTACCTGTTGCCTTTAGTGATGATTAATAGTGAATCGCTCTATCCCTGGCCTCTCGGAATCATGCAGTATCAAGGCCAATATGGTACAGATTGGGGGAAGGTGCTGGCGTTTGTAAGTCTGACTCTGACGCCGGCACTGATCTTTTATCTCCTAGCTCAGAAACACATCATCGCAGGGTTGACTGCCGGTGCGGTCAAAGGATGAATAAGGTGTCACGAGAGCCTTTCGAAAAGCGGTGTAAATCGAAAAACCAAAGCGCTTACGCAAAGTGGAGTCGATGAAATGCACAACCTGACGTGGACTGCCACGAGTCAAAGGTCGCAATGGCAGTCAAAGGATGGGGCGAGGATCTCGTCTGCATCGGGAGTTAAATGGGACGTGGAGGTACAGCTCGAGGAGCCGCTTCAGACCGTCGATGGGTTTGGCGCATGCTTCAATGAACTAGGGTGGACGTCGTTAAGCGCTCTCGCAGATGAAGACAGGGAGGCAATCTTTCGGGAGTTGTTCTCGCCAGACGTAGGCCTCAACTTCAATCTCTGCCGCGTGCCCTTGGGTGCTAACGATTTTTCACGAGACTGGTATTCTTGCGATGAAGAACCTGAAGACTTCGCGCTCGAGCATTTCAGTATCGCAAACGATCTCGAAACTCTCATTCCATTCATCAAAAATGCGCTCAAGTATCAGCCGGGACTGAAGCTCTGGGCCTCGCCCTGGAGTCCGCCAACCTGGATGAAATACAATAAGCACTACGCAGGAGAAATGTCCGGCCCGGATATGCCCCCGAACGGCTTGAAACCAGAACAGCTAGCTCGTGAGGGCAAGGACCAATTTATCCAGGCGGATCGCTATTTTAGTACTTACTCCGCCTACTTTGCACGGTTCATCCAAGAGTATGGAAGGCAAGGCATTAACATCAGCATGGTCATGCCTCAGAACGAGTTTAACTCCCCGCAACCATTCCCCAGCTGTACCTGGAGCGCCGAGGGGTTGGCTAGATTTATCTCGTTTCTCGGGCCCGAGCTTCAGAAGCTAAACGTGGATGTGTTTTTTGGAACCATGGAAAGAGCCAACGAAAAAATCGTTGATATCGCCCTGCTCGATCCCGATGCCGCTAAATACATTAAAGGCGCCGGGTTTCAATGGGCCGGCAAGAGAGCAATCGTAGGCATACATCGCCGTTATCCCGAGCTGAAGCTTTACCAGACCGAACAGGAATGCGGGGACGGAAAAAACGATTGGAGATACTGTCGCTACGCCTGGACTCTATTGAAGGGGTTTCTCGAAAACGGCGTGAGTGCCTACCACTACTGGAATATTGCGCTGAAGGAGGGCGGTGTTAGCAGGTGGGGATGGGCGCAGAACTCATTAGTGACCGTCGACGCGGCGACGCAGACTTATAAATACACCTACGAATACTACCTCTTAAAGCATATTAGCCATTTTGTTAAACCGGGCGCCAGGCGGTTGGATACGTTCACGTTGACGGGTTACGACAATTTGCTGGCGTTTGCAAATCCTGACAGGACAGTTGTGATCTTGATGCAGAACGATCTTTGTCAGAGTTTACCGGCCAGCGTAAAAGTTGGTGAACTGATAATCAGTGCTACGTTGGAAACCGATTCATTCAACACGTTTGTCGTTCAGGCAAACTAGACGAGCGCGCGATGTTTCGAGAGAAGCAATCTTCCGCCGTTGGCGCGAACATCTCCGACTAACCTATGAACTGCATTTTGTGAAATCAGCAAGACTGATAGATGCAGGCTCGGCTACTTTTGAGATGTGATGTGCAGACAGTAAATGGAGCAAACGGCAGATGGAAGTGTCACGAGAAAACGTTCCGGATTTTGTTAAAAACTCGTTGCTATACGCAGCATTCTCAGCGGAACGCGACGAAATTTTGCGACATAAATGGATCGAGAGCGAAAAAGCAGGGCAGGATATCGGATTCGAAAAAGCACTACTCGACTGGACTATAAAGCACCGCTCCGCTTGGCGAGAACATAGGAAAAAAAACAGTCAAGGTTAAGGCTTCGGGTATTGTTTTATCATAATCCCTTCAGAAAAATCGCCGTGAAAAGGCCCGGTGCTCGGATTTCGATGAGTAGGTCCCTACCTCCGAAAGCCGACCCCATTGACTGTCGACGTAGGGACTTTGGGCTGTCTAAAACCGTCCGAGTAGCAGTTAGTCCGTTCTTTCCAAAGTTGCGTTCAATGTTTGGGACCACGAGAAGGAAATCGAGCAGGAAGGCGAAGCGGAAGACCAGCGAACCACTAGAGCGCGAGCTAGCGCGGAGATGATAGGGCTCGAAGCGGCAATAGGATGCGCTTTTCATATTCGGAGATACAATGTGATGCCTCCGCCATTCATGGCGCCTCTTTGCGTTTTGTCCCGGCCAAAGCCTGTTTTGCTGTTAAGGTTTCAAGGTATGAGTCCAGACTGTCTCCGTCGATGAGACGTCGACCCCGCCTACTTCCAGGCCAGGTAACGACGACGCTCGAAATCAATCCGGCGTCTATTAGCTTGTAGGTGATAGCCCTGCTAAATGGCATTTCGTCGACTTGCAACCAGCGCCGCCGGCCGCTCCGACTCACTTCTGTTAACAGTTGTGAACGCATCTGGCGTTCAATAAAGCAAAATCCATTTTGCCTTTATGCACCCCAAAAAAAAGGCCGACGTGAATGGCAGTGACCTTACGTGTACTGATATGATCCGTGCATGTTGCACGAGAAACTGGCGAACTGTCCGAAATGTCGGTCAAATGGAATTTTAAACTTTTTTGAGGGTTTTTTCGCTAGCGGCGATACGTAGGGCTGCTACCCGAATCGTCACCAGCCATGCTACTTTTAGACAGCGTTCATGTTCGTACCGGAGGATTCAGTGCAAGTTTCATCCGCGGGTTGACAGAGGGGACAAAAACAACAGGAAACAACTATAATTTGTTAAAAACGATGTGTGACTTTGTGTGTGAAAAGCCGTTTTTAAGTCGAACGGATTGCCAGCGGATCAAGTCTGGAAGCCGATTGGAGCGGGCAAAGGGAATCGAACCCTCATAGCCAGCTTGGAAGGCTGGAGCTTTACCATTAAGCTATGCCCGCGTCTTGCGGAGAAGACGTAATGATGGGGCAGTTTTGGGAAATCTCAACCGCGAATTTGGACCAGGAAGATTAACCGCGAATGGACCCGCCTTCGCAAGGCCTACGGCGCGGCAGGCTACGAAATGCACGCG
>Ga0213872_10001534_pt1 | contig 14845 bp, 12 predicted proteins | sample VelepicomBERX_R2_FD_160071 | JGI IMG/M metagenome (GOLD analysis project Ga0213872, IMG submission 160071) | Rhizosphere microbial communities from Vellozia epidendroides in rupestrian grasslands, the National Park of Serra do Cipo, Brazil - RX_R2 | ecosystem: Host-associated > Plants > Roots >...
ACCGATGACGACCTCGTCCGTACCTTGGGTGCGACCGAAGTAGAGAACCAAGGCGGCAAGCAGCAGGTGTGTCAGCGTATAGCCCTGCGCTGCGGCAAAGGTCTGCATGGCATCGAAATGTCCGCGCGCCAAGGTCCAGCGCACCTGGCCGCCAACCGGGCGCTGGCCGGCTTGCCGGCTGACGATGGGCTGGAACAAGGGAGCGGGTAATTCAGTGAAGCGTTCGCGCCAGAATGTACGGTCGCGCTCAAAGCGCGTCGATGCAAGATAGCGCCGTTCCTCGTCGAGGAAATCGAGATAGGACGGCCCGGGTTCGATCGATGCCGCAGCGTTGCGCAGCAGCTTGTTGTAGGTATCGGCGACGGCATGTACGACGATGGAAACGCCGAAGCCATCGTTGGCAAGGTGGTGGTAGCGCTGCAGCCAGTAGCAATGGGTTTGGCCGACCTGGACGAGTTGGGCCTCCCACAGCAGGCTGCCATCGGCAATATCGAATGGACGGGAGAACGCTTCCTGCAGATAGGCCCGAGCTTGGCTGTCGCCTATTTCGTCACCAGGAAAACGACATATCTTTAGATTGATATCGACGCGGGGAACGATGCGCTGTCTTGGGCCGTCGTCTTGCGTCTGTAGAACGATGCGCAATGCATCATTTGCATTGGCGACAATATCTAGCGATTGCTTGAGCAGGTGGGGGTCAACGAGCCCGTCGATTCGCCAGGCGAGGCCGATATTGTACAGCGGAATACCTTGGTACAACATGTGGTCAAACCAAACCGTCTGCTGTACGGACGACAATTCGAGCATTGTCGTGGCATCGCTCTTTTCATACATATGACACCCCACCTTGAAACGTGACGACAACTGGGTCAACTACAGATCAAGTGTGAATTTTTCGTCGAATTTGGGACGAGCGCACCCCTCGCACTTCAAGGCGATTTCATCAATTCAGGGCATTCACATGCGCGAGTGATTAATTAGAATCTATTGATTTGATATTTACAGCGGTGACGCCATGCTTTGACCCGACACGGTCAAAACATACGGCCTCGCCAATCCATGGTGTATTAAGTTTTCCTAACAAAGCGCGCTCGCTGTAAAGCGTCAGGAAATGCCCGCCGCTGCGCCATATTGCTATGGCGCATTAATTGCAAATAACGAGGCTCCGGCGTACCAGTTCCTTTCACGGACACGAAAGCGCAAGAAGCGTACTGCGTGCGTCAAAATGACGAGCAGAATCAATTGGCTATGTTGTAACCAACTCCCTTGAGGCATCCCGCGGTGACGTGATCGGTCGATCTGCACGCGCATCATGAGGACTACTGAATTCGCCCAGGAATTCTAGGTGTGCGTTACCTCCGCCTGTTTCGTATTTATTGTTCAGTGCCGCGTCTATTCGGTCGCCAACATGCTTGCTGCACGTTTGGTCGCATGAATGGTATCGCGTGGATGTTACTTAATTGTTTTAAGTTTGTGATGCCTGCCTGCGCGCCGCAGTCTATGCGACGCCACGGGACATGTTACAGAATTGCGAAGTTTTTCTTCATCGCTGTGCTGAGGCTCCTAGGTTTGGGAGTGCGCCGGTGTAATCAGCCGCTTATTGTTCTACTCATTTCGGGCCAGTATACCCACGTAGTTCATCTTGTGTAAAAGTGCAATATTACCTGTGGCGAGAAAGCGACGACTTATTCGCATAAAGAGGAATATTTGAATGTTCTTATTTAGTGCGTCGAATAAATGACGGTGATTTGTAATTCGTATTAGTAATAAATCTTGAATATTAGAACGAGCCCTCTATGCGAACTGATCTCAGAAACGTGGGAATGGCGACGGGTCGCCAAGTTCGGCATCGGGCGGGCATTAGGGAAGCACTGCAAAAGGTGGCAATCTGAAACTTCAGCTTTCGCCCGGCGGAGCCGTGCGCTTCAAGCCATGAGAAAATCAACGAGTTATCGCTGATTGATTCCACTCCCCCGCCGTCGTGACGTGGGTGTCGGAGCGAAGCGACATACAGCCACGGGATGCCTTGCGGTACCGCCGTACCCGTAAAGGGTATGCCGCGGTTCTAAAGGCGCCAAAGCGCCAAGAACACACGCCCGGAGCCTCGCTGACGCTCGAAAGCGGACGTTTGCAGCGCTTCCTTAGGGCTGCCGGCAAGAGCCGGCGCGCTGAATCATCGGTGCACCTCACCCGGAAAATCCGAACGCTTTGGATATGACGCGATGATGATCAGGTCGCGAACTGCGCGGCGGCGACGGCAGGGGAAGTGGAGTGGATCTGCATGAGCGGTCGAGCCGACATCAGCAAGTGGACCTGCTGTGGTATTCGCGCAAATCGGCAAAGCAGACGTCGGCGCCGTGAATGTCGATGGACAAGGCCAGCGCGCCGGGGATGCCGATCTTGTCCTCGTGCAGATCGACCAGCCGAAAATTGAATGGTGCGGTAAGTAGCGGCTGGCATTCAGACAGCTTCGTGTCCAGCGTGTCGAGCTTGTCAATTAGACCGACGCCCGTCGCTTTTAGCAGCGCTTCCTTGCGTGTCCAGCAGCGCATGAACAGCAAGACCTGCTTGGATTCTTCGGCGCTGCCGATCACGCGTCGCTCTTCTGGATGCGCGACTGTTCGAAGCAGACTGGCGATTTCGGATGCATCCAGGCTTGCTTCGACGTCCAAGCCGACACTACCGTAGGGGCTTACGGCGCAGGCAACATAGTCGGCGGAGTGCGATACGTTGAAATCCGGTACCCCTGGAATGAAGGGCTTCCCATGCGTGCCGCGGCGCAGCTCGCAAGGGCCCGGCGCCCCCTGTGGCCGCACTAGGTGATGCAGAAGGGTGCGCCCAAGGACCAGATTATTGCGGTCGCGATCGCGCACAAAGCGTCCTGCGCGTTCTCGGTCGGCGTCGCTGAGCAGACTCGGGTCCGCCCGTGCGTCACTGCCGCGCATGATTAGGACAAAGGCGGTGTTCTTGGCCAGGGCTGCGTCGCAGCGCGCCCTTATTTCAGGCCACGGGCAGTCGCCTGCCAGGCGATCAAATGACCAGGCAAATGCGCGCTCTTGCTGTGAAGGGCTCATATCAACGCTCGGCGTCGACCGGTATATCGCCTGTCGACAGGTTGGGCACGGCGAAGCGCAGCGTGGCGACGCAACCCGGTTCTCCGTTACGATTCTGCAGCGTCAAGGTGCCGTTATGCGCTTCAATGATTTGGCGGCACAAGACGAGGCCGATGCCGGATCCCGTGCCCTTGGTCGTGTAAAAGGGCACGAAGAGATTTCCCGGATTCGCGATGCCTGTGCCGTGATCGAGAACGGCGATCTGCAGGGGTTCGGTGGTCCACCTCAGGATGATGGGCGCGCCACCGGCTTCAAGACCGTTCTTGATGAGGTTGATCAGCAGCTGTTCGATTTGCGACGGATCGCCGAAGAACCGATAGGGTTGGTCCGGGCCTTCGACACGTACTTCCGCCGACCAGCGCATCGCCGGTAGCCGCCTGAGCAGTGCGCCCATGTCGAATACCTGCTTGTGCGGATCGGGCAGGCGTGCCAAGGCGGCATAGCGGCGCACGAACTCGCCAAGCCGCCGCGCCCTTTCCTCGATGATGTCGAGGCCCTCATGCAGCTCCGGCTCCCAGTCTTCCGGCCTCCGTTCGCGCTGCATGAGCGTGCGCAACGTACAACTCACGCTGGCGATGGGGCCGAGCGAGTTGTTCACCTCATGGCTCAGCACACGTATCAATTCGCGCCAGGCCTTGAGCTCCTCGCTGCGCAGCGCTTGTTTTAGATCACTGACGAACAGCAAGGTGTGCAAACGCCCTTCGACACGATAGCCCTGGCGCCGTACGCGCCAAAGGCCCGCGCCGCCGGGGAATACCCATTCATAGGTTTGCTGCGGGTCGGCCAGCAGGAGTTCGGCCAGACCCAATTCCAGGGCCGACCGGCCGAGTACCGCCTGCGTGGGCCGTTGCAGCAGCTGGCAAGCTGCCGGGTTGGCAAGCTTCATCTCCCCGTCGTCGTCGACGGCGAAGATCGCAACGTCGATGCCGTCCACGACGCTATCGACCAGGCGCAGCGCCTCCTCGGACTTGAGGCGCTGCTGGTGGAGATTACCCGCCAACTGGTTGATCTCGGCGGCCAGCTCGGCAAACGCATCGTCGGCGCTGGTACGCATACGCAGGCTATAGTCGCCCACGCGAATGGCTTCGATCAGGTTGCTGATATTCATGTGCCGCGTGGCAATCTGCCGGACGACGGTGGCTGCCGTGGCCACGAGCGCAATACCGGTCACGGATACGAGCGTGATCTTGGGGTAGACGGTCCACGGCAAGTACCGCCACGCCAGCAGCGCCTGGATGATCCATGTGGGTACGCTGCCGAGCAGTATGATCGCCAGCAGCCGCCTGTCGATACCTCGGTGTCCGCTGCGCATCTACAAGCCGTACTTTTGCAGGCGACGGTAGAACGCCGAGCGGCTCAGGCCTAGTAGTTGGGCTGCCTGTGTTGCGTTGCCCTGGCTGCGGCGCAACGCCGTGCGGATAAGCAACTGCTCGGCGTCATCCAGCGATAGCGAGTCCAGATCGAGCGGATCGCCGCGTGTCGGCGACGGGGCGCTGCGTTGGGGCAGCCCCAAGTCGTCGACGTCGATCATGCCGCCCTTCGCAAGCAGCGTTGCGCGTTCCATGCAATGGGACAGTTCGCGGATGTTGCCGGGCCAGCCGTATTCGTGCAGCACCTTGAGTGCGGGTGCCGAGAGCGAGCGCACAGGCTTGTGGTAACGCTTGGAGAAGCGCTGCAGTTCAAACTCCGCCAGCGTGGCGATGTCTGCCTGGCGTTCCCTGAGAGGTGGTAGGGTGATCTCGACGCTGTTGAGGCGGTAAAGCAAGTCGCGGCGGAACCTGCCGTCCGCCACCATGTCGGCCAGCGACGCATTGGTCGCGGTAATCAAGCGTACCGAGCTGTATTGGCGCCGACTCGACCCGAGGCGCTCGAACTGGCCGGTTTCGATCGCCTGCAGCAGTTTGGCCTGCTGGGTCAGCGGGATATTGCCGATTTCGTCGAGGAACAGGGTGCCGCCGTCGGCCAACTCGAAGCGGCCGATTCGAGCTTCCCGGGCGTCCGTGAACGCACCCTTCTGGTGGCCAAACATCTCGCTCTCGAACAGGGTATCCGGAATGGCGCCCATATTCACCGCGATAAGGCTCGCCGATGCGCGGCTGGATTTGCGGTGGATCAGCTCCGCAAGCTGGCTCTTGCCGGTGCCGTTCTCGCCCGTGATCAGGATATTCACGTCCGTGCGCGCAACGGATTCGACCCTGTCCATGACGCTGCGCATCGCAGGAGAGCCGCACACCCATTCACGATCGTTGGCATCGGCCTTCAGGATGCTGTTTTCGGCCGCAAGGCGGGCACTCTTCTCGCAGCTCTGCCGCAGGCGCAACAGGTTGCGCACGATATTGGCGAGCCGCGTGTTGTCCCACGGCTTCTCGATGAAGTCGTTGGCGCCCGAGCGCATGGCTTCCACGGCGATGCCGACCGTACTCCACGCCGTGATGGCGACAATGGGCAGATCGGGGGATTGGGCGCGCACCTCGGCGATCAGGTCCATGCCTTCGCGGCCCGAGGTTGTGTCGCGCGTGTAGTTGAGGTCGGTGATCAGCAGTGCGTATTCCGATCGCCGCAGTGCGTCCAATACCTCGCCAGGGGAGGCGACGGTATCGCACTCCCAGCCTTCGCTGCGGAGGAACATGCGCAAGGTGGCGCGTACCGCGACATCGTCGTCTGAGACCAGTATGGGGGCCGAGGTGGACACGGGAAGGGCTCTGCTGAAGGTGGACTGCTGGGGCATTTGCGTGCCGCGAGAATACAAAAAAAAGATGCGTGGCGCATCAATCGCCACGCATTTCCGTTCAGGTGTCAGCATGCTTGCGACACGGCACCCGGACACCGATGCGGCCGGGCGCCGCGCACAGCAGCGATTGCTTACTGGTAACGCAGTGCTGCACTTGGAATCAGTGCAATGGCACGACGTGCCGGAATAAGCGTGGCCAGCAGGATAACGAGTGCGATGGCGACGCTGACGGCGAACATTGCCGCCGGTACCGCCAGATCAGCGCGATACAGGAAGTCCGCCATGACCACCGTCACCAGCCAGCCGAGCAGCAGGCCGACCGGCAGGCCGATAAGGAGCTGACGCACGCTGCGGCGGAACAGCAGGCGCAGCACCGCGCCATCCGTTGCACCGACGGCACGACGTACACCGACTTCGTGCGTACGCAGCGTGACGGCACGCGAGGTGATGCCATAGATGCCGCTGACCGCGAGCAGCAGGCTGATCAGCCCGAGTGCGACGCAGAGGCCGCTCATGACATTGAGCCCGCCGACGTTCTCCGAATGCAGCTGGTCGAAGCTCAACAGGTCGATGGCCGCCAGATTGGCGTCTGCGGCACCAATGGTCTGGCGCAGTTGCTCCAGGCTCGCCGCCATGTCGCCCGAACCTGCAAGGGCGATGCCGACCGCGCCCGGGGGGGCCTGGGTAATCGGCACGTAGACGTTGCCCTCCTGGCTGGCGTCACCGCCGCTCGGTGCACCTTGCAGCACGTTGCGGCTGATACCCACGACTGTCACCAGCTGACCGTCGGCCTTTGCGGCATTGAGGCGAATACGCTTGCCCAGTGGCGACTGCTTGGGCCAGAAGCGCTCGGCGAATTGCGCGTCGACCACGGCCACCTTGAGCGTATCTGCCCGATCCTGGTCGCTGAAGGCGCGGCCGCTGACCAGGGGGATGTCCAGGCCTTTGAAGAAGCTTGCGTTGACGGCGTGGACCCCGGCCGAAGGGTATTGCTTGTTGGTGACCGAGAATCCGTCCGGGAGTACGTCGGCTTCGACCTGGCGGCCGTCGCCCGGCAATTCGCTGGCCATGGCGTAGTGCGGCGCGCCCGGCAGGTTGCGCAGCGATGCATCCAAGCGCTGCCACAGCTGCAGGCGGGCGGCGTCGGTCTGGTAGGGCAGGGCGCTGTTGGTTAGCTCGATGCGAGCCGTGGCAACGCCGTCGGAGCGGCAGCCATAGTCGGCCTGCAGCATCTGGTGGATCGCGTAGGTGAGGACGCAGGCTGCGACCAGCAGCATGCTACTGACGGCGATCTGGGTGATGACGAGGGCGCCGCTAAGCCGGCCCGCAGCACGACCCTGGCCGTGGCGCGTACCGTCGCGCAGCACGGTCATCAGCTCGGTTTTCGCGTTGCGCCATGCAGGTAGCACGCTGATGGTCAACGTCGAGAGCACGGTCAACACCAGTCCAACCAGCACCGAACTCGGCGTCATATGGAAGCGAAGCCAGAACGGCATGTCGCTGAACTGCGGCACCGATTGGAAGGCTTGATCCGTCGCGCTCAAGGCCCAGGCAGCGAAGAACAGACCCAGGATGCATGCGCCGAAGGCGAGAACCAGGCCTTCGCACAGGATCAGGCGGAACAGGCGATGGCTGGGCGCGCCCAGGGCGGAGCGCACGGCCGTTTCCTGCTGGCGTTCGCCGGCACGTGCAAGCAGCAGGTTGCCGGTATTGATCCAGACGAGCAGCAGCAACAGGCCTGCAGCGCTGCCCAGCGTGGCGTAGAGCGGAGCCGCGCTCTGGATGCCGAACTGCGCAAACGGGGCGACGGACGCGCCGTGATCCTTGTTGGTGTTGGGCCAGGTAGTGGCAAGGCGTTCGGCGACAACGTTCACGTCGGCGCTGGCTTGGCTCGTGCTGACACCTGGCTTCAATAGGCCGATAGCCTTGACGACATTGCTGTCGCCCGGCGTGTACTTGATCGGTGCGATGAAAGGCAGCCAGATCTGTTCGGCACTCGGGAAGCGGAAGCCCGCCGGCATGACGCCGACAATCGTGGTCATCACGCCGTCCACCTTGGCTTGGCTACCAACGATAGCCGGATCGGCGCCGAAGTGCTGACGCCACAGGTCGGCGCCGATCACCATGACTGGTGCGGCACCGGACTGTTCGTCGGCGGCCACCAACGTGCGACCCATGATCGGCTGCACGCCGTGCAGCGCCCAGGCGCCTGCTGCCAGATTGGACGCCAGGAAGCTCTCGGGATAGCGCTTGCCGCCGATCGATACCGTACTTTGACGAGTGGGATACAGCGCCTCGAAGCTGGTTTGCGCCTTGCTGTATTCCAGGTAGTCGCTGTAATGGATGCTGCTGGTGCTAGGGCTGCCGACCTTGAATTCCTTGACGACGGAGAGCCGGTCGAAATGCGGCCATGGCAGGTCGACCAGGACGACGGCCTTTACAACGGCCGAGACATAGATCGCAAACGCGAGGCCAGAGGCCAGCGTAAACAGCGTCAACAGAGAGAAGCCGGGCGCCTTTAGCAAGAGGCGCATGGCGTATTTGAGATCGCTCAACATCTTATTGCGCTCCCCACGCCATCGCTGCGTTGTGTGCTGGCTTGGCGATGTTGTTCTTGTCCTCGACGACGCGGCCATCGAACAGCGATACGGTACGTTCGGCCAGCGAGGCGGAACGAGGATCGTGCGTGACCATGCACAAGGTCGCGCCGTCGGCATGAATCTGCTTCAGAAGATCCATCACCAGTTCGGCGTTGCGCGAATCGAGGTTACCCGTCGGTTCATCGGCCAGGATCAGTGCTGGCTTGCCAACCAGTGCGCGGGCCACGGCGACGCGCTGCTGCTGGCCGCCCGACAGCTGTGCCGGGAAGTGGCGCGCACGATGGCCCATATCGACGCGTGCGAGCGCTTCGGCGACACGTTGCTGGCGTTCCTGCTTGCTGAGATCGTCGCGGTACTGTAGGGGCAGGGCGACGTTCTCTTCCACGCTCAGGTCGGAGATAAGGTTGAAGGCCTGGAACACGAAGCCGATCTCGCGATTGCGCATCATGGCGCGCTCGCGGGCGTTGAGCTGGTCGACGGACTTGCCGGCCAATTCGTAGCGGCCGCTCGTGGCCGTATCCAGCAAACCGAGAATGCCCATCAAGGTGGACTTGCCGCAGCCGGACGGGCCGCTGATCGATACGAATTCGCCGCGACGGATTTCCAGATGGACCTCATCCAGGGCGCGGGTCTCGAGTTCGTCGGTAAGAAACGACTTGCTGATGCCTTGCAGCTTGATCACTGTTTCTGACATGGGAGTTCCACCTTCTTCGTTATCTGGATTGGGAGCCCGTTTAGGGCTACGTATTTCCTGCTTGGACGGTGCCGGCTGCAGCACCTGACTGGTAGGGCTATCGAATCTTGACCCGGTCATGTGTACGCCAATTGGTGGTGTCCGACACGACGATGCGGTCCCCCGGTTCGAGCCCCTTCTTGATGACAATACGACTCACGGCTGCTGTGCCGAACTCGACGTTGACGCGCTCGGCTACATTGCCCCGGCCGATGCGGTAAACGTTGGCCTGGCTGTCGGGCTGACTGAATACCGGCCGGCCGACCTGCAATGCATTATCGATGTGTGCAACTTCGATCGTGCCGTCCACGGAGAGGTCGGGCCGCGCGCCTTGCGGCAATCCGCCGAGCAGGCGCAGATCGACACGAACGGTGCCGTTGCTGACCGTCGGTGCTACGCGCATGACCTGGGCCTGGACCATGGCTGTGCGGATATCCACCTGCGCCGCCTGTCCCGCCGCCAGGTCCTTGCCCTGTGCTTCGGGAATCTGGATTTCGGCGTAGAGTTCCTTCGGGTTTGCAATCTTGACCAGGCTGGCGCCCGGGAGCACCGCCTGGCCCGGTTGCAGGTTGAGCTCTTCCACCGTCGCATCGATGGGGGCGGTGACGCTCAGCGCAGCCACTTGGTCCTGTGCCCGCTGCAGGATGGCACGCTGGCGTGCGACGACGGCCTCGCGTGCCGCAATCTGGGCACGGATGTTGGCCTGGCCCTTCGTCAGTCGCTCGCGCTCCAGGTTCAGCGTCTCGTCCAGCTGCTTCAGGTTGAGCTGGCTGCGCTCGTACGTCAGTTTCGAGACGATATGGCTCTTGAACAGGTCGGCCTCGGCTTCCACTTGGAGGCGGGCACTTTCCGCCGCGTACTCGGCCCTGGCGACATTGGCGTGCTGGTTCAGCTGTTCGCTGTCGAGCTGCGTGCGCAGCGCATTGAGTTCGGCTTGCGCTTGCTCGACGCCCCAGCGGCTCTCGTCGGCAATGCGATTCAAGGTCGGGTTGGTCAGCTGTACCAGCAGCGTGCCGGTCTTCACCGGCGTGCCCGGCTGGACCAGCACGCGCTCGACGCGCGCTTCCGTCTGTGCGGCGATCAGGCGCACATCCTGCGCACGCAGCACGCCACTACCCTGCACCGTAACGATTAATGGAGCGCGCTGGACGACGCTGGTGCTGACGCCGCTTGCGTCCACCTGCATGCCTGCCGGATTGACGTTGAAACCTGCAATGACGATGCCGGTCAACAGCAACGAGGCCGTTACGATCATCACCTTACGGCGCTTCCAGATCGGGCGTTTTGCAGGTGCGCGCGGAATGTCCATGATGCGGTCGAACTTCCAAAACAAGGAAATGGAACAGCATCGAGCAGATTCTGTGCCTGACCTATAAGTTGTTGAAACTAAACATGGGGGTGCCAATTCTCGGCAAGTTTGAATAGCGCGCGTACCGCTTTCGGGAAAGGACAATCCCGATTGTGGGACGAGCCGGACAAGATTTGGCAGAGGTTTGCACACCAGTTCATGCGGCAATCACGGCTTCCAGACGCAGACAAGGCCTCTTGCTATAGATGGTGTGGATGATGGGAGTCGAAAATCAAACCACGAAACCCAATCTGGATACCGGGTTGTACGCCCATGCTGCCTAACGCCTGTGTGGCGGTTAGGGTAGCACTTGCGCTGTGTAAAGATAGGTTCAGCCGTCTTCCAATGGCTGTTGCTGCTGGTCGCGATACTCCATCGAGCCAGAACAGCGATTCAGGGTGGGCTACGGAAGCATATGACTCGGAACTTCCGGTCCCTCGTTATATGCGGCGACAGCGGCGCTCAAACTGGAAAATGGCAGGACATCATCGGCGCGACATATTTGATACGTCGCTGTCAGGGGGATGTAAAGCAGTCGCTTGCTTGAGATGTTGTCAAATGCTATTAGAATCGGTCGCCGCAGGACATTCTCCAGCTTTTCTATGCTGATAACCGGTCCGTGAATCTCCATATACCTCTCCTTTCGCTTGCGAAAATTGCCCAGTTCATATGTAAAAATCGATACCATGTTCGGACGGAAGTAAGGTCGTCACACACCCGTCCAGCCAGAAGAGAACCTGCCTCAATGCCCCCCGGTGTACGGAATAAGGGCCGTGCCTGGAGTGCTTGCGCCGCCGGAGCTGTCCTGATTATTGTTGTAACCGCCCATGCCCTTGCTCGTATTGGCAGCCGTAGCTGCACTGGAGGCTGCAGAACCAGCGGCGGAAATTTGGGCGCTGGCGTCCTGGCCTGATATTTCGTTCGCCAGCCCGGCCGTTTGATTGCGCACCGTGCGGCCAAACATCGCGTAGACGCCGATGGCGGAAACCGCAATCAAAGCGACGATGATGATGTATTCCATCATCCCTTGCCCCTGTTGGCGTTGCATTGTCCTGTGTTCCATAGGTTGACCGCTTCCTCAATAAATGTGCGATAAAGCTATCGCAACTAACCCCGCCCGAGCGCCCTCAGCTCCTTGGAAATTTCGCGCATATTCGCCTCGTGTGTTTCGATATCACGATGCAGGCTATCAATCGCCCTTTGATTGGATACACGCGCACTTTCCTCATGAAGCACCTTTTGGCTCGACGCCAGCGCATCGGACTCCTTGCTCAGTTCCTCGTTGAGGATACGTACCCGCAAGTCGTCGCGCTGGGCTTGCACTGCGGGCGGTATTCGCGCTGACTCATGCGTCGAACCTAGACCGGCATGCATGGTGATGCCTGTATCCACAACCGAGGCATGTTGCCGAAACTCAGGCGCGCGATTCTGGATGACCTCGATTCCCTGCCGGTTGACATATCGCCTCGCCTCGATTGATACGGCGCCGGCAAAGATCGACAGGAGAAGGCATGTTGCAATGATCAGGAACTTCATAGATTTGATTCGTAGAAGGAGCTTTGCATGCGCACCACGGCTTCGCTCGTGATCGTCATTCGCAGCCCAGGCATATAGCTTAGGCACGGGTCGATTGCAGTGATTGCCCCGTCAATTCCAAACGGATTCTGCATGCTGTTTGAACTGAGAAGCGGAGAATTGATTACCGTCCAGATCACCCGATTCACCAAAGGCACGATAAGGCGATAACAGTACGTTACGTGGACGTGTATAAGGTTTGCGTCCTGAATTGAAAGTTTCGAGTTCGAGCCAGGTGAGCTATCGCGGTAATTCAACGTGTCGTTGGGCAGCTCGTTGCCACTCTTTCCGTCAAGCCTGGGCCGGCCAAAGTCGTTCATTGCGGCCTTGGTCGGGTTTACTACCGTAATATTTGCCAGATTGGCAGCCGGCAGCACTTCAAGCTGTGCTGCGGCCAGTGCCGATGCATAACCCGTGGCCGAGGCGTCGTGCGCGAAGAGCGGGGTCAGGCCCGATGCCAACGCAGTGCGCATTGCGGCTTTATCCCCGTTGTGCAAGGCGCCCGCCCTTGCCGCCATCATGGTGGCGTGATTCAGCACCGCACGCGCCTGAAATATCAGGGCGAATTGAATAATGCCGTATACCAACACCAGCAGCACGGGCAGGATAATCAATATTTCCATCGCGGACTGCCCGCGTTGGCGGGCGCGTGGGCAATCTTTAGCCGTGCGTTCCGACAAGCACGATCTTTGCGGCTCGGATGCAGACGTTGCAAGCTTCACGATTGAATTCCACCTTCGTCCAATGGCAATGTCTGGCCGGCGGCGAAGCCCATGCGCTGCGCCGTTCCGGCTGACAGCTCAAATACCTGGGAAGCTGTGATAGACATGGCAAATCGACCTGGCGACACGCGATGGACAATCTTCGTTATCCGCCCGCGACGGTCGGTGAATACGACGTCAATGGCGTAGCGCATGCCGAACGTGTGCACCGCATTACACGGCTTGATCAGCAGGATCTCGTCGTCCGCCAATCGTGGGCGCCCAAGCAACCCTCGCATGCGCTCAGTCGCGCACTCTGTGCGATGCAGAGTGAACGATCTCACGCCCTCGGTGCCGGGAATATGGACAACCTGATGTTTCATCACATTCCAGACTGAAGGTATTTCATCACGATCGGAAACATCAGCACGAGAAACGTAATGGGGAAAATGAACGCCACCAAGGGGAATATCAATTTCACGGGCGCTTCCATCGCGAGCTTTTCTGCCCGTTGGAACCGCTCCGTTCGCCGTTGCTCTGCCTGGAAGCGGAACGTTGAGCCCAAGCTCGCCCCCATGCGCTCGGCCTGAATAACGGCATTGACGAAGCTGGATACCTGAGGAATGCGGATGCGGTCTTCGAAGCGGCGAAGCGCATCCGCCCGCGTCAAGCCAGCTCGCAGATCGCGAAGCACCAGACTGAATTCGGATTTCAAGGGACCGACCGGCCCCTTGATCACGGCTTGGCTGATGGCGCCAGACATATTGAGCCCGGCCTCGACGCCCATCGTGAGGAAGTCCAGGTACGCCGGCAGCGTCCGCAGGATGGCCTTCTGGCGCTTCTTCAGGACATCCTTCAGCCATATCCGCGGGTAATAGAAGCCCAATGCGGCGGCAGCCATGGCCCACGTGAAGGAGAAGGCGTCGATCATCGAAAGCGTTGCCCAGCATATCAGCAAGAACAAGGTAGAACTGATCAAGGACAGGGCGGCAAACTGCCTGGGACTCAGGAGAAACAAAAGGCCGGAAACCTTGAGTTGCTCCAATTGGCCATTGACCCATGATGAGGGAATCCTGCTGCAGATGTAGTAGTCGGCAAATCGCACCAGGGGCCACAGCATCCGCAGCACAGGCGGTAGAGGATCCAGAAAGTCGCGATTCTCGAGCGGCACGGCTGCACGCAACTGCCTGATCGTGTACGCCACCACGAACGCAACCACGCCAAAACAAATACCAATGATCGATGCGATAATTTCTAAGCGCATTACGTAACTCACACGTCGATATTTGTGATTTTTCGAATGAAGAAATAGCCGATAGCCGTTGCGACCGTAATTACCAGCAGCGTTAGCCAGCCGTACCAGGCATTGAATAAAGGCGCCATCGCCTCCGGCTCCATGGTGCGCAAGATGGCGACCAGAAACCAGGGCAACGCAGCCATGACCAAGCCCTGCATCTTGCCTTGCGCCGTCAGGCTGCGAATCTTGCCCTCCATCTGCAGCTTGGTGCGAATGGTGCGGCCGATGGAATCAAGGGTCTCCGCCAGATTCGCGCCAACCTCGCGTGCGAGCGCCATGCCCGATGTAATGAGCACGACATCCTCCAGCGGCACGCGTTTTTCAAGGTTACGCAAAGCCGTCGTGAAGTCGACGCCCATGCGCAATTCGCGCAGGAGTAGGCCAAACTCCTGCGACACTGGCGGTATGCCTTCCTGCGCGACGCTCTCCAACGCTAGCGGCAGGCTTGCGCCCGCCTTCAGTGCCCCGACTATCATCAGCAAGGCGTCGGGCAATTGCTGCTCGAACAGGCTCAACCGACGTTTGGCCATATAGTTCACGGTAAAGCGCGGTGCGACTAGCGCTGCAACGATCATCGCCGCGATGGCGACGACATTCGACGTGATGACCCAGGCGGCAAGCGGCAGGACCAGGATGCACAGGATGCTGATGACGATGATCTTCCTGGCATCGGTGAAAATGAACATGCGTTCCAGTGCCTGGGCGGCATTGACCGCCTGCTCGGACTGGGTGCGCGTAAACCAGCGC
>Ga0213872_10001535_pt1 | contig 14836 bp, 8 predicted proteins | sample VelepicomBERX_R2_FD_160071 | JGI IMG/M metagenome (GOLD analysis project Ga0213872, IMG submission 160071) | Rhizosphere microbial communities from Vellozia epidendroides in rupestrian grasslands, the National Park of Serra do Cipo, Brazil - RX_R2 | ecosystem: Host-associated > Plants > Roots >...
GCAGCATTCTTGAGGACGAGCACGAGCACGACTTCTCAGCTTCGGCATTCAGACTAGAACTCAAGCGACTCACCGGGTTGCAACACGTGAACCTCAGCTCCTTTCCCTTTCGCCAGTCTGGCGAATTCCTGAGGATCACCAACCAGCGGGGGAAAGGTGCCGTAGTGAATAGGAACAACCCGCTTGGCACCCAAGAACTCTACAGCTCTGGCTGCGTCTTTCGGCCCCATGGTAAAGTGTTCGCCGATGGGTAGCAGCGCTAGGTCGATCGGCGCCTCTTCCCCAATCAACCGCATATCCGAGAATAGGGCCGTGTCGCCCGCATGATATATGGTCTTTCCCTCCGTCTCGAGCACGACCCCCGCGGCTTCGCCCAGGTATAACGGTCGACCGCCATCTTCCAACGCAGACGAACTGTGGAAAGCGATGGTGAACCGGACCCGGCCAAACGAAAATTTACACCACCCTCCGTGATTCATCGCCACAGTCTTAGCACCCTGCGCCTCCAGCCAATTTGCCAGCTCAAACGTGGTGATGACCGGTGCACCAGTTCTCTTCGAGATGGCGACCGAATCGCCAACATGGTCACCGTGGCCATGGGTCAACAGAATATAGGTCGGACTCAGTTGCGCGGCTTGAACCGAAGCCTTCGGATTGCCCGTTAGAAATGGATCGAATATGAACTTATCCGAGCCGGTCTCAAGATACCCCGCCGCATGGCCAAAGAAGGTGAATTTCATAAGCGTACTGGTTCTATTTGGTAACAAACCTCGAATTTCATCTGCAAGCGATATCAAAACGAGAATTCACCCGAGTAGAAGCTCGTTGATCTCGGACATCGACAATCCGGTCATTAACGGTTCTTCACTCTCGACCGTTGCTTCAATCAGCGCTCGCTTCTTCTGCTGGAGATTCACAATCTTTTCTTCCACAGTCGCGCGGGCGATCAGCTTGTAGGAAGTCACCACTCGAGTCTGTCCGATTCGGTGAGCGCGGTCCGTGGCCTGCGCTTCGACGGCGGGATTCCACCACGGATCAAAATGGATCACCGTGTCCGCCGCCGAAAGGTTCAGTCCTGCGCCCCCTGCTTTGAGGCTGATCAAAAATAGGGGTAAATCGTCTGACTGCTGGAAGCCGTCGACGGCAGCCGCTCGGTCTTTTGTCTCGCCGTCGAGATAACCATACCGAATACCAGCTTGGTCGAACCGAGCGCGAATCAGCCGCAACATTGCAACAAACTGGGAGAAAACCAGGACGCGGTGTCCCCCATCAATCGCTTCTTCCAACAGTTCTTCCAACAACTCGATTTTCCCAGAGGGCCGTTCTGCCTCCTGACCCACGAGACGCAAATCGCAGCAGACCTGACGCAACCGTAACAGCGCCGTCAGCATCGCGATTCGGGCCCGGCCCTGATTCTTCTCAGCCGAGAGTTCCTCAACCTTGCGGCGACTTTCCTGGCGCAGCTTCTGATAAAGCTCTTCCTGTTCCGGCGTGAGGTCGCAATAGGCTGTCTGTTCGATTTTTTCTGGCAGCTCTGTAACCACCTGTTTTTTCAGGCGACGCAGCATGACCGGCCTGAGCCGCTTTGCCAGGCGAGCTTGCTCAGGCTCGGAACCACGGCTGATCGGTAATTCGTAGCGTTCCCGAAAGTCTTCTCGGGGCCCTAGGTAGCCCGGAACCACGAACTGGAGGATCGACCACAGGTCCCGCACCGAGTTCTCCACTGGTGTTCCGGTGAGGACGAAACGGTGTCGCCCGCGGAGCGCCATAGCGGCCTGCGCGTTTTGGGTATCCGGATTTTTGATGTGAGTGGCCTCGTCCAGGATGATCGCTGAAAACTCGAAGCGTCGATACTCATGCACGTCCCGGCGCAAGAGCGGATAGCTGGTCAGTACAAGATCGGTTCCGGTAATTTTGGAGAACAGTTTGCTGCGATCCGGACCTTCTATGCACAGCACTTTTAATTCAGGCACAAATTTTTGCGCTTCGCGGGCCCAGTTGAAGAGGAGACAGGAGGGGCAGACCACTAAGGACGGCCCGTCCAGAATTCGCAGGAACGCGAGCGCCTGCAGGGTCTTACCCAAGCCCATTTCGTCTGCCAGAACACCACCTAGGCCGTTCCGGCTAAGAAAACGCAACCAGTAAACACCCTCCTTTTGATATGGACGGAGTATTTCTTCTAATCGACCTAACGGCTCAGGCTCCAACGGCCGGAGTTGTCTCTGTGCTTGAGTCCAGTTCCGCCATTCGTCAGTGTGCTGGATTGAAGCTCCCGCTAACTCCTCAAAGGCTGAGTCCAGGTATCCAGCCTGGTTACGTTGGATTCGGTAGGTTCCCGGCCTCGACTGGGTCGGATCACAATCTCTCAGAATGGTTTGAAATTCTTCCAAGCCGGCCGCGTCGAGAACCGCTACGCGTCCGTCTCTCAGCTTCGTGAAGTTTTGCCCCATCTGGAGCAGGCGTTGCACTTCCGCAGCCGAAAAGCGTTCCCCGGTGGCAGTCTCAAGAGAGAACGAAAAATCAAACCAATCTTCGCCTGACGCAATGATCTTCAAGTTCGGCGTCACCCTTTCGACGCTGCGAGTAACACTTTGAAAGCGACTCCCGATCGAGACCTTCCAATCCTTCTGCAACTGCGGAAGATCGCGCGCGAAAAAATTCAGGACAGCATTTTGACCTCGCAACACGTACTCGCCGACAGTGGATGGGCCGGTGAACCCAACCTCCTGCAGCCGGCGCAAGCAGTCCCGTTCAAATGAGAGATTGCGCGCGCGCATAGCGCCGTGCTCTTGGTAAACAAACGCTTCTTCTGGAGGTGTAACGCCAATGGTCACCATTCGCCGATCGTACAGACACTGAAGCTTTGCGTTTAACTGATTCAAAGAACCCTCAAACGTCGAGAAAACTTCCGGCACGCCAAGCTCGACCGCGTTGCCGTGGCTCACCTGTGAATCGACCTGGAAAAAGCCGCTTAGCCCAGGCAGCTCGCGTTGGACAAAGCTTAGACCTTGCTCAGCAGAGAGCAGAATCGGCTCGCGCAGCACTGGAAGATACGCCGTGGATAGTCCGGGCGAAATGGGGGCAAGACTCGGTTCAGACCACAACCATGCGCACTCGGATCCCACCAGGCAACGGCCATTAAGTCCTGCAGTATCCACGCTGATCTTCCAACGGCCGTCTGCCAATCTTTCTGTAACCAGTTTCGGCAAAACTCGCTCACCCGAAACGGCGACCGCAGTCCGGCGAGCGAGCGTGACCCGCGGATGACCGATCAGTGCACCAAGCAGTTTGAGAAACTGGTCTCGGCTGAGAATCGTCATCCCGGGCAGTTTTCCGCTGACGAATTCGCGCGCGAGCTCCAGAGTTTCCCGATCGATCTTGGAACAGTGGTAGGTCTGATTCGGATCGAGCGCGCTCGCCAAAATGCGGTTACCTTTTCGCACGACCTCAAATCCGACCAGAATCTGGTCTTTGTCCCAACCCGCTTCGAAATTTGGCGCCAGAACAACATGCACCTCGATCCGTTGCGAATCGGGCGCTTTACCTGGCAAAGTATCGTTGACATGGGGATCTTGGGCACCGGGACCCGCATCCCCATCAGCAACCAAGGCGGGAAGGCGAGGCACAACGGGCGCTAGGGCCGGCTTCGCCGGCACCGGTTTCGGTTGAATCAACGCCAGACCCAGAGCCAGCGAGTGAGCACAAATTGCTCCCCATTCCCGAGACTCGCGGCATGAACACAAATTCTCGACATCGGTATAACCTCGAATCTTCAGGCCGGCGCGATATTCAGTTTCACCTTCCCGCACCAAGCCACGCAGAACGGGCGGCGAATAGGCGAAGCTCACGACTCGCCCCATTTGTACCAACGCTTTGGCGTGTCTCATCGCCTGCCATCCGCCGGTGTCCATCAGGAATCGTTCAGTGATTTGGATGGCGGACATTAGGAGTCAGGAGTTGCAGGAGTTGCAGGAGTTGCAGGAGTTGCAGGAGTTGCAGGAGTTCAGGAGTTCAGGAGTTCAGGAGTTCAGGAGTTACAGAATGAAATCGCTCGTTTCGCTTTTGTCACGTCCTGTCAGCGTTAAAACGCTTTTTATTTTTGGGTTGGTTTAGGAGCGAACCGCGAAGCGGTTTAACAGAACAGCCCAGGCCTTCAGGCCTGGGAAAGCTCCATCTAAATCCGCCCTGAAGCTGAAGGGGCGGCCGACGGGAATGGGTGAAAATGCATACCTTGCGATCCATGTCGAAAGACCATCGCATTCGGGCGCCCTTTCAGGGCGAATTTCGTTGACCGGATGACCCAGGGCTGAAGCCCTGGGCTGTTCTGTTTTCGCCCTTCGGGCGAAGTAAAACGTCCAAACTCCAGAGGCGTCGCACTTGTCCGCCATAGCCTTGGCGACGGCGGAAGCAACGCCCTTCCGGACGGACGACCACCGAATTGAAGCAAGGCGCTGGTGTCGTTCAACCCTGGACTCCTGGATTCAGAATCAGTTTGTCCTTTGCTTGTGAGTCACGGAGACCCAAACTGTTGCGCGCATGAAGCTGGTCGCAATCGCAAACCAGAAAGGTGGTGTCGGCAAGACGACCACTGCAGTGAACCTCGCTACCTGCCTGGCCGCGAAAGGGAAACGAGTGCTGCTGATCGATCTGGATCCACAGGGAAACGCCACCAGTGCGCTCGGACTCGAAAACGTCGATGGGCAAAGCCTCTACGAGCCTCTGATAGGCCACGCAGGGATCGCGGAAAAGATTGTGCCGACGCGGTTCGAACGACTCTCGATGATTCCTGCGGATCTCGACCTTGCCGGAGCTGAAATTGAAGTCGCGCGTTTGGATGATCATCTCACGAGACTTCGCGAGGTGCTTGGCCGGCTGAACCGAGAGGCAGGCTTCGATTATCTATTCCTCGATTGTCCACCTTCGTTGGGGATTTTAATGACAAACGCTCTTGCGGCAGCTCATCAGCTGCTGATCCCTCTTCAATGCGAATACTTTGCGCTCGAAGGCCTATCGAAAATACTGCAACTGGTGGAGCAGATTCGCACCGTTAATGAACCTCTGTCGATAGGGGGCATCATTATGACGATGTTCGATGCTCGAACCAATTTGAGTCAACAGGTCGTAAACGAGGTGCGACAACATTTTCCCAACCTGGTGTACCAGACTATAATCCCGCGTTCGGTCCGGCTGGGAGAAGCGCCAAGTTTCGGCAAACCGATCATCGAATATGAACCCAATGGGGTCGGCGCGACAGCCTACCGGGCCCTGGCCGAAGAGTTCGTGCAACGAGAATCCGGCCAAATAAAGTTTGTGAATGGAACGATGGCGAGGTGAGGAAGACAGGAGTTCAGGAGTTGCAGGAGTTCAGGAGTTGCAGAATGACGCCGCGGACTACTAGTTTGCAGGCGGTTGCTATGTTCACTCCGCGCGCCGCCGTGAATCAGGCGCCAATCTGAGGCGATCTAAAATTTGGAGCGGTTTCGTGCCAGCGCTCCTGCAACTCCTGCAACTCCTGCAACTCCTGAACTCCTGCTTCTTGGCTTCTTGAAAAATTCCAGTTAATCTCCCAGCCATGATTTTCCGAGTTGTTGTCTGCTGCCTTTTCGGCTTGGTCGTTTCCGGATTTCCCGCTGAAGGGGCTGAAGTATTCAAGGCCGCATGGGTTGCTTCCGTCTACAATCTTAACTTTCCGTCGCGACCCGGTCTTTCAGCAGAAGCGCAGAAGGCGCAGATCCGCGAAATCGTTGAAACCGCAGCGCATAGCGGCCTGAACGCTTTGATGGTTCAGGTGCGACCGGAAAGTGACGCGCTTTACGTTTCCCGGATCGAACCCTGGAGCCGTTTTCTGACCGGCACACAAGGCGTGGGGCCCGGTTACGACCCGTTAGAATACTTCATCCAGGAAGGGCACAGGCAAGGCATTGCCATTCACGCCTGGATTAATCCGTATCGAGCGGCCGCGAATATATCTGAAGCGAGAGCGGGCAATCATGTGTCTCGTCAATTCGGCGACGCTGCACATCGAATTGGGACCTTACTTTGGCTGGATCCCGGAGAACCAGCGGTTAGGGAACACGTGGTAAAGGTCGTACGGGACATTCTCGAACGCTACCAGGTCGCAGGCGTGATCCTCGATGACTATTTCTATCCGTACCCGAGCCGCAGTTTTTCCAGAGGTTCTTTCCCTGATCACGTTTTCTATGCAAGATACGGCGGCAACACTGACCTGGGGGATTGGCGCCGCCAGAATATCAACAGACTCATCAGTGAATTGCACGACACGGTAAAAGCGGTCCGACCAGGCGCACTGTTCGGCGTAAGCCCGTTCGGAATTTACAGGAAAGGGTTTCCGGACAATGTGAAGGTCGAGCTCGATCAATACCAGGACCTTTACGCGGACCCGGTCGCATGGCTTAAAAATGGTTGGGTGGATTATCTGTCGCCGCAGCTTTACTGGCGTGACAGGAGCGCGCAAAGTTTTTCTGCGCTTTTACAATGGTGGCGAAGCCCGCTGATTAATCCTCGGGAAATTCCGATTTATCCCAGCATCGCGATCGATCGTCTGGGTGGCTCGTATGGATGGCCATCGAGCGAAATCGCATCGCAACTGGCGCTTGAGGCGACGATCAAACCGCGGTCTTCCGGCGGATTTATTCTTTGGAACGTGGGACCGCTCTTACAAAACAAGAAAGGGATTGAGGTCGTCGTCGCGAAGAGCCGGTAGGACTAAGTGATCGGTTGAACGTTCTCCCCCCGCAATGAGTTTATCGGCTCAGCTTTTGCGTTATTTTTGCGAGCTAATCCGGCTCAGTCTATGAAATACTTTTATTTGGATATTGTCTCGCGTTGCCGCAAGGTTGAATCCAAGAATAGGCGAGGCGTCCACGGCAGGTGGGCCGGCGATGAAATTCAGTACTGAGACAAAGATTTATGCGTTTTTCTGCGCTGCTTTCGCGGGGGTTGTGATCCTCGGATTCGTGACCTACCAGAGCACGCGAGAGCTCATAGTCAACGATTCACTCGTGGCGCACACGCTCCAGGTGCGCCAATCTCTAGCCGACCTGCTAAGCGCGGTCCTGGGCGCCGAGACAAGGCGGCGCGACTATCTTTTGACCGAAGAGCCCAAATACCTCGCGCAGTTCCTGAGCGGCGTAGATCAGATTCGGCCTGCCGTAAGCAAAATTGTCGAACTCACGGCCGGCAACCCGGACCAGACCGGCAAGGTTGGTAAGCTTACCGGCTTGACCGACCAGATTCTCGCGATCTGGGCCGCTACCGCTGAGGCCGCCCGATCCAGCTTGAGCGAAGGCGGACCGATCCCTCCGCTGGCTCGCGAGCTCGAGTTGCGCATCAGTGTGGCTGACTTGATCGGCTTGTTGGACGAGATGAACAAGACTGAGGATAATTTGCTTCAGGCCAGTTCAGGCAAGGCCCGCCGCAGCGGCAAACGTGCAATTGATATAGTCGTACTTGGGGGCGGGTTTTCCACTCTAGTAGTCATATTCGCTATTGCAATTCTACGCCGTGACCTGCAAGAACGACGGCGAGCCGAAGAAGCCCTGCGCAGGCGCGAAGCGGAACTGCGAGAGGCGCAACGGGTGGCCGGCGTCGGAAGTTGGGAATGGGAGGTACAGGCTGACAAAACCACTTGGTCGGAAGAGCTTTACCACATTGCCGGCCGCGATCCTGCTGAACCGGCGCCAAATTATAAGGAACATCCAAAGATATACACTCCGGAGAGTTTCGCGCGTCTGAAGCATGCCGTGGAGGTTGCGGTACAAACTGGAGCCAACTACGAGCTTGACCTGGAAATGGTCCGTCCGGATGGGACAAGAAGATGGGTCGCTGCTCGCGGCGAAGCGGTGCGTGATGCGACCGGCCGTATTTCAAAACTTCATGGTACAGTCCAGGACATAGCCGAGCGAAAGCAGACCGAGCATAAGATTCAGGAACAAGCCAACCTGCTGGAGCTCGCCGGAGATGCTATTTTCGTTCGCGGGCTGGATGAGAGAATTCAATATTGGAACAAGAGCGCGGAACGGCTCTTCGGGTGGACCGCGGAGGAGGCCGTTGGCGCTGATTTTGTCGAGATGGCCCGCGAGGATTCCGCTTCGTTCGAAGCGGCAAAAAAGATCCTCCTCGAGAAGGGTGAGTGGTCCGGAGAAGTGCGCAAACCGACCAAAGCGGGGCTCGAGGTTGTCGTCGCGAGCCGGTGGACCCTGCTGCTCGATCACGCAGGTAACCCAAGATCTATCCTGGTGATCGACACTGACATCACCGAAAAGAAGCAAATGGAGTCTATGCTCCTGCGCAATCAACGCCTGGAAAGCATCGGCCAACTGGCGGGAGGCATTGCTCATGATCTCAACAATATTCTCGCTCCCATTTTGATGGGGGCTCAGGTTCTGCGCCAGAACAGCAAGGATCCGGACAACTCTCTGATGCTGGCCACGATCGAAGGAAACGCACAACGCGGAGCCGAGATCGTGAAGCAGGTCGTTGCTTTCGCCAGAGGAGTGGAAGGAAAGCGGGTTCTGCTGCAGCCTCGCTATGTGATCACTGAGATAAGTTGGATTATTCGGGAAACATTTCCCAGATCAATCACGCTCAAGACCGAAGAACCCGAGAGCCTTTGGACAGTTCTGGGGGACGCGACGCAACTTCATCAAGTGCTGCTGAACCTGGCCGTGAACGCACGTGACGCCATGCCTCAAGGCGGAACCTTAACACTCGCAGCAGAGAACATCTTGCTCGATGAAGCCGAGGTCTCCTTAAGACCGGGTCTTAAACCGGGGCCGCACGTTTTGTTCAGAATCTCGGACACCGGAACCGGCATTGCTCCGGAAATCGCCGACAAAATCTTTGACCCTTTCTTCACGACCAAGGACCCGGACAAAGGAACCGGCTTGGGGTTGTCCACCGTCATGGGAATAATAAAAAGTCACCGGGGGCATATCGAGTTCGACAGCAAGGTATCGCAAGGGACCGAGTTCAGGATCTACCTGGCGGCCGAGCCGGGTTCGATGCACGTAGGACCGGTCAAACAACCAACAGGCGATGCCCTGCCTAAGGGCCGTGGCGAATTGATCCTGGTCGTGGATGACGAGGAAGCTGTACGCTCGGTCACGAAGCGGATCCTGGAATCAAATGGATATAGAACGCTGGTGGCAACCCGGGGAACCGAAGCAGTGGCCTGTTACATCGAGAAGGGATCCGAAATCAGCGCGGTTCTAACCGATTTGCACATGCCGGATATGGGTGGAGTAGAAGCCATCTCCGTGCTCCGCCAACTAAACCCAAGTGTCAGAATTATCGTGGCCACCGGCGCCGGCTCAGCGCTTGGAGCGCCCCCCGCGGATGAAATGGATGTACAGGCCTATATCAAGAAACCTTTCGATTTGGCTCATTTGCTGAACACTTTGCAGCAAGTGCTACAACACGAGACCCTAAGATGAAATCTAGCTTAGCGATCGCCGCAATTTTTCTTGTCTTACTCAACGGCCTGCTTTTGGTTCCCGCGACAAGTGCGTACAGACTCCCAATCACGACGGGAGCCCTCCTGATTGCGCTTGTGATTCTGGTACTTTCGTTCGCCACAGGCTCTAAGAGTGTGACCACGACGGGTCCGGCACCGTCCGGAGCGCCGGCTCCCGCGCCAACCGCTGTCCAGCCCCCTGTGCTCGCCGCGAATCAGGCGGAAGCGGAAGTAGTGGCGTTCTTCGGGCTGCTTCAGGAAAAGGGCCGGTTTGTAGATTTTCTGATGGAGGATGTCACCGCTTACGACGACGCACAGGTGGGAGCCGCTGCGCGAGTGATTCATCAGGGATGCCGTCAGGTACTCCAAGAGCATTTCAACATCAGCGCGGTCTCGGAGTCTGCAGAAGGCTCGCAAGTCACTGTGCCGGCCGGATATGCCGCAGACCAATTCCGAATCGTCGGAAAACTCAGCGGCGATCCACCCTTCACCGGAACACTTATCCACAAAGGCTGGAAGACCGAATTCGTCAAACTTCCGCGAATCGCGAAAACCGAACGCTTACCGCCCATCGCGCCTGCTGAGGTCGAATTGAAGTAACCTCGCCGAATTCGACTATCCAAAAGGCGTCTTTAGTCTATTGCATATCAAATGAGTGTGCGTTTTAGCCTCGGAATCGACCTGGGCACCACCAACAGCGCGGTAGCGATCGAGGATTTCGAGAGCGGCCGCACCGCTATTGTCGAGATCACCCAACTGCTTGGTCCTAACCAGATCGGTGAGAAGCCTACGCTTCCTTCGGCCCTTTACATTCCGCACCCAGTGGAATTTCCCGAACAATCGCTGCGGCTCCCATGGTCGAAGGCCAGCGTTGATACGATCGTCGGCCACTTCGCCCGTGATCATGGCGCGCTCGTTCCTGATCGCCTGATCACATCAGCCAAGTCCTGGCTGTCCAACTTCCATATCGATCCGCAAAAGGCAGTTTTGCCGTGGAAATCCGACATCAAGGAACAAAGGCTTTCTGCATTCGAGTGTTCGCGGCGCTACCTCGAGCATATGAAGGAGGGGTTCCTGCACACGGAACGGGCACAAGGCCATACGTGGAATCTTGCAGAGGGCCAGGTTGTCTTGACTGTACCGGCATCCTTCGACGAAGTCGCCCGGAACCTGACCGCCGCCGCCGCCGAGGCGGCAGGTCTTGGCCAAGTCGTTCTACTCGAAGAGCCGCAGGCCGCGTTTTATGCCTGGACAGCACAAGCCGGAGGCGACTGGCGCAACCAAGTCACTCGGGGTGATATTGTTCTCATTTGCGACGTCGGCGGAGGTACAGCCGATTTCAGCCTGATTGCCATCACCGAAAAAGACGGCAACCTCGAAGTCGAAAGGATCAGTGTCGGCGAGCACATCCTTTTGGGCGGCGACAATATGGATCTGGCACTCGCCTATACGCTGCAGGCCCAATTGGAAGCAACCGGGAAGGCCATCGACTCGTGGCAATTTCTCGCACTGATTCAGGCGGCGGGGAATGCCAAGATGAGCCTTTTCAGTGACCTGTCGCTCGATCACGCCCAGATCGCAGTCCCCTCCCGAGGATCGAGCCTGTTCGCAAAGACTATCTCCACCAGACTCGATCGCGCTACGCTGGAACGGGTAACACTGGACGGTTTTTTCCCATTGACCAAAGTGACCGATCTGCCGCAGGAGGGCCGCAGCGCCGGCCTTCAAGAGTTCGGTTTACCTTATGCGCCAGACCCGGTGGTCAGCAAGCATCTCGCGCGGTTCCTGACGCGCAGCCTGATGAACGTGAAAGCCAGCGACGCATTGACTTCGCTCGTGAAATCGCGTCCGGAAGCGCTGGAGGGCCAGTACCTCAAACCAACAGCCGTCCTTTTCAATGGGGGCGTATTCAAGGCCGCTCCGATCCGGAGGCGTTTACTCGAACTGTTGGCTTCGTGGAACAATGGCTCAACGGTTCGGGAACTCGAGGGATTTCAACTTGATCTCGCCGTCGCCAAAGGAGCCGCGTTGTACGGACGGAATCGCGCGACTGGGCAAGGGATTCGGATTAAAGCAGGCACCGCTCGATCCTATTACATCGGGCTGGAATCCTCCATGCCTGCAATCCCGGGGTTCAAGCCGCCAATGAAAGCCCTCTGCGTCGTTCCTCAAGGCATGGAGGAGGGCAGCGAATTACTGATCGACGAGCGGGAATTTGGATTAATCACCGGGCAGCCCGCGGACTTCCGTTTTTTTGCGTCTGAGGTCCGCAGTGGAGACGCCCCGGGACAGATCATCCCGAACGCGGAACGCGAACTCGAAGAAACCGCCCAGATCGAGGTCACGTTGCCGGCCGTCGAAGGATTTCCTGAGGGCCAGGCAATTCCCGTAGTCATCAACCCGATTGTGACTGAACTGGGGAACCTCGAGCTTTGGATGAAGCACACCGGATCGGATCGCCGGTGGAAGGTCGAGTTTAAGGTCAGGATGGAGTAAATCCACGCCCCCATTGCCCGATGGCTCGTCCGCGATTCAGTATTGGGATTGATCTTGGTACTACTAATTGTGCGATGGCATTCGAGGCGTTCGACACTGCGGTTCCGCAGAGCGAGGTGTTCCTCATCCCGCAGTGGGAGTCCCTCGCCGGATTCTCAGAAGGATCGACATTGCCCTCGTTTCTCTACCTGCCGTTGGAAGAGGAGACTGCGCAATTGCCCGGGGAGAGGACGCGAGGAGTGGAGTGGATCCCCGGCCGTTTTGCGAGAAAGCGGGCTGCAGAATTACCGGGCCGCGTGGTCAACTCGGCAAAATCATGGCTATGCCATCACACGGTGGATCGCAGCGCGCCGTTTTTGCCCTGGAGATCAGACGAAATCCCGGTTGAGAAACGGATCTCCCCAATCCGGGCATCTGCGCTTCTGCTGGAGTATCTGCGCACGGCCTGGAACGCGAAGTTCGCAGCCGCAGGACTCGAATTCGAATCGCAGGACATCACGGTCACAGTTCCGGCATCCTTTGATGCTGCGGCCCAGCGATTGACTCTGGACGCCGCGCGGGAGGCTGGTTTTCCCGAAGGTGTCCGCCTTTTGGAGGAACCTCAGGCCGCGTTCTACCGTTGGCTGGAACAAGGAGATAAGCAGGACGACTTTTGGAAACGGGGTTCTGACCGCAAGGGCTGGCACGTCCTGGTCGTGGACATTGGTGGCGGAACGACCGACTTGACGCTCTTTGAGATCACTGCTCAATCTGGGACGACTCTGCCTCATATAAAGCGAATCGCCGTGAGCGACCATCTGCTTCTTGGCGGGGACAATATCGACCTCGCGATCGCGCACCACATCGAATCCCGTTCGGCGCACGAACCGTTTTCCGGCAGTCAATGGAACTTCCTGGTAGCGCGCTGCCGCGACGTCAAGGAACGCTGCCTCTCCGATGCATCGAGCCACGTGTTTCCGGTGTCCATTCCTGGGCGCGGATCAGGTCTGCTTGGCGGCACATTCACAGCTCAGATCGAGCGAGCGGAGGTCGAGTCGATCGTGCTGGAAGGGTTTTTCCCGGAATGCGACGCCGACGACCGGCCTTCCCGAACTCAGGCCGGACTGCGAGAGTGGGCGCTTCCTTACGCCGCCGATAGCGCGGTCACGCGCTACATGGCTGAGTTCCTGCACGACCGCCCGCAGGTGGATGCGATCCTTTTTAATGGTGGATCACTCTATCCTGAGCTTTTGCGTCTCCGTCTGCAGAAACAGATCAGCCTATGGCAACGCGGTACTGAACCACAAATCCTCCAGAATCCAGAGCCGAGTCTCGCGGTTGCGCGCGGGGCCGCTCGTTTCGGAGGCATCGTCCATCGACGCGCGCAACGGATCGAGGCCGGTGCGGCGCGCGCGATCTATTTGGAGGTTCATCAAGGAGCGGCCAAGGTTGATAAAGCCTCGGGGCCGGCGCTAATCTGTATTCTGCCCAGCGGGGCCGCATCAGAGGAGAAATTCCGGATCGCCGAAGAAGGGCTCGCGCTCCGCATCAACCGTCCCGTCAGGTTTCAACCATTTTACTCGACCCGCCGCGACCAAGACAAAGCTGGCTCGATCGTGCCGTGGAACGAACGCGACTTCCGCCGGCTCCCTCCGCTCCAGACAACTGCCAAGTTTACCGGGACGCGTCCTGAGGGCGACAGGCTGCCGGTGATTCTCACCGCCCGGATCAACGAACTCGGTCTGCTCCACGTTGCTTGCGTCAGCGCGGATCCGAAACTGCAAGGGACTTGGCCGCTTGAGTTTGACCTTCGTTCGCACGAATCGGAGAACGAAAGGCAAGTCGATGCCGATGACGATCGGGCGGGCACCACGGATCCTGGAGTCGACCCGGGTCGGCTGGAGGCCGCGCGAGCTCGCGTCACGACACTGTTTTCCCGCCCTCTGGACGGGCGCGATAAGCTCACGGCCACGAACCTTCTGAAAAGCTTAGAGCGGATCCTCGGCATGCCAAAAGCTGATTGGAACTATCTGCTCATCCGTTCGCTCTGGCCGGCACTCCATCAGTGCCAGTCATTTCGCAAAGAATCCGTCGAACATGAGGAAGCCTGGCTGATTCTCACCGGTTTTCTTCTGCGACCCGGCTTCGGCGCAGAGCGGGACGATGCCAGAATCGATGATCTCTGGCGGATTCATGAGGAAGGACCCGCATATCCCGGCAAACGTATCCAGCTTCAGCAATACATACTTTGGAGACGAGTCTCCGGTGGGCTTAACCGCGAGCGGCAAGAGGCGATTCTGGCGCCAGAGTTGCCCAAGCTGCTGAACCAAAAGAATCCGCCCGCCGAACTGATTCGGCTCGCCGGATCTCTCGAAAGGATCAACCAGGACACCAAAGCGGAGCTCGTCGACCATTTCCTTCAGGCCGCCCGCGCACTCGTCAGCCAGAAACAATATTGCGTACCCTATCTCGCAGCGCTCGGACTTCTACTCAATCGCACTCCGCTCTACGCCGGACCCGAATCCGTTCTTCCGCCGGCGCACATCCAAGCGGCCTACGACGCGTTTGCCGATCTGGATTGGGCAGAGCCCGAATTAGCCGAAATTCAGACTCTTTTCCTCCGCGCGGGACGAATCGTGGACAATCCAAGCGTCGATGTGCCGAAGTCTCTCCGGGAGAAAATCGCATCGAAACTGCAAAAATCCGGGGTGGCTCAGTCAAAGCTTGCCAGGCTTCGCACGCTCGTCCCGGTCGCATCGGTCGACCGCGCCGGCCTATTCGGCGAATCCCTGCCGCCCGGTTTAGTGATCGTTGGCTGAGGGTCTGCGGATTTAGGTTAAACCTAAATGCCGAAGTTGAGAGATCGTGCTCGTGCTCCAACTGTGG
>Ga0213872_10001536_pt1 | contig 14834 bp, 8 predicted proteins | sample VelepicomBERX_R2_FD_160071 | JGI IMG/M metagenome (GOLD analysis project Ga0213872, IMG submission 160071) | Rhizosphere microbial communities from Vellozia epidendroides in rupestrian grasslands, the National Park of Serra do Cipo, Brazil - RX_R2 | ecosystem: Host-associated > Plants > Roots >...
CCGACTACAACGTCGAGCGGGCGCAGCGCGGCATCGTCTATATCGACGAGGTCGACAAGATCAGCCGCAAGTCCGACAACCCGTCGATCACCCGCGACGTGTCGGGCGAGGGCGTGCAGCAGGCCCTGCTGAAGATCATGGAAGGCACGGTGGCCTCGGTCCCGCCGCAGGGCGGCCGCAAGCACCCGCAGCAGGAATTTCTGCAGGTGGACACCACCAACATCCTGTTCATCTGCGGCGGCGCTTTCGCCGGCCTCGAGAAGATCATCGCGGCGCGCGGCAAGGGCACCTCGATCGGCTTCGGCGCCGACGTGCGCGGCCCGGACGAGCGCACCACCGGCGAGGTGCTGCGCGAGGTCGAGCCCGAGGATCTGCTGAAGTTCGGCCTGATCCCCGAATTCGTCGGCCGCCTGCCGGTTCTGGCCACCCTGAACGATCTCGACGTCGACGCCCTGATGGACATCCTGTCCAAGCCGAAGAACGCGCTGGTCAAGCAGTATCAGCGCCTGTTCGAGATGGAGGATGTTCGCCTGGGATTCACCGACGACGCCTTGAAGGCGATCGCCCAGAAAGCCATATTACGCAAGACCGGCGCGCGTGGCCTCCGCTCCATCATGGAGACCATCCTCCTCGAAACCATGTTCGATCTCCCGGGCCTCGACTCCGTCGACGAGGTGGTGATCAATGGCGAAGTGGCGGAAGGCAGGGCCAAGCCCCTCTATATCTATTCCGAGCGTCGCGAGGACATCGGCTCGAGCGCGTGACCCCAAAAAAAGGGGCACGCCCCGACGATCCTCCGATGCGCATCCTGAGGTGAATGAGGCAACATGGCGGATCAAACTGTAGACGACGTCTTCCCGGTACTTCCGCTGCGGGACATCGTCGTATTCCCCCACATGATCGTCCCGTTGTTCGTCGGCCGCGAGAAATCGGTTCGCGCCCTCGAAGACGTGATGAAGGACGACAAAAAGATCCTCCTGGTGGCGCAGAAGAATGCGGCCCAGGACGATCCCACCCCCGACGACATCTATCGCGTCGGGACGCTTTCCACCGTGCTGCAGCTCCTGAAGCTGCCCGACGGCACGGTCAAGGTGCTGGTCGAGGGCGGCAGCCGCGCCCGCATCACCGGCTTCACCGAAAATCCCAATTTCTTCGAGGCCACCGCCGACGCGCTGGCCGAGGATGACGGCGAACCGCGCGAGCTGGAGGCCCTGGCCCGCTCGGTGATCACCCAGTTCGAGCAGTACATCAAGCTCAACAAGAAGATCCCGCCCGAGGTTCTGGTCTCGATCAACCAGATCGACGATCCGGCCAAGCTGGCCGACACGGTCGCCTCGCACCTGCAGCTCAAGATCTCCGAGAAGCAGGAGCTGCTGGAGATCGAAACGACGTCCGAGCGTCTCGAGAAGGTCTATGCCTGCATGGAAGCCGAGATCGGCGTTCTGCAGGTGGAAAAGAAGATCCGCAACCGCGTCAAGCGGCAGATGGAGAAGACCCAGCGCGAGTACTATCTGAACGAGCAGTTGAAGGCCATTCAGAAGGAGCTGGGCGAGGGCGAGGACGGCCGCGACGAATCGGCCGAGATCGAAGAGAAGATCAACAAGACCCGCCTGACCAAGGAAGCCCACGAAAAGGCCATGGGCGAGCTGAAGAAGCTGCGTTCGATGAGCCCGATGTCGGCGGAAGCCACGGTGGTGCGCAATTATCTCGACTGGATCCTCACCATTCCGTGGAAGAAGCGGAGCAAGGTGAAGAAGGACATCCGCCTGGCCGAGAAGATCCTCGATACCGATCACTACGGCCTCGACAAGGTCAAGGAACGCATCATCGAATATCTGGCCGTGCAGCAGCGCACCCAGAAGGTGAAGGGCCCGATCCTCTGCCTGGTCGGTCCGCCCGGCGTCGGCAAGACCTCGCTCGGCCGCTCGATCGCGAAAGCCACGGGGCGCAATTTCGTCCGCATGTCGCTGGGCGGCGTGCGCGACGAGTCGGAAGTGCGCGGCCATCGCCGCACCTATATCGGCTCGATGCCCGGCAAGATCATCCAGGGCATGAAGAAGGCCAAGACCTCGAACCCGCTGTTCCTGCTCGACGAGATCGACAAGCTGGGCGCCGACTGGCGCGGCGATCCGGCCTCGGCCCTGCTGGAAGTGCTGGACCCCGAGCAGAACATCAACTTCAACGACCATTATCTCGAGGTCGATTACGACCTGTCCGACGTGATGTTCGTGACCACGGCGAACTCCCTGCGCATGCCCCAGCCGCTGCTGGACCGCATGGAGATCATCCGCCTGGCCGGCTACACCGAGGACGAGAAGGTCGAGATCGCCAAGCGCCACCTGCTGGACAAGCAGATCAAGGCGGCCGGTCTCAAGAAGGGCGAGTGGTCGATCTCGGACGACGCGCTGCGCGACCTGATCCGCTACTACACCCGCGAGGCCGGCGTGCGCTCGCTCGAGCGCGAGCTGGCCAATCTGGCCCGCAAGGCGATCAAGGAGATCCTCACCAAGGAGGGCCGCGCCAACGCCGCCGCCGGCGGCAACAAGGTGGTGGTCACCCGCAAGAACCTGGAAAAGTTCGCCGGGGTGCGCCGCTTCCGCTATGGCGAGGCCGAGCTCGAGGACATGATCGGCGTGGTCACCGGCCTGGCCTGGACCGAGGTCGGCGGGGAGCTGCTGTCGATCGAAGCGGTCTCGATGCCGGGCAAGGGCACGTTCTCCCACACCGGCAAGCTGGGCGACGTCATGCAGGAATCGGTGCAGGCCGCGCGCTCTTATGTGCGCTCGCGCTCGGTCAATTTCGGCATCAAGCCCAGCGTCTTCGAGAAGCGCGACATCCACGTCCACGTCCCGGAAGGCGCCACGCCGAAGGACGGTCCGTCGGCGGGCGTCGCCATGTGCACGGCGATCGTCTCGGTGCTGACCGGCATTCCCGTGCGCAAGGACGTCGCCATGACCGGCGAGATCACCCTGCGCGGCCGGGTGCTGCCGATCGGCGGCTTGAAGGAAAAGCTGCTGGCGGCGCTGCGCGGCGGCATCAAGACGGTGCTGATCCCCAAGGACAACGAAAAGGACCTCGCCGAGATCCCGGACAACGTCAAGCGCAACCTGACGATCATCCCGGTTTCCTCGGCCGACGAGGTGCTGAGCAATGCCCTGGCCGGCGCTTTGACCCCCATCCAGTGGGAGCCCGAGGAGGAGGCGTCGAAGAGCGCGTCTCGGGCCGATGGGACCGAAACCGATTTGGGTGTCGTCACGCACTGACGGGGTAGAGGCAGGAAAGAGCGGATTTCCGCGGTTTTGCACTAAAATCTGTGGATATCCGCGCTTTTCCGCGCTTCTCGTGTTGACGGCCTTCTAAAACACGTTTTACAGTTAGGCGAACTTGTTTCAGTTGTCATTTGTAAACAAGAACTGCGTTTTGCTGTTAGTAGAAGGGGGCTCCCAAGGTGAATAAGAATGATCTCGTGACCGTGGTGGCGAGCGCCGCCGGACTTTCCAAGGCGGATGCGGCTAAGGCGGTTGACGGCGTGTTCGCCGCCATCACCGATGCCCTGAAGAAGGGCGACGAAGTGCGTCTGGTCGGTTTCGGCACCTTCGCCGTTGCCGAGCGCGCCAAGTCCGAGGGCCGTAATCCCCGCACTGGCCAGAAGATTACCATCCCTGCTTCCAAGCAGCCGAAGTTCAAGGCCGGCAAGGGTCTGAAGGACGCCGTCAACTAAGACGGGCATCTGCCTTCCGTTTCAAGGGGGTAGGAAACGCCGGTTGCCAACGCAGCCGGCGTTTTTCTTTTCTCTACCTTTGGCGCATGATGCGCTGGATCGTGAGGGCGCTTCCCGGGGGTTGCATGTTTCGGATTCCGCGTTTCCCGAACATATCGGCTGTCCCCTGGGTCGCGGGCATCGCGGGTGTTCTTCTCACTTTCGCCGCCGTCCGGGGCATCACCGCCTATAACGAGACCGAGGCCGAACGCGCCGTCGATCAGGCGGCCGTGGGGCTCGAACGCGACATCACCCGGCGCATCGGCCTATATCAGTATGGTCTGCTGGGAGCCCGCGGCGCCCTGGTGGTGATGGGCGAGAACGGAATAACCCGCCAGGGATTCGCCCGCTATGTCGGCGCCCGCAACCACGCGGCGGAATTTCCCGGCGCGCACGGTTTCGGCGTGATCCGCCGGGTCTCCCCGGCCGACGAGGCGGATTTCGTCGCCAGGGTCCGCGCCGACGGGCAGGCCGATTTCACCGTCAAGCCGCTGGGACCGAACGAGGGCGAACGCTTCATCGTCCAACTGGTCGAGCCCGAGAAGAGCAACCAGCTGGTGATCGGCCGCGACATCGCCGGCGACCCGCCGCGCCGCGCCGCGGCGATCGAGGCCATGCGGAGCGGCCGGGCCCGCCTGTCGGCCTCGTTCCGTACGCCCGATGCGCCCGATCCGACCGTCAAATCGCTGATGCTGCTGCTGCCGCTCTATCGCGGCAGCCAGCATCTCGATCTGCAGACCCTGCGCGAGGAAAGCGCCTATGGCTGGGTCTTCGCCCGCTTGTTCGCCGACGAGGTCTTCGTCGGGCTGGTGCCCGAAACCGCCGGGCTGCGCTTCAGCGTGGCGGAGGCCGACGGCGAAGGCGACGACGGCCCGATCTATTCGAACCTGCTGGCCGACGCCCCCCCCAGCCGCTATGGCGTCGCCCGGGATTTCGAGGTCTTCGGGCGGCGCTGGCACCTGACCATCGTGCCCGAGCCGCTGTTCTTCAAAAGCCTGCACCGCGCCTCGTCCAATCTGGCGGCGGCGGCGGGGCTGGTGCTGACGGTGCTGGCCGTGCTGGCGGCGCTGTGGTGGGAGCATGGCCGCCAGCGCGACCGCCAGGCCGCCGATCAGCGCACCCGTCTCGCCGCCATCGTCGACAGTTCGAATGACGGCATCATCGGCATGGATCTGGACGGCCACGTGACCAGCTGGAACCGCGCCGCCGAAACGCTGTTCGGCTACACGGCGGACGAGGCGGTCGGGCGACATCTGTCGGCCCTGACTATCCCGACCGAGCGCCAGGGGGAGGAGGAGCGCCTGCTGGCCAAGGTGCGTCACGGCCTTGCGACGACCCATCTGGAAACCGTGCGTCGCCACAAGGACGGCCGGACCCGCTATGTCTCGCTGACCATCTCGCCGATCCAGGATCCCTCCGGCCAGGTGGTCGGCGCCTCGAAGACGGTGCGCGACATTTCCTCGCGCCGGCAGTCGGAAGCGAAGATCCTCGAACTCAATGCCACGCTGGAACGCCAAGTCGCCGAGCGCACCCGGGAGATCGTCCGCATCTCGGCCTGGCAGACCGCCATTTTGAACAATGCCGGCTATGCGATCATCGCCGTGGACGAGAACTGGGTGATCACCATCTTCAATCCCGCCGCCGTGGAGCTGCTGGGCTACCGCCCCGACGAGGTGATCGGCCGCACCCCGGAAATGTTCCACGACCCCGAAGAATTGGCGGCGCGCATGGAGGATACGGCGCGCACGCTCGGGCGGCCGGTCCAGCTGGGCCACGATTTGCTGAGCGGTTCGAGCAGTGACCCCGACGGCGGTTCGCGCGAATGGACCTATGTCCGCAAGAACGGCAGCCGGGTCCCGGTGCTGCTGAAGGTGACCTTGCTGCGCGATCAGTACGGCGATGTGTTCGGCTCGCTGGCCATCGCCATCGACCTGACCGAGCGCAAGCGCGCCGAGGAGGAGCTACGCCGGGCCAACGCCGAGCTGCGCGGCGCGCAGGAAACTTTGCGCGACAGTGAACTGCGCTTCCGTGGCGCCTTCCAGGCGGCGGCGCAGGGGATGGCCCTGGTTTGCCTCGACGGGCGCTTCCTGCGGGTCAACGGCGCGCTGTGCGACATGCTGGGCTATACGGAAGACGAGCTGTTGGCCACCAACTTCCAGGCCGTCACCCATCCCGAGGACCTGTCCAAGGACCTGGCTCTGCTGGCCGATCTGCTGGAGAACCGCTCGGACAGCTACCAGCTCGAGAAGCGTTATCTGCGCAAGAACGGGAGGATCTTCTGGGCGCTGCTGAGCGTGTCGATCGTCCGCACCAGCAGCGGCGAGCCGATCCAGTTCGTTTCGCAGATCCTGGATTTCTCGGAAAAGCACGAGGCGGAGGCGGTGCTCATCGAAGCCCGCCGCCACGCCGAGGCGGCGGACCGCGCCAAGAGCGAGTTCCTGGCCAATATGAGCCACGAGATCCGCACGCCGATGAACGCCATCCTCGGCCTGTCGCATATCCTGGGGCAGACCGACCTGACGGCGGAGCAGGCGGACTATACGGTGAAGATCGAGACCGCCGGCCGGTCGCTGCTGGGCATTCTCAACGACATCCTCGACTATTCGAAGATCGAGGCCAATCGCCTGGATCTCGAAACCATCGATTTCCCGCTGACCTCGGTGTTCGACGACCTGGCGGTGATCATGTCGGTCAATGGCCGCGACAAGGGTCTGGAACAGACCATCACCGTCGACCGCGCCATCCCGCGAACCCTGCGCGGCGATCCGTCGCGGCTGCAGCAGGTGCTGATCAACCTGACCGGCAACGCCATCAAATTCACCGGCGCCGGCACCGTCGCCGTGCGCGCCGATCTGGTGTCGCGCCACCGCGACCTGGTGGAGGTCAAGTTCTCGGTCAAGGACAGCGGCATCGGCATGGCGCCCGATACCCTCGACCTGCTGTTCCAGCCCTTCTCGCAGGCCGACGCGACGACGACGCGGCGCTTCGGCGGCACCGGTCTGGGCCTGGCTATCTCCAAGCGCCTGGTCGAACTGATGGGCGGGACGATCGGCGTCGACAGCGTGCTGGGCGAGGGCAGCACCTTCTGGTTCACCGTTCCCTTCATCGAGAGCCGGGGCGCGCGGGCCGAGACCGAGGCGCCGGAGCTTCTGCGGGTGCTGATCGCCGACGACAGCGAGGCGGCCCGCCAATCCTTGCTGGCGACGGTCGAGGCGCTGGGCTGGAGCGGCGAGGCGGTGGACTCGGGGGAACAGGCGATCGAGCGGATGCGGGCGGCGGACGCCGGGTCCTTCGACCTCTTGCTGGTGGATTGGCGGATGCCGGGGCTCGACGGGCTGGAGACGGCGCGGCGCCTCAAGGCCTTGCCGACCGCCGTCGCGGCGCCGGTGGTGCTGATGGCGACCGGGCTGGGCGGCGAGGATCCCCGGCATGCGCCGAACGGCTCGGCCGCCGACGCGGTGCTGGTGAAGCCGGTGACCGAGACCGCATTGGCGCGCGCCGTCGGGCAGGCGACCGGCGCCGCCCCCCAGACCGAGGCGCCGGCCTCGGCCGGTCATCGCCTGGCCGGCATTCGGGTGCTGGTGGTCGAGGACAATTCGCTCAATCAGGAAGTGGCGCGCAAGATCCTGCAGAACGAGGGCGCGCAGGTCGAGGTGCTGGGCGACGGGCGCCATGCGGTCGAGCATCTGGCCGGGGCGCATGAGCGGATCGACATCGTGCTGATGGACGCCCAGATGCCGGTGATGGACGGTTTCGCCGCCAGCACCCATATCCGCGAGGGTCTGGGGATCCGCGACCTGCCGATCATCGCCGTGACCGCCGGGGTGCGCGCCTCGGACAAGGAGAAATGCCTGGCGGCCGGCATGACCGATTTCGTCGCCAAGCCGCTGGACGTCGAGGTGCTGATCGGCGTCATCCTCAGCTATGTCCGCGCCAATCCGAACGCCATGCCGTTGGCAGCCGCGGCGGCGGCGTCGTCCGCCGGCGGTCCGAAACTGTCGGCGCTGGCGACGGCGCTGGATCTCGACGTCAAACGCCTGCGGGCGATTTCTCATGACGGCGACGAGACCTTGATCCCGATGCTGCGCCGTCTCGGCGAGTCCGCGGATGGGCTGATCCAGGCGCTGCGCGACGATCTGGCACGCAAGGACAAGGTTTCGGCGGCGCGTCAGGCCCACACCCTGCGGGGCAGCGCCGCCAATTTCGGCGCGATGGAGCTGGCCGACCTCGCCGGCGGCATCGAAGACAAGATCGCCGCCGGCCGCACCGCCCGGCAACTGGCGGGGTCGCTCGGCAAGCTGCAGGCGGCGGCCGATCGGTTCAAGGCGGCGCTGGCGGAATTGCCGGAGGAGCAGGAACCGCCGGTCGCCGGCGGCGGCGGATCGCTGGACGATACTCGTCTGGATGAGCTCCTCGGCCTGTTGCGCGAACGCAATCTCGCCGCCCTCGACCTGTTCGGCGAACTGGCGCCGGATCTGCGCGGCACCTACCCGGAAGAGCGCTACCGGGAACTCGAACAGGCGATGGACCGGCTGGCCTTCGATAAGGCGATCGATGTGATTACTCTCGCCAAGGCTTGACCAAACTTGACCAAATAGCTGTTTTCAGATATTTCCTTGGTCAGGAGGATCACGTGCCGAGCTTGATCAATCTCTATGACGCCAAGACCAATCTGTCCCAGTTGGTGGAGCGTGCCGCGGCCGGGGAGGAGATCATCATCGCCAAGGCCGGAAGGCCGCTGGCGCGGCTGGTGCCGTTGGCGGTGCGAACCGGGCCGCGCGTTCCCGGCGCGCTGAAAGGCGGGATCGTGATCGGGCCCGATTTCGATGCGCCGCTACCGGAAGAATTCGCCAGGGCGTTCCTTGGGAAAGAGCGGTGAGGCTGCTTCTCGACAGCCATATCTTGCTATGGTGGCTGGCGGACGATCCGTCCTTGCCGGCATCGGCGAGATCCGCCATTCGGGATCCGAACTCCGAGGTATTCGTCAGTGCCGCGACGGCATGGGAACTGGGCATCAAACATGCGCTGGGGCGATTGGATTTTCCGGTGGACAAAATGGGCGCGATTCTGGATGAGGCCGGATTTGCACCACTCGCCATACGGGTCGAACACGGCATCGCCGCCGCTTCATTGCCGACGCACCATCATGATCCGTTCGACCGGATGCTGATCGCCCAGGCTCAGTATGATGGGCTGACCATCGTTACCGCGGATTCGATGATCCGGCGTTATGCCGTGGCCGTGCTGGGCAGCTCCGGTAACTGAGAGCCCGAGGTCGCGAAACTGCTCTTGCCAGAGCCACCTGAAACCCTTAGAAACCGTAGCTCGGGCGGTTAGCTCAGTTGGTAGAGCGCGTGCTTTACACGCATGATGTCGGGAGTTCGAGCCTCTCACCGCCCACCATTTGTTTGTCCCTCAGGCGCCGGGCGCGCGCGTGCCGCGCGCTTGGCTACCGCGCCAGGCGATGTTGCCTGTGGCAGGGTGGCCGGCGGCAGCGCGGGGCCGCGGTCGCGGCCCGGAAAATAATAAATTTGAGTCCCTCAGGCGCCGGGCGCGCGCGTGCCGCGCGCGCCGCGAGCGATGTTGCGCCTGATCAAGCCGACAGGGTGCAACTGACCGTCGAGGTTGATGTGGGCTTCGAAGTCAGGCATCTGTCGTCCGACTCACGGTTCGGCGTATGCGGGCGCGCTCGGGGAGATCGGCCCTTGCCAATGCCTGGCCGACACTGTCGTTGCTAATATCGGCGACCACGCCAAGTCCGTCGAGAAGGCCCAAGGCCTGCAAGACGGCGGCATAAATGCCGATGCCGACATTCGCATCGCCAGCTTCGATCTTTTGCAGGGTTGTGCGCGACGTGAAGGCGCGTTCCGCCACCACCGCCATTGGCAATCGGCGGCGTCGGCGGGCATCATGAATGTCGGCCCCCAGCTTGCGCAAGACGCGACGCACGGCGGCAGGAGGGTGATGTGGCGTAGGCATATTGCTAACTTCACGCTACAAAAACTCCAGTTAATGTAGCACGAAGTTGACAAAAAGCCAGAAAGCTTAATGCTGTTCGGTCTCGACGCCCTCGGCGACGACCGGACGGCGTGACCGCCTCGGTTGACGGCCAGGCTGTAACTCCGCCCGCGGAGGGAATGCGGCAATTTTAAGACGTATTTGTAAGGCGATGGACTCGCAATGCGATAAGTACATGGCTGACAGCTGTATATTGCAGGGCCTCATTCGCGAAAAACAACATCGCCATGCGGACAGCAATTATCAACCTTTAGGTGCTCTCTGAATGAGCCGGGACAACTCCACGATATCCCACAAAAAATTGTCCTCGGACGAACTTTGCAGGGAAATCGCGTAAAATTTTATCAAATATCTCCGTAATTTTAAGCAGTTGGCTGACGTTAGGAAAATTTTAGAATCTTCTTTCGCCATTCTTGGCAGGTGTGTTACCCAGGCCCTGTGACAATCGTGGGGCGAACATGCTTGACGGAGAAGTTCAACCAATTATAGGTACAGACAGCGGGTTGATGAGTCTGTGCCTGGTGTCGCGCTTCTTTGGGCTTTCGCTCGATGCGGAGCAGGTCCGCCACGACTATGGCAAGACCGAAGGCAGCTTCGATGCAGTCGACATCGTCCGCTGCGCCAAGCGGGGCGGCATGCTGGCCCGCATTACCGCCAGCGCCTGGAGCCGTCTCGGCCGCATCGCCTTGCCCGCGATCGGCGAATTGAAAGAAGCGGACGGTCAGACCCGTTTCGTCATCTTCGCCCGCACCGTCGACAACAAGATGTTGATCCAGGATCCGCGCAACGCCGCCCCGGAGCTCAAGACCGAGGAGGATATGGCTGGGCTCTGGACCGGCCGCCTGATCCTCCTGACCCATCGCCAGGCCCTGGCCGGCCCGGCGCGCGGCTTCGACCTCTCCTGGTTCATCCCGGCGGTGGTGCGCTATCGCAAGCTGCTGCTGGAAGTGCTGGCGGCTTCCTTCTTCCTGCAGCTCCTGGGTCTGGTCTCGCCGATGTTCTTTCAGGTGGTGACCGACAAGGTGCTGGTGCATCGCGGCCTTTCCAGCCTCGATGTGCTGGTGATCGGCCTTTGCGTGGTCTCTCTGTTCGAGGTGCTGCTGGGCGGCTTGCGCACCTATGTCTTCTCGCACACCACCAGCCGCATCGATGTCGAGCTGGGCGTCGGCGTCTTCCGGCATCTGATGGGCCTGCCCATGGCCTATTTCAGCGCCCGCCAAGCCGGCACCACCGTGGCGCGCGTCCGCGAGCTGGAGAACGTCCGCAACTTCCTCACCGGCTCGGCCCTGACCCTGGTGGTGGATGCCGTCTTCACCGTGATCTTCTTCGCGGTGATGTTCGTCTATTCCACCACGCTGACCTTCATCGTCCTGGCCACCATTCCGCTCTATGTGGGCCTGTCCCTCCTGGTCTCGCCGCTCCTGAAGAAGCGAGTCGATCTCAAATTCCGCCATGGGTCAGAGAACCAGGCCTTCCTGGTCGAGGCCATCAATGCCGCCGAGACCTGCAAGGCGATGGCGATCGAGCCGCAGATGGAGCGCAAGTGGGAGAACCTGCAGGCGGCCTACGTCAACTCCTCCTTCAAGGCGCAATCCCTGGGCGCCACCGCCGGCCAGTTCGCGCAAGGCATCTCCAAGGCCCAGACCGTACTCACCCTGTGGGTCGGCGCCCAGGCGGTGATGGCGGGCGACCTCTCCATCGGCTCCTTGATCGCCTTCAACATGCTGGCCGGCCGCGTCGCCTCGCCGATCCTGCGCATGGCGCAGCTGTGGCAGGACTTCCAGCAGATGCGCGTCTCCGTCGAGCGCCTGGGCGACATCCTCAACACCCCGACCGAACGCGTCTCGGCCAGCCGCTCCAACCTGCCGGCGATCCAGGGCCGCGTCACCTTCGACAACGTCAAGTTCCGCTATCGCCCGGATCGGCCTCTGATCCTGAAGGGGCTTTCCATCGATTTCGCGCCGGGCGAGAGCATCGGCCTGGTCGGCTCCTCCGGCTCCGGCAAGAGCACCATCACCAAGCTGATCCAGCGCCTCTACATGGCCGAGTCCGGCAAGGTCTCGATCGACGGCGTCGACCTCGCCATGATCGACACCGCCTGGCTGCGCCGCCAGATCGGCGTGGTGCTGCAGGAAAATGTCTTGTTCAACCGCACCATCCGCGAGAACATCGCGCTGACCGATCCCTCCCTGCCGATGGAGGAAGTGACGCGCGCCGCCAAGCTGGCCGCGGCGCATAATTTCATCGTCGATCTGCCGGAAGCCTATGACACCCAGATCGTCGAGCGCGGCGCCAACCTGTCCGGCGGCCAGCGCCAGCGAATCGCCATCGCCCGCGCCTTGATCACCAATCCGCGCATCCTGATCTTCGACGAGGCGACCTCCGCCCTCGATTACGAATCCGAGGCCGAGATCCGCCGCAACATGGCGGACATGTCCAAGGGCCGCACCGTCTTCATCATCGCCCACCGCCTGTCCGCCGTGCGTCATTGCGACCGCATCGTGGTGATGGAGAAGGGAGAACTGGCGGAGCAGGGAACCCATGACGAGCTGATCGCCAAGGGCGGCCGCTATGCCTATCTTTGGCAGTGCCAGGAAGCCGGCGAGGTGGATGCCTGACATGTATGCTATTGCCACGCAATTGAAGATGCGCTTCGAGCCGCTGCGTCGCCATCTCGCCATCTGGCAGGCGGCGCTGGGGAACGAGCGCGACCGTCCCAAGTCGCCGAACCGCAACGCCGAGGAACTGGCCTTTCTGCCCGCGGTGCTGGAGATCGTCGAATCTCCGCCGTCGCCTTTGGGCCGGATCAGCCTGTGGACCATCATGGCGCTGGTGGTGATCGCGCTGGCCTGGGCCAGCATCGGCGAACTTGATATCCACGCCACCGCCCAGGGCCGCATTATCCCTGGCGGCAAGACCAAGCCGGTGGCTCCCAGCGAGACGGCCTCGGTGTCCGAGATCTTGGTCGCCGATGGCCAGCATGTGCAGGAAGGGCAGGTGCTGGTGCAGCTCGACCCCACCGCGCCGCAATCGGACTCCACCAAGATCGGCCGCGACAAGCTGGAACTGCTGGTCACCATCGCCCGTTTGCGTGCTCTCCTTGATGGCCGCAGCGACATCACTCTGCCAGCCGGCCTCGCGGTTCCGCCCGATTTGTTGGCGCTGCATCGTCAGGAGTTGCACCAGAAGCTCGCCGACCATCACGCTGCCATCCAAAGCCTGGAGCAGGAGAAGCGGCAGAAGGAGGCCGAACTTAAGGCCGTCGAGGCCGACAAGGTGCGCCTGGAGAAGACCGTGCCGATGCTGGAAGAGCAGGCCAAGGCCAAGGGTGATCTCTCCGAGCAGGGATATGTCACCCGCACCGAATACCTTAAGGTCCAGCAGGACTATGTCGATCGCGCCCAGGCCTTGGCGGCCACGCCGCACAAGCTGGCCGAGGCACAATCCGCCATCAATGCCGCCGGCGAGCATCTGCGCCAGGCGGAGGCGCAGTTCCGCACAGAGGCGCTCGGCCAGCTGGCCGATGCCGAGCAAAAGGCCGCTGGTCTGACCCAGGACCTGGTTAAGGCCGACGATCGCCGCCGCCAGTTCGACCTCACTGCTCCAGTCTCGGGTGTGGTGCAGCAGTTGGCTGTGCATGCCAGGGGCGCGGTGGTCAGTGTCGCCCAACCGGTGCTGATGATCGTGCCGGAGGGTGAGGGAATCGCCGTTGAGGCGGAACTCGCCAATAAGGATGTCGGGTTTGTGCGACCTGGCCAGCGGGTTGAGATCAAGGTCGAGAGCTTCCCGTTCACGCGGTACGGCACCATCCCGGGAGAGGTGGTGACTGTATCGGGCGACGCTGTGCAAGGCAGCGATGGCGAAGCTGCGCAACGTCGTGCTGGAGCGGGGCAAGGCAATAGCGAGGCGGTTTATTCCGTGCGCATTCGTCTCCTGAAGGACCACATTGCAGCTGATGGTGAAGAGGTCTCGCTTACTCCCGGCATGGCAGTGACTGCCGAGATCAAGATCGGTCGCCGGCGCGTGATCGAATACATCCTGGATCCCGTCATGCGGTATCGCGACGAAAGTTTGAGAGAGAGATAGGGGTATGACCGTCACGATTATCGACTTGGGTCCCCAAGGTAACTCCTCGACCGTGGATGCGGTGGGGCTCAATCAGGCGGGTCAGGTTAGCGGCTCGACGACCGTGCAGTCGACCGGAGTGGGGGACGCCTTTTCGTATCAGAACGGCATCTTGACACTGATCGGGCTCGGACCGGTGACGATGAATGGTTACACCACCCAAGCAACAAGCTCGGCATTCGGGCTCAATGATGCCGGCCTCATCATTGGCGCGGTCGTCAACGCTGCGACCGAATTGCTGACGGCGGCCGAATGGCTGAACGGTAAGATGTCCCTGCTGCCGAGTCTGGGATCGATACCGGACGCGGATACTGCCTTCGCGGTCAATAATGGGGGGCAGATCGTTGGAACATCCAACAATCATGCGGTGTTGTGGCAGAGCGGTACGGTGCAGCAGCTCGATACGGGCGGCACCGGCGGAAGTGCCTATGGGATAAACGATTCCGGCCAAGTCGTTGGGGTCACCTATAGCAATACGGGCAGTGACGCTACCCTTTGGCAGAACGGCAAGGCCACCTATGTCGGTTCCCCCGGCGCTTCAGCGGCCTATGGCATCAACAAGTCGGGCGAAGTGGTCGGCTCAAGCTGGTTCGGCACGCAAACGTCGCATGCCTTCAGCTACCTGAATGGCACGCTGACGGAATTGACCGATCTCAACCCGGCCGGCCATAGCCAGGCCAATGCAGTAAACACGGCGGGCTGGGTGGTCGGCCAGTCCATGCCCGCGCGGGCCTTTATCACCCAGGGCTTGCCGATACCCGAACATGCCGCTCTTTGGCTCAACGGCAATGTGATCGACCTCAACTCGTTGCTGCCGGCATCGTCTGGGTGGGTTTTAACTGATGCGACGGCGATCAACGACCAGGGGCAGATCGCGGGGACGGGAACCCATAACGGCCAGGCCGAGTCCTTCGTCCTGGACCTGAACGGC
>Ga0213872_10001537_pt1 | contig 14827 bp, 16 predicted proteins | sample VelepicomBERX_R2_FD_160071 | JGI IMG/M metagenome (GOLD analysis project Ga0213872, IMG submission 160071) | Rhizosphere microbial communities from Vellozia epidendroides in rupestrian grasslands, the National Park of Serra do Cipo, Brazil - RX_R2 | ecosystem: Host-associated > Plants > Roots >...
AGGCCGGCCTCGGCTTCTATTTCGTCCAGAACGGCACCGGCAACCGGGCCGGCGATCTGCGCGCCCCCTTGTTGCACGCCTTCATGGACCGCTATTTTCCAGCCCCCGAAAGCGCGGATCAGGCGACCCAGGCCAGCGCCGCCACCGACGGCGCTCAGCTCGTCGGCGCCTATCGCCTGAGCCGCCGCGCCGAAAGCAGTTTCCTGCGTTTCGCCAGTCTGCATCAGATGATGGTCTCGCAGAATCCGGATGGCACGGTTTCGGTCGACGCCTTCACCGACGAGGCCCGACACCCCCGTCAATGGCGCGAAGTCGGACCGCATCTGTGGCGCGACGTGAACGGGCCGGATCTGCTGGCGGTGCGGCTGGAAGACGGGCGTCCAGCCGAGATCGTCACCGACGCTCTGCCGCCTTATCTCAGCCTGACCCCCGCCCCGCCTTTGCGCTCGGCCTCCTGGTCGGTGCCGGTGCTCAAAACCACCCTGGTTCTGCTTGCCCTTATGGCCGTGCTGATGCCGGTCAGGGGAATCCTCCGCCTCGCCTATCGCGTGCGCGGCGGCGAGCAATCGGCTCTGTTCGGCGTACTCGTTTGGCTGGTGGCGCTGATCGATCTCGCCTTTCTCGGCGGGTTCACCGCGTTTCTCTGTCAAGGCCTCACCCATCCCGGTTTTTTCTCCGCCGAGCAGGACTGGATGGTCGAGACACTGCATCTGCTGGGCTTTGCCGCGCTGATCGGCGCGTTGGTGCCGCTGATCGCGTTGCGCGCCGCCTTCGGCGACCGGCATATATCCTGGCTCGGCCGCATCGGCGCGCTGCTGCCGGTGCTGACCAGCCTGTCGGTTTTGTGGTTCGGAGTGATGTATCACCTGATCGGCTGGAGCACGGCCTATTGACAGGGCTCTCGCCTCGTGAGAACAATACAAGAACACGGATAAGGGAGCGGATCATGGCCAAACCCAATTTCATCGAACTGCCCTCGGCCGACCTGGCTGCCGCCAAAAGCTTCTATTCCAAGCTGTTCGGCTGGTCCCTCACCGATTTCGGACCGACCTATTCCTGCACCATGACCGGCGATGTCGATGTCGGGCTGCAGGGCGACCGGCAGGACGCTTGCCCCGCGCCTTTGCCGGTCGTCGAGGTCGATGATCTCGAAGCCGCCTTCGCCGCCGTCGAGAAGCTTGGCGGCCTGATCGTCAAACCGATCTTCTCCTTCCCGGGCGGCCGCCGCTTCCATTTCCGCGATCCCAACGGCAATGAGCTGGCGGCGTGGAAGCCGGAATAAGCGAAACTCACGCCCGCCTTCTGACCCGCCTACGGGAATTCGGCAGCCCTGAACGCGCGGCGTGGGACAAGAACTATCTGAAATCCTCCTGGCAACATTGGGGCGTGACCGCGCCGCAGCTGGATCAGGCCATCCGTGAGATCGTCGGCCGCCCTTCCAATGAAATCCTGCCCCTCAGCGTCCTTTTGTGGCGTAAGCCGATCTTGGATTTGAAGTTCGCGGCGACCCGCATACTCGCCGGCAAATCCGTCGCCCCCTCTGCGGAAATCTGGCAATTCGTCCTGGACCGCATGCCCGAACTCGACGGTTGGGCGATCGCCGACAGCATGGCGAGCGTCGGATCTCGCTGCCTGACCGCCGATCCGCGCCGTCTCGACACCGTCGAGGATTGGGTCGAAAGCCCGCATCTCTGGACCCGGCGGGCGTCCCTCGTCTTTACCCTGCCCTGGACCAAAGGCGGCCACTCTCCCGAACGGATGCTGGGCTGGGCCGCCAAGCTCTCCACCGATCCGGAATGGTTCATCCAGAAAGCCATCGGCTGGTGGCTGCGACAATTGTCGAAGCGGGATTCGGTCCGGGTTCGCCAGTTCCTCGCCGACCATGGCGGCCCGCTAAAGAGCGTGGCCCGGCGGGAAGCGACCAAATATCTCTGAGAGCCTATTTCGGTAGATTGGCCTCGATCGACCGGCTGACCGACGCCGCATCCGGCGAAGTGACGGTAGAGAACCAGTCGACCAGACGGCCGTCCGGGGCGATCAGATATTTGTGGAAATTCCAGCGCGGCTTGGCCAGCGGGCCCATTTCCTTGGCGGCCCAGCGGAAGAAGGGATGGGCCTCCTCGCCGGTCACCTTGACCTTCTCGGTCAGCGGGAAATCGACCGCGAAATTGCTTTCGCAGAAATTTTGGATCTCGGCCGAGCCGCCCGGCTCCTGAGCGCCGAAATCGTTGCAGGGTACGCCCAGCACGATCAGGCCGCGGTCGCGATATTTCCGGTAAAGCTCCTCCAACCCCTTATATTGCGGGGTGAAGCCGCATTGCGAGGCGGTGTTCACCACCAGCACCGCCTTGCCTTCGAACTCGGAGAGCGGCAGGGGCTTTCCGTCGATGGCGGTGAAGGAAAAGCTCCAGGCCGATTCGTCCTCCGAATCCGAGCCCCTGCCGAACAACGCCCCCAACAAACCCGACTTAGCCATAACGCTCCTCCGTCCAGGGGTCGCCCCGCATGTGATAGCCGCGCTGCTCCCAATAGCCGGGCGCGTCCTTGTCCATGAAAGTGATGTGGCGCAGCCATTTGGCGCTCTTCCACAGATAGAGCTTGGGCAGGATCAGCCGCATCGGCCCGCCATGTTCGGCGCTGATCGGCTTGCCCTGCCAGCCATGGGCCAGCAGCACATCGTCGTCCGCCAGATAGGCCAGCGGGACATTGGTGGTGTAATCGTCGAAAGAGCGCAGCATGACGAAGCGCGCTTCGGGACGCGGCCGCACCAGATCGAGAAGATGCAGGAAGGGCACGCCGGTGAAGTCGTTGTCATAGCGCGACCAGGAGGTGACGCAATGCAAATCGCTGCGCACCGTGTGCTGCGGCTGCGCCATGAAATCGGCCCAGCTCCATTTCAGCGGCTTTTCCACCGCGCCGCCGACCGAAAAATTCCAGGTATCGGGATAGAGGCGCGGCGTGATGCCGAGATCGAGCACCGGCCAATCCTTCACCTCGCGCTGGCCCGGCGGCAGACGCTTCTTATGGGTTGGATCGGCGTGCCCGGTCAGCAGGCGGCCTTCCTTCGCCCAACGCTGCTTGGCGGCGATCAGCTTCTCATTGAGTCCGCCCTCGTCCGCCATGACCTATCCCTTGTCGCGCATCAGGCGGGACTTTTCGCGGCTCCAATCGCGCTCCTTTTCGGCGGCGCGCTTGTCATGCAGCTTGCGTCCCTTGGCCAGCCCCAAGGATACCTTGGCCAGCCCGCGGTCGTTGAAGAAAATCGACAAGGGCACCAGGGTCATGCCTTCCCTTGTGATGGCGCCTAGAATCTTGCGCATTTCCTTCTTATGCACGAGAAGCTTGCGCGGACGCCGCACCTCGTGGGTGAAGGCGGTCTTGACCTGGTATTCCGGGATATAGGCGTTGAACAGGTAAAGCTCGCCTTCCTTCTGGCCGGCATAGGACTCGGCGATTTGCGCGCGGCCCAGCCTCAGGCTCTTGACCTCTGTGCCCTCCAGCACGATTCCCGCCTCCAGCGTGTCCTGGATCGAAAATTCGTGCCGCGCCTTGCGGTTCTCCGCCGCGATTTTCCCGGCGATTAAAGGACCTCTAGACAATACCCAGTTCCTGCAGCACGGCCTTGATCTTGGCTTGATTGGCCTCCGACGGCATGACCAGCGGCAGACGGACATCGGCCCTGATCTTGCCCATCAGCGACAAAGCGTATTTGGCCGGGGTCGGGTTGGTCTCGATGAACAGCACGTCGTTCAGCGCCGCCAGCTTCTTCTGCAGGCTGCTGACCTTGGCGAGATCGCCCGCCGTCCAGGCGTTCTGCAGATCGGCGCACAGGCGCGGAACCACGTTCGACGCCACCGAGATGCAGCCATGGCCGCCCTGGGCCAGGAACGCGACGGCAGTGCCGTCTTCGCCGGACAGCTGGCAGAAGTTCTCGCCGATGGCGGCGCGGGTGCGGATCGGGCGCAAGAGATCGGCGGTGGCGTCCTTGACGCCGACGATATTGGGCAGCTTGGCCAGGCGCGCCATGGTTTCGATGCTCATATCGATCACCGAGCGGGCCGGGATGTTGTAGATGATGATCGGCAGATCCACGGCGTCATGGATCGCCTTGTAATGCTGATAGAGCCCTTCCTGCGTCGGCTTGTTGTAATAGGGCGTCACCACCAGCGTGGCGTCGGCACCGGCCTTCTTGGCGTGTCGGGCCAGTTCGATGGCCTCGGCGGTCGAGTTCGAACCGGCGCCGGCGATCACGGGGACGCGGCCGGCGGCGGCTTCGACGGCCAGCTCGACCACGCGATTATGCTCGGCATGGGTCAGGGTCGGCGACTCGCCGGTGGTGCCGCAGGGCGACACCGCATGGGTGCCTTCCTTTATCTGCCAGTCGACGAAGGACTGAAAGGCTTTCTCATCGACCGCACCACCCGAGAAGGGAGTGACAAGCGCAGTGATGGAGCCTTTGAACATGATAAAAGACCTTCGAAGAGAGAGCGAGGGTGGAACATATCCCTGCTTGTGCGCTGCGACAAGGGGCGCGCTTTAACCGGTTCTTTGCAGTTGCCGGTACAGACTGGCCCGCCATAAGATAAGGCCCCTTTGGGGACTTCTCGCTCATTTCGCTTTTTGGGGTCGGTAGGTTGCTTCGTTCGATTCGTGGTTTCCGTACTGCGGCCGCCGCCGGCGTCCTCATGCTGAGCCTGAGCGCGGCCTCGGCCGAAGCCGGCGCCCTGACGTCCGATGACGAGCATCTCTACAAGCTGGCCTTCGACTCCGCCCGCAAGTCGCATTTCGACTGGGCCTTGTCCTCCACTCACAAAGCCCACAACAAGCTGCTGGCCAAGGCGCTGGAGTGGCAATATTACGTCTCGCCCGGATCGGGCGCCGAGTTCGGCGAGATCACCGGCTTCATACGCGCCAATCCCGACTGGCCGCAGATGGCCACGCTCGAACGGCGCGCCGAGGAAGCCATCTCGGTCGCCACGCCAAAATCCGCCCTGCTCGGCTGGTTCGATCAGCATCCGCCGGTTACGTCCGAAGGGGCGATGTATTACGCCAAGGCGCTGATCGAGGCCGGCCGCGCCGAACAGGCGACCGATCTGGTGCGCAAATTCTGGGTTTCCGGCAATTTCGGCACCGCCCAGGAGCGCCAATTCCTCAATAATTTCGAGGATCTGATCCGCGACGAGGACGATATAGCCCGCCTCGACCGGCTGATGTGGGACCATCTCGATACGGCGGTCCGCCAGCAGATGTCGCGCGTCGATGCCGACCATAAGTTATTGGCGCAGGCGCGGCTGGCCTTCGACAACGAGGCCTCGAACGCCGAATCGCTGGCCGCGCGCCTGCCGGACAGCGTCAAGAACGATCCCGGCCTGATCTATGAATGGGTGCGCTATCGCCGCAACCACGACAATGACGAAGGGGCCATCCAGCTCTTACGCCACCCGGCGCACGATCAGGGCCGGCCGGATCTGTGGTGGACCGAGCGCTCGGTGCTGGCCCGCCACGCCCTGCAGAAGGGTAACATCTCGGTCGCCTACGACATCGCGCAGAATCACGGCCAGACCGATGGCACGGGCTTCGCCGAAGCGGAATGGCTGAGCGGCTGGATCGCGCTGCGCTTCCTGTCCGATGCGACGCAAGGCCTCGATCATTTCTCGCGCATGTATGACCATGTCGTCATTCCGCGCTCGCGCTCCCGCGCCGCCTATTGGGCCGGTTGCGCCGCCGAGGCGCTGGGCCAGGGCGACGAAGCGGTGAAATGGTTCAATCTGGCGGCGCAGAATGTCACCACCTTCTACGGCCAGCTGGCCGTGGGCAAGCTGCATCAGGATCAGCTGCAGGCCCTGCCGCCCGACCCCAAACCGACCAAGGATGATATCGCCCATTTCGAGCATCAGGAAATGACCGAGGTCGCCCATATGCTGGGCCAGATCAAGGAAACCGACCTGGTGCGTCCCTTCCTGCTGCGTGACATCGATCTGGCCCAAACCCCGGGTGAGCGCGAACTGGCCGCCAATCTGGCCTTGTCGTTGGGCCGGCCCGACATAGCGGTGACGGTGGCGCGTCAATCCGAGAAACAAGGCGTGCCGCTGATCCAGTCGGGTTATCCGGTCGTGGCCGCCGCCGGGGACAAGCCTGAACATGCTCTGGTGCTGGGCCTGATCCGCCAGGAAAGCGCCTTCCATGCCGACGCCGTCAGCGGCGCCGGCGCCAAAGGGCTGATGCAGCTGATGCCGGCCACCGCCGCCCAGATCGCCAAAGCTTTGAAAGTGGTGTTCAAGAGGCGCGACAATCTCAGCACCCAGCTGACCAGCAACCCGACCCTCAACGTCAAGCTGGGATCGGCCTATGTCGGCGATCTGCTCAACGACTTCAACGGCTCCTATCTGCTGACCGCGGCCGCCTACAATGCCGGGCCGGGCCGGGTGCGGCACTGGCTCAAGGATATGGGCGATCCGCGCGGCCCGGATGTCGATCCGGTCGACTGGATCGAAAGCATTCCCTTCTGGGAAACCCGCGACTATGTCGAGCGTGTGCTTGAAGCCACGCAGATCTATCGGCGCAAGCTGGGCCACGCCACCACGACGCAACTCGACAAGGATATAAGGCGTTGAAGGTCGAACGCTTGCTGTGCAGCTGGTTCGGGGCCGGCCGGCTGAAGCCCGCCCCCGGAACCTGGGGCTCCGCCGCGGCGCTGCCGATCGGCTGGCTGCTGTGGGATCTCGGCGGCCATCCCCTTCTGGCGGGCGCAATGGCCATCGTCTTTTTCGTCGGATGGTGGGCCAGCGACCGCGTCGTTCGCGCGGATGGGCTGGAAGATCCGAGCTGGGTGGTGATCGACGAGGTGGCCGGCCAGTGGATGACCCTGCTGTTCACACCGCCCTCTTTGCTCGGCTACGCCGTCGGCTTCGCCCTGTTCCGTCTGTTCGACATCTGGAAACCGTGGCCGGTGTCCTGGGCCGACCAGAAGGTCAAAGGGGGTTTAGGCATCATGCTGGACGACATCATCGCCGGCCTGATGGGTCTGGCGGTGTTGACCCTGCTGCAAAAATACCTGCTGCCATGAGCCTTCCCGCCTCCCTGACCGGCAAGGCCGGCGAACTCCTGGAGATGTGCCTGCTGCATGGGGTTTCCCTGACGACGGCGGAATCCTGCACGGGCGGGCTGGTGGCGGCGGCGCTGACCGCAATACCCGGCAGTTCGCGCGTGTTCGAACGCGGCTTCGTCACCTATTCCAACCAGGCCAAGAGCGACATGCTCGGCGTGCCGGCCGCGCTGATCGAGGCCCATGGCGCGGTCAGCGCGGAAGTGGCGCGGGCCATGGCCGAAGGCGCCTTGATCCACTCCGAGGCCGATATCAGCCTGTCCATCACCGGCATCGCCGGCCCCGATGGCGGCACGCCCGCGAAGCCGGTCGGCGCTGTCCATATTGCCGCCGCCCAACGCGGGGCGGTCACATTGCATCGGCTGTTCCGCTTCGAAGGCGATCGCAATTCGGTCCGCGAGCAGGCGGCGCTCTCGGCGATGGAATTGGCTATCGAGAGACTCTGCTCGTTCCGGCGCTAGAAAATTGGAGCAGCGTGGCTGACGCCCGCTTTCGCCTCAGCCTTCCGGCGAAGGCGCTTCCGGCCCTTGGCGAGTAGATGGCGATCAGGGCGAGGATGGGCCCGATCAGCAACAGCAACCCAAGACCCCATAAATGAAGCTCCATGGCTTTCCCCAAGCCTGCGACCCTGCGTTCACCCTCCCAGAATAAATCATCATCCAGCCGCAACAAGGGAACAAATCTGATCACAGAACCATTGAAAGGAGACTGTCGAGGGAGGACACCCCATGCGACCAATCCGTTTCCCGCTGGCCATGGGACTGGCTTTCGTCGCCCTGTCGGCCGCCGCCGACGAGCTGTCGCGTTTCAATATCCTGGAAGAGAATGATTCGCTCTGGTTCAAATCGGACCAGCATTATACGCAGGGCCTACGACTGGCCGAGCTGGGGCCCGACCTGCGGCCCGGAAGCGGCTGGAACTTTCCTTTCGGCCTGTTCGATCTGTTCGGCTCGGCGGCGCGGGAGAATCGCCGCTATTCGGTGGAGATCGGGCAAAGCCTCTTCACCCCGGTCAACCGCTTCCTGGCCCCGCCCGATCCGCGTGACCGCCCCTATGCCGGCTGGCTCTATGCCGGGGTCAATCTGCTGCAGGAGGATGACGGGCGTTCCCTCGAACATCTCGAAATCCAGATGGGCGTGGTCGGGCCCGACGCGCAGGGCGAACCGGTGCAGAATGATGTTCATTTCCTCATCCATGCCCAGCCCTTCTATGGCTGGCATTACCAGATCGCCAACGAGCCGGCCGGCGACATCGCCTTTGACCGGCAATGGCGGGTCGGGCTGCTGGGCGGCGACAGCGTCGGAGTCGACTGGGTGCCGGAAGTCGGTGTGACGGCCGGCAATGTTTTCGACTATGCGGAAATTGCCAGTCTTCTGCGCATCGGCGTCAATCTCGGCATGGATTACGGCCCCACCCGCATCCGCCCCGGCTTGTCCGGCCATGATTATTTCAATTCCGACCGCTCGACCGGCGATTGGGGATTCTATTTTTTCGCCGGCGCCCAGGGCCGCGCCGTCTACCGCAATATTTTCCTCGACGGCAATGATTACAGCAAGTCGAGCCCGCGCATTTCCAAGGTGCCGCTGGTGGGCGATCTCGAAGCCGGAGTCTCGTTCTATAATTCGCGCGGTTTCAGGATCGACGCCATGTCGATGCGGCGCAGCCTGGAATATACCGGCCAACCTCATCCGGACGTGCTGTGCACGGTGGCGGTGGCTTGGGCATGGTAGCTTCAGCGCTGCGGCAATTTCCCCTCGGCGGTGAGCTTTTTCATGACGGCGTCGATGCGGCGGATGATACCCTCCGCGTCGGGCACGCGACGGCCTACCACGACATAGGTGTAGACGGGCGGCAGCGAGAGATGCCGAAGCGTCAGGCCGAGATGGTCGAGCTGCGAGCGGACAGGGTTTTCCCAATCGAGCAAATAATCCGCCCGCCCATTCTGCAGCATGGCGATGGCCCCTTCGAAGTCCCTCGATTCCCGCATGATGGCGAGCGGGGCCTTCTTCTTGAGGAGAGCGGCCGGGGTAAACTGCCCGAGCGGCACGATCACCGTCTTGCCGTCCAGCTGCGCCAGGGAACCGACGTCATGGGCGGTGCCGCGCCAAAACAAGCCGATTTTCTGTTCGCCGAACGGGGTGTCGGGAAACAGTACGATATTGTCCTTGTCCCACACTCTGGTGGCGATCGAGATGTCGAGATCGCCGCTCTCCACCAGGGCGCGAACCCGGACGCTGGGATAGGCCCGGACATCGGCGCGATAACCGGCCTCGTCCAGAATCCTGAGCAGTACATCGACCGCAGGCCCCAAGGCCCGTCCATCCTCGCCGGCTACAACGCCGGGCGGAAAGGCGGTAACTCCTACCCGAAGCCGATCGGCGGCGAAGGCAATCGAGGGAAGCGCCAGCAGCAGCCACGCGGCCGCCGCCAGCGCCGAAGCGCGCCGCGCGCCTATTGGATACCCAACTGGCTCCATGACCAATGCGGCATGAAATGGACCCAGCCTACCGACGGGCTGGCCGCCTCGTTGATTTCGGCGACACGGCGCTGGCGATAGGCGCTGCGCAAAGCCGAATAATAATCCATCGAAGAGCGCTTGATGTCGTCGAGCGTGTCGATATTGGCCTCGAAAATGGTGACCACCGACATGCCGAACCGCACCTCGGCCAGATAGGACATGTGATTGTCCTGCAGATACTGGTCGAACGGATCGGCATAGGAATCGACCAGGAAGCCGAAACCGTCGCGCGGACTGGAAGGACCGATGACCGGCAGCACCAGATAGGGCCCTTCGCCCACTCCCCATACCGCCAGCGTCTGGCCGAAATCGGCGTCGTGGCGCGGAATGCCCATCGGCGTCGCCACATCCATGATGCCGCCGACGCCGAAGGTCAGGTTCAGCACCAGCCTTTCCAGAGCTTGGCCGGCACGGGTCAGATTGCCCTGCAGCACGTCATTGGCAAACACGACCGGCAATTTGAGGGTGGCGAGAAAATCGCTGATGCGGTTGCGGCCGAACTCGGGCACCGCCTCACGGTAGCCGGTGGCGATCGGGTGCCAGATATTGACGTAGAGTACGTCGTTGAACTCGAAAATGGCCCGGTTGGTGGGCTCGAGCGGATCGTTCAGTTCCTTGAATTCGGCAACGGCTTCGGGATCGTCGGCGGGGGGCGGGGTTGCGCATCCGGCCAGCGCCATTGTCATGGCGACGATTGCGGCCAACAACGCGTTCCGAGCCATAGGGGGGGGTAGCATCGGGACTTCCTAAAAAAAAGCAGCGGCGGCCGGGAGGATGTCCGGCCGCCGCCTAACTACCACGAACTGCTTACTTTTGCGAGGGGATGAAGGTCTCGACGACCGCCTTGCGCATCAGGTCGGGCGGCAGCAGCCCCTGCGCCAGGATGAAGTCGTGGAACTTCTTCTGGTCGAATTTGGCGCCCAAAGCGGCCTCGGCTTCCTGGCGGAGCGCCAGCAGCTTGGTATAGCCATAGAAATAGCTGTTGGCCTGTCCGGGCGCCCGGAAGGTGAAACGCTCCACCTCTTCCTTGGCGAAGGCGTGGCTCAAGACCACGTCATTCTCCAACATCTGGTAGGCCTGATCGGTGGTCACCTTGCCGCTCTGCAGCTCGGGATCGAGGATGGCGCGGGCGGCGCGCAGCAGGCGCAGATCCAGCGTCATGAGCTGGCCCTCATCGGGCTCGTAAGGCTGCATGACATATTCGGAATAGAGGCCCCAGCCTTCGGCATTGGTCGAGTTGAAGGCATAGAGCGCGCGGGCCAGGCTGACCCCCTTCTCCACCATCGAATCGAATTGCAGCTCATGGCCGGGACGGGCCTCATGCGCCGTCAGCGTCCAGCCCACCGCGTCGAAAGTGAAATCGTCATATTTGTCTTCCGCATCGCCATTGGCCGACGGGATATTGAGCGGCAGGACGAACTGGCCGCGCTGTCCGGTATTGTGCAGGAAGGGCGGCGGCGTCATGTGCGGGGCCGGCACCTGCACGGTCTCGGCGGCGGTGGCGAGGCGGATGATCGCCGGACGGTCCGGCAGGGTCACGATATTCTTCTCGCGGATGATCGCCTCGATTGCCTTCAGGCGGTCCTGGTAGAAGGGCATGATCGCCTCGCCGGTGATCTGCTGCTTCTTCAGCTCCTTGATGACGGCGCGATAATCGGGGTCGGGGAGATTCTTCTCCTTGGCGACCTTGGCCGCCACCGCCTGCATCTGGCCCTGGATGTCGATGAAGGCCTTATGCGCCATATCCGCGATCTGGGCCGGCGGAATGTCGATGCCATAACGTTCGAAGTTCATGGCGTATTTTTCGGGCGGCAGGCGGAACTCTGTGCGCGCTTTGGGCAGCACGGCCTGACGCTGCCATTCGTCATAGTCGGCGAGCTGTTTCTTGAGCGCCTCATAGGGCTTTTCCCAGCCCTTGATGCCGTATTTCTTGAAGAGATCGGCGATGCCCGAAACATAGTTGGGGTTGCGGCCCAGTTCGATCTCCATCTCGGCCTTGGCCGGATAGATCACTCCCGGCTTGGCGATCTGATCGAGGGTGCGCTGCTTCAAGAGCTCGGTATAGGGCTGTGTGCCCTTTTGCAAGCCGGCATATTTCTTCAGGCGTTCCAGCGCGGCGGGCCGCCGTTCCGCCGCCACCTGATCGTCGAGCAGGGAATGGATGCCTTCGAAGATATTGGCGCTGGCGTTGTAGAAGGGAACCTCGTGATCCCAGCTGAAATTCTCCTGGCGGAACCGGAGCGCGAAGGCCTTGTCGAGGATGGCAAGATCCTGTTGCAGATTGGGATCGGTTTCCTTGGCGCCATCAGTCTTTATCTTGGCCAGCGCGGCTTCCAGCTCCTTGCGTTCCGCCAGATCGTCGGACATGCGGGGATCGCTGATCCGGCTGTCATATTTGGCGACGCCTTCGGCGGACCCCTGCTCGGGCGAGTGATTGAGGTCGATGTCGAGCAATTTCTGGGTATAGGCGTTGCTCTTGGCGATCCAGTCCTTACCCGGCTCGGCGGCGGCGACGGACACCGCCATCATCGACACCGTGCCCAGCAAGAAAGCTGCGGCGATTTTGCGCATTGGGATTCCCCCGAAAACGTTGAAAAACAGGCTTTCGAGGGTTCGCCGGCCGCTACATCCGCAACAGGCGCTTTCGACAAACGGCGCTCTGGCGTCGACCAACGTCAGGGGGCGTCGGGCAGTTTCAGACGGCTCAGAAGACCGGCCGAACTCTCCTTGCCGGTGGCCAGGTCGACGATGTGCAGATTGTAGGAGAGCGAGTTGCGCGAGTTGTCGCCGGCGAAGGCGGCGGTGCTGCCGTCGAAGGAAATCGCCGGCAGCCGCATCACCCCATGCAGATGGGTGAGGCGGCGAATCGCGCCATTTTCGATCAGGAACAGCTCCGGCGCCTTTTCCACCTGATCGATATAGAGGATCTTCAGGGCGTCCCTGGAGGCGCGCAGATCCTGCGGGCCGGAATACCAGCGCGACTTCGCTTTGCCCTCGCTCCACAGATTTTTCAGGATCATCTCGGGCGTCGATCCGAATTTCAGCCCATAGGAATGGCTGTCCGAGGCGGCGCGGGCGTCGGGAAACGCCATGACCTGGTCATAGATCGCCGGATTGCGCGGATCGGTGGCGAGGAAGATCACCCGGTCATTGGCGCCGAAAGCCGGCTTCGAAATGGTGCCGAAGCCATCCTTGGCCTCCAGCACTTCGAGTTCGGTGCGCTCGGGCAATTTAAGGAATTCGAGGCGGGCGGGGTTGGAGCCGACATAGAGGATGCCGCTGCCGTCGGGGGCGAAGACCGGCGTCTGCTTGAAGCCGGTCCCGCCCTCTGTCAGGCGCTCGACCCGCCGGCTGGCCAGATCGATCAGATAGAGCTGGTTGTCGGATACCGCCACCAGCGACTTTCCGTCGGCCGAGAAGCTGGGATCGATATAGGCGCGGCCGCCCGGCGGCGCCGGCAAAGGGGTGAAATCGGATTTCCGCCAATCATAGAGGCCGAAACCGCTCCGCTTCAGCTCATGATCGGTGAATTGCACCGCCACCAGATGGCCGTCGGGCGACAGGTCCAACCCTTCGATCGAATAACGCGGCCCCTCCCCGCCTCCGCCGGTCGAGGAACAGGCGGTGCAGAGCAATGCCAAAAGAAGGACGGCGCGCCTAACCATAGAGTTGCTTCGCCCGCTTCTCGAAGGCGCCGACCATCACCCGCACCGCCTCGTTGAACAGGGCCCCCATGATGGATTGCAGCATCTTCGAGCGGAATTCGAAATCGACATGAAAATCGATGACGGTCGAACCGTCTTCCTGCGGCTCGAAGATCCAATGATTGGTCAGATATTTGAAGGGGCCTTCCTTATAGGCGACGTCGATCCGACCCTCGTTCAAGGTCACTTGCGAGGTGAAGCGCTCGCGGAACATCTTGAAGCCGATCACCAAATCCGAGATCAGCACATTCCCATCGCGCGAGCGATTTCGCGCGGCAACGCACCACGGCAGGAATTTCGGGTAAGCCTCGATATCGGCCACCAGATCATAGAGCTGCTGGGCCGAATAAGGCAGCCGTTTGCGTTCGGCGTGGGTGGGCATTACGCCCCGGCGAGCTGCTTGTCGCGCGCTTCCTTCAAAAGCTGGAAGTCGCGGTCCGCATGGTGCGACGAGCGGGTCAGCGGCGAAGCCGAGACCAGCAGGAAACCTTTGGCGCGCGCCGCCGAGCGATAGTCTTCGAATTCGTCCGGCGGAACGAAGCGGGCCACCGCGGCGTGCTTCAAGGTCGGCTGCAGATATTGGCCGATGGTGAGGAAATCGACCCCGGCCGAGCGCATATCGTCCATAACCTGCAGAACCTCGTGATGCTCCTCGCCCAAGCCCACCATGATGCCGGACTTGGTGAAGCAATGCGGCTCGACCTCCTTGACCCGCTGCAGCAGGCTCAAGGAACCGAAATAGCGGGCCCCCGGACGGATCGAGGGGTAAAGCCGCGGCACGGTCTCGAGATTATGGTTGAACACGTCGGGACGCGCCTTGGCGACCAGATCGACCGCGCCCTTCTTGTCGCGGAAATCCGGGGTCAGGATCTCGACCGTGGTTTCGGGCGAGATGCGGCGCACTGCCTCGATGCAATCGACGAAATGCTGCGCGCCGCCATCGGCCAGATCGTCACGGTCGACCGAGGTGATCACCACATGCTTCAAGCCCATGGCCAGCACCGATTCGGCGACGTCGACCGGCTCCTTCGGATTGACCATTCCGGGCTTGCCGGTCTTGACGTTGCAGAAGGCGCAGGCCCGCGTGCAGATGTCGCCCAGGATCATGAAGGTGGCGTGCTTCTGCTTCCAGCACTCGCCGATATTCGGGCAGGCCGCTTCCTCGCACACCGTATGCAGATTCTTCGACCGCATCAGCTTCGCCACTTCCGAAGCCTCGGCGCTGGTGGGCGCCTTGACCCGGATCCAGTCCGGCTTGCGCGGGGACGGATTGTCGGGCTTGTGGGCCTTCTCGGGGTGACGAAGCGGAGGGGTCTGTAAGGTCATTTACTCTTCACGTCATTCCCGCACAGGCGGGAATCCAGTTGGCAAAGGAACGTTGGGTTCCCTACCCCGCCGTGGATCCCCGGGTCAAGCCCGGGGATGACGTTGGGGTGGACCCTAGAAATGGATCACCCGGCCGTAGGCGTCAAGAACGGCCTCATGCATCATCTCGGACAG